>ENA-UEOR01001761-UEOR01001761.1-human-gut-metagenome-genome-assembly--contig:-NODE-1761-length-12524-cov-4.523660_pt1 | contig 12524 bp, 7 predicted proteins | sample MGYA00242887_ERZ507890 | MGnify/ENA primary metagenome ERZ507890 (study PRJEB26167, sample SAMN06115431) | human gut metagenome | host: Homo sapiens | place: China:Guizhou | collected 2014-10-21...
AGCACCTTCCGTCGAAAAGGGGCACCGAAGACCGCGAGGCGAAAATGCGCGGGAATTCGCCGCGCACCTCGCAGAACGATCACGAAAGACTGCGCCGTTGCGGCGCAAAGGATTGCGCAGCTTCGACTGCGACGGCTCGGAAAAGTCCGCGAACGGCCTCCGCGCTCGCCTGCTGAACGTCGTTTTGCGCCCGCTCAGTGAGAACCGCTGTCCGATCCCGACGGAGGTGCCCTGCGAACACTTTTGGCACCGCCTTTGGTGTCAAAAGGCGGTAAATGCGATCGGCTGCAATCGAAGAGCGGCTGCGGACTGACAAAGGAAAATCGTACTTTGGCTGCGCCGTAGATATTCCGTCTCGGCAAAAAGTAAATTTTATTTGCTTTTGCCCTCGGCTTAATCGTATCTTTGCCGCATGAAAAGCATCAAAGAACTCTACCGTATCGGCACCGGCCCTTCGAGCAGCCACACCATGGCGCCCCGCCGCGCCGCCGAACAGTTCCTCGCACGCCATCCGCGTGACGCTCTACGTAAGCCTCGCCGCGACGGGCCGCGGCCACATGACCGACCGTGCCATTATCGACACGCTGCTGCCGACCGCCCCCGTCGACATCGTGTGGCAGGCACGCGAGTTCCTTCCCTTCCATCCCAACGGAATGCGTTTCCAGGCGCTCGACACCGCCGGCACCCCCACCGACACATGGACGGTTTACAGCATCGGCGGCGGCGAGCTGGCCGAAGAGGGCGTACCGCCGCGGCAGGCGGAGGAGATTTACGAAATGAACACGCTCGACGAAATCCTCGCCTGGTGCCGCCGCACGGGCCGCACCTATTGGGAATATGTCGAGGAGTGCGAGTCGGACGACATCTGGGACTACCTGGCCGAAATCTGGCAGGCGATGCGCGAAAGCGTCGAGCGGGGGCTTGACCACGAAGGCGTCCTGCCCGGTCCGCTGCACCTCACGCGCCGCGCCGCGACCTACCACGTGCGCGCTTCGGGCTACAAGCAGAGCCTTCAATCGCGCGGTCTGGTCTTCGCCTACGCATTGGCCGTAGCCGAAGAGAACGCTTCGGGCGGACGGATCGTAACGGCCCCGACCTGCGGGTCGAGCGGTGTGGTGCCGGCCGTGTTGTACCATCTTCAAAAGAGCCGCGGTTTCTCCGACGCACGCATCTACCGCGCGTTGGCCACGGCCGGCCTGTTCGGCAACGTCGTCAAACACAACGCCTCGATCTCGGGCGCCGAGGTGGGTTGCCAGGGCGAGGTGGGCGTCGCCTGCGCCATGGCGGCCGCCGCAGCCAACCAGCTTTTCGGAGGCAGCCCCTCGCAGATCGAGTATGCCGCCGAAATGGGGCTCGAACACCATCTGGGCATGACCTGCGATCCCGTATGCGGACTGGTGCAGATCCCCTGCATCGAACGCAACGCCTACGCTGCGGCCCGCGCGCTCGACGCCAACCTCTATTCGGCCTTCACCGACGGCGGACACCGCGTCTCGTTCGACCGCGTGGTCGAGGTGATGAAACAGACGGGGCACGACCTTCCCTCGATCTACAAGGAGACGGGCGAGGGCGGACTGGCACGGGAGTACGATCCCGACAAGTAACAATGCGGGGCGGAACTCTCGACAGAGTTCCGCCCTGCTGCCTTGTCCGAAAAAATCAATCCTTTCCGGGGAAATACTTCATGTACTGCACGCGCTGGAAAAACTCCGAGTCGCTCTTGCCGAAACCGAGCCGGCCCTTGAATTCGTCGAGCGCCGTGATGCCGTGACGCGCCGCCCAGGCGTCGATCCACTCATTCATGCGCGCGATCACATCGAAACCTTCGCGGTGGATCGCCGTGCAGACCTCGACGGCCGCAGCACCGCAAAGAAGCGCCTTGACCGCCGCCTCGCCGTCGTGCACGCCCGTCGAAACGGCGAAATCCATACGCGGCAGCGCACCGACGCAGATCGCCGTCGTGCGCAATACGTTGCGCAACTCCGACGCTTCGCTGTAAGGCGACCCTTCGACGAAGGTCATCCGCTCGACATCCACGTCCGGTTCGAAGAAACGGTTGAACAGCACCGCACCCTTCACCCCGACGCTCTCCAACGCGGCAGCCATCGCCACGACGTTCGTGAAACGCATCGCGAGTTTGACCGAAACGGGAATCTTCACCTCGGCGCAGACACGCTGGGCGATCGTCACATAGAGCCGTTCGAGCTCCTGCGACGAACGTGCGGCGTCGACGGGCTGGATGAAGATGTTCAGTTCGAGCGCCGAGGCTCCGGCCCGAGCCATCGCGGCGGCGTATTCGATCCACTCTTCGCCCGCGGCCACGCAGTTGATGCTGGCGATGACGGGAATCCGCGTCGCACGCCGCGCATCGGCGATCAGTTGCAGAAATCCCGCTTTGTAATCCTCGCCCAGATAACGTTGCAGATAGTCGCCCGCATCGCCGTAGGGCGAATCGGAATATTGTTCGAGCGAAGCGGCGTGGTGCAGGATCTGCTCCTCGAAGATCGATTTCAGAACCACCGCGCCCGCTCCGGCGGCGGCGCACTTCTCGATATTGGCGAGCGTCGCCGTATAGGGCGAACTGCTCACGACGATCGGGCTGTCGAGTTCCAGTCCGAGATAGGTAGCTTTCATGGGCTTATGCTGTTGCTGTTTGATTTCGACCCTCCAAAGGTAGCGATTCGCCCCCGCATTTCCAAATACCACCTCTAAAAACCGCGGCAGCCAGCCGATGTTCCGTATCGACATGTTCAGCAGGCACGCTCCTGAGTCGGTCCGACTGCGACCGGACAAATACCTTCCCCCGAAAACAGCACTACACGCTGATTCCGGGGGAGGCCGGGTGTTGGAGCCCGAGAAAAGAAGATTAGAGAGAGAGTATTGTTTAACCAAACAGTTCGTTGAGCACCTTAGCCAGCCGGTACGAAGCCTTGATGAGCTGGTGATCCAACAAACCGATCGCTTTGTTGCAGAAGGACAGGCCCAACTTGTCGCCGGGTGCGGCCCAGTCGTAGATGACCGCACACTCGCGCCGGCTCTCGGCGAACCAGTCGTCGGGCGTACCGGCAGCCAATGCTTCCCGCTCCCGCCGTGAATAACGGTCGAGCTGGTGTTTGTATTCCATGTAGCCCCAGCGGTGCTTGCGGTCGAGGATACCGCCGTCGAAGAGTGCATGGTACTGCGTATCGACGCCGTAGAAGAGCACGCGCATACGGCTCTGCTGGTAGTTGACGTGCGACGGACAGTGCATGTCGCCTACCAGATGGATCACGTAGCGCAGGTTGACCACGACGGTCGAATCGTCGAGATTACGGTAATCCCTCAACCGTTCGATCGCACGGTTCAGTTCACGCAGCACATTGGGTTCGAGTGGGTTGCCGGCGGCATCCTTCGTGGGTTCGCCCTTGCCGTAATCCACGTGCCACCAGTTGGTCATCTCGTAACCGGGTTCGGCACGGTAGTCGTCCATCCACGACGCGTCGTAGACGATCGAATGGCCCAGATACCGTTCGATCACGGCTTTCGCACGTTTGGTCAGATGCGTCTCGGCGATGTAGGCCACGGCGTCGTGGCCCGACTTGCCCCACGCCAGCGCACTCTGCACGAAGCAGAGCGCCGCAAACGCGAGCAACAACGTTTTTTTCATAACGGGGTTCTTCATAGTTATCGGTTATCGTTCTTCACCCCGCCCGCCGCCGTTCTCCGACGGCGGCGCGGGCAGGACAAAGATTAGGAAAAGTCGAATACAGAAGCAGCTAAGGCAAAGATAGCAAAAGTCGAGCGCAGAAGCAAGCGTCAGCTTGATTATGCCGAGACGAAGTATCTAAGGCCAAGCCAAAAATAGCAAAATGTCGCAGCCGACCGCTATTCGACGTCGCATTCGTATTGCAGGATCGACGCCAGTCGGTTGCCCGACGCAGCTGACGTATGGGTCGCAATGCCCAGATAGAGCTTCCGCCCCTGTTTGAGCTGCATCCCCTCGCCTTCGCAATAGCAGTTCTTCGCATCGAGCAACGTGCTCAGGCTCGGGAAGTCGGAGCAGGCGGCCACCCGCGTGCGGGGGCAGACCAGTTTGCCGGTATAGTCGAACACGGCCACATAGGCCACCGAACCGTCGTACAACTCGCCCGTCTGCTGGATCGCCTGTCCTTCGTACCAATAAACGTAGTCGCCCCACACGGCCTGTCCCTGGTGGCTGTACGAATAGACCTGGTGCGTCTGGCCCGTATTGAGATAGCTGGGCAGACGGAACGATCCGAGCGGCGTCAGGCGGTTGAGATTGCGTACCTCGACCGAGGTCGTCTCGGTCTTCTTCTCGGTGACGCCCTCGGCAGCCGTTTCACCACCCCACGTGCGGGTGATCTCTACCGTCTCCTTGCCGAGCGCCAGCACGGCGTCGAGGTCGTAGATCACGTTGTGGCGCATGTCCGTCGTGCGGCAGCCGATAAGCAGACGGCGGTTCACGAAGTCGATCGAAGGCTGCACGTCGCGCACCGTCCACGTCGTACCCGCGGCGTCGACATACTCGCTCATGTAGAACGTGTCGCCGGCGTAGTGGCTCAGCACCGCGCCCTTCTGGTAGCGGATGCGCGAGAAGGTGAGGTTGTTGGTGTAGTCCGTTCCCGAAAGCGTGCCGTTGGAGTTCACCCACACGTAGTCGCCGTCGTCGGCCCGCTCGGCCACGAGCAGCGTGCCATGACCGAACCATTGGAGTTTCATGTAGTCGTCCGACGGGGCTTCGTTGCGTTTCTGGCGTCCCAGCGCCACCATCCACCTGTTGCCGGTCTTCGTGTCGCCGACGCTCTGCGTATAATAGATGTAGCCGTTCTCGTCGTAAAAGTCGAAGCACTGCATGATCGTCCCCTTGTAGGGCAGCTGATTGCTCGAAAAGATCATCTGCTGCGACAGCCCCTCCGACAGGGCCGCCGTCGGATCGGGCAGCGACGAGGTGCTCTCCACCACCGAAACCAGGCACCGCGCCAACCGGTTGTCGCCGTAGAAGGCGCGTACCTCGGTCGAACCGGCACTGACGCCCGTCACCACTCCCGACTGGTCGACGGTGGCCACCCGTTCGTCGACCGATTTCCATTCGTATTGTACGTCGTCGTAGAAGGGATCGGAGATCGGCACGAGACGGTAGCTCTTCCCGATACCGAGCGTGATGCTGTTGGGTTCGAAACGCAGGGAGTACATCACGAGCTCCTTGTCGTCGTCGCTGCAACCGATCGCTGCGAAGAGCGTCGCCAGCAGCAAAACCATGCGATTGATCGTTTTCATCGTTTTATATCAGGTTTTTTCATTCGACGTTACCGGACGGAGCGGAACCGGTCCGCTCCGCCCGGACGTTTGTTATTCGGGAAGCGACACCTTGACGATCCCTTTGAGCCGTTCGGAGCCCGTCTTGGAGATGGTGTAAGTAGTGGCCGAAGCGTTCAGGCGAATGTCGAGCGAGACGCGCAGACGCACGTAGAACAGGCCGTCGGTCACGGAACACCCTTCGACGGGGAAGGTATAGCTGGCCCAACCGCATGCAGGCGTCTTGTCGTTGGGAAGCGCCTGGTCGGTCATCACCGTATAGTGCGCCGGCCCCGTCGACCCGTCGACTCCCGTGACGGTTTCGGCGCCTTCGGCCAGGAACCAGTTCGTCCCGTCGGCCGAATACTCCAACGCATAGTAGCGTGCGCCCGACCCCGAACAGCCGACGGCCGCCTCGAAAGCGATGCGCGTTCCCTCTTTGAGGTTCTTCACAGGGAAGGCCATGAGCCAATAGTCGTCCTTCTGCAACCCCTTCATGTAGCAGTGGCCTTCGCCGTAGCCCCAACCGCTGGCCGTCGAGCAGACGACGGTGAGATAGCCGCCGCGATCGCTCCAATCGAGATACTTGTGGTCGGTCGAAGGGGCAGAATCCTCGCAGGGATACTGCGAACCGGCTCCCCAACTGTAATTGTGCGGATCCGCCATCAACGTCGGTTTGCTCTCGGACGAAAAATCCCACCAGACGGGGAATCCGCCGACGATCGACGAGGGATCGGCCACGACGGTACTCTTGACCGTGCCTTTCGACTCGCCGTCGACGAGCAGTTCGAAGAAGACTTCGCCCGTCTGCGCCGGCACGCCGGTCACAGGCATCGTAATCGTGCCGCTGCCCTTCTGGAACTTATCGAACGTACAGTCGGCCGCCACGAGTCCCTCCGAAGCGCCCGTCATCCGGCAGCTCAGAGCAACGGATTCGTCGCCGTTGGCGTTCGCATAAGCGAGGATCAGCGTGAAATCGCTCTCGACACCCCGCACCAGCGTGCCCGCCGACGAGAGTGCTCCGTAGGCGAAGTCGCAGGCACCCTGCGTGATATGGATAGGATAGGCGTGTCCGGCGAAATCGATATAGATCGTACCCGTGCGCTCGCCGCCCCGGTTGTAGGCCACGCCGACCGTAATGAAGTCCAATTCGCCGTTGCCGACGCCGCTGTCGGGCGTGACGGCGATCCAGTCGTCGTTGCCGTCGTAGTCGATGCTCCACGCGCCGTCGCATTGGAGGCTCTGCTCGACCGTCTGTTCGTTACAGTCGAAAGTAAGGTAATCGTTCTCGCGGGCGAAAAAGGGATCGTCGTCGGAAGAACACGCCGCAAAGAGCGCAGCCGAAGCGGCGACCGCCAGCCCGATTTTATGGAATAGGTTCATGGATATTCGGTTTTAAGGATTAAACGCAGACTACCATTCGGGGTTTTGCGTGAGGTTGGGGTTCTCCTGCAAAGCGGTAGTCGGAATCGGTTTCACATACTTATAGTCGTGCCACTTGCGCTCGATGGCCGTAGCGGGCAGAATATTGCCCGACGTACCCTGCGAAAGCTTGTGCCCCGCTTCGGAAGCGCCGTCGATGAAAAGGATTTTGAGCGGCGACTTGTTGTTGGGGTCCGACGTGACGATGCAGTCGTTGACGCCGTCGCCGTTGAGGTCGATCGGTGTCTCCGACGCCGCAATCCAGATGCCTTTCCACGGCCGCGCGAACAACTCGCCCTGATGCCAGCGGATGATGTCGTCGTAACGTACGTTTTCCATCGTAAGTTCGATTCCCCGTTCGCGGCGCACCTCCAGGATGAAAGGATCGGTCACCTGATTCTGGAAATACTCGACCATGTAGGGATCGGCCGTCGTGGGATAGATGCTCGTCACTCCCGCACGTTCGCGCAGCGGCTTGATCGTCTTGTTCCACACTTCCTCCGACATTTCGTTCAGTTCGGCCTTCGCTTCGGCATAGTTGAGCAGCACCTCGGCGTAGCGCATCAACGGCACGTCGTTGTCGCACTTGGAGGTGTTCGTATCCTTCGACGAATCGTCGGTGAGCCACTTGATCGGTTGATAGCCCGTTTTCGAGAAGGTCACGTCGGGAGCCCACTGCGTCGTGCCGCCGTCGCGCGTGAAACCCGGCGTGCGGATCGTCTGCGCGAGACGGTAGTCGCGGCCGCTACACTCGGTCGTGAAATCGACGCTGTCGTAATCGGGATATTTGTCGGTGAACGGCGTACCGTCGGTCATCAGATAGGTGTTGATGAACTGCCGCGTGAAGGCGTAGTTGGCATACTGTTGATTGATGAAATAGGAGTTCATGTAATGGGTCACGTTCAGCTCCGAATCGTAGTTGCGCGCCCAGATGATCTCGTTGGCGTAGGCCGTCGTGGCGTTGCTCTCGATGAACATCGCACGGTACTGCGTGCGGCGGTCGGCGGCATTGTCGGTCAAATGGTAGACGCCGTCGCCTATGATCGCCTCGCACGCCTTGACGCACTCGCCGAGGTACATCGCACTCTCGTCCGACTGCCACGGCCGGCCCGTCGAGGGATCGAGCGTGTGGTATTTGCGCATCGTCCCCTCGTAGAGGCAGAAACGCGCTTTGAGCGCGAGGGCCACGTAACGATGAATGTACGACGCCTGGTTGCGGTAGGAAGCCGCCGTCGAGCAGTAGGTGCAGGCGTAGTCGAGATCTGCGAGAATCTTGCGGCAGACGTATTCGCGGTTGTCGCGATCCTTGAAGAGCGCCTCCTGGTCGGTCGCCTCGATCGATTTCTCGTACCAGGGCACGGCACCGAAGGTACGCACCTTGGCGTAATAGAACAGCGCGCGGAAGAAACGCCCCACACCCTCGTAGTGGTTCAACACAGCCTCCGGTGCGTCGGCCTTGCGCATATTGTCGAGATAGAAGTTGATCGAACGCAGCTGCGACCAGTTGCTCGTCCCCCAGTTCGACGCATCGGAGGCCGAATAGTTGTCCTTGAAATAGGCCGCCGCACCGTCCCATGCGTGTGTATCGGCGTTCTTGTCGCCGTTGACGAAGTTCTTGATGCCCGTGGCGAAACTCCGCGTCAGACCGTTGGCATAGATTTCCAGCGACGATTCGTCCTTGAAGTAGTATTCGCTCTCGATCTTGTTGGGGTTCTCCTGTGTCAGGAAATCCTCGCACGCGCAGAACGAAACGCATGCGAACAGGATTGCAATGTATTTTTTCATAATGCTCTTCCTCCCTGATTAGAATGTGATGTTGACGCCCAGCGTCACGCTTTTGAGCACGGGATAGGTATATCCGTCGCCGGCCGTCGAAGAGAAATCGGTGTCGTATCCCAGTGCTTCGGGGTCGAAGTTGGGGGCATATTTATGCAGCGGCGTGAAGGTGAAGAGATTCTCGCCCGACAGGTAAATCTTCAACCCGCCCAAACGGATCTTCTGGCACAGCGCCTTAGGGAAGGTGTAGTCGACCTGGATATTCTTCACGCGCAGGTAGGCCGCGTTTTGCTTGTAACGGGTGTTGGGAATTTCGAGCAGTTTGGTCCACGAATAGGAACTGTTCGACTGGTAGGTAGTCATGCGCGGCCAATAAGCCGTATCCCAGTTGTTCTTCTCCTTGCTGTACATGTCGTCCGTATAGTTGTGAATGCCCAGCACCCACATGAACGGACGGGCGTACTTGCCCCAGAAATAACCCGAATCGGGCGAGGGGTACCAGTCGCGCTTCATCACGCCTTGCAGGAAGACCGACAGTCCGATGCCGTTCCAGTTGGCCGCCAGATTGACGCCGAACATGTAGTGCGGATTGATGTTGCCGATGATCGACAGGTCGCCGTGATCGTCGGCGGTGAAAGCACCGGGATCGATGTTGCCGTTATGATCGAGATCGGCGATCTTGACCTGCCCGGGGCGCGTCACCTTGTCCGACGCCTGCGTGAAGTCGTGCGTGGCCGAGGAGTCGATGTCGGCCTGATCGCGGAACAGCCCGGCTACGGTATACCCCCACATCTCGCCCAGCTCCATGCCTTCGTAGAAGTCCGAGGGCGAACCGCCGTTCTGGATATAGCCTTTGAGCGTACCGAGCGAACGGGTGGCATTCTCGTACTTGGTCACCACCGTACGGTTGTCCCACACCATCGCCTTGATGCTGTAATCGAACGGCTTGCCGCCCAGCTTGAACGAGTCGCGCCATGTGAGCGACAGCTCCCAGCCCGTAGTGCGCAGTTCGGCGTTGTTGCCCTTGGGCGACGTGGTGCCGTAGACCGACGGCAGCGAAATGCTGGGCGTGTACATGTCGGTGGTGTAGCGGCGGTAGTAGTCGCCGCTGAACGAGAGACGGTTGTTCAGGAAATCGAGGTCGAGTCCCAGGTCGTAGGTCGTCGACTTCTCCCACGTCAGCGACACGGGCACCGTACTGCCCACCGTCGTATAGGAGGGCAGCCCTCCGCCGAGCACGATGTCCGAAGCGGTAGCCACGGTCATCTCCGACGTGTAGGAGTAGGGATCGACGTTGCCGTTGCCCATCGAACCGGCCGAAAGGCGGATCTTGAAGTTGTCGAGCCACTCCTCCGACCATTTCATCCACGGCTCCTCCGACACGCGCCACGCCACCGATGCTGAGGGGAAGAATCCCCATTTGGAGTTGGTCGGGAACTTCGACGAACCGTCGTAGCGGCCGCTCACCTCGGCCAGGTACTTGCCCTTGTAACCGTAATTGAGCCGAAAGAAAGCGCCCACGTAAGACCAGATGTATCCGCCGACGGTCGGGTCGGTCGTCGTACCGTTCATCAGTCCGAACGACGGTTTGGAAGCGGTGACGAACCCTTCGCGTTTGATCGTCAGCGTCTCGTATTTCTGTTTCTCGATATTCCAGCCTGCGAGCGCCTTGAACGTGTGGTCGTCGCCCAGCTTGGGCGACCAGTTCAGGTAGGCGTTGGCCGACTGGTAGCGCGTCTGGTATTCGACGCTTTGGAGATTGGAGCCCGCAGCCTCCGACTCGTAGAGAATCTCGCCCGGCTTTTTCGAGTATTCGATCACCGTCTGGGCGTCCATGCGCTTGCGGTTGGTGTAGTTGTAGGAGTAGTCGACCGAAGCGGTCAGCACGTCCTTCACCAGATCGATGTTCACGTCGAACTTGTTGCGCAGGTAGACATAGTCGTTCGTGCGCCACGAAGTCCCCTCCGAGAAGGCGGCATAGCCCGATTTGGCTGCCGCGGCCGTCCACGTACCGTCGGGGTTCTTCACCGGCGAAAGCGGCATAGCCGTGTGGTTGATCAGACGCGGGATCTGCGAGTTGTTCTTCTGATGCTTGGGTTCGTAGGCATCGATCACCGAGACCGACATGTTGTTGGTCAGACGCAGCCACGGACGCACTTTAAGCGTTCCCTTGGCGCGCACGTCGTACTTCTTGTAGCTGTCGTTGCCCACCTTGTAGATGCCGTCCATATCGTAGAAACGGCCCGAAATATAGTAGTCGGCCTGGTCGCCGCCACCCGAAATCGAGAGGTTGTGCTCGGTCGACCAGTTGTAGTCCTTGTAGAAGAGCGAATGCCAGTCGGTCGAGTCGTAATAGGCCCACCCGAACTGGTCGTGCCCCGAAAGCGCCGTCGTGCGCGCCAGCGAAGGGTCCTGCGAACGGCGGATCAATTCCTGATAGATCGTCTCGGTATAGGGAATCGTCGAATCGACATGGTTCAGGAGCGCCTTCGAACCGTTGTAATAACCATTGTAGCAATCCTTCCACCAGTTGATCCACGTCAGACCGTCGGTCACCACATCGGGCGTCACCGTGCGGCGGTTGATCGTCACCGAACCGTTGTAATTGATGACGGGCGTCCCTTTCTTGGCGCTCTTGGTCGTAATCAGCACGACGCCGAAAGCACCGCGTGCACCGTACACCGCCGATGACGAAGCGTCTTTGAGCACCGAGACCGACTCCACGTCCTGCGGGTTGATCGCATTGATGCTGCCCTCCACGCCGTCGATCAGGACGAGCGTCGAACCGCCCGCACCGATCGAACCCGATCCGCGGACGTTGACCGACGCCCCGCGCGTGGGTTTGCTGTCGGTGAAGGTGATGTTCAGGCCCGGTAACTGCCCCTGCAAGGCACGGGCCAGCGTTCCGGTCGAACGGTCTTCGATGACCTTCCGGTCGACCTGATCGACCGCACCCACCAGATCGCGCCGCTTGACCGTGCCGTAGCCCACGACCACCACGTCATCAATCGCCTTCGATGAAAGCGCGAGCCGGATGTCGAAGGTCGTCTGCGACGGCGAAACCCGCAACTCCTGCGGTTCGTAGCCCAGATAATCGACTTTCAGGACGGGATCAACAGCATTTACGCGCAGCGAGAAATTCCCGTCGAGATCGGTCGTCGTACCCTGCGAAGTGCCCGCCACGACCACGGTCGCCCCCACGAGCGGGCGGTTCTGGTCGTCGGCCACCCGTCCCGAGACAACGGTGTCGACATGCAAGGACTGTTTACCGGCCGAAAGCAGGATTTTGCGGTTCTTGATCGCATAGTCGATCCCGTTCCCCGACGGGAAAAGGCTCTGCAACGCCGCATCGATCGGCGCGTCTTTCAGATCGATACTGACGATCCGGTCGGCATCGACCACTTCGCGGCTGTACGCGAAACTCAGGTCGCACTGCCTCGTGATTTCGTCCATCACGGTTTTCAGCTTCGCCCGCTCGAAGCGGAGCGTCACGTTCTGCGCGGAGAGACCGGAGAGGGCGAACAGACAGGCTAGCGTAAGCACGAGCCGTCTCGCCCCTCCCCACGGAATTCCGCAAGGAAGTCTAAATAGATTCATAATGATAAAGTTAGGTTATCTGTTCAGTCGGGTATAAATCATCGGGCGGCTCGGACGGTAATCCGGTCGTTGACACGCGAATAGCGGATCGGCGTGATCTGCGACATCACCGAAAGCACCTCGTCGATCGTCTCGTTGTAGAACTCCATCGTGTAGCTGTATTGGAGAATGCGCGCGTCGGCCACCTCGATCTCGACGGCATAATGCCGTTCGAGGAACTCCACGACATCCTCCAACGGCGCGTTCGTGAAGGCGTAGTTGTTGTGCAGCCATGCTTCGGGAGCCGACTTCCCGGCCGGCCGCACGGCACGGCACGTGCGGGCGTTCCGGTCGACGGCCAGCATCTCGTCGGGCGCCATGAGGTACCGGTTCTGCCGCCCCGTCACCCGCTCGGTCAGGCGAACCTTCCCCTCTTTGAGATAGACGGTCGTCAC
>ENA-UEOR01001767-UEOR01001767.1-human-gut-metagenome-genome-assembly--contig:-NODE-1767-length-12492-cov-39.821184_pt1 | contig 12492 bp, 7 predicted proteins | sample MGYA00242887_ERZ507890 | MGnify/ENA primary metagenome ERZ507890 (study PRJEB26167, sample SAMN06115431) | human gut metagenome | host: Homo sapiens | place: China:Guizhou | collected 2014-10-21...
TTCTTCTATACATTCCCATAGCCTAGTACCAAAATCTTCTTGCCTGAATCTTTGACCTATATCATACCAAAGGAGAGCAGATAGGTTATTATGAACAAGTTCAATATCCCCATTTACTGGATACCAACCTTTCTCTCCCTTTTCATTCTCAGTAATCCGTATTGGAAACAAAGGGCCAATACCGATAATATTAGTGTATAGCTTCATAAGCTTGATTACTTATTATATTTGCCATTACTCAAACCTTTCTATTATTACTCCAACACAGCTGCTGAACCGCGCGTATGATCTGAACCTGACTCGCGAGACCGTCATCGGCATGCTCCGCCGGTTGAAGCACGAATGTGAATAAAAATTTGAGCATCCCCTCCGGGCGCGGAAGGGATGCTCTGTTTTTGATTTTTGAGGAATCAGGCGTTGTTCTTTTCCTGCTCCCTGCGGTCCTGCTCCTCCAGCTGGCGCTTGGTGCGGCGCAGGTCCACGATCATCAGAACCGCCGACAGCACGCAGGCCACGAACAGGATATAATACACCGCCTGGCCCAGATAGATCCCGGCCAGCAGGAACAGCACAGCCAGAGCCGCCAGAATAAAGGTGATGTCCACCTGCTTGCGGCGCTTTTTCGTGCGGCGGAGAATTTCCAGTCTCTTTTCGTTGTCGTCCATGTTGCGTCTCCCTTTCTGTAATCTATCAGATGTCCTCCCGGGGACCCGGGCGCAGCTCCGTTCCGGACAGCTCCAGCCGCAGCCGTCCGGCGGACAGCTCCGTCAGCCGGTCCTGCAGCCGCCGGGGGGCGTCCTCCGGCAGGGACAGGGTCAAAGCCACCTCCGCCCCGTAGTCCACGGCGTCCACGGTGCCGCCGACGGCCTGCACCTCCAGCTTCACCCGCTCCAGCAGGGGATAGGGACAGGTGCAGAGGGCCGCGGTCCACAGGCCCATGGCCGCCACGCCCGCGGCGGCCAGCGCGTCCCGGGCGCTTTTGCTGTAGGCCCGGGTGAGGCCCCCGGCCCCCAGCAGGATGCCGCCGAAATACCGGGTCACCACGCATACGGCGTTGGTGACGTTCTCCCGCTGGAACACCGCCAGCATAGGCTGACCGGCGGTGCCCTGAGGCTCGCCGTCGTCGCTGTAGCGGACCACACTGCCGCCCAGCAGATAGCACCAGCAGTTGTGCCGGGCGTCGTAGTGCTGTTTTTTCACCCGGCGCAGCAGCTCCTGGGCCTGGTCCTCGCTGTCCACCGGCCAGATGTGGCCAATGAAGCGGGAGCGCTTTTCCACAAATTCGCTTTCGGCCTCCTGATAGGGGACATAGATTTTATCCCCCATGGCGGACCTCCCACTCCTGTCTTGTGATGGCCTGGCACACGCCGGGGCGCTCCGTTCCGTCGGGCCACGGCGACGGCGGCGTATCGCAGACATGGCGGAAGCCGCACTTCTCCTGCACCCGCCGGGACTTCTCATTTTCCGGGGAATGGGCGCACCATACGCGCTGGACTCCCATCTCCTGAAACTGCCAGCGCAGCAGCTCCTCCACAGCCTCGGGAACAAGCCCCTGCCCCCAATAGGGGTGGGCAATCCAGTAGCCGATCTCCGGCTCTCCCTTCCCCACCGGTATCGCCGTGGGAAACACACCCACGGAGCCGATGGGACCGCCGTCGCCGCCCTTGAGCAGCACCGCAAAGGTGCCCTCCTCGGACAGCACGGTGCGGATGATCTCCCGGCTGTTTTCCACGGAGGTGTGAGGCGCCCAACCGGCGGAGGGGCCCACCTCCGGGTCCCTGGCCCAGCGGTACAGGGCCTGGGCGTCGCTGTCGCACCACGGGCGCAGGATCAGCCGCGAGGTTTCCAGCTGCGTCATAGCTCCCAGTCCTCCTTCGGCTCCTGCCAGTTTTCGATATAGTCCTTCACCTGGCCCAGCACCTTAGGCGGGCACACGGCCGCCACGTCGATGGTGGCGGCGTACTCCACAGACTCCACCTTAGCCTCCCGGTACAGGCCGTCCAGAAGTCCGGCCTTGTCATAGGGCAGGTGAATGGTCACCCGGCGGGTACCCTTGTCCAGCTTTTTGTCGATGCACGCCAGCAGCTCCGGCACCCCCTCGCCGGTCTTGGCGGAGATGGACACGGTGTCCTCCCCGGCGGAACGCTGACCGGAAAAGGTCATTGTTGTATAAATATATTTCTTAGTAATCATATAATTCCAAATATCACAATAGTCTATATCCACTCTATTCTTACCATCCACCACCATTTTAGCTTTAACCGTATCTGACATCTGTGCAGCATTTAGCGGACATGAGAACTTATATATAACCTTTCCGTTTTTCTCAACAGGGATTGCATCGTTTACGCTGACCTTATATGGCTGGCTATTATTCACCGTAAACTCCATATATGCGTTGCTGTTTGATTTGATACTTTCAGGAAGCTCCATATAGTAGTTCATATCAATATTATCTTTTAAAGTAAGGCTTCTGCCAACAAACTTCTCAGAATCTTTTTCTACATTATTGGCGGTAAATGCTTTAATACAGAAGTTACCATACACATTCTTATAATTCCAACTGCGGGAATATGCCAACCCTGTACCATAGAAATAATAGCTTGCCGTATTATCACTTGACGCATGATTCTCCCACACCATTTCATTATTATAATTTACATCACCGACCATCGCTGCCTCAAGGTCAATGGCAGGTATATCAGTAGTCACTACAACCGAATAGCTTGTCCCAGGCTTCAGATTAACCGCTGCTTTAAGTGGAATTGTATATACTCCGGCATAGGTTGTCTGCCCTGTAGTAGTAGCAGTCTCCTGCTTTATTCCGCTAGTTGGCTTTGTCTTATCTTTTAAATCTGTATAAATCTCTATTGTATAATTCACATTCGTTTTAGATGTAATAGACAGGGAAACTGCTTTCAAATCCTCAGAAGATACTCCCTGTTTTGTCTGAGTAGTAAAAACATTGGCCAATTTCCTATAACCGTTTTGATGGGCTACATTTAATCCTCCATCAACCTGATAGTTGTTATCATATCCATCATTAGCAGAAAAATCAAACACCCAAGCCGTATCGGATAAAGAAAACGTTTCATATGACATCCAAAAATAACTCTGATCATAATATGAACCGGTTCCGTCTCCCCAACTATTACGAATAAGCCATGCACCATCTTTTTCAGGTTTAACACCATCTCTGAAATTATCTTTAGAATAGTTATCATCCCATCCAACAGCCATTACCGCATGACCTGCTCTGTTATCTGTTTTATCATTATAACTGTTATTTATGTAATGATATCCGGTATCATTATGACTATACATAATTCCCACTGCACCATATTTTTTTATGGCTTTTTTCACATCTGATGCATTTTCCTTGATATTAATCATGTATGTATTTTCCAGATGTGCCTTATCCTTTGAATATGCATATTCATCAGATAAACCTGTATTAAGAAAAGTATCAATAGTGCTTGCTGTATATCCGTTGCTTGCCACCTTACTATATGGTACATCACTCTCGCTTACCGGACCACACCACTGTCCCATTCTGCGTGCCGCCATCAAATAGTTGCCACCACGATTGAGATAACCATACTGAACACTTGTATTATTCATATAGTACTTTGCATAGTCCCCCACTGTTCCACCAAGCGGATCTAGTAGCGAATTATATGCATAATATGCCAGATGCAGTTCACTAAAATCTATATTTTTATCAAACGCACCATCATTAATCAGATCAAACTCTGCAAGGCCTATTGACGAAAATGTCCAGCATGTGCCAAGAGGATTTTGATTACGAACAGACGGATATTTCACCTTGATATCGCTGACTCCATTTGCCGGATACTTACTCTCTATAGTTTCATCTGCAGAATATCCCCAATCATCAGAATACGGCACCGCCTCATCTGGTTCATACACCGGTGTATTATAATCCAAATCACTCAGAATATATCCACTTGTAATGCTATTTTCTACAATTGGCTGTTGTTCTGCTTCAACGACTTGCCCTGCTGACACCGGTTCTGCTGCGACCGGAACAGCCGCACCTAATATCATAGCCGCACTTAACACCAATGATAAAAACTTTTTTGTCTTCATTCGACTTCCTCCATTGTATTAACTTCTCTTACGTTTCTTCTTCAAATATAGGTAAAACCACAACTGACGTCACATTAGTCAATCGGTATAATTGGAAGCTCTATCACTCCGTTATCAGATTTCGGTTCATTATTATTACTCATTCCTGAATTGTTTATTTCAGATTTTTTATCAATCTTATCACCTGTTTTATTTACATCGTCTGAAGTGTCTTCTGATTCATCATTTTTCATTATATCAGTCTCATATGAATTCCTGGAATCATTATTATTATCGGTGGTTTCTGATGAGCTCTTTGTATCTTTCAAGCTTTTGCCCGTTTCTTTTGTAGTTGTTGAACTTTTATCAGAATTCTTCATATCACCAGATTTATCCTTATCATCGACTACTGTTGCTTTGTCTTTTGAGAAATCTGATGAATTCTTATCCACATTACTAGTCTCTGTATTTTCTGTATCCAATATCATCTCTGTAGCTGATACTGCCTCTGTGGTTATTTCTGAGCTTGTTTTATTTTCAAGCGCTATATTATTTGCAGGCAGTGCTGCAACTGTAATTGCTACGCCAAAAATCAATATCACTATTGTGCTAGCCATTTTTTTGTTAAACTTAAATTTCATTTTCTATATCCTTTTTATGTAATTCAATTTTTATGAAAGCTCAGCCTTCTCTTAATATATCACAGAAGGTTTTTATTAATATCCTCACCAGGACAAAAATGAGAGCTGAATCTGGACAAGTTAAGAAATCATAAACAATAATAGAAAAATAGGATTAATCCGTCTTATAACTAATCAATCCTTTTTTTCTTATATTACTAACGCACTATACCATTTATATCATTTTGTTAATGTTGTTCCGCTCACATTAACATATCCACTATATATTGCTGAATTACCATCAAAATTGAATGACTTTATACGGAATTTGTAGTTTGTTCCTGATGATAGCTTTTCTACTCTATATGTTGTAGTATTTTTATCAGCAATTCTTGCTATTCGTATCCATTTTCCATCCTTGTACTGCTCAATAATATATCCTGCCGCACTTTCGTTCTGAGCCCAATTAATTCTTAGTGCATCGGTTGCTCTGCCTCCGATCACAACATTTCTGTTATTTATTGGCAATGTTGTTCCGTTTATGTATACGTAGCTACTATATACCGGTATATTTCCATCAAAGTTAAATGACTCTATACGGAACTGATATTTTGTTCCTGCTGATAACTTCTCAACTCTGTAAGTTATTGTATTATTATCAGCAATTCTTGCTATTCGTATCCATTTTCCACCTTTGTATTGTTCAATAATATATCCTGATGCACTTTTGTTCTTAGCCCAGTTTATTCTCAATGCATCCGTTGCTCGACCACCTATCACTACATTATTGTTATACATCGGAAGAGTCATTCCTTTAACAGTGACATATCCACTGTATATGGCAGTATTACCATCAAAGTTAAATGACATTATACGAAAATTGTAGCTTGTTCCTGCTGATAATTTTTCAACCCTGTATGTTGTGGTATTTTTATCAGCAATCCTTGCTATTCGTACCCACTTTCCATCTTTTTGCTGCTCTATGATATATCCTGCTGCACTTTCATTTTTACTCCAATTAATTCTTAATGCATCAGTTGCCCTGCCACCAATCACAACATTAGTATTCTTGGTAGGCAAAGTAGTTCCACTTACCAGAACATAATCACTATATAGCGGTACCTTTCCCAAAAACATGAACGTTTTTATTCTAAATTGATATTTTTTGCCTGAAGTCAGTCCTTCAACCTTATAAGATATTGTTTTTCCATTCCCAATTCGTGCTATTCGCGTCCACTTTTCATCCTTAAACTGTTCTATAATGTATCCATCTGCATTATTCACCTTATTCCATTGTAACTGAAAAGTACTCTCTGTTGCATTTGAGCATAAGAATGAATCAACCTTATCAATAACACCTTCATCTCCTGGCACTATCGGCAACTCCCACTCCTCAGTGGGTTGTGCTGCATAAACCATATTATAATCAAACCCACATATACATACCAAAAATAATAAAATAAACAGTTTTTTCCTCATATTTTTCCTTACCCCTTCCACATATCATCCTAGCTACTATTTACCACAAGCAATTATAATGTACTACCTGTTACATATTTGGAACCACTATATAATGGTGTACTTCCATCAAAATCAAATGATCTGACTCTAAATACATATGCTGTATTACTTTTAAGTTTCTCAACCCTGTATGTCTGCGTATTTGCATCTGCTATTCTCGCTACCCTAATCCAATTTCCATTATCATACTTTTCTATTATGTATCCTGATGCACCATTAACCTTATTCCAATTTACTCTCAGTGCATCCTTTGCAGTTCCACCTATACAAACACCTGTTGCAACAGCCGGATTGGTTCTTCCGTTTATATATGCATAAGTACAATACAATGGTGTTTTTCCGCTAAAACTAAATGCTTCTATTCTAAACTTATATGTTGTAGATGCCTTTAGCCCTTCAACGCGATAAGTCTGTGTATTTGCATCTGCTATTCTCGCTATTCGGATCCACTTTCCGTTTTCATACTTCTCAATAATATATCCTGATGTGCCATTTACTTTATTCCAGTTGATCCTAAGTGCATCTGCTGCTCTTCCACCTATTTTTACCCCTGTTACATTAGATACCGTTGCGGATGTATTAGATGATGAATTTGTCTTTCCCGAAATATTCTGATATTCACTATATATCGGAACTGATCCATCAAAATCAAATGCCTTTATTCTAAAATTGTAAGTACATGCAGACTTTAAATTTTCCACTCTGTATGTAGTTGTATTTGCATCGGCTATTCTTGCAATACGATTCCACTTTCCGTTTTCATATTTTTCTATGATATAACCGGAAGCACATATATTCTGACTCCAATTTATTCTTAATGCATCTTTTGCAGTTCCTCCAATCTTCACTCCTGTTACGGATTTCGGATTTGTTATCCCGGAAACATAAGCATAACTTCCGTATACTTCATCTCCGTCATCTGTAGTGTATCCGCAGACTCTGAAATTATATTGCCTAGAACTTTCCAAATTTTCAATTCTATATGTATTCGCTCCAGATATTTTAGCAATTCTGCTCCAATTACCATCTTTATACTGCTCTATTATATAACCTGATGCGCTACTGTTTGTATTCCAATTAATCCTAAGTGCATCTGACGCGCGTCCTGCCAGCTTCACCCCACTCATAGCAGAAACAGTTTTTTGTTCTTTGGTCACATTAACATATATTTTAATAGTTCCATATTCTACAGAAGTATTGTTTCCATCTACTACTGATACACTTATTACACCCGTTCCTGCACTTTCTGCAGTAATTACCATGTCATGCGACCATCCATTCCAGTCACCATCCCATTTTGCAGAAAAACCGCTTCCCGATGACTCTTTTGCCAACTTACAATTGTCAGGTATCTCTCCCTCCATTGTTAATGTAACCCTTTGACTTGTATTTCCCGGTATATTAAGATTAACTGAATATGTAGACGCTTTTAATGTTACATTTCCGGAATACTCAGCATTCCAGCTAACCTCACACGAAACATTAAGATCCCCTGTAACACTTACAATTCCTTTATACTGCCCGGTAGATCCCATATAGCTTCGATACCAATTATAGTCATTTCCATAAGTGCATGGATCAGACTTTGATCCATCAGGATATACAAAAATTTCACTTACACTATAATTAAGTCCACTATGATCTATATCTACTCTTTTTCCCGTATCTGTATCTAATATTTCATAGCATAAATAGTATGATTTTCCCTTATAAAAATGCTCCGGTACACTGCCCATATCAGTATCAGATATCCATACATGTAATCGATAATTAAGTGTATTCTGCTGTCTTTGCAAATATTGCATAGACGCACACCCATTAATTCCATTATAAGAAACATGCGCCCATGTTCCATCTGCTTTTGAAACATATACTACTGCACCTGATGGTATTGAACCAATTACTGCTCCACCATGCCCATCTCTGATATTTAATGTGGTTCTTGATGTACAAATGTAGTTTCCTGCATATGAAGTACTGCATGTATCATACGACTGAATTCCATTTGATACAAGCAAATAGCTAAACGAATATTTGCCCCATATCCTTGCCCCCTTTTGTATAGTGTTTCCCCATAATACACCATTTCTTCGTACCTTGGTACTTCCACTATAATTTCCATTTCCGTTACAATCCACGAACGTTATTGTATTTCCTGAAACTGCAGTTACAAAAACCGTATGACCCTGTCCACTTGTATTTCCATACTGTATCAGGTCACCGGGCTTTACACTGTAAATATCATAACTCCTTTGCCAGGTCGACGGCATTGTTCCAAACACATTATATCCCATCATATGTGCAAAACCAAAACACTGTGTTCCATTATCAAATTGTCCATTCCAAACACTATAATTAGGATATTGTGATTGTAATTGTGATAATTTTGCATCAAATTCTGACTGTGTTACTGCATATACTTTTTGAACATTGCTCAATTGTACCATCAATATGGAGATCATAATACATGCAATAATCTTAATCCACTTTTTTTCTCTTCTACACATTTGTTTCATAAAAAATCTCCCTCCTATCACCTATTTGTACTACCATTTACATATTTCGAATCACTGTATAACGGTGTATTTCCATCAAAATCAAACGCTCTGATTCTAAATACATATGCTGTATTCTTTTTAAGCTTCTCCACTCTGTAAGTCTTTGTATTTCCATCTGCTATTCTGGCTACTCTGTTCCAATTACCATTCTCATACTTTTCTATTATGTATCCTGATGCCCCACTAACTTTATTCCAGTTAACTCTTAATGCATCTTTTGCAGTTCCACCTATACAAACACCTGTTACAGCCATCGGGGTCGTTCTTCCGTTAATGTACGTATAAGTACTGTATAATGGTGTACTTCCACTAAAGCCAAATGCTTTTATTCTAAACTTGTAAGTTGTAGATGCCTTAAGCCCTTCCACTCTATATGTCCGTGTTTTTACATCTGCAATTCTTGCAATCCTATTCCACTTCCCATTTTCATATTTCTCAATGATATACCCGGAGGCACCGCTTACTTTATTCCAATTTAGTCTGAGCGCATCGACTGCTCTACCTCCAATCTTCACTCCTGTTATTTTTGACGGATTCGTTTTTCCCGAAACATATGTATAACTTCCATATACAGGCGTTCCATTGTCAAAATTAAATCCTTGAATTCTAAACCTATAATCTGTAGAATTAGTAAGTTTTTCTATTCTATATGTCTTTGTATTCTTATCAGCAATTCGTGCTATACGACTCCAATTACCATTTTTGTATTGTTCTATGATATATCCCGATGCACTGCTATTTATATTCCAATTAATGCGCAATGCATCATCTGCCCGACCGGCTAATTTTACTCCACTCATCGCGGAAACAGTCTTTTGTTCTTTAGTCACATTAACATATATCTTAATAGTTCCATATTTGACAGAAGCATTTTTTCCATCCACAACAGACACTATTATCACTCCGGAGCCAGCCCCCTCTCCAGTAATAACCATATCATGCGACCAACCATTCCAATCGCCATCCCATTTTGCAGAAAATCCATTCCCAGATGAATCTTTCGACAATGCACAATTATCAGGTATCTCTCCCTCCATTGTTAATGTAACCCTTTGACTTATGTTTCCCGGTATATTAAGATTAACCGAATATGTAGATGCTTTTAACGTTACATTACCTGAATACTCAACTTTCCAACCAATTTCACAGGAAGTATTTATATCACCTGTAACAGTTACAATTCCTTTATACTGACCTGTTGCCCCCATATAGCTTCTATACCAATTGTAATCATTTCCGTAAGTACATGGATCAGACTTTGTTCCATCAGGATATCCAAATACTTCACTTACACTATAATTAAGTCCATCATGATCTATATCTACTCTTTTTCCTGTATCCGTATCTAATATTTCATAGCATAAATAGTATGATTTTCCTTTATAAAAGTGCTTTGGTACACTTCCCATATCAGTATCGGATATCCATACATGTAACTGATAATTAAGAGTATCTTGTTTTTTCTTTAAGTACTGCATGGATGAGCATCCATTAATTCCATTATATGATACATGCGCCCATGTTCCATCCGCTTTTGAAACATATACAACCGCTCCTGATGGGATTGTTCCAATCACTGTACCACCATGTCCACTTCTTATATTTAAAGCTGAAGACGCAGTACAAACATAATCTCCTGCATATGAATCTGAACACGAACAATCATTGGTATTTCCATTGAGAAACAGTGCTGCCTCTGCTTTTCTTCTTCTAGTCAGTCCATCCAACACTACGCCACCCGACTTGTTCCAATTTGTAAATGCAGTTGTTATCTGATCGCTGTTATAATTTGATACCCCATTTATCAAATATGTTTTCAACTGAAAAGTATTGTAACTAACCCAAACATTTCCAACATTATATGTAAAACTTACCAAGGCATCAAATTGATTCTGATTAATTGTAATATTATATTTATTTAAAAATGTGTTTACATATCCTTCAAATCTTACAAGATCCGATTTAAGCATACTTTCAGCCTGTGCCTGAGTAATAGTCATCCCTGCATACACGTCAGCTCCATAATGACCATAGCCTATAGTATAATACTTTTCACTGCTTGTAACCTTATAAGCCGTCAATCTGCATCCCTCAAACTGTTTTATTAAATCTACTCCACTCTGACTTATTCCCATATTTGAAGTACGAAACAGATCTGTTCCATCAGCTTCTTTTAGATTATCTCCCTCGCTTTTTACAGCTTCGTCGGAAGTAATATCCTTACCCGAACCGTTTTCATACATATCATACTCATAAGATTTTTTTTGTTCATCCGCATAAATCAATGAATTATATCCTCCAATAGTCGCAAAAATTATCAAAAATATTATTATAATCTTACTTTTTAGTTCACTCTTCATATTTTCCCCCTATTCAAAAATTACATATAGTTCTTTATACTCATTTATATTATGCAACTTTTTTCCCAATTTTACAAGTACATGTTATAGATTTCATATAATAAAACTGGATGCTACCTGTATAAATACAGGCAGCACCCATAAAATTAATTTGTCACACCACTTATATAACTATAGTTTCCATAAATAGCTGTTGAACCATCAAAGTCAAATGCTTTTATACGATACACATATGACGTCTTACTTTTCAATTTTTCTACACGATACGTAGTTGTCGAATTGGAGCCTATTCGAGCTATTCGTACCCATTTACCCTCACTGTATTGTTCAATAATATATCCTGAAACCTTTCTATTTTTATTCCAGTTTAAACGAAGAGCATCTTTTGCTGTTCCACCTATTTTAACCCCTGAAACAGCAGCAGGCAGTGTTGTGCCCGATATGTTTTTATAACCGCTATATAAAGCTGTATTTCCACTATACCCAAATGCCTTTATTCTAAACTGATAAGTTGTAGAATCTTTTAATCCCTCTACGCGATATGTGATCGTAGCATTTGATGCAATACGAGCTATGCGTGTCCATGAGCCATTCTTATTCTGTTCAATAATATAACCTGATGCCGAATTATTTTTAGTCCAATTTAATCTCAAAGCATCTGTTGCTCTTCCCCCAATCTTTAAACCGGAAACAACACCCGGATTTGTTTTTCCGTTAACATATGCATACTTACCATATACAGGAGTATTGCCTGAATATACAAATGTCCTTACTCTGAACTTATATGTAGTAGATGGCAATAATTTTTCAACACGTAAAGTAGTCGTTGCATTACTACCCATCCTTGCAATTCTCTTCCAACTACCTCCGGAATACTGCTCAACAATATATCCCGATGCCTTTAAATCCTTATCCCAGTTAAGGCGTAATGCATCCACTGCACGACCACCTATTTTCAATCCTTTCATATCATTTGCAGTCACAGTTCCAGCCGGATCTTTCTTTAAGTACAAGGTTGAATATGTAATCCCATCATTTGTAACTGTAGAAGGCGCAGAACCATACGTCGCTCCATTAAATGCATTGACCGGTGTTGCCAAATATCCTCCACTTAATGATGAATTGCTATTTACCATAAACCATGTATAATTTCCATTATTAAAATATGGGCTATAATAATATTCCCATGAATAATCTGAATCATACTTTGCTTCAGGCTGGTAATTATCCCACTGACTTTCTTTTACATGACTGGTTTCATATCCATTTTCTGAGATAGTTGCCTCACTTTTATTATAATAACTATAATCTATATTTCCGGTACTATCATTATCAGCCCAGGTA
>ENA-UEOR01001772-UEOR01001772.1-human-gut-metagenome-genome-assembly--contig:-NODE-1772-length-12478-cov-4.668494_pt1 | contig 12478 bp, 8 predicted proteins | sample MGYA00242887_ERZ507890 | MGnify/ENA primary metagenome ERZ507890 (study PRJEB26167, sample SAMN06115431) | human gut metagenome | host: Homo sapiens | place: China:Guizhou | collected 2014-10-21...
ATGCAGAGCGTGGAGGAGCGGCTGGACACCAAGTACGGCATTGTCCTTTTGCAGCCCGCCTACACGGAGTACTACCTGAACCTGGGCGAGATCAGCTCCTATCCTCCCGGATACAAGGAAAACGCCGGCATCTTCTGCCACAACAACCCCTGGATCAGCTGCGCTGAGACGGTGCTGGGCCACGGCGACCGGGCCTTTGAGGTCTACCGTAAGACCTGTCCCGCCTACATCGAGGACATTTCGGAAATTCATCGCACGGAGCCCTACGTCTACAGCCAGATGGTGGCCGGGAAAGACGCCCCCACCTTTGGCGAGGCGAAGAACAGCTGGCTGACCGGCACGGCCGCCTGGACGTTCTTCAACGTGAGCCAGTATCTCCTGGGCATCCAGCCCACCCTGGACGGCCTGAAGATCGACCCCTGCATCCCCCACACCCTCAAGGGCTACACCGTCACCCGCCGCTACCGGGGTGCCACCTACCACATCCGGGTGGAGAACCCGAGCGCGGTCCAGAAAGGCGTGGCCGCCGTGGTCTATGACGGCAAACCGCTGGAAAGCAAGAGTTTGCCCATTGCCTCCCCCGGCACCACGGTGGAAGTAACCGTGACCATGGGCTGAGCATCATTCCCCTTTGGACGCAGAAATCCCCCGACAGCTGTCGGGGGATTTTTCGATTCTGATTCTTTCTTCCCATTACGCCTTGCGGCTGGCTTTCATCCGCTTTTTATCCGCATACATGGCATCATCCGCCTGCCGGAACACCTGTGCGGGAATCGGGTCAGGCTGGTCCTCGCTCCAGGCAAGGCCCAGCGCTGCCGAGACGGGGAACTCGCTCCCCGCGTCCGCCGCCGCGACCTCTTCCCGGATGCGGTCGGCGCAGGCCAGCAAAGTTTCCCGGCTCCCATTCAGGCTGACCACGAACTCATCACCGCCAATGCGGTAGCAGTTTCCTTTTTCTGCCGCCGCCCGCTGCAGGCACTGCGCCACCCGGTGGATGAGGGCGTCGCCTTTGGGGTGGCCGAGGGTGTCGTTCACCTTTTTCAGGTCGTTCACATCCACCATGATGTAGCCAAACGGAGCGGCAGACTGTTTGGTCTCCTGAGTCTCCCGGACAAAGGCAGCCCGGTTGCCAAGGCCCGTCAGCACATCCCGATACGCCAGTTTTGCGTACACGGTCATGTTGGCGTTCTCATTGATCTGTTCCAGAACGCGCTGCCCGGCCGTCTCAGCCAGCAGCAGGATGAACCCGAAGACGCCCAGCATATACACCGGGGAATATGGAAGTGAGCTGTCCAGATAGTAAATTGTGATCGCCAAAATGCTGCATACGGCAAACAGCACATATCCGGCCATGACACGGCCCAGCGCCTTGTTTTTGCCGCGGCGCATCTCCCGGAACCCGTGGTACAAAATCAGGGCGATGGTCACCGCCATGAGCAGATGTTCCGCCATGACCAGCACATTCAGGTAAGGCAGGCTGAAGATAAAGTTTGCCATCAGGAGCAGCAGCAGCCCGGAATAGAACGCCTGCAGGATTTCCAGCATCCGCCGTTTTTCGGGCAGAACTCCTATGGTAAACTGCAGCAGCGGCAGGTGGAGCGCGTGGAACGAAAGATAGGAGATCAGCCCCACCAAACCCGCTTTCTGGCTTACCAGCAGCAGAATTTTAGAATCGGTCAGCACCCAGACCCCGGCCAGCAGGATGTAGGCGCCCAGACTGTAAACGCTGCCGTAAAAATTGCCGAAATGCTGGCGCTGCATACAGTAGGCCGCCAGCAGGCAGGCAATGCCCAGTACCAGCGCAAAACCGCTGAACAGCACGGCATACAGGTTCTCCCGCAGGATCATCCACTGGATGCCGCTCCGGCTGCCAAAATACACCTGGGATTGCAGGACGGCACTCTCTGCACCACTGCCGGGAGCGCAGTCCAGGAAGCGCACCGTCAGCTCCTGCCCCGGCGGCAGCCGGAACAGATGGAACGCGCCGTTCCGCTCACTGGAAGCCGTATAAACGGCATTCCCGTCCACAAGGACCTGATACTTCTGCCATGCGGAGCGGAGGAGGATGGTAGGTTCGTCCCTCGCCGCGTCCATGGGGTAGGAGAACTCCATGGCGTCCGCGGTGCGGGCCCAGCTGCCTGCGGCAGGCTCCGCGCCGCCCCAGTTGATCTTTTCCGGCGCGGTCTCGCCCACTGCACTGGAATAGATGGCAATGGCCATCCCAATGAGCAGCAGCGCCCCCAGAAATCTTCGGAACTGTTTCATATCTTCTCTGTTTTATACACTGCCCGCGGTGTCATTGCCGGAGGCGTCTTGCTCAGTCTGGCTGGTGTAGAGCACCATCAGGTGGTTGGCGCTGGCTTCCAGCTGGGATTTTGCCTGACGGAGGTTCGCTTCCTCGGTCTCGTTCATCTTTTCGGGCTTATCTTTGCGCAGGCAGCGGCGCAGGCTGGCAAGGTCGTTCTTGACTCGGTTCTTCTCGTCCTTGTCCAGCTCCTTTTTGCACTTGGAGAGGGCCTCATCCACCTTGTAAGCCAGCATCTCGGCCTGATTGTGGAGCTCCAGCCGCTCCCTGCGGCGGGTATCCTCCTCTTCGTAGGCGGCGGCATCGGCCATGGCACGCTGGATCTCGTTCTCGGAAAGATTGGTGCTGCCGGTGATGGTGATGTTCTGCTCCCGGCCGGTGCCCAGATCCTTTGCAGACACCTTGACCACGCCGTTCACATCGATGTCAAAGGTGACCTCGATCTGGGGCTTGGAGGAGAAGCCGGAGCGGATGCCGGTGAGCTTGAATTTGCCCAGGCTCTTGTTGTCGCGGGCAAAGTGGCGCTCGCCCTGCAGCACGTTGATCTCCACGCTGGTCTGCATGGGGCGGGCCGTGGTAAAGATCTGGCTCTTGCGGGTGGGGATCATACTGTTGCGGGTGATGAGGGGGGTGGCCACGCCGCCCAGTGTCTCAATGGACAGCGTCAGCGGGGTGACATCCATCAGCACAAGGCCCTGCGCGGCCGCACCGGTGGCACCGGCCAGCTTTCCGCCGCCCTGCAGCAGGCCGCCCTGCACGGCGGCACCCATGGCCACGCATTCATCGGGGTTCAGGGTGTGGCTGGGCTCACAGCCCAGCAGCTCCCGGACCTGCCGCTCCACAGCAGGCATCCGGGTGCTGCCGCCCACCAGCAGGACTTTGCCCAGCTGGCTGGCGGAAATCCCGGCATCCCGCAGGGCGTTCTGCACCGGCTGAACGGTGCGGGCCAGCAGGTCACCGGTCATCATCTCAAACTGGGGGCGGCCCAGGCTCAGATCCAGATGGTGGGGGCCATCCTTGCCCACCGCGATAAACGGCAGGTTCAGCTGGGCGGAAAGCGCACTGGAAAGCTCCTTCTTGGCCTTTTCCGCTTCCTCCTTCAGGCGGCCCATGGCGGCGGGGTCCTTGGTCAGATCGATGCGGTCAGATCTGCGGAACTCCGCCACAGCCCACTCGACGATGCGCTCGTCAAAGTCATCGCCGCCCAGATGGGTATCGCCGCCGGTGGCCAGCACCGTAAAGGTGCCGTCCTCGATCTCAATGATCGAAACATCAAAGGTGCCGCCGCCCAGATCATAGACCAGGATCTTCTGGGGAGCTTCGTTGTCCAGGCCGTAGGCCACCGCGGCGGCGGTGGGCTCGTTGATGATGCGCAGAACATTCAGGCCCGCAATGCGGCCCGCGTCCTGAGTGGCCTTGCGCTGGCTGTCGTCAAAATAGGCAGGCACGGTGATGACGGCCTCGGTCACCGGCTCGCCCAGATAGCTCTCGGCATCGCGGCGGATCTTGGTCAGGATCATGGCGCTGATCTCCTGCGGGGTCAGGTCTCTGCCATCGATATGCACCCGGTAATCAGAACCCATGTGCCGCTTGATGCTGGACACCGTGCGGCCGGAGTTTGTGGCGATCTGGCGCTTTGCCGCGCCGCCCACCAGACGCTCGCCATCCTTGGTAAAGGCCACCACGCTGGGGGTGGTGCGCTCGCCTTCGGCGTTGGTGATGACCACAGGCTTGCCGCCCTCCACCACCGCCACGCAGGAGTTGGTGGTGCCAAGGTCAATTCCGATCACTTTGCTCATAGTGCTTGTCCTCTTTTCTTCGGCGCAGAATATTTCCTTGAATATCTTACCGGTTTCCTATGACGATTTCTTAGAACAAATGTAAAGAAACTGTGTTTCAGGCGTTTTTATCGTCGGCCAGCAGCTGATCGGTCAGCAGTTCAGCCTCCCGCAGCCAGGCTGCAGCATCCGTTTCGCCCTCGGCCTGCAGGATCCGAAAGCCCTGCACGGCTTCGGCCACCTGCAGCAGCGCCTTTTTGCGGGAGAGGTACTGGGTCTCGTACTGGGCAAGGCGCAGGCAGACCTGCGGGGTGTAGGCGATGTCCGGCACCTCCCGGGCAGCGCTCTGGGCGCGGCGGTAGTATTGCAGGGTCTCCGCCATCTCCCCGCCCGATGCGGCACAGTCATCCCCCAGGGCGATCATGGCCTGCACCTCCCCGGCCTGCGCGGCCTTTTTCCACATCCGCCGGGCCTGGGTCTTATTCTTCCGGGTACCCCGGCCATAATACAGGCAGTCCCCCAGGGCAGAAAGCGCCTCGGCGCTGCCAGCCTCGGCGGCGGCAGTGTAGCGGGTCGCTGCCTCCGGCCAATCCCCGGCCCGGGCGGCGGCGTGCCCGGCTTCCAGCTCCTGAGCGCCGGGGTTGTCGCTCCCCCGCTCCGATCTCAGCAGCCCGCTGAGCAGGGAGACATCCAGCGTGGCAGAGCTTGTCCACGGATCCAGCACCACACCATCGATGCCGTCCGTTTCCAGCGCATACTCCATGGCGCTGCGCAGGCTGCGCTCCACCATGGGGCGGGTTGCGCTGGCCTTTTCCGCCTCGGCGTTCTTTACCGAGGTGAACAGCGGCAGATAGTGCCGCTCTTTCCGGGCGTGGAGCAGCCAGGGCTGCAGGCCTTCGGCCCGCTCCTCCGGGATGGGCAGATGCGCCCAGGGGGCGGCCCCGCTCTGGGGGTCCACCGCCGCATCCAGCGGCACCAGTACCTTGGTCTGCAATTCCAGCGCATAGTTCAGGGCGTTCATCAGGCTCCAGAAATGTTCCTCGTTCTGCTCCCGGTACAGCCGCGCCACGGCCTCCTCCACAAACGGGCAGCCTGTGCCCACCGGCCCGTACTGCGGCGCAGTCCGCTTTTTTCCGCTGCCCACCGGCCGGAAGCGCCGACCGCCCATGTTGTATGCCATTTATCTCACCCTTCTTTTTCATCAATAGGATAAGTATAGCAGGAATCCGCAAATTTCACAATATTTTCCCGCAGGCAGCCGAACGCAAAAACAGCAGGCGGCTGCACATGGCCGTCTGCTGTTCGGTTCACTCTTCTGCCGGTTTTGCCGCATCGTCCAGATAGTCCTCGATGCTGCCGATGCTGTACCGGTTCTCGTTGGCTTCCACGCTCCGTGCACTGGCATCGTAGCAGGCTTCCAGAATGGGCATCACTGGCTGCTGGCCCTCCGGGTCGGTCAGATGTCCGATGGCCCGGGCCTCATAGTAGTTGTCGATGATCTGGTTCACGATCCGTTTGCGGTCACGGAGCGGAGTCTGCAGGTTGGCCAGCAGCTCCTGCCGGATGCCGCAGCTGTTGCTGCCGTGGTCACCGAACAGGATGTAATACTCCTGCTCGATCTCCAGCGGTGCAGCCTGATGCAGGTAATAATCCGCCAGTACCCGCCGCTTTTTCTCCGTGCTGAAGCCCTTGATATCCTCCATGCCGCGCGGAAAGAGTTCCGGATGCCGGATCCACATTTCATAGGGCCCCACCGGCAGGTGCAGAGTATCGAATACATCCAGATAATCCTCCAGCGCAATGCGGATCTCGCCCCGCTCCCATTTCTGAATGGTGCGCTTGTCCCGCCCCAGCATATCCGCAAGCTCCTGCTGGGATCTGCCCGCCACGTTCCGGGCAAAGGCAATGGCTTCCCCGATTCGGTTCCGGTAGTTGGTCATATTCTTTCCCTCCTGACACACACTTGTCCACCAGGCATTCCAACGTCTGGCGACATAAAATACTTTCCTCTGGATAAAAGGATAATGGTTTGTCCCGCCTTCTGTCAAGAGTTGCAAATTCAATCACTTCACGTCAAATTTTTGTTAAATGTGTCATTCAAGCCGGACAGCCGCCTTTTTTGCAGAGATTTCGCCGCTCTGTGGGGCAGCCGCTCCCTGTCTTAAACAACATTCGGGCCATTTTGTCCTTTTTCACCTGCCGGAGGCGGCCGGATGTGTCAGGTACACCACAACATGCAACGCAAAATATTTTTTGCAAAAAATTCCTCTGCGGCAAGTTTTTCCCAGCGCATCCGTTTCCATACACGCAAAAACCGCCCATAGCCGTCAAAAACAGCCATGGGCGGGTGCTTTTTCTTTACGCCAGTTTATTCAGCCTTACGGCAACGTAGGGGTCAGGGAGCTTGAGCTCGTCAGCAAGGTCGGCTTCAGATTCGTACTTCTCCGCCGCCATGCCCACCACAACGCTGCACACGTCAAAGCGTCCGGCGGGCGAAAGGGCCGTGACCTTGGCCTCTCCATCGGCAATGGCGGTCACCACGCCGTCCGCATCCACGGTAACGACACCCGGGTTGCTGCTGACCCATGTAATGGGCACACTGCCGCCGCCCTCCACCGCAACGGTGGCCGTCAGGCGCTCCTGGGTGCCCACGGTGCGGAGCAGCAGGTCACTCTTGTTCAGGGTCACCTTGCCGATATCCGAAGTCACCGTGACGCTGCACCGCAAAGCCTGGCCGTTGGAGACCATTGCCGTGATGGTGGTGGTGCCCGCCGCCTGAGCTGTGACAAGGCCCTTGTCGCTGACCGTAGCCACCTCGGGGTTGCTGCTCATCCACTGGTAGACATAGAGGAAGGAGTGGTCGCTGTTGGTCAGCTGGAGCTGGTGGGTGGGGTGCAGGTCATTGTATTGTAGCACAAGGCTCAGGCTGGTGGTATCCAGCGTGGGCTTTTTTCTGGCTGCTTCTTCATTTTTGCGGGTCACGGTCACCTTGCAGGCGGCACGTTCGCCGTGGTCGGAGATGGCGGTGATGATGGCAGTGCCTGCATTGCGGCCCGTCACCTTGCCGTCGCCATCCACCGTGGCAACATTGGAGTTGCTGCTCATCCAGACGATGAAGTAATAATCGCTCTGGCCGCTGGTGTACAGGTAGCCCTTGGGGCGGGGGTCATCATCGGTGATCTCCAGCTCCATCTCGGTCAGCTCCAGTTCCAGCTTGGAGCCGGTTCCGGTCAGGCCTGTCAGCACACCGGGCGCGGCCTGCGCGGGCAAAGGGGCAGCCAGCAGGGCCCCGCTCAGAGCCAGCAGGGCCAGAAGCCGCCCCGCGGTTTGGAATTTCCATTTCATTGGGTCGAACTTCCCTCCTTGTTTCATCCCATGGGATCAAAGGAATGCCGCACACATGGAAAAATTTCGCGTCCATGATTTTTCTCACTACTGATTCATTTTACACGTCCGGCCAATGTGGGTCAAGTTCTTCGCCCAAAGTGCTGTGCTTTCGCACCCGATTTCGTCGGGAATGCCAGTTTTTCCGGAAAATTTTGTGCAAAAAGAACGCCGCAGTCCCGGCGTGGGAGCTGCGGCGTTCCGGACAGGATCAATAATTGTGCTTTTTCAGCTCAAAGTAGCTCTGGGGATGTGCGCAGACCGGGCACTTCAGGGGAGCCGACTTGCCGATATAGGTGTAGCCGCAGTTCCGGCACTGCCAGACCTGCTGCTCTTCCCGGGCAAAAACCTTGTTGTTCTTCAGGTTCTCGGCCAGCTCACGGTAGCGCTCCTCGTGCTCTTTCTCGATCTGCGCCACCATGGTGAACAGGGCAGCCAGCTGGGTAAAGCCCTCTTCCTTGGCCTCTGCGGCCATCCGGGGGTACATCTCGGTCCACTCGTCGTGCTCGCCGCCGGCTGCCATTTCCAGGCAGGTCATGGTATCGGGGATGGAGCCGCCGTTCAGGGCCTTGAACCACATCTTGGCGTGCTCCTTCTCGTTGGCAGCCGTCTCCTCAAAGATCGCTGCCAGCTGCTCATAGCCCTCCTTCTTGGCCACGCTGGCGAAGAAGGTATACTTGTTGCGGGCCTGGCTCTCGCCTGCAAAGGCTTCCCACAGGTTTTTCTCGGTCTTGGTACCCTTGAGTTCCATATTCATGCTCTCCTTTTGTTTGTGCGGTGTATCATTTCGCCGCCGGTGACCGCCGGGGCGTTCCTTCTGCACTGATTATACCAGAGTTCCGAATTGAAATCAAGAATAATTCCTATTTATTTTGAGAATATTTCTCAGTTATGCTGTTTCAGAGCGCAGACCGCAATGCTCAAAGCACTCCAAGCTGCCTGATACATCAGGACAGCGGCCACCGACAGGGTGCCGATGCTGCCCGCGTAGGTCAGCAGAACACCGATGACCACCGAGAACCAGACCGAGACCATCTGCACCGTGGTGGCGCTCGTCTCGGCGTTCTGGGCCTTTTCCGCCGCGCGCAGGCCGCCGATCAGGCTGGCAAAGCCCTTATCATGCAGCATACAGCAGCGGGCAGTCTCGTCCGGCTGGGCAGGGGTCAGCGCGCTGCACTGCTCCTGATCCAGCAGAGTGATCATCCCCTCGGGCAGATGGTAAGCCTCGGTGATGTGGTGGGCCGTCAGGCTGGGGTCCTCACAGGTGACCAGCAGGCGGATGTTCTCCCGCTGCAGCACCTCCAGCCCGCGGGCGGCGTTGCGGCCGCCCACATAGTGGAGCACGAACATGGCGTGCAGGCTGCCGGAAACAGCCAGATACAGGATCTGCAGCGCGCCGTTTTGGGAGTGCTCATCCTCATACTCCTGCTCAGGCAGGGGCACCCCCTCCCGCTCCATGTACAGCCGGTTGCCGATGAGCACCCGGTTGTTATCGCACCAGGCGGCAAAGCCAAGGCCGTGGTGGACCTCCAGATCCTTCACAGGGTACAGGATCTCGGTGCGGTCCTCGATGATCTGGCGGAACAGACCCCGCAGGGTCTCGCAGCTGTGGTTGAGGATGCTGGCCGCATAGAGGATGGCACGGTCGATGCGGCCGCCCTTGAAGATGCGGATGTCCTCCAGGTTCACGCTGTCGGCGGTAAAGAGCTCGTCGGCATCCACCTGCACGGTGTCCACACCGCCCAGCTCCTCAATGGCGGCCCAGCCGGGCACCACGGCACCGGCGGCGGCAGCGGTCTTTTGCAGGCGCAAAGAAGCGATGCCCGCAACCAGGGTGGAGGACAGCGGTGCACCCATGCAGAGCATGGAGGTCAGGGCTGCGGCCATGCCGTTGGGCCCGCCGCCAAACAGCAGGAACACCAGCCCGCTGAGCACGGCGGCACCCAGCAGGATCAGGGCTGTCTTGCGGGCGCGGCGCTCACTGGCGCGCTCCCCGAAGCTCTGCTCCACCAGCGCCTCGTCCCACTGGACAGGGCGGCTGAGCAGCACCCAGGGGTCTTTCTGATCCAGGCTCCGGGCCAGCACCCGGATCAGGTCCTTATCCCGGACACGGAACGCGCCCTGCAGCCCCTCGGGGGATCGGGCGGCAAGGTCATAGCCGTTTCTGACGGCAGTCAGCAGGACACGGCTGCCCAGCAGGGCCAGGAACAAGCCCAGTGCGGCCACGCCGGAAAGCAGCGTCCAGCTGGAGTTCTGATAGCTCTGGGCGTTGAGCAGGGCGACCGCAGCCTGCACCAGCGCACCGCAGGCGGCCAGCGCCGGCATGGTGTCTGCACTGGGGCGGCCCTTGAGGCCCTGCAGACCATCCCGCAGGACAGGCCAGCCCACAGCCAGCGCACCGGCCAGAAAGAGCAGGTTGGCAGCATAGAACGCCGCCGGGGCGATCACGGGGTCAAGGGAGGCCACAGGGGCCAGCAGCCCCTCGGCAACAAGGCCAAAGTGGAGCAGTACCACGGCAAGGATGCCCTCCAGCACACACCGCAGCGTCAGCTCCGCGCCCATCCGGCGGAGCTTCTCCCCCACCTGCTCGGGCGTTTCCGGCTCGGCTTCCTCTTCAGGCTTCTCCTCAGCCTCCGGCGCGGCAGGGGCCGCTTCCTCAGCAGGCTGGGCCGGGGTCTCCTCTGCCGGTGCGGCAGGCCGGGCGGGTGCCTCGTCCTCTTCCAGTCCCATCAGCGGCAGGCTCATGCTGTCGTCCTTGCTGGGGGCCTCGGTGCGGGTAGGTGCCTGCGGCTCGTTCTCGTCCGCGCCCTTGCCAAAGAACTGGAAAGCCGTTTCCGGTTCCGGCTCAACCTCTGGCGCGGCTTCCGGGGCAGACTTCGCCTGCTTTACCGACTGATCCTCGGCAAACACCATGGGGATGGCCGGGCCCTCAGGCGCTGCGGGAGCTTCCGGCTCCACGGCCAGCACCTCTTCGGGGGCATCCTGCACCTCCTCCACCGGGGCAGGCTTGGGGGTGCCATAGAGCATGGCCTTGAGTTCGGCCATCTCTGCATCCTCCTGCTGCTCCTGCGGGGTCAGGGGTTCCCGGCGGCGGGGCGGCTCCGGCTTTTTCTCGGGCTGGGGTGCGGGCCGGGGTTCCGGCTTCGGCGCTGCGGGGGCTTCCGGCGCGGTGGGCAGAGCCACAGGCTCTGCTTCCTCCAGCTCTCCGGGCTCCAATGCCAGCTCCAGGCCGGCCTCGGCTTCTTCCTCATGGCCCAGCACGATCTCTCCCGTGGGCGGCAGCTCATTCTGCACGGCCGGGGCGGCGGCTGGCTCCTCTTTGTCCTTTTCGCGGTGAAAGAGCTTGCCCAGCAGGCTGCCGGTGCTCTCCTTTTCCTCATCGCGGCGCTTCATCTCTTCGGGCACCTGTGCCACGCTGGTGCTGAAAAACGTGCGGAACTTCTCGTTCTGCGCATCGATCTCTTCCTGTGTCAGCTCTTTGCGCTTATCATCCTTTGGCATCCTAGTCCCTCCCTGTTCTGGTCACGGCGGTCTGGCCGCTGTTTCTTACTCTGCGGCGCGCTGGCTCTGGATCTCGTACAGGATGATGCCAGCCGCCACCGAGACATTGAAGCTGTCCACACCGGTGCCCTGAGCGGCCATATCCAGCCGCACCACACCATCGCAGAGCTTTTTCACCAGCTGGGATACACCGCTGCCCTCGCTGCCCAGCACCAGTGCGATGGGGCCGGTCAGGTTGTTCTTGCGCAGGGGCACGCCGTCCATATCGGCACAGTAGACGAACACACCCTGATCCTTCAGGCGGCGGATGGTCTCGCCGATGTTGGCCACACGGGCCACAGGCAGGCGCTCGGCCGCACCGGCGCTGGACTTGATAACGGTGGGGGTCACGGACGCGCCGCCCCGCTTGGGGATGACGATGCCGTGGGCTCCGCACAGCAGAGCAGAGCGCATCACCGCGCCCAGATTATGGGGGTCCTCGATGCCGTCACTCAGCACCAGGAAAGGGGGCTCCCCCTTCTCTCTGGCAACGTTCAGCAGGTCCTCCACGGTCACATATTCGATCTCGCTGGCAAAGGCAGCCACGCCCTGATGGCTCTCGGTGCCGGTCATCAGGCGCAGCTTGTTGGGGTGCACCCGCTTGACCGTGGCCCCGGCCTCCTTGGCCATGGCGGTATAGTAAGCTGCCACGGCGGGGGCCATGCCCTCCGCGATCAGCACGGTATCCACGCCGGAACCGCTCTTGAGCAGCTCGGTCACGGGGTTTTTGCCGTAGACCAGGCTCTCATTCCTGGGCTGCTCCTCCGTGCTGCTGCGGCGGGGGCGGCGCGGCATTTTCTGTTCGTCCATTGATGTGTTCTCCTTCCATTCTATGGCAAGGCGGGCCGTTTGAGCCGCGCCATGGTTTCGTTCTGTTTCAGTTTTACTATATTTTGACACTGATACATTCTAAAGTATAGCATACCCCGGCATTCTTCGCAATGTTTGCCGAAGGCAAAAGTTTTCCACATTCAGCAGGCTATACAATCGGTAATTCGGCTCAAATTTTTCCACATGTTGAAAACCCGGTGGAAAATGTTCAAAAATCAAGTTTGTACGCCCACTTTCCGGGTGGAATTCCACAGTTTCCACCAAGTTTTCAACCTCCCGGGTTCGACACACAAACTTTTCGCCGTACTTTTTGTAAAATTCAAGTCGGAATTATGACAATTTTTTGAAGGGAGATCCAGTGGTTTTTGCCAGAATCTCCAACATCAAAATGCCCAATGTGAATTTGTGTTGAAAACGCCGCGGGAACCGCCTTGATTTTATCCTGTAATTGGGGTATACTACCCTTAGGTTCGTTAAAGGATGCGCAATCTTGTATCCAAAACGGCTTTTTCACCCCAAACTGATTATTGAAGCGGACAATGAGTGTGAAAAGCGCCAGTATGCCGATATTGTGGAACACAACTCGACTGTCCTGTTGAACCTCTTTAATGATATTCTTGATCTTTCGGCACTTGAAGCC
>ENA-UEOR01001773-UEOR01001773.1-human-gut-metagenome-genome-assembly--contig:-NODE-1773-length-12475-cov-6.604372_pt1 | contig 12475 bp, 10 predicted proteins | sample MGYA00242887_ERZ507890 | MGnify/ENA primary metagenome ERZ507890 (study PRJEB26167, sample SAMN06115431) | human gut metagenome | host: Homo sapiens | place: China:Guizhou | collected 2014-10-21...
TTAAATGCTGCCAGCCCCGTAATGGTAACCAGATATTTTTCAAGATATATTGCACAGACCACAATCAGAAAATACGAACTCAGATCGGCCAGTTTATCCGCAATCGGAGTACCGGCATCTCCCGGAATAAGCGTAATTGCGGCAGAAGCAGCTGTTGCCGCTGCCGTCAGTTCCAATGCAGTTGTCTTTTTGTCATCCAGTGACTGAATCGCGTGTGCATTTATCTTCATAGTTGGAGATGAGGTGTATTTTGCAATCACACAAAATGACAGAAGTGCACACAAAAGGGGAATCAAAATCGATACGATCCACCGGATTCTCTCCCTCTGTTCTGCCTGTTTGTGGTTTCCTGACTCGTCCATTGTTCTTCCTCTCTTTCTGGTCTACGATCCCGAAGGAAGCCGCACGATGCGGGTCTTTCCTTCCTTCTTTGCGCGCATCAGTACCGGCATGTGTTTTTTTCGCAGTGCATGCACCACCGGATAGGCTGCAAACAGATCTGCCGTAACATAAACCGCTTCCGGTTTATACTCGAGTATTTGTTTTACAAAATCTTTGATATACGTTTTCCAGTCTTCTTTTTCCATTGCAACTTCCGCATACACGCCCTGTTCTTCCAGATCCGGAAGAAGCGGAAGTGTCATGTGACAGATCTGTGCATCGGTCATATCCGGAATCTGTCTGAGCAAATGCTCTGTTTCTTCTCTCTCGCAATTTTTTGTCTCCTGTGCCTCTCCGGCATCCCACAGACACACAATCACCGGCTTTTGCTCATATTCTTCCAGACTGATCTCACATGCCCTGATGGCATCCGCCTCGTCTCCAACCGTCATAAGAAATCCGCCCTTGTGACAGAATCCTGCGCTGGCAAGCCCGGTAGCCGCTTGCAGTTCTTCATTTTCAAGCCCCAGCCATTGCTTTGGAAAACTGCATTTGTAATTCATGGAATCCGGTTTCTTCTGTGGCTGGATACAATATCCGCCACGATTTGACGGGAAAATAACAAACGCTGTATCCGTCTCCTTCAGCCTCTTCTGACACGGAACAAATTCCGGCAGCACCAGAATACGCGCATCCCCACCCTGTGTCTCCTGCATGGCAAGTACCTGATCGATTTTCTCGTCCGCGCGCGCGTCTGCACGATAACGTGCGAACTTATTTTCGAGGATCAGCCCTGCTATCCGGACAGCATGCAGGAATTCCCCGGTCAGTCCACACTCCTTCTGCCCAGCGGTCAGCTTACTTTTGTCATATATCTTCTGGTTTTGGGCATCCCATACCGGATTAAAATTGCCAATCAATGATGCAAGCTCATTCTTTTCCCCGGTATTATCATTGTTATCCAGCGGCTGCACAAATTCTTCATCAAACCGCTGCGCTAACGTCCCGCCTAAGATTTCGCCTCCGAGTTCTTCCCATAGCAGACCAAAGGCGGCATACGGTACTCCATTTTCACGCACACGACTGTCTCTCTGGTGATGATCATACCGCCCTCTGCCAATATCAAATACAATCCCGTCATAATCTTCCGGCACACGGTTTCCTCTTGTGATTGTAATCTGCGGATTCAGATACAACAATAATGCGGATGAAAATACATCATCCGCATGAAATTTTCCGCTATGTGTAAATGCTTTTGCATTCGGTTTTTTGATCTGTTCTAATAATCCCATCTTGTCTTTCTACTCTTTTTTATTTTCTGTAATTCCCCACTCTTTTTCCATATAATCTCTGCCCATGCCTCCACCGACATCCCCGCTCACATTGCGGAGTGCAGCCATACATACGCCTCCAAGCGCACCAACTACAAGAATCCCCAGTAACATCCACATAAAAATTCCCCCTCTCCGAAAATGATATGTTTTCTTCAATATATTACACCTGTGTGATGAAGTCAACTCATTTCACAAAAAGGGGGAAAATGTGTACCTGAACAGCATGGTGTTCAGGTGCTGAGTGAACAGTAACAAATTATGAATCGATTCACACTTTTCCTTGCAGAGATTCAAAAGATATGTTATTCTATGTATAGAAAAAGGGAAAGCTAGAGAAGCGGCTTACCCCAATAATTAAAAATCTGTTTTAACAACAGCCGTCATTATTGCGAGTAATGGCGGCTATTTTCGTTTTCCCTTGAAAATCGTGTAACACAATCCAACAAGGGCGCAAATGAATATCCCTATCTGAATCAAATCAGAATATGTAACATACATTGGCAACGCCCTCCTTTCTTTCGTCTGGAGGGTTAGCCCCTCCGAAAAAGAGGGTAAGCCGCCCGGCTCTCTAGTTTCCCATGTATCTATACTATCATTTTAGAAAAAGTCTTTCAATCAAATTCTAACCTGATTGTCTTTTTATTCGTTATTGTTACTCTCTGATTACATAGAAATCCGCTGGAAAGGAGGGCTAAGCCATGAGTATTGTCGACTTTATAGCAGTGGTAAGTTTCGGCCTAACCTGCTTTGGTCGTGGATATACCTTTGGCAAAGATAACGATAAGCCACAAAAATAGCCGCCATATTACAACTCTATTTCCTCCACCTGAATCTTCTGGTTTACCATCCCCTGGCGGCTGACCAGCAGATACACCTTTAAATCCAGCTGATCTTTTGCAATTGTAAATGGCTCCTGCCGCACAATTTCTACATATGCGCCCGTCTTTTCCAGTTCTTCCTTCCGTGCGTTTGCTTTTTTCAGACACAGTGCCAGCCGTTCCTCTCCGCTTTTTCCGAACAGGCGTCGCGGATAGATGGCCGTCTCCTTTTTGATCGTTTCCGTAAGTGTTTTCACAAAGCCAAAATGAATGCTATGGTGCAGGACGTGTGCCACCCACTTGGTTACAATTGTTGACGGATGTCTGCGATAAAAGCGAATCCAGCCAAACAGCAGCCAGTCTTTCGCCTGCTTCGCCAGCTGCTCCATCACATCCAGGCCCTGCAGGAAAGACTCTTTCGGCATCTCGTGTGGCACCATATACGGCTCCGGTGCAGCACAGTAAGAGCAGAAATTAAGCGCCGGGACATCCGCCAGATGAACCAGGCGCTTTTCCCCCTCACTGCAGTAATTTTCCCCCAAATAGGTATACTTGTCCCACAGCACTGCAATCCGAAATTCCAGCTGACGCAGATTTTCATACCGCGGAACCCAGAAATGTGCAATCTCTCCGTAGTTATATAGATTTACTTCCAGCTCCAGCTTCTGATAAAACAGGGTAATAACACTGTCTCCCTGCCGCACCCCAAGCACATACCGGTTCTGATCCCGGTCATAAGAGGCATCCAGTTTCCCTTCATAATCCTTTTTGTATGTGCCTGTGAAGATTGCTTTCCGAAAAACAAGAAAACTCTCCACGGTATCATTCATTTGATAAACCAACCGGATATCCTGCTCTGTTGTATTCGCTGTATAATCCTCCGGCAACAAAAGTTCAAATTCATTTTGCGCAAGCAGTTCCTGCAGCATTTCAAATGTTGTCACGTTTTTCTACTCCCTGATCCATTGCTAAGCCTATGATACTCTAATGGCTTCTTTCCTGTCAATCATCCCATATTTTTTCAACAAAAAAACATCTGCTTTCTATTTTTTAAAGAAAACAGATGTCTTTTCATCCTTATCTCCTATCGATCGCCCGCACGGAATTTCCGTCATTCAGTTTCACCGGAAAACGATACGAATAATTTCTTTCCTGCCAGTTCTCATCCTCCATCATCCGCAAAAGATTTTTTGCCGTAATCCGCCCCAACTGATACTTCGGATGCACAGCCGATAGTAATTTCACTTTCTGCTCCTGCTGCAGCTCCGCATCATCAAAAGATACCACCGAGACATCTTCCGGAACGGAAAGCCCGCGATCTGCCAGAAATTCCATATAATATCCGGCGACTTCATCGTTGTACACAATCATTGCGGTACAATCCTTTGTCCTGCGATACATCCGGAGCATTCCCTTCTTGCTGAGCTTTTCATCCATATCTTTCGTGGAATACCACCGCACACAATCATCATCAAATTTCACGCCATAATCGGAAAGACACTGGATAAATCCTTTATAGCGCTCAATTCCCTGCATATCATCATATTTAAAAATTCCACCAATCCGGCGATGTCCGTGTTCGATCAGTATCTTTGTCAACTCGTATGCCGCTCTGGCATCTTCCATCTCTACGCTGTCAAACAGCTGATTTTCATAATGATTATGGATAAAAAGCGTCGGTATGTTGCGCTTTCGAATTTCTCTGAACAGGCGGATATTTGGATTGGGAAACGCGGACCGCGAACCTTCGATAATCAATCCGGAAACATTGCTTTTTATCAGTCCTTCCAGATAAAGTGCCTCATCATTCAGACGGTTTTTGGTTACCGCAACCTCAATCCCATATCCCTTTTCTGTCAGCGCAGATTCAATTCCATCATACACCTGCGGAAATAAATAATCGGAATAATAACTAAGGAGCAGACCAACCCGTTGACGCGATTCGTTCTCGGTACTGCCTTCATAAGACACGTACGTTCCGCTTCCGCGTACCCGGGTGATCAGCCCCTCATCCTCTAACTGTTGGAGAGCTGTGCGCACCGTCTGCCTGGAATAACCGAATTTCTTCTGCAGAATGGTCTCAGACGGAAACTTATCCATATTTTTAATTATGCCACTGGTGATTAACGTATGTGCCCAATGATATAATTTCTGATATTTCAAATTATCCTGTTCTGTATTACGCATAGCCTCTCCATTTGCCTTTTTATGTTTTTACTTGATAACCTGAATAGACTCACGATCTGCAAATACTGCAACGAAGATCAGGAATACAATACCGCCCAGAATGCCGAAAATCGTCTTTTTCATTTGCTTGCTCATGAGTTTCACTCCTCCTTAATGAATGGTTCTCAACTTGCGCTTTCGTTAGTTAATTATCTGTCAAGTTGGTTTTAGGTTACACCGAATTCAGCGCTTTTTCACCAACAAAGACTACGAAATCCGCAGAGAGAAAAATCATTTTTTTGTACTCCATAACCAAGCGGCCGGAAAACACACATACTGCTGATTTTCAAGTATTAAATTAGGTATTCTCTGCACACTTTCCGCCCGAATTGTACAAAAACGGGTGCGCATTGCGCTGGGTTATCCGTTTTTTGCAAGCCGTACGCGCTTTGTACATTTCCTCCAAAACACGTCGCTGCGCCCGGCCGCAACTTTGGTCTGAATACTGTTGAGACCCCCGCCCCGCTTTGATATATTTTTGATTAGCAAGGCGACAGACGCATTTTTTCAAACCATTAAACATCATTAGGAGGTAGCATACATGAAAACAAAACTGACTGAAATGTTTGGCATTGAGTACCCGATCGTCCAGAGCGGCATGCAGTGGCTGGCCGTGCCGCAGCTCGCGGCCGCCGTGTGCAACGCCGGCGGTATCGGCACCATCAACGTCACCTGCTGGCCGACGCTCGACGAGTTTGCCGACGCGCTCGACGAGATGAACAGCCTGACCAACAAGCCCTACATCGTCAACATCTCCCTCGCCCCGACCCAGCGTCTGGACAACGAGGAGATCCGCAAGACCATCCGTCTGTGCGGCGAAAAGCACGTTGCCGCCATCGAGACGAGCGCCGAGGATCCGCGCGAATTCATCGCCGACATCAAGTCCGCCGGCATGCGTCATTTCCACAAGTGCCCGAACTACAAGGTCTCCATGAGCATGGAGCGCAAGGGACTCGACGGCGTCATCATCGCCGGCTACGAGGTCGGCGGCCATCCGTCGGCTGACGGCGTGGGCACATTCGTCATCGCGCGCCGCTGCGCCGCGGACATGAAGATCCCGGTCATCGCCGCCGGCGGCATCGCGGACGGCCACGGCCTCGCGGCTGCGCTCGCGCTCGGCGCTTCCGGCGTTGCCATGGGCACCCGCTTCGTGTGCGTCGATGAGTGCCCGATCTCCGACAACCACCGCCAGTGGGTCATCAACCACACCGAAAAGGACACCGTACTCTGCCAGAAGACCATCGGCAGCATGATGCGCGTGTCCAAGAACAACGCTTCCCTGCTCGCCAACGAGATCGAGAACCGCGGCCTGCGCACCGGCAAGGGCCCGATGGACATCCTCAAGGAGCAGATGCCCGTCATCACCGGCCAGAAGACCCGCGTGGCCTTCCAGGACGGCAATGTCGACAGCGCGATCTTCTGCGCCGGCATGGGCATGGGTCTCGTGCACGATGTCGTGCCGGTCAAGGTTCTGCTCGACCGCATGGTCAAGGAAGCCGAAGAGACCATCAACAGCATCAAGGCGTCCTTCTGATCGCATAACACGCTCCACACACCATCCTTTCTATACATCCACCCCTATTTTCTTCCCCCCACTCAAGGCGCGGATGCAGCCGCGTCCGCGCCGCAGCAACAGCGAGAGCCGCCCCTTTTCCCGGGGGCGGCTCTTCTATATATCGTTTAGATATCGTTGCTTCCCCGGACAGTGTGCGGCGCATACGCCGCGCGCCGGGCAGCAAGAAAGCCGCAGCGCATATGCGCTGCGGCTTTTTGATCGTGATCGTGTTTTGCGCGCGGACAGCTTACGGCTGCTCGCCGGGATCGCTGTTCGGAGCGTCCGCATCCGGTGCGGACGGTGTCTCCGGCTGGGCCGGCGCTTCCGCTTCCGGCTGCGGCGCAACGGGCGCCTCGTCCATTCTGCGGATGACCTTCGCCGGCGGCTCAATGGTGTCGTCCGGGTGGACGGGCATCACACCGTGCTCACAGTAGTAGCGGAAGTCATCGCCCTCGATCGTCTCGTGGATGAGCAGGTACTCCGCGAGGCCGGTCAGCAGGTCGGCGTGCTCGCGCAGCAGCGCCTCGCACTTGGCGTAGGCCTGGTCGAACAGGTGCTTGACCTCCTCGTCGATCGTGGCGGCGGTCTCCTCGGAATAGCTCTTCGTGGTGCCGAAATCGCGGCCGATGAAGATACTGTGGCTCGAATCGTCGAACGAGATCGGGCCGAGCTTCTCGGACATGCCGTATTTCATGACCATGTCGCGGGCGATGTTCGTCGCCTGCTGGATATCGTTGGACGCGCCGGTGGAGATATCGTCAAGGAAGAGCTGCTCGGCAATGCGGCCGCCGAGCGCGGAGACGATGCTGTCAAACATCTCGCCGCGGGACGTGAAGTTCTCAGCGTCCTCGGCCTTGCGATACCAGGTGAAGCCGCCGGCAGCGCCACGCGGGATGATGGTGATATAGTGCACGGGGTCGGAGTTCTTGAGGAAGAACGACGCGATCGCGTGGCCGGACTCGTGGTACGCCGTCAGGCGGCGCGCACGCTCGGACACGACGCGGCTCTTCTTCTCCGGGCCCATGACGACCTTCAGGATCGCCTCGTCGATATCCGCCTGCATGATGAAGCGGCGCTTGCTGCGCGTGGCCATGATGGCGGCCTCGTTGAGGAGGTTCTCCAGATCCGCACCGGCAAAGCCGGCCGTGCCGCGCGCGATGCTCTTGAGATCCACATCGTCGCCCAGCGGCTTGCCGCGGGCGTGGACCTTCAGGATCTCCTCGCGGCCCTTGATATCGGGCAGACCCATATACACGCGCCGGTCAAAGCGGCCGGGGCGCAGCAGCGCGTTATCGAGAATGTCGGCGCGGTTGGTCGCCGCCATGACGATGACGCCCTCGTTATTCGTAAAGCCGTCCATCTCGACGAGCAGCTGGTTGAGCGTCTGCTCGCGCTCGTCGTGACCGCCGCCGAGACCGCTGCCGCGCTGGCGGCCGACCGCGTCGATCTCGTCGATGAACACGATGGCCGGGGCGACCTTCTTGGCCTGGTCGAACAGATCGCGCACACGCGATGCACCGACACCGACATAGAGCTCGACAAAGTCCGAGCCCGAAATGGACAGAAACTGCACGCCTGCCTCGCCCGCGACTGCGCGGGCCATGAGCGTCTTGCCGGTGCCCGGAGGGCCGACGAGCAGCACGCCCTTGGGGATGCGCGCGCCCATCGCGGTATAGTTCTGCGGGCGCTTGAGGAAGTCCACGATCTCGGACAGCTCCTCTTTTTCCTCTTCCGCGCCGGCGACATCGGCAAACGTAACCTTCTTGAGGTTGTCCTCGCCGGTGCGCGTGTGCGCCTTGCCGAACTTGCCGACGCCCGGCGCTCCGCCGCCGCCCGCCTTGTTCATGAGCAGGTACCACACGCCGACGAACAGCACGATCGTGATCAGGTACGGCAGGATGGACATCCACCACGGCGCCGTCCAGCCCTTGACGTAATCATACTCCGTCAGCACGCCGCTGGCGGTCTGCTGCTCGATCAGATCCCCCAGATCCTCACGGAACCAGGTGGGATTCGACAGCGTCTTTTTGATCGTCGTATTGCCATCGCTGTCCGGAGAATAGAGATTGAGCGTGAGCTCATCTCCCTCGAGGCAGAACGACTTGACCTGCTCCTGGCGGAACAGTTCCTCGATCTCGGAATAGGTGTATTCCTTCTGCTCTGCCGGTGTGGTCAGATAGAAGATGACGGCGAGAATGATCACGCCGATCAGCAGGTAGAACCCGATGCCTCTGGCACGGTTCTTATCAGGTTTCAAATTAAATCACATCCTTTATGGGATCCGCACCGGGCGCTCAGGTGGAGTAGACCTCCGGCTTGAGTACGCCGATATACGGGAGATTGCGGTATTTTTCTGCGTAATCGAGCCCATAGCCGACGACGAACGCATCCGGCACCTCAAAGCCGGCATAGGCGGCGTGGATCGGCGCCTTGCGGCGGGCGGGCTTATCGAGCAGGGTGGCAATGGTGATGGAGGCAGGCCGGCGGACGCTGAGATAGTCCTTGAGATAGTGCAGCGTGACACCGCTGTCGAGAATGTCCTCAACGAGGATGATGTCACGGCCCTCGATGTCCTGATTCAGATCCTTGTTGATCTTCACGGCGCCGGTGGTCGTGGTCTGGTTGCCGTAGGACGACACAGCCATGAAATCGACCGAGCACGGGATGGTCACGCTGCGCATCAGGTCGGCCATAAACACAAAGCAGCCCTTGAGCACGCCGACAAACAGCGGCTCGCGGCCGTCGAAATCCCTGGAAATCTGGGCACCCAGCTCCGCCGTGCGCGCCTGGATCTCCTCGGCGGACAGCAGAACGGACGCAATGTCATCTCTCATATCGCTCATAGTATTCTCCCCCATATGTCTGGATCTGTTCCATTCGGATGCAGATCATGGTTTGCCCCGGCGCCGCCGCGCATTGCTCGGCAACGCCGAAACCGGCGATGGCCGCCGGCGCATCTGCCGCGCGGATGATCGGCACGCGGTCGCGCTCGGCCTGTGTCAGCCCCCGTTCGGCGAACAGGTCGCTCACGCGCTTCGTGCAGCCGCGCCCCGCCAGACGAATCCGGTCGCCCGGACGCCGCGGCGTAACAGATAGTTTATCATGGATGATCGCAGATTTAAAGCAAAAAGTGGTGAACGCGCTGTGAATTTCACGAAACGGTTCCGGCACGCCGACCGTGACGCGCAGCCCCAGCTCCGGGATCTCCGCCGTCTCACCCGGACGCAGAATGTGCGTCCCGAGCGGCGGCAGCGCCTGCGCGCCGAAAAACAGCCGACCCTGCTCGCGCGTCACGCGCAGGCCGGGCACATCGGCATAGCCAAGCCCTTCCCCGTCACACAGCCGCTCGAGCGCCAGCAGATGCCGCCGTGAGAGCTCGCGTCCGGCCGCCTGCTGCAGCACGCGCACGCGCACCGGGCGCGGCAGCGCCAGCAGCTCTGCCGTCGGGATGCCCTCCGCCGGCGTCTGCCCAGCGAGAAACTCCGCCGCCAGGCCGCCGAGAAATCGCTCGTCCTCACGCAAAAGCGCCGCCGTATCGGCAGCGTGCTGCACGAAGGCCGCGTTCACACTCTTGAGCGCCGGCACGGCATGGTGCCGCACGCGGTTGCGGGCATAGGCATCGGCCGCGTTCGTGCTGTCCTCCACGTGCGGGATGGCATGGGCGGTCAGGTAGGCCTCCGCCTGCGCGCGCGTCGTGTCCAGCATCGGGCGCAGGAGCTTGCCGCGCTGCGGCGGGATGCCGGTCAGGCCGCGCAGGCCGCAGCCGCGTGCGAGGTTGAGCAGCAGCGTCTCGGCGTTGTCGTCCGCCGTGTGCGCCGTTGCGATCCAGTCATAGCCGTGTGCAGCCGCGCAGTCGGTCAAAAACGCATAGCGCAATTGCCGCGCAGCGCCCTCCGTGCCCATGCCGCGCACGGACGCAACATCGCCGCGCCCGGCATAAAACGGCACGCCCAGTTTCTCGCACTGCGCGCGCACGAACGCCTCGTCGCGGTCGCTCTCCGCGCCGCGCAGCCCGTGGTTGAAGTGCGCACAGCCGACGGCAAAGCCGCGCTGCGCGCCCAGCGCCGTCATCCGGTGCAGGAGGTACATGGAGTCCACCCCGCCGGACACGGCACACAGCACACGCACGCCGGGCATGATGGCATCAATAGTCATCGTCGTCGTACTTCTTCTCGATGGCCGCGAAGGACGTATACTCCGGCAGCCACATGAGCTCGAGCGTGCCGGTCTCGCCGTGGCGGTTTTTGAGGATGATTGCCTCGGCGAGGTTCGGATTCTCGCACTCCTTGTTATAATACCCGTCGCGGTAGAGCGCGAGCACGATGTCCGCGTCCTGCTCGATGGCGCCGGACTCACGGAGGTCGGACAGCATCGGGCGCTTATTCTGGCGCGACTCGTTGGCACGCGACAGCTGCGACAGGCAGATGACCGGAACATTGAGCTCCTTGGCCATGATCTTGAGCATGCGGCTCATGTCGGAGACGGCCTGCGTGCGGCTCTCATTCGACCAGCCGTGGCCGCTGCCGGCCGACTGCATGAGCTGCAGATAGTCGATGACGACAAGGCCAAGATTCGGGATGCGGCGGCACTGGGCGTTCATGTCCGCAACGGACAGCGACGGGTTGTCGTCGATGCGGATATCCGTCGCGCTGATGGTCGTGGCCGCGGCGCCGACGCGCCGCCACTCGTCCGCCGAGAGCTTGCCGGTCAGGAGCTTCTGGCTGTCGACCAGGCCCTCGCCCGCGAGCAGGCGCGTCGTGAGCTGCTCGCGCGCCATTTCGAGCGAGAACACCGCGACCGTCTTGCCGGACGTCTTGCCGACGTGCAGAGCAATGTTGAGCGCAAGGCTCGTCTTGCCCATGCCGGGACGGGCCGCGATGAGGATGAGCTCGCCCGCGTTCAGACCGAGAATCGTCTGATCCAGATCCGGCAGGCCGGTGGCAAGGCCGGGGATGCCCCCGCCGCTGCTCGCCGCCTCGGAGAGGTTTGCATACACGCGCTGGATGACCATGCTGATCGGCTGCAGGCCGCCGACATTGCGTCCCTGCCGGAGCGCATAGATCTTGCGCTCGGCCGCCTCGAGCATGGCGTCCGCTCCGCCGGAACCCTCAAAGATCATGGTGTTGATCTCATCGGCCGCCGTGTGCAGATTGCGCAGCAGCGCCTGATCGCGCACGATGGCCGCGTACTTGAGCACGTTCGCCGCCGTGGGCGTGACCTGCATGACCTCCATGAGGTACTGCTGCGTCGTGTCCTTGTACACACCGCGGACCTTCATCTGCTCGAGCACCGTGACCGCGTCCACGCTCTGCCCGTAGGAGAACATGGCGAAGATGGTGTCAAAAATATCGCGGTTGGCCTGAATATAAAATTCGTCGGACTTGACCTTTTCGATCACGTCCGGGATGCAGCTCGGGTCGATGAGCATCGCACCGATGACTGCCTGCTCCGCCGGAGCGGAATGGGGCGGCTGTCTGCCCAGCAGCTCCTCCATGACGGGTCCCTCCCTCGCCTGCGCGCGGTTTATTTCTCTTCGATGACCAGCACGTGGATCGTGCCGGTGACTTCATAGCCGAGCTTGCACTTGACCTCGTACGCGCCGAAGCTCTTGATGGGTTCGGCCTGCACGATCTTCTGCTTTTCGATGCTGAGCGCAAACTGCTCGTGCAGCGCGTCGCTGATCTCCTTCGAGGTGACGGAGCCGAAGAGCTTGCCGTTGCTGCCGGCCTTCGCCGCGATCTTCACCTGAATGGCGCCGAGCTTTTTGGCGTTTTCCTCCGCCTCGGCCTTCTCGCGGGCGATCTGCGCCGCCTTGGCCTTCTCCTTCAGGCGGAAGGCGTTGAGATTGTCGGCCGTGGCCTCCGTCGCAAGCTTGCGCGGCAGGAGATAGTTGCGGGCATAACCGTCGGACACTTCCTTGAGCTCGCCCTTTTTGCCCTGGCCCTTGACGTCTACATTCAAAATTACTTTCATAGCAAGATACTCCTTTGCTTAATTTTCCAGATTCTCGTCGATCGCCTTGCGCGCCATCTGCACCGCCTGCGCGACCGACACGTCATGCAGCTGCACGGCTGCCGACGAGCGACTGCCGCCGCCGCCGAGCGCCTCCATGACCAGCTGCACATTCAGTTCGCCGATCGAGCGCGCGGAGATGAACACAT
>ENA-UEOR01001780-UEOR01001780.1-human-gut-metagenome-genome-assembly--contig:-NODE-1780-length-12441-cov-16.504287_pt1 | contig 12441 bp, 9 predicted proteins | sample MGYA00242887_ERZ507890 | MGnify/ENA primary metagenome ERZ507890 (study PRJEB26167, sample SAMN06115431) | human gut metagenome | host: Homo sapiens | place: China:Guizhou | collected 2014-10-21...
CATAGACCGGACACCGCCCCTGACGCTCAAGCAACAAACTCCAGTTTACAGCAGCCTGCTTCATTTGATCTGGTGCAGAACGCATCCGAGCGCAAAGCGCCTGCCGAATTGTTCATCCGCAAGTTCGCACGTATCTATACACCGATTGTAACAGGGCTCGCCCTATTGATAGTGCTGTTGCCCTTCCTCTATTCATTGATGAATGCACAGTTCATATTCGTTTTCAACGACTGGCTGTACCGGGCGCTTGTGTTCCTGGTTATCTCATGTCCTTGCGCTCTGGTGGTAAGTATTCCTTTGGGATACTTCGGAGGCATCGGCGCTGCATCCCGCTTGGGCATACTGTTCAAAGGAGGGAACTACCTGGATGCCATAACCGGAATCAATACGGTGGTATTCGACAAGACAGGTACGCTGACCCAAGGCACATTCGAGGTGCAGTCCTGCCATACGCGCCCCGGCATATCCGAAGAAAAACTGGTACAAACCATCGCTTCCACCGAACGCAACAGTACGCATCCCATAGCAAAAGCCATTACAAGCTATGCCGGACAAAGGCAGATACCGCTTGTTTCAGCAACGGACATTACGGAAATCGCAGGTCATGGCCTTGAAGCAATGATAGACGGGCAGCACGTCCTCGTTGGCAACACCCGCTTATTGTCCAAATATAAAGTGGAATATCCCCAAGAGCTATCCGAAATAGCCGATACAATAGCAGTCTGTGCCATCAACTCAACTTATGCGGGCTATCTGCTGCTGTCCGACACGCTGAAAGCAGACGCACACAAAGCCATAAAAGACCTGAAAGCCTTAAATATCAATAATATTCAGATATTATCGGGCGACAAACAGGCTATTGTCACTAACTTTGCACAGAAATTGGGAGTGGCACAAGCCTATGGCGACCTTCTGCCTGACGGGAAAGTAGAACACATAGAGGAGTTGCGGCAAGATGCGGATAACCGGATAGCCTTTGTTGGCGACGGCATCAACGACGCTCCTGTCCTTGCCCTCAGCCACGTGGGAATTGCAATGGGAGGATTAGGCAGCGACGCCGCCATCGAAACCGCCGACGTGGTAATCCAAACCGACCAGCCCTCCAAAGTGGCTACCGCCATTCGTGTGGGCAAGCAGACGCACCGGGTGGTCTGGCAGAACATTCTGCTGACGTTCGGGGTTAAGTTATCGGTGCTGATCTTAGGCGCCGGCGGATTGGCAACCCTATGGGAAGCTGTCTTTGCAGATGTCGGCGTAGCCCTCATTGCCATAGTAAATGCTATCCGAATACAGAAACTGGTAAAATAAGAAAAGCCGGACCACATTATGGAAGAAAAAGATTATTTAGACCTATTGGCCAAAAGAGAGATACAACCAACCGCCATACGTATCTTGGTGTTGCAAGCCATGCTGAAAGCAGGACGTTCCGTCTCTCTGCTCGATTTGGAAAAGATACTGGATACGGTGGATAAATCTTCCATTTTCCGCACCATCACCCTTTTCCTGTCCCACCATCTTGTGCACAGCATTGACGACGGGACAGGCTCTTTCAAATATGCAGTCTGCAGCGCCGGTTGCTCCTGCGAGGTCAACGACCTGCATACCCATTTTCATTGTGAGGGATGCAACAAAACGTTCTGTTTCAACAACATCCCCACCCCGGTAGTACAAGTGCCGGAGGGATTTACCCTCAGCAGCATCAATTATGTGCTGAAAGGGCTATGCCCCGAATGTGCCGCAAAATCTCACAAGAAAGGCTGATCATATTATTTTTTCACACTGCTTTCCCTGATTTGCAAATGAGTGGGAATAACCACCTGCTTGATCGTTTTGTCTCCCCTTATCTGTTCGATGAGTAAACGGCAGGCCGTTTCACCCATCAGATAGGTTTGGTGGGATATGGCCGAAAGCTTAGGCTCTACATAATTAGCATGCTGCTCATCTGTGTATCCTATAAGAGCTACGTCTTGCGGAATACGAAGCCCATGCCTCTTTATAACTTCCATTGCCGCGAATGCCAACGTATCATTCATGGCAAGAATAGCATCAGGCGGCTCAGGAAGGGACAATAATGTTTCTGTCGCAATCTTGCCTTCCTCATAATCAATCTTACGGCACACCACCAGTTCCCTTTCAATAGGTATCTTATTCTCACGCAACGCCTCCAAATAGCCATGCTTTCTCCGTTTCACTATGTCCAGATGATTGGCCCCGCCAATGAATGCAATGCGCCTGCTTCCATTATCCAATAAATGCTGCGTAGCTTTTTGAGCCGACTGAACCCCGTCTGCCACCACAGTGGAAAAGAGTTCCGGCAAACAGACGCGATCAAACAGAACAACCGGCATGTTGATATCGGACAGAGTTGTGAAATGACGATAATCGGTAGTCTCCTGCGACAGGCACGCTATAATGCCCTCTACACGCATATTCACCAGATTCTCTATATTTCTTTTCTCGTGTTCGTACAACTCATGCGAAGTAGCGATAATCACAAAATACCCATTAGCTATCGCCATATCCTCTATACCACTCAATATGGAAGAAAAGAAATGCGTTACGATTTCAGGTACTACCACCCCTATAATCCTCGGAGTGTTCTTCCGAAGGCTCATAGCAAAAGGATTGGGACGATAGTTCATCTCCCTCGCTAATTGCTTGGCCCTGGCACAAAGTTCACGACTGATTTCCGGGCTATCCTTCAAAGCTCTTGACACTGTGGGAATAGATACTCCAAGTATCCGGGCCATATCTTTCAGTGAAGTGTGTTTTTGGTGTTCCATTCACAGATTATCATTAGGTTTACTTCACAAAGGAAGCATATTTTTTGCTAATACCGTAAGAATGATCCCATAAAAATATCAATCATTAATGAAAAGAAAAGTCCCTGAATCACTGAAATTCAAGGACTATTTAATCGCAGCTGTGGAGCTGGAGGGAATCGAACCCTCGTCCAAACGAGGAAATCATAAGCTTTCTACATGCTTATCTTTGCCTAAGTTTTCGTGTAACGGCAGAACCAAAGCCATCAACCGTTACCTTATCCTCTAAAGTTTCATTCGCACTCCGAGGCAAGTACGAACTATCCCCGATGTAACTGCACCACTTTACCGGAACGCTTCGGAGCAACAGCTTCCGAGTGATGTCTCGTCCCAACACCTTGTATCGGGATTAAGCTAATCTACTATGATTCGATTAAGCAGCAAGAGCAAATTGTCTTTCGCCAGATAAAATTTTGAGGACTGAGATTAAAGTGCAAATCAACGACGCACTGCATGCTTACTTACCATTTCTGCCCGCTGTCAAATCCAGTCAACCCCATGACTTTGTAACGGTCTGAAATTTAAAAGATTGCGTAACTCATTGCTAAGTAGGGAGGGTGAAAAAGGGATAAATGCTACTTTATTTTTCATCCTCTACCGCTTTCTTTGGCCCAAAGATACATATTCTTTTATTAGCAATCACCATATATTTACAAATATTAGCTAATACTGACTTTTCGTGATAAAAACAATAATCTTCCATACATAGAATATGTGCACCCCATTGTCATCAATGTTCAAACAGCTACCAAAGCCAGTATCCGTTGACGGAATTACCCCCTGCAAGAGGGAATATCTATCTTCTGTAATGGATATTTGCACAAAAGAGATGGGAAGTTAACGGAAAAAGTCTCTGAAGTTAACTGAAAAACCGGAAAGAATTAAGGAAGCAATCTATCCCAAACTTTGGTTTTTCCATACCCAACCTTGGGATGTCTAAACCAAGGTTGGGTTTAGACATCCCAAGGTTGAAAAGAAAGTTCTTCCGTACAAGCAACAATTCCGTCAACAGATTCCTATTATATAAATACACCCTCGTTTAACAGATGTAGCCGTAATACTTGTATACACCGCGATTGCATCTACTTTTCAGGTTATTATAGTGTTCTCTCTTTCTTTTTAAAAGTGAATGATATGTTTCGTCTAATAATGATTTGAATTCCCCGGTAGCGTCTTGGAGGATATTTTTAGTAAGAGGAAGACCCTTCGGACAATAAAAGCCGATACTTCGGACTATTTTATCCCTTTATTTCACACATTAGCCGTATTTTTGTCAACAAAAGAAACAATAATAACCAAGAGATTTTTAGAACATATCATGAAGAACCTTATTGCCCTAACCCTGCTGCTTGGAGGAAGCACACTGCTCTGCGCACAAAAGCCTGCCAAAACACCGGCAACCTACAAGCCGGTGAAAAGTGAAATGTACCGCAAAGGTTGGATAGACTTCAACAAAAACGGAGTGAAAGACGTGTACGAAGACCCCTCCGCCCCGCTCGAAGCACGCATCGAAAACCTGCTGCAACAGATGACGCTGGACGAAAAGACCTGCCAAATGGTCACCCTCTACGGCTACAAACGCGTACTGAAAGACGACCTCCCCACCCCCGAATGGAAAGAGCTGCTCTGGAAAGACGGTATCGGCGCCATCGACGAACACCTGAACGGCTTCCAGCAATGGGGGCTGCCTCCCTCGGACAATGCCTACGTCTGGCCCGCCTCGCGCCACGCCTGGGCACTGAACGAGGTGCAACGGTTCTTTGTGGAAGATACCCGTCTCGGCATCCCCGTAGACTTTACCAACGAAGGCATACGCGGCGTGGAAAGCTACCGCGCCACCAACTTCCCCACCCAACTGGGACTGGGACATACCTGGAACCGTGAACTGATTCGCCAAGTAGGACTCATCACCGGACGCGAAGCCCGCATGCTGGGCTACACCAACGTCTACGCCCCCATCCTCGACGTAGGACGCGACCAGCGCTGGGGACGCTACGAAGAAGTTTACGGCGAATCTCCCTACCTCGTAGCCGAACTGGGCATCGAAATGGTGCGCGGCTTGCAGCACAACCACCAAGTGGCCGCCACCGGCAAGCACTTTGCCGCTTACAGTAACAACAAAGGCGCCCGCGAAGGCATGGCACGCGTGGACCCGCAAATGTCGCCGCGCGAAGTGGAAAACATACACATCTACCCCTTCAAACGCGTCATCCGGGAAGCTGGCATGCTGGGCGTAATGAGTTCGTACAACGATTACGACGGCATCCCCGTACAGGGCAGCTACTACTGGCTCACCACCCGCCTGCGTGGCGAAATGGGATTCCGTGGCTACGTCGTATCCGACAGTGACGCCGTAGAATACCTCTACACCAAGCACGGCACCGCCAAAGACATGAAAGAAGCCGTCCGCCAAAGCGTGGAAGCCGGGCTGAACGTACGCTGTACCTTCCGCTCGCCCGACTCCTTCGTCCTTCCCCTCCGCGAACTGGTGAAGGAAGGCGGACTGAGCGAAGAAGTCATTAACGACCGTGTGCGCGACATCCTCCGGGTAAAGTTCCTCATCGGTCTGTTCGATGCCCCCTACCAGACAGACCTTGCCGGTGCCGACCGTGAAGTGGAAAAAGAAGAGAACGAAGCCATCGCCTTGCAGGCATCCCGCGAGTCCATCGTTCTGCTGAAGAATGCCGGTGAGCTGTTGCCCTTAGACATCAACTCCACCAAGAAGATTGCCGTCTGTGGTCCCAATGCCAATGAAGAAGGCTACGCGCTGACCCATTACGGCCCACTTGCCGTAGAAGTGACCACTGTGCTGGAAGGCATTCAAGAAAAGACAAAAGGCAAGGCAGAGGTGCTCTACACCAAAGGCTGCGACCTGGTGGACGCCCACTGGCCCGAAAGTGAAATCATAGACTATCCGCTGACCGACGACGAACAAGCCGAGATAGACAAAGCCGTAGAAAATGCCCGTCAAGCTGATGTTGCCATCGTAGTATTGGGCGGCGGACAACGCACCTGCGGCGAAAACAAATCGCGCACCAGCCTCGACCTGCCCGGTCGGCAGTTGCAACTGCTTCAAGCCATACAAGCCACGGGCAAGCCCGTCGTACTGATACTCATCAACGGACGCCCGCTCTCCATCAACTGGGCAGACAAGTTCGTCCCCGCTATCCTCGAAGCCTGGTATCCCGGCTCCAAAGGCGGAACAGCCCTGGCCGACATCCTCTTCGGCGACTACAACCCCGGTGGAAAGCTGACGGTGACCTTCCCCAAGACCGTAGGGCAAATCCCCTTCAACTTCCCCTGCAAACCTTCTTCACAGATAGACGGCGGTAAGAATCCGGGACCTACGGGCAACATGTCACGCATCAACGGAGCACTCTACCCCTTCGGTTACGGCTTGAGCTACACCACCTTCGAGTACTCCGACCTCGACATCACCCCCCGAGTCATCACCCCGAACGAGTCTGCCACCGTCCGCCTGAAGGTGACCAACACCGGCAAACGTGCCGGAGATGAAGTAGTGCAGCTCTATATCCGCGACGTACTGAGCAGCATCACCACCTACGAAAAGAATCTTGCAGGCTTCCAGCGCATCCACCTCGAACCGGGCGAAGCCCAGGAGCTGTCCTTCACCATCGACCGCAAGCACCTGGAGCTTCTGGACGCTGACATGAAATGGGTGGTGGAACCCGGCGACTTCGTGCTCATGGCCGGCGCCTCTTCCGAAGACATCCGCCTGAACGGAACGCTGACCGTAGAAGACTACCAGACCCGTGCCAAAGCCATTGAAGCCCAAAAACCAGCAAAGCGTGTGAGTGCCAGCACCAACCCAGAGGATGCCGAAAACGTGCTCGACGAAAAAATCAATACCGCATGGCAAGGAAATAAGGGAGATTATATTACCTTTGCCTTAAAGAACGGAGCCAAGGTAGATAAAGTTGCCATTGCCTTTACACGTGACAACAACCTGCCGGCAACCTTCGAAATCCAGCTCTCGGGCGGTGGCGGACAGTTCCTCACCGTATATTCGGGCACCGTCAGCGAATACGGCAAACTGATTTCCTATCCGTTCAAAGGCACTACCGCCAGCGACCTCCGCATCGTGCTGAACGATGACCGCGTCAGTATTGCCGAAGTTAAATTTTAATGTGCTAATGTGCCAATATGCTAATGTACCAATGACCATGCAACATATACAGCGCAGCCAATTAGCACATTAGCATATTGGCACATTAACACATTAAATTAATGAAAACACTTCTTTTCTGTATGCTCGGATTAGGTTTGACAGCATGTGGCTCTTCTCCAAAGGGCACTAACGGTGACCAGGACGAACTCGCCATGCTAATAGGTACTTACACGAATGGCTCAAGCAAGGGTATCTATACCTTCCGCTTTAATCAGGAGACGGGAACAGCCGTTCCGCTCAGTTCAGCGGCATTGCCCAATCCCTCCTACCTCGTCCCCTCGGAAGATGGCGAATTTGTCTATGCCGTCAGTGAAATGAACGACAGCACAGCAGCCCTCAGCTCCCTTGCCTTCGACCGGGAAACGGGAGAACTGCGCCTGCTGAACACCGTTCCCACCTTCGGCGCCGACCCCTGCTACGTGGCCACCAATGGCCGGGAAGTGTTGACTGCCAACTACAGCGGTGGAACCATGTCCGTCTTTCCTTTACAGAAAGACGGCACTTTGGCTCCTGCAGACACGCTCTTTCAAGGCTCTGCCACCGGTCCCGACGCCATACGGCAAGCCACTCCCCACATCCATTGCACGGTCTTTTCACCGGACGGAAAGTATATCTTCGCCACCGACTTCAGTGCCGACCGCATCCTGCGCTTTGTGATGCACCCCGACAACCCTATTCCTCATGCTTCTCTGGAAGCCGTTGGCATTGAGGCAGATTCCGGCCCGCGCCATCTGACATTCAGCCCTAACGGGAAGTTTGCCTATCTCATCACCGAACTGTCCGGTAAGGTCATTGCCTTCAGTTACGACGACGGCTGCCTGGAACAGATACAGACTATCACAGCCGACACCGTAGCCGCCCGTGGAAGTGCAGACATCCACCTCAGTCCGGATGGGAAATACCTCTACGCCAGCAACCGTCTGAAAGAAGACGGCATCGCCATCTTTGCCGTGAATCCCGAAAATGGGACCTTGGCAAAGGTAGGTTATCAGCCCACCGGCATCCATCCCCGCAACTTCAACATCACGCCCAACGGTAAATACTTGCTTGCCGCCTGCCGCGACAGCAATGTCATTCAGGTATACAAACGAAACGAAGTTACCGGACTCTTGGAAGATACTCATCAGGACATTGTAGTCGACATGCCGGTTTGCGTACAGTTCGTCAGCTCTGTTAATAATTTATAAAGCAATATTTAGCAAAGATAACTTCATTAACTTTGTCCCTTAGCTAAATCAGTCTAAACGAATGTACATTATGAAGAAGAATATATTGATGCTCTCAGCTCTGTTCTTGTCTATCACTGCCATGGCGCAAACAGACGTAACCACCGGTGTGATGCGTGGCAAAGACTACGGAGTGACTTATATGTTACCCAAAACAGAAATAGAAATCGTATTGCAAGCCACCAAGCATACCTACACTCCCGGAGAATTTTGCAGATATGCCGACCGCTATCTGCGTCTCAACAACGTGTCTGCCGAACCCGAGGAGTTCTGGACACTGGATAAGATAGAAACCCGCATAGCCGGTGTACCGGATAAGGACAACGTCTATTTCGTGAAGATGAAAGACAAGACCGTAGCACCCCTTATGGAGCTTACCGAAGACGGAATTGTCCGCTCCATCAACATTCCGTTCAGCGGTAAGCCTGCTGCCAAGACGCCCGAAGCCAAAGCCACCGAAAGCAGCATTGACCCACGCAGTTTTCTGACGGAAGAAATACTGATGTCCAACTCCAGTGCCAAGATGGCCGAGCTGGTGGCTAAGGAAATATACAGCATCCGCGAAAGCAAGAATGCCCTCCTGCGCGGCGAAGCAGACAATATGCCCAAGGACGGCGCCCAACTCAAGCTGATGCTTGACAATCTGAACCAGCAGGAAACGGCTATGACGGAAATGTTCTCGGGCAAAATAAAGAAAGAACCCAAGACATTCACCATCCGGCTGACGCCTAAAGAGATGAAAGATGAGGTGGCTTTCCGTTTTTCCCGAAAGCTGGGAGTGGTGGCCAATAATGACCTTGCCGGTGAACCGTATTATATCAGCGTCACCGACCTCAAAAGTCCCGATGTATCTGCCACCGAGGAAGGCAAAAAGAAAGTGGACGGTGTAGCCTATAACCTTCCGGGCAAGGCACAAGTGACATTGATGTATAACAATAAGAAATTGTTTGACGACCAACTTCCCATTACCCAATTCGGCACCGTAGAATACCTCGCACCGGTACTGTTCAACAAGAATTCTACCATCAAAGTGCTGTTTGATACGGCAACGGGAGGATTGATAAAAGTGGATAGGGAATAAAGGAATTCTAATTCCGGATTGTCAACTGGATAAATCCATCCTTACGCAACTGCATTACGTAGGCGGTGACCCGGGGAATATAATTCTCTTCCTCCCCAAAGTGCCTGGCAAGTAGAGAGATGATTTCGCGCACGGTACGATGTCCATCTATCAGATTCCAGACAGCTGTACCGTGTTCTTCCAGCCTCACATGGATGTCAGGAGACATCCCCTTCGGCAATAAAAAACGACGCATCCATTCGTATTTAAACCGTGGGTAGGCGAGTACGGCGCACTCACCTTCCCATTCGGTTGTTATATGTCCACAGCGGACCGGAACAGCGTCCAACAGACTTACTTTTCCTTCGGGTATTTCCATCATACGGTATCCGCTTTTCCTATTATTTCTGAATATTAGGCTCTTCCAGCTTATAACCATACTTCTTGTCTGCCTTCTTCAGCAGTAGAGCCACTATAAGGGACAAGCAGGCAATACCGGTAAAAATGCACATAGGCACCGTATAGTCATACATATTCGTTCCATCTGGTTTCTTGCCGGATATACAATAGGCATCAAGCACCCACCCTATCAATGTAGGAATACCCCAAAGACCGATATTCTGGATAAAGAAAATCAATGCGTATGCCGTACCCAACTGGCTTACCGGGAATATCTTGGCCACAGCCGGCCACATGGCAGAAGGTACCAGCGAGAAAGCGATACCCAAAATTATCATCAGCACAATAGCTACCAGCCAATAGTTTATATCGGGAATAGCATAAATGAAATGCACACATATCAGCATGGCCGAGCCCAGCAGCATGATAGATGCGGACTTGCCCCGCTTGTCAATGAAACCACCAAAGACCGGAGTCAGAATCAGCGCTCCCAATGCCGGAAGTCCGGCAAATGTACCGGCCACATTCTCATTGATACCGTATTTGATAATCATCAACTCGGAAGCAAACTTCTGGAATGGGAATACACAAGAGTAGAACAATACACACAGCAATGCTATCAGCCAGAAACCGGGATTGACCAGAATATTCTTCACATCCTTAAAAGAGAACTTCTCTTCCTCATCTTCCGTACCGGCAGCAATGGCAGCAGCTTCCATCTGTTTGTCCAGCTTCTTGTCCATCACTGCAAAAATGAAGAAAGCAATCATACCGCCCAACAACAGAACCAAACCCAACAACACCGGTGTGGAAATACCGAAAGCACGGGCCAAAGGAATGGCTACGGCATAACCGGCTTGCGAACCGATACGTGCTAAAGCAACTTGTACCCCCATAGCCGTGGCAAGCTCTTTCCCCTTAAACCACTTGGCTATGATTTTGGAAACTGTAATACCGGCGACCTCCGCTCCTACTCCAAAAATGGAATAACCGGCAAAAGCAACAAACACACCCGTTTTATAGCCAAATATTTCATTGATTCCGAATAAAGTCGCGTCGGCACCGGCAAGTCCCGTCATTGCATAGTATTCAAGTGCTGTACCACCTACCATCAGGATAGTTGCCAGCTTTCCGGTGAAACGGATACCAAAGCGGTCGAGGATTAATCCTCCCCAAATCAACATCAGGAAAAAAACATTCAGAAAACTATAACCACCGGTAAAGAATCCGAAATCGGTACTCGACCAAGCCAAGTCCGTTTCCAACATTGTCTTCAACGGTGCTACCACGTCGTTTACATAATAAGCTGCCAAATTCTGCCACACCTCCGTAGGCCCGCACAGAGACGACCTTACCTTCTTCATGAACGGCATGGACATCTCCATCTACGGCTCCCAGGGCCAGCAGCGGACAGCCATCCTCGCCATGAAACTCTCCGAGATGGAATACATCAAAGAAGAAACCAGCGAATACCCCGTCCTCCTTTTGGACGACATCGGAAGCGAGCTGGACAGCAAAAGAAGAAAAGCCCTCATGAACTTCCTCGAAACAAGAAATATACAGACCATGGTCACAGGCACCGACGTGACCTTCGACCATAAGGCGAAGATTATCGAAGTGGGGAAGGAATGAGGGAAAGATAGAAGAGTATAAGGGTACGAAAAAAGGACTCATCGAGAGTCCTTTTTTCGTTGTCAGACTACGCTGACGACACCAGAAAACCGCGATAAAAACGCGTGGAACTTCACCCCTTTCACCAGCGTCAGTATCAAGGATAGTCTGGATCCACCCCGACGGGCAGGTTAAAACCTTTCGTACCGACGGTCTCTACCTGGATATTGTATATTGCCTCCATATTCACATTAAATATTCCATTACTCCTTTCCTGCGTATCCCTTTTTTGTAGTTATTTACCGGCTCAAAAAACATTGCGAACTCACATGCGTCTGGATGAATTCACCCGTTCATTCAGTAACCTTCACGAACTGATCGGACATTTTTCTACATTTACCTGTTCTTCCACCAAATTAAAAACATTGCGTCAACAACTATTCAACGAAACATACAACGCGGACGAGGCTCTACGTTCCCTGCATAAAATACAGGAAAGTTTCGACCAGCGCTCCAATGCAGTGGTTGCCATGTTCATGAACGGGCTTTTCATGCGGGAATTGCACCTTATCCAGCGCCTTGTTGCTTGGAAACGCCGCTATGCCGCGGCCATCCCGACTTGGGTGGAAATCACGGGAGAACTTGACGTTCTGGTCAGTCTGGCCAACTACAAGTATAACCATCCCGATTTTATCCATCCTACTCCCGGAGACAATCAACTTTTACGAGGTACAGCCATTGGTCATCCCCTCCTACCCGCCGTTGAATGCGTCACCAATGATTTCGAAGTCACCCGATTACATGAATTCTATATTATCACGGGAGCGAACATGGCCGGGAAATCCACCTTCCTACGTGCGATAGGGGTGAATCTTGTACTTGCTTGTTGCGGAGCTGTCGTTCGGGCTGAAAGTTTTGAATTCCAGCCTATGGCCCTCTTTACCAGTATGCGCACCGTTGATAACCTGGCGAAAGGAACCTCTTATTTTCATGCCGAATTACTCCGTTTACAACAACTTGTCAACATGGCACAACACGAAGAACGTTTGTTTATCATTTTGGATGAAATCTTAAAAGGGACTAACTCCCGGGACAAGTTGAACGGCTCCCGTCGTTTCCTTCAAAAATTACTCA
>ENA-UEOR01001781-UEOR01001781.1-human-gut-metagenome-genome-assembly--contig:-NODE-1781-length-12426-cov-27.256782_pt1 | contig 12426 bp, 10 predicted proteins | sample MGYA00242887_ERZ507890 | MGnify/ENA primary metagenome ERZ507890 (study PRJEB26167, sample SAMN06115431) | human gut metagenome | host: Homo sapiens | place: China:Guizhou | collected 2014-10-21...
TTTGCAATGTGTTTTTCATAGTATTAGATTTAAGGTTAACAAAAAGATTGGCTGTCTGGGAGAGATAGCCTTTTTTTTATGAAAACCATCCTCGTGTTTTCATGCAATCATTGTTCTTTAGCCTCTTCCTGCGGGATGCGTATGGATGTATAAAGCTCAAGAATAGCAGCGATAGTCAGTGAAACAATCCACTCATTACCACGCGTAAAAAACATAAAAGCTCCGGTAAGCACCAACAACAATGCACCAAATATTTGCTGGCGTCTCAGACGCCTAATAGTAGGAGTTTTATATTGCGAAGGTGAATTTATTTGCGCCAAAGCAACAAATGTAGCACCTACCGTATATATATAAGGCGAAAGTTGCCAACCTGTGACATAAACGGCAGCTCCTATCAGAAGCATTACGGCTCCTACAACAAAGAGGGCGGGTATCAACTGTTTCATTCTTCTATATCTTCTTGGAACACATAAATATCTTCATTGGGTTTCTTCATCAGATACTTCTCACGGGCTATCTTCTCAATAGCTCCTGAATCGACCGCAAGTTCATTCAGACGACGGGTATTCTCCTCATATTCCGCACGATATCTATCTATCTCCCCGCGCAAACGCGTTTCCTCACGATAATACCCCAAACGACGCACAATGCTGTTTTCATCCAAAAATCCGACAAGTACGACAAACAGCACAAACGTTATCAGATATTTACGTCTGCGGACAAACAACCAAAGAGAAGCAAGTTTATCCATGTAATCCAGTTATTGTTTCTTTGAGCACAAAGATAAGACGAATAACTGAGAATTTTCTTTTTTTTGCGTACATTTGCACAAAAGCAAAGATAAACCATACAACCTTTGCACGCTATATAAGTGACAAGAATACCCTGAATATGGAAAATTATATCGTTTCGGCACGAAAATACCGCCCTTCAACCTTCGAGTCGGTAGTAGGACAACGCGCTTTGACTACTACCTTAAAGAATGCTATCGCCACAGGCAAACTGGCACACGCTTATCTGTTCTGCGGTCCGCGTGGCGTTGGAAAGACGACTTGTGCACGTATTTTTGCCAAAACCATCAACTGCATGAGTCCCACTGCAGAGGGAGAGGCTTGTAACCAATGCGAATCGTGTACAGCATTCAACGAACAGCGCTCATACAATATTCACGAGTTGGATGCTGCATCCAATAATTCCGTAGACGATATCCGGCAATTGGTAGAACAGGTACGTATCCCGCCCCAGATAGGCAAATACAAGGTATACATCATTGACGAGGTGCACATGTTGTCGGCTTCCGCTTTCAACGCTTTTCTGAAAACATTGGAAGAACCTCCCCGCCATGCCATATTTATCCTTGCCACTACTGAAAAGCATAAGATATTGCCAACCATCTTGTCGCGTTGCCAGATATACGACTTCAACCGCATCAGTGTGGAAGATACCGTAGCACATCTGGCCTATGTAGCTTCCAAAGAAGGCATTACCGCCGAACCGGAGGCACTGAACGTCATCGCACTGAAAGCTGACGGTGGTATGCGCGACGCTTTGTCCATATTCGATCAGGTAGTGAGTTTTACCGGCGGACACATCACCTACCAAAGCGTAATCGAAAATTTGAATGTACTGGATTACGAGTACTACTTTAAACTGACCGACCATTTTCTTGAGAACAAAGTCGGCGATGCCCTATTACTGCTGAATGATGTATTGAGCAAAGGATTCGACGGCAGCCATTTCATCACCGGGCTATCCTCGCATTTCCGCGATTTGCTGGTAAGTAAAGATCCCGCCACTCTTCCCCTGCTTGAAGTGGGAGCAAGCATACGGCAACGTTATCAAACGCAGGCACAAAAATGTCCGTTACCCTTCCTTTACCGTGCCATGAAATTATGCAACGACTGTGATTTAAACTATCGCGCCAGCAAAAACAAGCGATTGCTGGTAGAGCTCACTTTAATACAGGTGGCACAAATAACCGCCGAAGGAGACGATATAGCTAATGGGCACAGCCCTAAACAAGTCATAAAACCTATATTTACACAGCCTGCAGCCACCCAACAGCCACAGGCTACTCCCGCTGTAGCCCGGCCGCAAGCACCCGTCATAGCTAAACCGCAAGCAGTTCCTACCGTTGCTCCCTCCACCGGCACTACCGCCACAACAGCAAATACTGCTTCGCACGCCACCCCTACCTCCATCTTGCTGGCACAAGGCAAAGAAGAAAAGAAAATTCCGGTTATAAAAATGTCAGGACTTGGCGTATCCATTAAACGCCCGAAAGCCGAGGAAGAGGTAAAAAATACGGCTATAGCCACTATCACACCACAAACAGCACAACCGGAAGAGGACTACATCTTCAATGAAAGAGACATAAACTACTATTGGCAAGAGTATGCAGGACGTATGCCCAAAGAACAAGTAGCCATTGCCAAACGCATGCAGAATATGCACGTCACTCTACTAAATGCCACTACTTTTGAAGCTGTCGTAGATAATGAAATTGTGGCAAAAGAATTTATCTCGATGACTCCCCAATTACAAGAGTACCTACGTACCCGCCTGAAAAACCGCAAGGTAACCATGAGTGTACGTATCAGCACTCCCACTGAGAAAGTCCGCGCGTACGGCCGTGTTGAAAAATTCCAAATGATGGTTCAGAAAAACAATGCTCTTTTACAATTGAAAGACGAATTCGGATTGGAACTTTACTAAGCATTATAAGTAAAGAGGCTCAATATTCACATACACGTCACAACTTATTGAAAATAAAAGTATTATATTTTATTTTGCATATCGCTTTTTATGTTTATTTTTGCCAATAATAGACAAACAAAGCAAACAATGAGAAAAGACGTTGCCGTATTAATGGTGCTGTGGGTGATGTGTATACCATACGCTACCTTTATATGTGCCTCAGCCACTCCGAACAAATTAGATACGCTGAAAGCTTTTCTTCGAAAAAAAATACTTTACGATGAATACGTACCGATAGACAGCGTCATTTGCTGGAGCGAAAACATCCTACCGGTCATCAAGACAAACAATCGGAATGACGAAAACTACTTTTTGCTGCAACTGCAACTTGCCAATGCCTATACATTACGAGGCGACATCAGCCTCGCCATAGACCGGGCACGACTAATGTACGAAGAAGCCAAAGAAACGGAATATGAGTTCGGAATTGCAGTTGCCAACCAAGCCATCGGCGATGCTTACACCATAGCCAATCAATGCGACAAAGCATTGGATTCGTATCAGGATGCTTTAAAGGAATTAAACCATCTCTCGCAGCAACATCCCTACCGGATACAACTCTTATTAAAGATATCCAATGCTTTACAACGTAAAGGACAACTGGAAAAGGCTCAAAAAATATTGCATGACATAGAACAAACTCTTCAGAAACAACCGGACTATGCCACCTGTTTTTTTGCCAATATCGAAAAAGCCAACTATGCTATCTCTCACGGACATCTTTCAAAGGCTTATCTCAAGGAAGCCGCAGCATATCTGTACAACATGGATTCCATCTACCGGATACATCCTGAAAAGTTTTACTGTTTTCACCTGAAATATACTACCGCCGCCTACTATCGGGCAATGGGCAACTGGAACAGAATGTATTGGAACAAAGCCCTGCAACTGTATGAAGAGCTACGACAAGAATACACGGTCAACAAACAGTCTGCCTATTACCGATGGATCACGCAAGAAACAATATACCTATATAAGATACAAGGGAAATCAATGGCCGCCTGCCTGTTGTATCAAGAATTATATTCCACAGTTGACACACTCACTGCAGAAGGTTATGTCCGACAAATCAATATTCTACGGGCCAAGTATCAGATAGACCAAATGGAAATAGCCAGTAGAGAAGAGCACAACAAATTCATCACTGGCATATTGACCGGGAGTATCCTATTAGTCTTCATATTTATTATTATAACCATCATGCTTAGAAAACAGCGACAGGAAATCGCCCTGTCTACACAAAAGCTGGAACACCTGCGCACCAATGCCGAAAATGCCACATCCGCCAAAAGCATATTCCTCTCGAACATGAGCCATGAAATACGTACTCCGCTCAATGCACTCTCCGGCTTCTCCTCACTACTGACCGAAGAAAACCTGGATAATGAGACGCGTCGTCAGTGCAATGAAGTAATCCTGCAAAATTCCGAGTTATTGTTGAAACTCATCAATGATGTGATAGATCTATCAAGCCTTGAATTCGGGAAAATAAAATTCTGTATCAACAAATATAACGTTGTCAATATTTGCCGAAATGTAATCGATACCGTCAGCAAAATAAAACAGACTCAGGCAGCCATATGCTTCATAACCGAATTAGAGAGCATGGATATAGAGACAGACGATGCACGTTTGCAGCAAGTGCTGATAAACCTACTGATTAATGCAACCAAATTTACATCGCAGGGTAGCATTATCCTGGAGCTTAGGAAGCAATCGGAACAAGAGCTGCTCTTTTCTGTCACAGATACAGGTTGCGGTATCCCTAAAGAGAAGCAAGCCGCAATCTTCCGAAGATTCGAGAAACTAAATGAAAATGCACAAGGAAGCGGGTTGGGACTTTCCATCTGTCAGCTTATCATTGAACATATCGGCGGAAAAATATGGATTGACTCCGACTATACAGGCGGCTCACGCTTCTTCTTCACCCACCCCATCCGGCAATCACAGTCCACTAACCCCCAAAAGGAGAATAACGCATGAAAAGATCATTTATCATACCAACCTTACTCATCCTACTCCTGCCCGTACAAATTATCAATGCCGATGTACAAAGCCAGAATTCCGTGCTCCACCAGCATTCTATTGAAATAGAGAGATGCATAAACAACGGCATCCGAAAAGCCGATTCTTTGGTAAAAACCGGAAAACCAGATGAAGCACTTACATATTACAAGAGCAGCCTTAAGTCAAAAGACTCATTATATAATCTTATTACCAACTCCCAGATGGAAGAAATCCTTTCACTCTACAACATGGATAAGCTCATACTGCAAAGAGAACAAAGGCACAGTATGTTTCATCAAACCTGTTTATACATCTCAGTCATCATTATCTTAGCTCTATTACTTACCAATATCCATATATACCGAAGCCGGAAACGGCTGCAAAAGAATGAAAAAGAAATCAGAAGATTAACCTCCATTGCCGAAGAAGCCAATGAAATAAAAAGTCACTTTCTGACAAATATGAGTTACAACATCCGTATACTCTTAAATAATGTAGTAGGATTCTCGCAACTTATGACCGAAGACGGGAACCTGAACGAAAAGGAAAAACGAGAATACTCCGGCATCATTCAAAGCAACTCGGCTGAATTAATCCAACTTGTGAATAACGTATTAGACCTTTCACGTCTGGAAGCCAACATGATGAAGTTCCAGCTACAGAACTGCAACGTGCAAGAGTGGTGCAACGAACTCCCCTATCTGGTGCAGATGCGAAGTGAAGGATATATACATCTGGAGCTTCAAGCCGATGTGGACAATGCAATCATATACACGGATGTCAGCCGCTTCACACAAATAATTTCCAGCATGCTACTCTATCCTGTAGAGTGCAAAAAGCCAAGAAGAATAGGTATGCAACTGGTTTACAATCGGGAAAAACAGGAAATAAACTCCCGAATAGATAACAGTCCACTTGCTGATTCGGCATTTGCCTCACAAAAAGAAGCTATATTACAAAAAATCAATCTATTGTTTTTTGAACATTTCAACGGAAGTTATCGTGTAGAGAACTGTGAAAATAATCCGATTATATTTTTCACATATCCAGCGCTTATAACCTGATTATATGTACATTCACCTCAACCGTTATTTAGACAAGATACAAATTAAATGTTTTTAATCAAGATTGATAGCAAGTATTGAAGAAAACAACTATTTTTGCCAAATCAATTAGTACTAATAATTAAAAAATTAAAGAAAATGGCTTACGTAATTAGTGACGATTGTATTGCTTGCGGAACTTGTATCGACGAGTGTCCGGTAGGCGCTATCTCTGAAGGCGATATCTACTCTATCGATCCTGAAACTTGTACTGAATGCGGTACTTGTGCAGATGTTTGCCCTTCTGAAGCAATTCATCCGGGAGAATAATACAATCCTAAGAAAAAGAAAAAAGGCTCGGTTTCAATGAAATCGGGCCTTTTTATTTCAGTACTAAAAAGGCTCAGTGCCAAGAAGAAAAATATACATCTTTATCTATACTGACCAAACCCGTTTTTTGCGTAAAATATCTAAATATACAAAGAAGCCAACCAATCCACAATACATTTCAAACGTGAATTAGTTGGCTTTTTATATTGCAGAGTTACACCCCATACACCTGAGATGAACTTCTGTCATCAAAAGATTATACCAGTTTTGACAATGCTTCCTTGATACGGCTAATAGCTTCCACAATATTCTCATCGCTGGTAGCATAACTCATGCGAATACATTCGGGAGCACCAAACGATGTGCCGCCTACACAAGCTACATGAGCTACTTCCAACAAGTACATAGCCAAATCATCCGAATTCTCAATCTTACGGTCACCGGCAGACTTACCGAAGAATGAGCTACATTTCGGGAACAAGTAGAAAGCACCTTCCGGTACATTTACTTCGAATCCCGGTACTTCCTTAGCCAGTTTCACAATAAGGTCGCGACGGCGTTCAAAAGCCTTACGCATCTCTTCCACCGGAGCCTGCGTTCCCGTATAAGCAGCTTCAGCGGCTTTCTGAGATACAGAACACGGCCCTGATGTGTACTGCCCCTGCAATTTGTTAGAAGCCTTTACAATCCATTCCGGTCCTGCAATGAAACCAATACGCCAACCTGTCATGGCATAAGCCTTGGAAACACCGTTTACAATCACTGTACGATCCTTCATTTCAGGGAACTGTGCAATGCTCTGGTGCTTACCGATATAATTGATATGTTCATAAATTTCATCAGCTATGACAATTACCTGCGGATGCTTTGCCAACACGGCAACCAATCCGGCCAATTCCTCCTTGCTATATACAGACCCCGTAGGATTGGAAGGAGAACAGAGAATTAGTGCTTTTGTTTTTGGCGTAATAGCAGCCTCCAATTGAGCCGGTGTAATCTTGAAGTCCTGCTCGATGCCCGCTGTGACAATCACCGGCTTACCTTCTGCCAGCTTTACCATTTCAGGATAGCTGACCCAATACGGCGCAGGCACAATCACTTCATCACCTGGATTCACCAATACCAGAATGGCATTGCAAACCGACTGTTTAGCTCCGTTAGCACAAGAAATTTGCGCAACTGTATAGTCCAGACCATTCTCCTTCTTTAATTTTTCTACGATAGCATTACGTAGAGCTGGATAACCCGGAACGGGAGAATAGCGAGAGAAGTTATCGTCTATCGCCTTTTTTGCAGCCTCTTTAATGTGGTCGGGTGTATTAAAATCAGGTTCTCCGACACTTAAATTAATTACGTCTACACCTTGAGCTTTCAACTCTGCACTTTTTTGAGACATAGCCAGCGTCGCAGAGGGCGACAAGCTATTCAAACGGTCTGATAATTGGTTCATTCTATTTCTATTTAATGGTTGTTATGCAAATCCGGTTGCAAAATAAACGATTTTCTTTGATATAATAAAACAAAAAGACAGTTACTTACTAAAATGGAGAGTGTGTCCCATACGCTCTTTCTTCGTACGCAAGTAACGCTCGTTATACTGGTTCGGAGTGGTTTCAACCGGTACATTCTCTACAATCTCCAGGCCATAAGCTTCCAAACCGACACGTTTCACCGGATTGTTTGTAAGCAGACGCATCTTATGCACCCCCAATTCACGCAGTATCTGAGCCCCCACACCATAATCGCGTTCATCTGCCAGATGTCCGAGACAAATGTTGGCATCTACTGTATCCATACCGTCTTCCTGAAGTTTATACGCTCTCATCTTTTCCATCAGACCAATGCCCCGGCCTTCCTGGTTGAGATATACGATAACTCCTTTACCGGCTTTTTCTATCACCTCCATCGCCTTGTGCAACTGCTCGCCGCAATCACAACGCATGGAACCGAAGATATCTCCCGTAGCACAGGAAGAATGTACACGCACCAATACCGGTTCATCGGGAGCCCAAGTACCCTTAAACAAGGCCACATGCTCCAATCCGTTGGACTTCTGACGGAAAGGAATCAAGCGGAAATGTCCATGCTCTGTCGGCATATCCACCTCTACACCTTTTTCTACGATAGATTCCTGTTGCAAACGGTAAGCTATCATATCGCGGATAGAAATCAGTTTCAAATTAAATTCATCTGCCATTTTACGCAATTCGGGCAAACGTGCCATCGTACCGTCTTCGTTCATGATCTCCATAAGCGCGCCGGCAGGATAGAAACCCGACAAACGACACATATCAATCGTAGCCTCGGTATGACCAGCACGACGTAATACCCCTTTCTCCTGCGCATACAAAGGATTGATATGTCCGGGGCGGCCGAAAGTAGCCGGAGTGGAAAGCGGATCGGCCAGTGCCTGAATGGTTGCAGCACGGTCTGCTGCAGAAACACCGGTTGTACAACCTTCTAATTTATCGACAGTCACCGTAAAAGGAGTACCCAATACCGAGGTATTGTCCGTTACCTGATGAGGTAAATCCAGCTCTTTGCAACGAGACACCGTAATCGGAGCACACAATACTCCACGTGCATGCTTCAGCATAAAATTCACTTTTTCCGATGTTATCTTTTCTGCTGCAATAATCAAGTCGCCTTCATTTTCACGATCTTCATCATCGACTACAATCACGAAATTGCCAGCCTTAAAATCTTCAATGGCCTCCTCTATCGTATTTAACTTTACTTTTTCCATATCTTTATTATTTATTCTGATTGACTTTTATAATATTCTGTATCTCTTCGTTTGTGTGGATAATCCGCTCCATGTCCTTATTCAAGCGGATACGGAATGCCCAAATACGGAAATAAAAGAACAAGCCGACAGGCACTATCGCTCCACACAGCATATTCAACCAATAATTACGGAAAGGACGCACATGGGCATGAACAGCTATTACCGGGTAATTATTCAATGCTGTCAACAACGGTATAGACCTTGTGTTAGACATCTCGTCTATCAAAGTTTCCAACCGTTCATTGAGAGCCACCACCTCCTCATCGTGTGGCGCATCGTTCATCCATAATCTGAAATAATTGGGTGCTCGCATCAGAGTTTTCTTTTCGGCATACGCACGGCAATCCGCCGACAGCCGCTGAAGTTCTCCCGGCAAACGTACATAATCAGGATCGTGAATAATCACTTCTTTCCGGAACAAATGGCGGACACTGCGGATACCTGCTATCTTTTTAAACCAATTAACATAGGCATCAGCATTCAGCACCACCGAATCATTATTGGATTTATAAGTAAGGAATGCACCCAATGGCGCCAGCACAGCTGTACTGGTCCACATACCCATCCACACAATCCATTTACCGTCACGAGCCATCTTATAACCCGTATTGTTGATAATGTAATAGATGATAAAAATAAGCACGGACACTACTACAGGCATACCCAAACCGCCTTTACGAATGATACCACCCAACGGTGCACCGATGAAGAAGAAAATAAGGCATGCCAACGAAAGCGTCAGTTTCTCGTGCCAAGAAGTCATATGGCGCCTCAAACTGTTTTCCGTCTGCGATATATTGAAACCCTTGAAACTCCAATCACTTGCAGCACTCTCCGCACGGCTGACAGCCGTAGACATTATCTTCTGTTTCTGCATTAAAGTAGCCACATTAAACAGACTGTCCACATCATAGCTACCCAAAGTCGCAGATTCTATTTTTATCGTATCAGCCTTACTCAGCGTATTGGAGGTCGCCTTATAAGTACTCGCCATAGCCTCTTTATAATAAGTACGCCCGATGCTATCGTTCTGCACCTTCATAGAATCAATGCCGGCCTGCAGCATTTTCATGTCCTTGCTATTGGATTGGTTGCTCATAAATCCGGCATCCACCATATTGAAATCCGAGTTGAACTCTATAATCGCATGCTTCTCAACGAACGCTTCCCGACGATAAGGCACATTTTTCTGATTCATGCTCTGCGACTTCAGATTTTCAAACTGCTCACCGCTGTAAAGGTGAAGATAAAGATGCTGTTTGTCCGCTGTCATTTCCAATCTGCCGGAATCCGATTTGATAATCTGCGCATTCTCAAACCCTTTCTCGAAATTATAAATCAATACATCGTACAGCATACCTGTCTTACGGTTCTTATGCTTTACGTAAAGGTTATACCCGTCTATCTCATCATAAAACACTCCTTCAGGAATGTCCACTTCGGGCGACTTCTGCTTCATGGATACCAGCAATGTCCATAACTTAGTCTGCGCTTTAGGACCAATAACATTCTGAAAATAAAAGGAAACGCAGCAAATAATGGATATGAAAATTATCAGCGGACGCATAATCTTAAGCAAAGAAATACCTGCCGCTTTCATGGCAAGCAATTCAAACCGCTCTCCAAAATTGCCAAAAGTGATAAGAGCTGCCAGCAAAATAGCCAAAGGCAATGAAGCCGGCACCAGCGTCAGCGCCGAATAGAAAAAAAATTGGGCAAGAACATTCATCTCCAATCCTTTTCCCACCATTTCGTCTACATATTTCCACAGGAACTGCATCATGAAGATGAAAAGGCAGATAAAGAAAGTGCCCATAAAGAGCATGCAAAAGCTCTTTAAAATAAATATATCTAACTTTTTTATGCGCAGCATTTTACTTGTTTCATGCAATAAACGCACAAAAGTAGCACAAAAAAGGGAGTACGGGAAATTTTTAATTGAAAGTTAACTAAAAACCGCATGTTCTACGCAAGGTATCTACCTGAGATTCCCACAATTCACGCAAATCATTTGCTTCGTCTGCATTGGTGAAATCTGTTATTTCAAGTACAAAATCATTGGTTAACTCATTGTTTGTCATCTTTAATTCGAAATACTCACGCGGTTTTTCATTATCCAACCAACGAAAACGGATAAAAGAGTATGCACGCACTGCTATGATTTCAGCATCGCGTTTCTCTGTCTTTCCCCAAAAGAAAGACACTATCTTATCATCCGATTGCACCTTGTCTGCAAACCAACCCTCCAAACCTGTAGGAGTACTTATTGCTGTCCAAAGAATACTTTTAGAAGTCGCATTCCAGGAATTAGACATTGCAACCTATGGTGGTACTCGCTTTGTACAATGTAAAGATGGAAATATCTATACTGTAGAAACAACCAAAGACGGTAAAAACAATCTGGTAAGAATCAATGCTGATTTTTCTCTGGAAAAGGTTGCTATGCGTGACGATTATTCTCCTTCCTCGTTCGGTGCTTACAGAGAAGCCAGTTTCTGCGGCACTCCTGAAGGAATATTCTACTACATCGCTGGAGGAAAGATATACAAAGCCACTTTTGACAATCCCGCCCCTAAGGAAGCACTGACCGACTATACCAAAGAAGGTTACGGATTCTATGGCGCAGGCATCCGCGTCAATCCAAAGACCAACGAATTACTAGCCATGTACCTGACCGGAGACTATCAGAAAAATCTCCTGGTAAGATTCAACGCCGCCACAGGAGAAAAGATATCGGAAATAGCATACGATGGCTACTATTTCCCGGCTACATTCATTTTTAATTAATAACAAGACTCTGAAACAAGATGAATAAACTATATACCACTTTATTAATAGCCTGCCTCGCAGCAGGTTTTACGGCCTGCAACGACGACGATTGCGAAGATTTGCACCTCGGCAATCTGGCACATTATCCGAACGTACTGAAAGGAACTTTCCCGACAGAAAGCCAAGTATTGGAATTGGGAGAAACACTGGAGATTACTCCGGAACTGCTTAATCCGGAAGAAGCCACCTATTCATGGCTGGTCAATGGAAAAGAGTATTCTACCGAACCGACCTTTAGTTACAAAATAGACAATCCATGTCGCGCGGACCTGACATGTATCATCAAGAATAAATACGGAAAAGTAGAAATGAGCACAAGTTTCAGCTCTAACCACAACTTTTCCAAAGGATTCTTCTACGTAGCAGACGGAACATTCAATTTCTATGATACCGAAAAGAAAACTGCTTATCAAGATTGTTATGCTTCTTTAAATGCAGGAAAAACTTTGGGGATTGGTAACTACGACTCTGCAAATATCATTCACAGCAACGGAAAGTTCTATCTGCTTGTGGGCACCAGCACATCGAACCGAGATCATTTCTACATTGTCGACGCCAAGACTCTTTATTACGAAAACTCCGCTGTAGTAGGCGCAAACCTAAGCGGTCTGACCATTCTGAACGATTCTTCCACCAGCAACCTCAACGATGTCTTTCATACGCTGAATGTTC
>ENA-UEOR01001785-UEOR01001785.1-human-gut-metagenome-genome-assembly--contig:-NODE-1785-length-12414-cov-9.030883_pt1 | contig 12414 bp, 9 predicted proteins | sample MGYA00242887_ERZ507890 | MGnify/ENA primary metagenome ERZ507890 (study PRJEB26167, sample SAMN06115431) | human gut metagenome | host: Homo sapiens | place: China:Guizhou | collected 2014-10-21...
GGGAAGAAAGGCGTATCGGGAATTGGAAAGGAAGTTCGCCGGACGCATCCGCGACTTCTCCGACAACTACAAAGGGCCGGTCTTGTTCAGGAACATCCCTTTCACGATTTCCGCCAGGATGTTCTTGGCCGTACGTGTAATGCCGGTATAATACAACAAATGGCATTTCCGGTACTCAGGTGCGGTAAACACGTAGTCGGGCAACCAGCGCACCAAAGGCTGTTGGCAAGCCCCCGGTTGGGTCTGAAGTAATTTCACGCCCTGCAAGATACCGCCGTATTGGTCTTGCCAACCTCCACCCGTAGTCAGCAACTGTTCCAGCACAAGCGTACGGTTGCCCGTTTCATAACGGTCCCATCCCAGTCCGCAGAAGTCATTGACGGCTCCCAACACGGTAGAAGCCAGAATAGAACTTGTCCCGAGTCCGGAACCGGCCGGAATGGCAGACAGCAATGTAATCTCGATACCCGCCCCGAAAGCCTCCAACTGCGCCTCTAACGACGCATGGACTTCCGCACTGAAATCCGGGTGGAAACCGGCCAACACCAACGCTGCCTTCGGAATGGAAAAAGGAGAGCCTACCTTGTTGAAGGCCGCAAGTTCGTCATACGTACGCACCACCTCCATCGCGCCCAAATCAATGGAACGCATCACGATATGGCGTTCCCGGCAAGGCTTCACGTACACCTGCAACGGGGGTTGCCCGTTCAGTTCGATGGAGAGGTTCACCACGTTCCCGCCCTCCATCAGGCTGTAGGGCGGCGTGTCCGTCCATCCTCCGGCCAAGTCGATACGCACCGGACTGCGCCCCCACACGATCTGGTCTGCATAAACCGATAAACGGGGCGACTGCCGGACCGCACAGGCCGTGCCGGTCAGCATCTTGCGCATCAATCCGAAAGCCTGTTCTTCATATCTCCGTCCGTCTTCACCTTTCAGGTCGGCCACACGGGCACGGAACATCGCATCGCTGATGCGCGTCATTCCGTCGGCACTCTCCGGCAACACATCCGGCAAAGGCAAGCTCCCGGCGGCATAACCGCGAGCCACTTCGTCCAGATTCAACTGATAGAACACGCTGCGCTCATAATGGGCAGCCAACAAAGGCAGATTCCTCGTCCGGAACACCTCACGTTGGCACGTCAGGCGATGCAGGTTGGCATACGCCGACAGTTCGTCGGCCGACATCTTACGGGCCGACCGCCATACCTTCCGTCCTTCTTCCAGTTCCGGTTCGGTGGTCATCCAACGCATCGCCCGTCCCAAATCCTCCACATTGTCGCACAAAGGAAACAAACGGGCCGCCTGCAAATCATGGTTTTCTTCTATGTCTTCCGGTTTCAGGCCGTGCCCGGCCAGCCACTCCGTCACGGGCATGCCCTGATACAAGACCGCCCCATCCGACAGGCTACCCTTGAAGGCATCGTTGAAACCGTAAGGACGGGCGGCAAAAGCCTTCTCGCCTACCGGCACCACGTCGATGCACAAACCATCGGCCAACTTCAGCGGCCAACGGTTTTCAGGCACCCCCGTAATGATGTTGCGGCATGCCAATGTCCAGTCGCGCCCCACGAAGCTGTTCTCTATCCAAAGTTCCGAGTTCGCGGCCTCCAACGTCACTTCCACTTCGGCATTCTGCACGAACATGGCCGGATGGGGTTTGGCCTTGCGGTGCATGATTTCCCGTTGGTCCGTCACGATGTTCTGCACGGCCAGCGTGGAAGAAATCATCTCACGGCTCGTCCCGTAATGGTAAAAGTTCCCGCCTTCCAAAGGCAAGATGGCCACCGTCAGGCTGTTCAGTTCCGGATCGTCCAGCGTAGGACGGTCGCCCAATGCCAGGCCGAACTCAGAGTACATGTCGTAAAAAGACAACCGGCCGTCACGATAAGAACGCTTCACCATCAGTTCTACCGCCCGGTCGCTCAGCAACCAAATCCCGATGTCCATCAGGAACAAGTGCTTGCTCATCAGTGCACCCAACTCGGCCACACTGGGTTTCTGCAACATGAAAGCCAACCTCTCCGGCGACCGGCGGTCCGATACGAATACCCCATGGTTTTGAGCCAGGCTCGGGTCTACCCACAGCCCGTAGCACACCACGTCGGCCTCGGGGATGTCCTGCAAAGGCCGGTCGGTACGGATATACACGTCGCCACTGGCTATCAACGTATGCAACGACTGCGGCGCACGCTCCATAATCTGCTCGTAAAGGGGTAATTGCAGCGACAACAGATTCTGGTCCAAGCGTTGTCCCCGCTTCCACCGGAACACCGGCACCGGAGTCAGTATTTTCCCCGAAGGCGCGTAGGCCGGCAAACGCCGGCTCTGCCCTCCGGCATGCAGCAGGATGCGTTTCTCACGCGACAGCCACGCCGCAAATGTTTCTCCTTCGTCCGTCTCGGACGCCTTGCAGGCCTGCAACAGCCATGCCGTTCCTCCCCCCGAACCTAATTTATGCCCGATGGGATCCGACGTACAAAACCACTCTTTCCGGTCGGCCCGCTCTATCTCATGGAAGCACGCCACCAAATTCGGCGGAAGCGACAACAACTTTTTCATATCCTATACCTTATTATATATATTAGTGTCCCTGATGATTGATACAGATGCCTTTCAGATACCATTCATACAAACGGTGCACCCCTTCGTCTATCTCCACCGTGTGGTGCCAGCCGAGACGGTGGAGCTTCGTCACGTCCGTCAGCTTGCGCATCGTGCCATCCGGTTTGGAAGCATCCCAACGCAATTCGCCCTTGAAACCGATTTCAGCCATAATCTTCTCAGCCACTTCTCGGATGGTCAGTTCCTTGCCCGTCCCCACGTTGATGTGGCAGTTGCGGATGTCCCGTTCGCCCTGCGCATACGTGTCCTTGAAATCCACGTTCAACAGCACGTGCACGCTGGCATCCGCCATCTCTTCGCTCCAAAGGAACTCACGTAACGGTTTGCCGGTACCCCACAACGTCACGGCCTCCGGCGTGATGCCGTAATGCGCCAACACGTCGAGGATGTCCGCTTCGGCAGAAGCAGCGTCCACCACCCGCTTCACGCCATCGCACACCACGCTCACGGGACGCAGGCCGATATCCTTGCACACAGCCTCCCAGTCCCCTTCGTTCAGGCACTTGGCCAAATGAATCTTACGAATCATGGCCGGCAACACATGGCTGTTCTCCAAATGGAAATTGTCGTTCGGCCCGTAAAGGTTTGTCGGCATCACGGCGATGTAGTTCGTACCGTATTGCAGGTTGAAACTCTCGCACATCTTCAGCCCCGCTATCTTGGCGATGGCATACGGCTCGTTGGTATATTCCAACGGAGACGTGAGCAACACCTCTTCTTTCATCGGCTGCGAAGCCTCGCGCGGATAAATGCACGTGCTACCCAAAAAGAGCAACTTCTTCACCCCGTGGCGGAAACTCTCGCCGATGACGTTCTGCTGTATCTGCAAGTTCTGGTAGATGAAATCCGCACGATACTGCAAATTGGCCATGATGCCTCCCACGTGGGCAGCGGCCAACACCACGGCGTCCGGCTGTTCTTCGTCGAAAAAAGCCTTCACAGCCGCGCCGTCCAACAAATCCAATTCCCGGTGCGAACGGCCTACCAGATTCGTGTACCCCCGCTGCATCAGGTTATTCCAAATGGCGGAACCCACCAATCCGTGATGTCCCGCCACATATATCTTAGCATTCTTATCCAACATAGCCGTCTTATTCTTTATCCAACTGGGCTTTCAGGTGCAATTTCTTCACGAATTTCATGTCATGCTCCACCATGATACGCACCAGTTCGGGGAATGTCGTCTTCGTGGGATTCCAGCCCAAAAGGGTCTTGGCCTTCGTCGGGTCGCCGAGGAGCTGTTCCACCTCGCACGGACGGAAATATTTCGGGTCAACTTCCACGAGCACATTGCCCGTAGCCGCGTCGATACCTTTTTCGTCCACGCCGCTGCCTTCCCATTTCAGTTCCACACCCAAGTTCTGGAACGCCAGCGTACAGAACTCGCGCACAGTGTGCATTTCGCCCGTGGCGATGACGAAATCTTCCGGCGTCTCATGCTGCAAAATCAGCCACATGCACTCCACATAATCTTTGGCATACCCCCAGTCGCGGCGCGCATCCAGATTACCCAAATACAGTTTGTCCTGGAAACCCTGTACGATACGGGCGGCCGCCAACGTAATCTTACGCGTCACGAAAGTCTCGCCACGGCGTTCGCTCTCGTGATTGAACAAGATTCCGTTCACGGCAAACATGCCGTAGCTCTCACGATAGTTTTTCGTTATCCAGAAACCGTATTGCTTGGCCACGCCGTAGGGCGAACGCGGATAGAAAGGCGTGGTCTCCCGTTGCGGTACTTCCTGCACCTTGCCGAACAGTTCGGACGTGGAAGCCTGATAAATGCGGCAAGTCTTCTCCAGCCCGCAGATACGCACGGCCTCCAAGAGGCGGAGCGTGCCCACGGCATCAGCCTCGGCCGTGTATTCCGGCACGTCGAACGACACTTTCACGTGGCTCTGTGCAGCCAGGTTATAGATTTCCGTGGGATGGATGTCGCTGATAATCCGAATCAGCGAACTGCTGTCCGTCATGTCGCCCCAATGCAGGTTCACCAGACGGCTCTTCTTCATGTCCCGCACCCATTCGTCCAAATACAAATGCTCGATACGTGCGGTATTGAAAGAGGAGGAACGGCGCATGATGCCATGCACCTCATATCCTTTTTCAACCAAAAACTCGGCCAGATAGGAACCGTCCTGACCCGTAATACCGGTAATCAATGCTACTTTTCTCATGATAATTCAAATAATGTTATAGTGTTTAGTGTGAATGCTGCAAAGTTATAAAAAAATCAAGTACCAACATACGAAAAATCAAAAAAAACAAGAAATGGAAATGCCTGATAACAAACAGGTAAGCAACCTGCTCAAAAAGAAAAATCAATCTGCTTCAATGCTTCATCTTTTATCAGCTTTCTAACAGCAGGGCTATCTTTTAACACTTTAGCTAGTGCGGCTCCAAACTCCTTTTTTATCTCCGTATTTGAGAGTTTTTAGGGGTTTCTTTCTGTGAGTCTTTTTCCGGAATTATTTCATCACGACACGATAAGGAAAAGAGCATGCTACATACTAATAAGTATGCTAATAATTTACTTAATGCTTTCATAACATTCAGATTTAAATAAAAAACATAAAAACGACTTAGTTAAAAAACGAAATAGAAGCACTTCTTTATAAAAGGTTGGTTCCATCAGGCAAATTTTGATAAAACACAAAGGTTTAAGAAGAAATGTAAGGACCTAAGATCTACTCACTCTCTGTACAGAAAAAATTTAATAAGTTAACGATGCGATATTAATACAAAATATTCATATAAACAAATATTTCACAAATATTTCACCTCTTTTTTTATAAAAAAATCCTCTATCCGTAAAAAGTTACACGGATAGAGGATTCACCTAACACCTATATTTATTAAAACTTATAACCTAACGTAAGAGCAACCTGGGTTGTGTTTGTTTTCAGACCGATCGCTTCTGAATCGACAAGCGTGTGAAGACCATTATTATCTTCTATAATAACTTTAGAAAACGTATAAGCATCTTCCTTATATTGGCGATATACACAGGCCAAATCCATATAAAAGTTAGGAGTGAAACGATATCCTAACCCCACCGAATAGGAAATTGTTCCTTTATCCAAAGTGTAATGGGCCACTGTCCCTGCCGGAAATACCTCAAAAGCCCCTTCTCTAAACTCCTTTTTCATCGGACTTGTCCGCCAGTTAGCACCGGCACGAACAGCGAATTGAGGAGTGATTTTCACTTCCGCCCCCAGTTTCAACGTATGGGCCAAACCGAAATCCTTCTGGATCAAATCATGGTTCAAAGCTTCATAATGCTCATATCCATACGGATCGGAAAGCTTCATATATTTATAATTTCCTAATTCATAATCCAAACTGATCAATGCTGTCTGCCCGATAATACCAGCCACACTAAAAATCCACTTGTCTGCTGTACGAAGTTTATAATTCGTATAAGGATACGGGCTGGCAGGAGTCTCTCCACTTACATCCGGATCCTCCGGATAGTTTTCATTATGCGTATCGGCATATCCCCAATAAGAGTCTGTCATCTTATACCAGATGGGAGAATTATAGGCAACCCCTAAACGCAGATAATCGGCAGGACGCACGATAACACCCAAATTAAATGAATATCCCGTACCATCCACTCTCAAAGTATTGCCCCAATCCAAATAATCCATACTGTTATCCGTATAGAGATAATTTTCAAAATAACTGGAAGACATACGGTAATTCAAATCTGTCACCGCAATCGTCGCACCGATGAAAACCCGATTCGAAATATTGGTTGCAAACGAAAAGTCATACTGGTCAATAGCGCCACTTTCACTCACATCTAAACCGACATCATCCGGACGACTGTCTGAATACCAATTCTGATTGTTCTGATCCCATTCTGCAAAAGCAGAGTGATAATAGGTATCATTCACGTTTGCCTGATTTGCACCGATCATCCCCGATTGATAAGCCAATCCCGACAACCATCCACCATTATAAGCACCTAACTTATCATATACCAAATCTGATTCGTTGTTGACCACACCGAACGGAGGCATTTCATTTTCTGGAATACCAAACCATTCACCGCTATTCCGATCCGTTCCGGCATAAGACGCCTTAGCTGCTGCATAATCAGCCAATGAGTAATTTTGAGTGCCACGCAAACGATAATTACGATTGAAATTTTTCACCCGATTGTAGGAAAAACCGACATTCCACCCGATCAAACCTTCATCGTTTCCAGTAGGAAAATATCCGACATAAGCAATGTTATCAAAATTAAACTTCGTCTTATTCGCATCCACCTTCGAACCGCCCCAATCCGATTTTGCCTTGATCGAAGACAGACTCAATGTAGTAACAATTTCTGAACTACGATAGATTCCTAAACCTGCCGGATTAGACGACATGGACGAAATATCTCCGCCCAATGCGCCAAAAGCGCCTCCCATGCCCAAATAACGTGCAGTACCATTCAACTCCGTTTGAGAATACCTGTAGGCATCCAACTCTCCTTGTGCAAATACAACGCCACTGCTCAACAGGGATGCAGAAACTAATAAGCATGCTATTCTATTCATCACTTTTTCTTTATATAAATCATACTTTATAGAGAAAGGGGCAAAACTGCCCCCTACTATTTCTTACTTCGCCAAACATTCCTATCCTTATCGACGCCCGCCGCTTCTGCTGCTACCACCTCCCGAACGGCTGCTACCTCCACCGAAGGAGCCCGAACGGTTGCTGCCACCACTACTTCTCGAAGGAGCATAAGTACTCCGAGAAGGGCTATAACTATTCTGGCTTCGTGACTGATAAGAGCGGCTGTTGCCATTGTCGATGCTGCTCCGGTTGCTGCTTCTCGAAGGCGCGTACAATTGCTGACGACTTGACGAACCCGAAATACGGGATCGGGAAGAAGAGCCGATTGTGCCCGAATCATTCCGACGATTCACACGGGTTCTCGTCGTAGTGCCAACAGATGAAGGTCGTGTTGAAACAGAGTTGTTACGGAGGGACGTGCCTTCTGAAGAAGCCGGACGTCCGGAGCGGGTACTGCGGTTAGGCGCCGCAATGCTGCTGTTATCCCCCCTTAGCGAAGTAACGGATCCGTTATAGCGATTACGCGTACCGGAACGATAGGTCGAACTACTGCTTCGCCCACCACTTCCTCTATAATTGCTTGCATAGGAAGAACGTCTTCCTGTCTCATTCCGATAATAATTCGGTTGATAATGATGGTGATGATGTCCCCAATAGCCACCCCAGTAGCCGCCACCCCAATAACCAGGTCCCCAATAACTCGGACCCCAGCCCCAAGACGGGCCCCAGTAGCCGGCATAGAAACCACCCCAACCCCAGCCGAAACCGAAGGATGGACCGTAGCCCCAATAGCGGGCCGGGCTGTAAATCCAAGGATCATACCAACCGCCGTACCAGCCACCATACCATCCGCTGTACCACGGATCATAGTAACCGCCCCAGCCATTTCCGATGTTCACATTGACACTTACGTTGGTACTGCCGTTGGAATAATCCGTATCGTAGCCATAAGCATAATATCCGTCACTCAGATACAGATCGACTTGGTCTGCTCCGGCAATCGTAATCTTGCTCGGCGAATGGTAACGGATGATACGCTCGGTATATTCCGTATCCGAACGACGTTCCTTTTTAGAATCGGAAGCGACAGTTTTTTCATTATCCATATCGTCGTTATATTCGGCCAAGATTTCACCGTCTGAATCTTCATCATACGGCTCCTCCACGTCAACCGAAGTATAGCGACGGTTATATTCATCTACATCTCGTTCTTCATCAGACACAGCACTTTTTCTTTTGCTGGTGCTGTATGTAGACGTCATCGTAGTACGTTCAGCATCCTCTTTAGGCTGTATGACCTTCTCTTCTGTTTTTTCTTTTTTATCTTTTTTGCTGGAAGAGAAATACACATCATCAAAGAACTCCTCCTGGGCTGCGGCACTGAAGCCTACCAGAAGCATCACCATCAAAGATGTTAATTTCATGGGTTTCATATTCGTTTCTCCTCTACTTTATAATATTTCTACTCTTTAGACTAAATACAGAGGGGTAAGTTTAATACCCTTTCTGCCTCACTAATAAAAACCATCCATTTTATTCACAAATATAGCTGTTTCCAAATAGTTTCCAAGCATTTATATATACTTTAACCATCCGGACAGCTTCATCGTCCAATAATCTCCATTATAGATAAGATGCTTTGGAAAAAAGAAACGCTGCACAACATACAGAAATGACCGTGTATCAAAAATGTCAAGACCACCCCATGTAAATAGGATTATATAAGACATGCATTTTGAAACTACATTTGCGGGTAATATATTTTTTCACCTTTCTACCCACCAGGCAAAATACAGACTCTACTTACTAAATGATAAACGTGTAAAAAAACAAATGTTATTTCACAGAGGCGCGTATCCGGCTAAGCGACTGCGGGGTAATTTGCAGGAATGAAGCAATATGCTTCAACGGGACCCGTTGGAAAAGGTCCGGGCGCGTACGCAGCAAGGTCTCGTATTGCTCACGGGCATCACTCCAACTGTCTCAATTTTCGGTTCCGCTTATATAACGCGACAACATATCCCACATCCGCCCGATCGCTTTCTGTAACTGTACATCGACCGTATTGACGCTTATGCCCAAGTCTTTCGCTACCTCGGCATAAGACTGCTTTTCTTCACGTACACGGATAAATATTTCACGACATCGCTCCGGCAGGCGATCGAGGGCCTTGACATAGTGGGCAAAAAGTTCCTCACTGACCAAGATGTCTTCCGGCGATTCACCGGAGATGGACACACCGTCAAAAGCATCCGCCGTCATGTCTTTCCGGCGTTGTTCCTTTTCGAGATAGTTCAGAGAGGCATTTTTTATCGTGATAAAGAAATAATCTTCCAAATTGGCTATATGGTGCAAAGACTCGCGGCGTTCCCATATTTTCAGGAATACATCGAGGACGACCTCCTGTGCCCACTCTTCCGTATGCAGATAGTAGTAGGCTATACGAAAGAAACGGTCGAAGCAAAGATTATAAAAGCTACGCAGAGCAGTCTGGGAATTCTCCTCTTCGATCCGCCTTAAATATTTCCTTATCTCCTGCTCTGTCATCGTCTCATCTTAGTATAACCTGCGCAAAAATAGTCAAATTTTCAAACTATGTCCATCATAATAAAAAAATCCAGGGACGAAGCATAGGGTATTTGCCGGCTGAACCATCTTAGTAATACAAGCACGAGTATTTACTTATTAAACTATATGAGATATGAAAGCGATGCATAAACAACTATGGGGATACTTGCTCATTACACTGTCGCTGGCGGGATTCACGCCTTTACAGGCACAAACGGATTCGGCTGACGAAGGGGGTTACATCACGGTCAGTGGTATCGTAAAAGACAAAAAGAGCAAAAAGAGCCTGGAATATGTCAATATTTCTATTCCGGGCAGTACGACCGGCACGGTCACGAACGCCGACGGTGAGTTTTCTTTCAAGGTAAAGGATTCCATCCATGCCAAAGAAGTGGAGATTTCGCACCTCGGATATTTCAACAGTAAAATAGAACTCAACGGCAAGGATGTGGAAGAACAGACCGTGTGGCTGACCCCCTACACGAATATGCTCGACGAAGTTATCATCCATGCCCGCGATCCTCGTTACTTGGTGGAAGAAGCAATCAAAAAGATTCCGGCCAACTACAGTTCGAAGCATAGCCTCCTAACCGGATTCTATCGTGAAACGGCCCAGAAAGGGCGCCGGTATATCAACATCTCGGAAGCGGTGATCGATATCTACAAGACTCCTTATGACGAGGGAGTAGACCGCGATCGCGTACAGATATTCAAAGGGCGCAAGCTGCTCAGCCAGAAAGCAAGCGACACATTGGCCGTCAAACTGCTGGGAGGCCCGAACCTATCCGTCTATGTGGACGTGGTGAAGAATCCGGATGTACTGCTCGACCTGGAAAGCCTGCCTTACTATAAATTCCGGATGGAAGAATCGACAACGATCAACGACCGGCCACAATACGTTATCAATTTCGAGCCGCAAGCCATATTACCGTATGCGCTTTATTATGGAAAACTATACATCGACAAGGAACGGCTCTCTTTCACGCGGGCCGAATTCTTTCTCGACATGAACGACCGCAACAAGGCCACGCAGGCGATCCTCCGGAAAAAGCCGTTCGGGTTACGGTTCAAACCGGTCGAAGTCTCGTTCCTGGTCAACTATAAGGAACGCAATGGGCTGACTTATCTGAGTTACATCCGTAACGGCGTCCGCTTCAAATGCGACTGGAAACGCAAATTGTTCTCAACCAATTACACCATCCTTTCGGAGATGGTCGTAACGGATGGCAAGGAAAGCGGCATAAACACTATTCCCTACAAGATGGCATTCAGATCCAACCAGTCCTTATCGGACAAGGTTTCCAATTTTGCCGATGAAGGTTTCTGGGGTTCCTACAATATCATCGAGCCGACAGAATCATTGGAACACGCTGTCAACAAACTGAAGAAGCAACATAGGTAATGTGCCAATTTGCCAATGAGCAGATTAATGTATAAATTAGCAACATTTCTCAATTGGCACATTGAATAATTATTAAACATGAAAGACCTGCTTACACTTACAAAGATCAAAAATGGAGACGTCAAGGCTTTTGAACAAGTATTCCGTCTGTATTATATGCCTCTTTGTATATTTGCAGCCAGCATAACCGGGAGAATGGATATTGCGGAAGAGATCGTACAAGAATTATTCTATGTGTTTTGGAAGGAAAGGGAACGGTTACAATTGTTTCATACGATAAAAAGCTATTTGTATGGGGCCGTGCGTAACCAATCCCTCCAGTACTGGGAACACCAGGATGTACGCAACCGTTATCGGGATGCCATCCTCTCCCACCCGGATAAAGACGACACACCGGACGACCCACAGGAGCAGATCGAATACAAGGAACTGGAAGCTCTGGTAAACCGGACACTCGAAAAGCTTCCCGAACGTCGTCTCCGCATATTCCGGATGCATCGTTTCGAAGGAAAGAAATATGCGGAAATCGCATCCAACCTCTCCCTTTCAGTCAAAACAGTCGAGGCCGAAATGACGAAAGCACTCCGAACACTACGAGACGAATTAGAGATTTACATGAAATATGATTGAAACAGAAAGAAATAAAAGAAAAACAGACCGGGCCTGGAATACGTTGTACCAACGTCTGGATGAAGAAGGTTTGCTTTCGGGCAGACCGGCTTCGCCATTCAGAAGCCCTGCATGGAAAAGAGGAGTAGCCGCTGCTGCCGTCGCCCTTCTTTGCCTGCTTGTCTCTGTCACCTACCTGAACAGGTCCGGGCAGGATACCGATCCGAACCTGCTCACCCGTCAGAACAGTGAGACGGCAACGACATTGGTAACCACCCTTGAGGATGGTTCCGTGGTCTACCTGGCAGGAAATACTTCATTGAAGTTTCCTGAACATTTCTCATCCGACCGACGGGAAGTGAGCTTGCAAGGGAATGCCCTGTTCGATGTAGCCGGCAACCACAAGCGGCCGTTCATAATTGAAACCGAAGATACACGTATCGAAGTGTTAGGGACGGCCTTCAATGTGAAAAGTAACGATAGCACTCCTTTCGAACTGTCTGTACAGCGAGGGGAAGTAAAAGTGACGTTGAAGAAGGACGGACAGGACATCCATGTAAAAGCCGGGGAAACCGTCACGCTCCTCTCCCGAAGACTGCAATTGAGCATGACGCCCGATCCGGCACTATTCGACCGCT
>ENA-UEOR01001793-UEOR01001793.1-human-gut-metagenome-genome-assembly--contig:-NODE-1793-length-12369-cov-10.981614_pt1 | contig 12369 bp, 14 predicted proteins | sample MGYA00242887_ERZ507890 | MGnify/ENA primary metagenome ERZ507890 (study PRJEB26167, sample SAMN06115431) | human gut metagenome | host: Homo sapiens | place: China:Guizhou | collected 2014-10-21...
CTCTTTTTTTGATTGTTACATGTTTATGCCGCAAATATACGGATAATTCACTGAATGACTATAAAGACAGCATTTGCCGTGGAATGCTGGCGGCTGCAGGGCTTTACAGATGAGCAGTTTGAAAGGGTCAAAGCCACAGGAATGTCTGACGCTCAGCTTTACAAACAGGCAGGAAATGCGGTGACAACCAATGTTATTGAGGCTCTGGCAAAGTATATTTTAGACATTGATAAGGAGAATGTGAATGGAACAGATAATCAAAATTTTTGAAAACGAGAAGTTTGGTCGGATCAGGACTATAACTAAAGACGGGGAACCGTGGTTTGTGATTGCAGATGTATGCAGAGCTCTTGAAATCAGAAATTCAAGGATGGTTGCAGGTCGTCTGGACAGGGATGAGCTGATGTCAGTTAAACTGACATCAGGTGGTCAGCGGCGTGAAATGACCGTAATTAACGAAAGCGGACTCTATGCGGTTATTATCAGAAGTGATAAGCCGCAAGCACAATCTTTTCGTAAATGGCTGACTTCCGAGGTAATTCCAACGATCAGACGCACAGGGGGTTACGTCAGCAACGAGGAAATGTTCATAGAAAACTACCTCCCGTTTCTCGACGAGCCGTACCGTGACCTGTTCAGACTTCAGATGACGGCTATCGAAAAGCTGAACGAGCGTATCAGACACGATCAGCCTTTGGTGGAGTTTGCAAATCAGGTGGCAGGAACAGATAACCTAATCGACATGAACGCTATGGCAAAGCTTGCGAGAGCCGAAAATATCTCCGTCGGTAGAAACAAGCTGTACAGCTGGCTCAAAAGAACGGGTGTACTGATGTCAAACAATCTGCCATATCAGAGATATATCGACAGAGGATATTTTGCGGTCAAGGAGTCGGTATTCGAGGTCAATGGTCTGAAAAAGACTTATCGGCAGACTTTTGTTACGGGAAAAGGGCAACTTTTTATCATAAGTCTGCTGAGAAAATATTACGGAAAGGAGATTTTGCAGTAATGGATATTCAAGGCGTTACTCTTGACGAGCTCAGAAAAATGAAGGACATCGAAGGTCTTGTCCTGCAGGGCTGCGGCGGTCAATTGCATGACTGGGTGAACGGCATAAACGATATGCTGACGGAAAGCGGAATATTGCAGAACGGCAGTAAGTTTGAAAAAGCATTCTCTTTTAAAAACGGGAACCTTACCTGTCTGCTGTTTCCCTTTGAAGATGTTCAGCTTGATGTAGGAAGGCTTGCAATATGGCGGCTCCGAACGAGGGAGGATTTCGGAAGCACATGGCTGTCTGACTATGTGGAGAACTCGTTGGGAGGATATATTCAGGGGCAGTCGGAAACCGAAGATTTTGAAATGGAGATGATGTAAATGACGTATTTGTTCATTGGAATGATGATAGGTGTTATCATCGGAACAACGATAGGTTCTCTTGCCGTGGCTTTTAAGTCTGCGGAAAAAGAGATCGCACGTCTTGATAAGGAGGTCAAAGATGCACACAAACAGAGTTAAAGCCAAAGTAGACTTCAAGTTCTGTATTGGTAATATTCCTGCAATGCTGAGAGCAACAAAGCCTGTGCTTTCGGAAAAGCAGTACAAAGAATTATGTACTGAGGTCAACAAAGTTGACGGTTACCTTGAACAGAAACGCATTATATTCAGCTACGTCGATCCAATGATCAAGGGCTGAAGAAAACACAATTAAATAAAAACTAATGTCGTTTTGCCAACAGCAGATAAATAAATCTGGTGCTTGCAAAGCGACTTTTTCGTTTGCATACTTCTTTTCTGCTGTTTGGCAAGGAAAGGAGCTTAATGAACAGTTTTATGTCTTGGGTAGGTGGGAAGAAAAATCTTCGTGACGAGGTTCTTGCAAGATTTCCGCCTTACTATGAAAGGTATATAGAGGTCTTCGGCGGAGCGGGCTGGGTGCTGTTTCATAAACCGCCAGGTATGGATTTCGAGGTGTACAATGACTTTAATTCAAATCTTGCAAATTTGTATCGCTGCGTCCGTGATAAACCTGCAAAGCTGAAATACAAGCTTAGGTATGTGCTTGATTCAAGAGAAGATTTTGAGTATTTAGCCCTACTTCATAAGCGTGGCATTTTGCCAAGGCTTTATGATGTTGACCGAGCTGCGAAGTTTTATCAGCTTATACGTTACAGCTATGCTTCGGGACTTGACAGCTTTGGAAGTCAGCCGCATTCGATGTGGTCGGACTTCCCTATGATCGACCTTGCCGCAAGGCGGTTGCAGAAGGTAGTAGTTGAGAATAAAGATTTTGAAAGGCTGATTAAGCAGTATGACAGACCTGTAAGCTTTTTCTACTGCGATCCGCCGTATTTTGCTACAGAGAATTACTACAAGGACGTAGGTTTTACTGCAAAAGATCATATCAGACTGCGTGATACGCTTTTGGATATCAAGGGCAAGTTCTTGGTTTCATACAACGATTGCCCCGAAATACGGGAGATATGGGATAAGCCGAATATTCATATCGAGGAGATAAGCAGACTGAATAATCTTGCTCAGCGGTACGACGGCGGCTGTCAGTATGCGGAACTGCTGATTTCAAATTATGATACAAGTGAAAGAGTAAAGGCGGCTTGTCAGCTTTCGCTGTTTGACGATGAAACAATTTTGGAGGTTTAATTTTATGAAAAATATGATATACACAAAAGGATTTATCAACAATTCAGGGGACATAGAAGTGCCCGGTGTATTTTTGGAAGAAGGTGCGGAAGTCGAGCTGAAAATATCGGTAGCGAGGGGTAAATTTGAAATAGCACTTTTCCCCTCAGAGGACAAAGTACCGTTCCGTGACTGTGGAATCTCGGAGGAAGAGATACAGCGTACCTGTTCCATGTACGAAGACTGCGACGGGTGTCCGCTTAATGACTACTGCGGAGAGGAATCGGAGGTGGTTTCATGAAAATACTTGTGTTTGAACCGATGAAAAAGCCGTATGTGAAGGATATTAAAGATAATATTCACGCTATGCAGGAAATTGTGGGCGGCAGCATAGAACCCATATATTTTGAACCAAAGCAGGACGCAATCGTCTGGTGTAATGACGAATTTCTGCTGAACGGTTCAGAGCCTAACAGGACTGTGGGTGCAACACTTGTCCACGGCACTTTTTACATCTCAGGCTACTATCAAAATGAATACGGCGAGTGGGACAGCTGTTCACTTACCGATGAACAGATTGAAAAGTACAAGGAGCAGTTTTCTCATATGATAGTTGATCTGCCGGGCATTGGTCTTGTGGCTGTGAATGAGTGTCACCCTGAAATTGTCCAGTCGGAAGAAGTAGCCGAAGATTTAGAAGATTCGGAAGAACCCGAAATTACAATGTCATAAATGAAAGGAAAAGGTGATGCAAATGAAAATTTCAGCAACGATCAACAGACTGGTGGACAAGCCCGACAGCAATATCAAGGCTTTTGCAAGCGTAAGTTTTGACGGATTTTACGCCGTTCACGGTATCAAGGTGTGCGAGGGAGAAAAAGGGCGGTTTGTTTCCATGCCGTCAACTCAGTACACCGACCGTGACGGGAACAAGCAGTATCAGGATATTTTCCATCCCATAAGCAAAGGTGCAAGAAATGCACTCAAACAGGCGGTTCTGAACGCCTATGATATCAAGCTTCAACAGGTTCAGCAGACCGAGATCGAGGTGGAGAATTCTCCCGATGAGGAGATGTCCGATGATATTTCCGATGAACCTGAACCGGAAATATCAATGTAGTACAAAGGCAGGCTGTGCAAATTGTCACAAAGGTAGAACTTCGGCAAAAGGTCTGGATTTACAAGAAAAAATGTGATATATTGCTTGACAAGGAGCGTGATGATATGAAAAGAGCGATATATATTTCAATACTTTGCACAGTAATGCTAACTGCCTGCGGGAATGTATCGGAGTCAACGAAAAGAGCGGAAACCTCAGAGGTGAGCCAAACTACAACTACGTTGACAACCTCTGCAGCAACGGCAAAGGAAGAAAAGGATACAAGCGAAACCGCTACTACGATAAAGAGTTCGCAGAGGGTATCCTCATCTTCAAAGCCGACGGGTATTACTGTAACTACTACAAAGAAATCAGGTTCGTCAGGTGCTTCGGGAAACTCAATTCAGGGACAAAACAATTCCGTGCAGAATAATAACGGTCAGGAAAATAACGTACAGCCTGCGCAGAATAGTCAGCAGACCTATAATTCGCCGTCCGATAACAATCAGAGCAATAACGGTGCGCAGCAGAATAACCAATCGTCTGACAATAAGCCTCAGAATAACAACCCTTCTCCTCCGGTTACAACGGCAAAACCTGCGGTGACAAATCCGCCGACTACTACACCAAAACCGCAGACTGAACCGCCGGAAGATATAATTGAAGATACAACAAGCCTGCAAAGCGTTTTGAATTATGTAAATTCGCTCGGAAGAACAACCGATGAATATTACAATATAGGTGCAGGATTGGGGCACAACGGCTCTGATTATGGAAAAGCCGAAGCTGTTTACAATTGGATCAGAGGGAACGTCAGCGGAAATTGTCAAGTATTCTCAGCAGCAACAATGTACGCTTGTAAAGGTGTGGGACTTGAATGTCGGTATGCGTTTTTCTCACCGGATGCCTGGTACGGTCATATGGCAAACTTAGTATGTGTGGAAGGAACATGGTATGTGTTCGATACACAGGGCGGCAGATTTTTAAAATCAGATAAATACGGTGAAATAACCCGAATATTTGATGAAAATGATAATACAATTGAAATTTCGATAAGCGAATCGGCTTATTGATAATATGTAACAAATATGCAAGTGAGAGAGCCGAAGAAATTTCGGCTCTTTTTCTTTGCGTGAAATCAAAGGAGAAATGTACTTTATGTTTAAAACAAAATCAAAAATATTGAGAAAGCTTGGCGCAGGGTTCATGGCAGGACTCTGCGCTTTTTCAATGCTCGGCTCTACAATGAGCGGAGTAATTACTGCAAATGCCGCAAGTACTTCGACCGAAAACTCTGCGTTTCCATCGGCAGATACGGTGATCGCAAAGGCGGCAACTTTGCTCGGAACACCGTATACATTTGGGAATAAGGGGTACTGGTACGCATACAATCAGGGACAGTATACTCCTCTGTCGGTGCAGACGATAAATAATCTCGGCATCGACTGTTCGGGACTTGTGTACTATACGCTGACGCAGCTTGGATACAAAACATCGGGATTTTCATGGAACAACCCCGTTCCTGTGGATACCGATCACTGGCTGACAGTCAGCGATAACTGCACAATCACTTATGACGGTGTGACTTCAAAAGTCGATGTTGAAAAGCAGAATATTAAGACAACAGACCGTCCTTATTGGGAGTGTTCCGACGGTTCAAATATTACTCCCGGTTCGGTAGTTGTTGCTGAAAACCCCAGTGGTATCGACCATGCATGGATATATATGGGTGAGTTCGACAGCCGTTCCGATGTTGTTTCATATCTGAAATCAATTGGAGTTTCAGAAAGTCTTATCAATTCCAAAACAGTAGGTGACGGAAAAGGCGACGGCGGCAGGCATTGGAGAATCGAGGCTAACGGCTCTGAGGGTGTTGTAATTAATAACAAGACCGACGGTAAAACAGCAACTGCTATGAATATGTCGGCTTTTAGGATCACAAAGACCGACGTGACTTTTGAGATAGATAAGTATAATACAAATGGTGATCTTGTGGGAAAATCAAGCGTTGATAATTCTACAGCGGTATATGGAATCTATCATGATAAGTCCTGCAAAAACAAGGTTGCCGAAATCAAAATAGGAAGCAATGGAAAAGGCTCTGTAAAGCTGCCAAGCAAGACTTATTACGCAAAAGAATTGAAGGCTCCAACAGGTTATTCAGTTGATCCGACCGTATATACAATCAAAGCAGGAAAAAACAAGGTGAAAGAGGACTATGAAACAGGAACAATCAAAATTAACAAAACTGCCGAGGATGGCATAATCAGCGGCAGGGAGTTCAATATATCCTATACCTATAACGGAAAATCCCTTACCGAAACTGCTAAAACCAATGCAAAAGGCATTGCGACCTTAGATGATCTGAAAGTTTATGATATGTCCACAGGCAAGGCTATCACTTACACTGTTTCCGAAATCAACGTAGATACGAGATATGAAACTCCCAAGGCGAAGAATGTCAAGCTTACAGACGGCGACGTTGATCTGACTGTCAATGTAAAGTTCAACAATGAACTCAAAACAGGCTCTATTAAGATCAACAAGCAGTCTGAGGATAATCAGAACGGCGGCAGAGAATTTACTGTAACAGGTAACGGCAAGACTTACAGCATAAAAACAGGTTCTGACGGTGTTGCAATTCTTTCCGATATCCCCGTATACGACAGTAACAATCAGAAAATTGTTTACACGATTTCTGAAAAAAACGTTCCCGTAAAGTATGTTGTTCCTGCCAGTCAGACGGTTACTTTGACAGCTGACGCAACCACAACCAAGACCTTTAAGAACGTTCTCAAAAAGTTTACCGCCCAAGTAACAAAGCAGGATTCCGAAACAGCTTCCGCTCAGGGCGACGGTACTCTTTCAGGTGCAGTTTACGGCATTTACCGTAACGGCGAGCTGGTGGACACCTACACAACCGATGAAAACGGATATTTCAAGACAAAGGAGTATGTCTGCGGAAACTACACTGTTCAGGAAATTTCACCAAGCGAGGGATATCTGCTTGATGAAACTGTGTACCCGGTTGGTGCAGAAACTGAGAATTATTCCATTGAGCATAACCCCATTTCTATGACAGTGACCGAGGACGTTCTCAAGGGAAAAATCAGCATAATCAAGCATTCCGATGACGGCTCAACGCAGATCGAAACTCCCGAAGTCGGTGCAGAGTTTGAGGTTTATCTCAAGTCATCAGGCTCTTATGAAGCTGCAAATGACAGCGAAAAAGACTACCTCGTATGCGATGAAAACGGCTATGCACAGACTAAAATGCTCCCTTACGGAATCTATGTCGTTCATCAAATTAAGGGTTTGGAAAATACCGAACAGATGGAGGACTTTGAAGTCAATATCAGCGAAAACGAAAAAGAATATTTCTATTTGCTCAATGACGCAGTAAAAAAATCCTTTGTTAAAATCGTGAAAAAGGACGCTGAAACAGGCAATATAATTCCCGTTTCGGGCATCGGCTTCAAGGTTTGGGACTGTGCAAATTCCGAATATGTTTCGCAGGAAATCAACTATCCCTCAGAAATGATTCTCAACACATTTTACACCGATGAAAGCGGTTCTCTTATGCTCCCGAACGAGCTTGTTTACGGCGATTACGAGCTTCACGAAGTGCAGTCGGCGGAGGGTTATGTCCTTGATAAAAATCCTGTTCCATTTACAATTGACGGCTCAGTAGAGACCGTAGTTGTGGAGAAAACAAATACCGCACAGAAGGGCAAAATTTCTGTTCAGAAAACAGGCAATGTTTTTGCAAGCGTAACTGCTCTTGGCAGCGCAATATATATCGATGAAAACGGCGAGGTTCACGAAAGTGGGCAGACCGCCTATACTCCCGTTTTTGCAAAAGAAAATCTCAGTGGCGCAGTATTTCAGGTAATTGCAAGCGAGGATATCATAACTGCCGACGGCACGATCAGAGCCAACGCAGGCGATGTTGTGGCAGAGCTTGTAACAGACGAAAACGGGTATGCAGAAACTGATTTACTGTATCTTGGCAAGTATGAAGTCAAGGAAATTACTGCTCCTGACGGCTATGTTCTGAACGCAGAATCTCAGTTTGTTGAGCTTACCTACGCAGGGCAGGAAATCGCAGTTCGTGATACCGTTGGCACAGCTTTTGAAAATGACTATCAGGGCATTGAAATTTCTCTTTCTAAGGTTATGGAAAATGATGAAAAGTTCGGAATTTCAGCGGAAGAAAGTTACAAAAATGTTCGTTTCGGATTGTTTGCCGCAGAGGATATTACTGCCGCTGACGGCTCGGTAATTCCTGCCGACGGTCTGATTGCGGAGGTTTCGCTGAACGAGGATATGACGGCTGTAATTGCAGAAAAAATTCCGTTCGGCAAGTATTATGTTCAGGAAATTGCAACCGATGAGCATTATGTTTTGAACGGTAAAAAGTACCTTGTAAACTTCGAGTATATGGGACAGGAAGTAACTACTGTTTCAATCGACTGCGGGCAGTTCGTAAATGAACTGAAACGTGGTAAAATCGAGGGAATCAAGGTAAATGAGAGCAACGAACCTCTTGAAAATGCTCTGTTCGGACTGTTTGCTGTTGATACCGCTGAGTTTACTGCCGACAACGCATATATGACCGCTGTTTCCGATGAAAACGGACACTTTGAATTTGACAAGATCCCATACGGCGAGTATATCGTCAGGGAAATCGAAGCTCCCACAGGATATATTCTCAGCGATGAAAGCTACCCTGTGACAATTTCTGAGGACGGCGAAGTCATAGAAATTAAAGCTGTGAATAAATCTACAAAAGTCAGAATTTCCAAGCAGGATATTACTACAGGTGAGGAGCTCCCCGGCGCAACGCTTCAGATTATTGACGAGGACGGAAATGTTGCCACGGAATGGGTATCAACAGACGAGGCTCACTTTATCGAGGGCAAGCTGATTGCAGGCAAGGAGTACACGCTCCGTGAAACGATCGCTCCCGACGATTATGAGATTGCAAGCGAGATAAAGTTTACTGTGAATACTGACGGAAGTGTAACGGAGGTCGTTATGTACGATGAGCATACGCCTGATCTTGAAATTCCTCCTACAGTCACAATAGATACTCCTAATACAGGTGTATCCGCAGACAATAGTGCTGAGCTTTATCTCGTAGCCACAGCGGTTATTATGGTTTTCGGTATGGTCATATGCAAGAAGAACGATAAGGAACAGAGAAAGGATGATGTGAAATGAGATCTAAAAAGAAATTGATTGCAGCAGCAAGTTCGGTGTGCTTTGCAGCTATGATGTCGCTAACTGCTTATGCTTCAGGCGATGTTGCGGGAGCTGTGCAAAGCACTTGGACCACTGCAAGATCGCAGGTGGTTTCGGTTGTAAACAACGTCGTGTTCCCCGTAATCGACGTGATATTGGCGGTTTTGCTGTTTGTTAAGATAACGCTGGCATACTTGGATTACCGCAAACACGGGCAGTTGGAGTGGACGCCGATTGCTATCATTTTCGGCTGTCTTATCTTTGCTTTGACTGCTCCGTTGTATATCTGGTCGATCGTTTAAAAAGGAGAATTTGTGTATGAAAAAAATATATTCAGCTATGGTTTCAGCGGCAATCGCAATGACAATGACCGCCTGCGGAACGATCAGTCCGCCAATACAGAATGCAGCAGAAACTACCGCAACAACGCCGATAACAGCCGAGTCCGTATTGGATTCGGCTGTCTCTTCGGAGGTCGAAAGTACCGTCAACAATGAACAGGTAAAGTCCGATACCTTTATCGCTGAGTTTTTCGATTCAAATATCAGCTTTGCAGATACAAGCGAATTGGTTACTGAGTCGATGAAAGTCTGTGCCTTTGAGAACGAAACCGATAATTTCAATGGAGTGAATAAGGTCACTTTAAAAGGTAAAAACGGCGGCGGTATGTTGAATGTGATGTGTATAGATCTGTCTCAGTCACAGCTTGATTACGACATGGAATATATCCTTGAAAACTTCGGGGATTACTATTTTGGACAAACCTCCGCACAGATGAGCGGTATCACTGAGGACGATTTTGTGTCAAATTATCGTATGACAACAAATGTATATTCAAAAGGAAAATATCAGCAGTACGGCTCTGTTCAGAAGTCTGACGGTATGGCGACGCAGTTTGGGTACACGGAAACCTATGCTGTGCTTTCTGAGAACAAGCTGACAGTAGTATCAGGAGCATATCTTGGTACGGATATGATGGAAAGGCAGAGCTTTTCGCAGCTTATGGGTAAGCTTGCGGAAAATGTCAAGTATTAAAGGTTGGTGTAGTTATGCCATATATCCCATTTACAGAAGAACAAAAAGTAATGGCAAACTCCGTAGATTTAGCGGAGTTTTTGCGTATGCGGGGCGAAAAACTGGAACGTGTCGGCAGAGAGCATAAACTCATTTACTACGACGGTTCGGGCAAGCATGATAGCATCACAATGTCGGGTTCAAGGTGGTTTGACCATAAAAATCAGGTGGGCGGCGGAGCAATAAAATTCATGCAGGAATTCTATGATATGGACTTTCAGACGGCGGTACAGGAACTGCTCGGTCAGACTATCACTCCGCTGTCCCACAGTCCGCCGAAAGCTATTGCAAAGGAAGAAAAGAAAGAGTTCAGACTTCCCGAGGCAAACGCAAATATGCATAGAGTTTATGCCTACCTCATAAAACAGCGGTTTATTGATCCAAACATTATCTCGCATTTTGCAAAACAGCACACGCTTTACGAGGACAAGGAACACCACAATGCGGTGTTCGTAGGCGTTGATGAAAACGGAGTTCCACGTCAGGCTCACAAGCGTTCAACTAATTCTTTTGGGAATGCATTCCGCATAACCTGCGAGGGTTCGGATACTCGGTACAGCTTTTCTCACTTTGGCAAGTCGGAAAAGCTGTTTGTGTTTGAGGCTCCCATCGATATGATGAGTTTTCTAACGCTGTACCCGAAAGGCTGGCAGAAACACAGCTACATCGCAATGAACGGAGTGTATGAAAATGCCGTTTTAACGGGGTTGAAGAGCCATTCCAATCTGAATGAAATAATATTGTGTGTAGATAACGATGAGGGAGGAATCGAGGCGGTGGACAGGCTTAGAGATATTCTTCATGAGAACGGATACCCAAACGTTAAACGTCTTGCACCTGAGTTTAAGGACTGGAACGAATGTCTGAAATCTCAGAATGGTGTTGAGCCATTGCCTGCTGTTCCGCATAAAAGGAAAGACGAATATCTGAAAGAAGTAAGCGAACTGGGGTATTTAAAATGCCGTCCCGATAAGCTGACCTCGCAAATCTATGCAACGTTAAAAAACAGACAATACAAATATCTGGCTGAGTATGCTTTGGCAGGCTCTGCATTTTTTATGCCCAAAACCGAACAAATAAACAGCGAATATCAAGCGTTTGAAAGGCTTCAAGGCAAGCTTGGGAGTAGTTACAAGCCTTACACCGACAAGGGCAAAAAGGCGCAAAAACAAAGGAATTTGCAGGATTGTGTGCATGAGGTTTTGCGTGATCTTAAACAGACAGCCCGTACCCGTGAACAGTCAGTACAGACTGCCAAATTGCTGTATCGGCTTGCGGATAGTGCTGTCAGATTGTCGGTTGAGAAAGCTTTAAGTGTACCGATTCAGGAGCAGTGCGAGGATATAGATATCATTTCTGAACCCGAACCGTGTATGGAGTTCGGGTAATGCGATACCCTCCGCCTCACGGTGCAATACCTTGAAGATAACAAACTAACTCTTCTTTTAAATACAGAAGAAAGCATATTTCTATGGATAGGAAGTGAAAATTTGAATGAAAAACAAATGATTTTAATAGGCATACTGGTTGTATTTTTTATCGCATTTTTGGTAGTCGTAAATCTGCTTGACAACAAGTCGCTTAACGGAATAAAGGCAAAAAAAGTCGGCAATGGACAGCACGGAACTGCGAGGTGGGCGACAAAAGCTGAGATAAAGCGTACTTTTATCCCTCTGCCATTCGAGCCGGAGATATGGAGAAAAGGTCAGAACCTGCCGACTGTTCAAGGTACGGTGGTAGGCTGTCGGACACACGGCAAAAAAACTGTGGCTATTGTAGATGACGGTGATGTTCACACGCTTATGATAGGCGCTGCGGGTGTGGGCAAGACCGCATACTTCTTGTACCCTAACATCGAACTTGCCTGTGCAAGCGGAATGTCATTTATCTCAACTGATACAAAAGGCGACGTTGCACGAAATTACGGAACTATCGCCAAAAAGTATTACGACTACAATGTTTCTGTGCTAGACTTGAGAAATCCTACTCGTTCAGACGAAAACAATATCCTGCATCTTGTAAACAAGTATATGGATATTTATCTGTCCGATAAAAACAATCTTTCAGCGAAAGCAAAGGCGGAAAAGTATGCAAAGATAACGGCAAAAACAATTATCAATATCGGCGGAGGTGACAGCCACAGCTACGGACAAAACGCTTTTTTCTACGATGCAGCTGAGGGTCTGCTCGCCTCGGTCATACTGCTTTTGGCTGAGTTCGGCGATAAAAACGAAAGGCATATAGTTTCCGTTTTCAAGCTTATTCAGGACTTGCTTGTTAAGTATCAGCCCGACCCGAAAGCAAAACCT
>ENA-UEOR01001797-UEOR01001797.1-human-gut-metagenome-genome-assembly--contig:-NODE-1797-length-12340-cov-3.588926_pt1 | contig 12340 bp, 13 predicted proteins | sample MGYA00242887_ERZ507890 | MGnify/ENA primary metagenome ERZ507890 (study PRJEB26167, sample SAMN06115431) | human gut metagenome | host: Homo sapiens | place: China:Guizhou | collected 2014-10-21...
GAGAATCCAGTGGGTGGCCACCAAGTGCCTAGAGGTTTGCCTGCATATGGACAAAACGAGGAGGAACTGAGTCATGTATGTATGCAAGGTGATCGGAAAGATCATTTCCACCGTGAAAAACGAGAAGCTGGTGGGCCACAGCATCGTGCTGGTCCAGGCGGCGGCTCTGAACGACCAGGGCAGCCTGGAGGCAGACGGCCCGGTGTTTGCCGCAGCGGACACCATCGGCTGCGGCGAGGGCAACTTCGTTCTGGTGACCCGGGGCAGCAACGCACGCTACGCCTGCAAGTGTGCGGAGGCCCCGGTGGACATGGCCGTGGTGGGCATTCTGGACGGCGGTCAGTGGGGCCTCTCCTGACCCCATGCAGGAATCCTGAATTTTGAGGTGAGAACAAGCATGAAGCAATTATTCCAGCCTGACGGCATCGCCGTGGTGGGCGCTTCCTCCAACCCGGGGAAGGCCGGCTTTGTGGCGATCCGCAACATGCGGGAAAAGGGCTACCCCGGAAAGGTGTATCCGGTGAATCCCAAGGAAACGGAGATCCTGGGCTATCCCTGCTCCCCCTCCCTGGCGGAGGTGGAGGGCCATGTGGACCTGGTGGTTCTGATCATGCCCTCCCGGATGATCTACAGCGTCATGGACGATCTGGACCGCCGCATGGAGGAAAAGGGCGATGTAAAGTTCATCGTCTGCGCCGCGGCGGACTACGCCGAGACCAAGACCCCCGAGGGCATCGACCGCCAGGCCCGCCTGATGCGCACGGCGGAGAAATACGGCATCCGGGTGGTGGGCCCCAACTGCATCGGCGTCATCGACAACCGCAGCCTGGTGGATACCACCTTCGTGGACACCGGCGTGCCCTTCTCGTCCTTCGGCCAGCCCAGCGGCATCACCTTCATCTCCCAGAGCGGCGCTCTGGCCAGCACCATCCTGATGGAGGGCGCCGGACGGGTGGAGCCGGTGCTGTATAACAAGTTCATCTCCATCGGCAATATGGCCGATGTGGACTTTGTGGACCTGCTGAACTATTTCGAGACCGACGACTCCACCCGGGTCATCGGCATCTATATGGAGGGCTGCGGCAACGGCCGTGAGCTGGCCGAGACCCTGAAGCGGGTCAGCCGCAAAAAGCCCATCGTGGTGCTGAAGGTGGGCCGCAGCGCCCTGGGCGGCGCAGCCGCCAATTCCCACACCGGCTCCATGGCCGGGTCCGACGCCGTGTACGACGCCATGTTCAAGCAGACCGGCGTGGTCCGGGTGGACACCATCGACGAGCTCATCGACACCCTCCAGGCCTTCGACCGTCTGCCCCTGCCCGGCGGCGGCAATCTGTTCCTGTATTCCCAGGCCGGCGGCCCCGGCATCTACTGCACCGACGCCATCGCCCGGTGGCCCCAGCTGAAGATGCCCCTGGTGTCCGACGATACCAAGGCCCGCCTGGCCGCCACCCAGCAGCCCATGGCCAACATCTGCCACCCGGAGGGCTACGCGGATATCACCGCCTCCGCCTCCGTGCGCAACCATGTGGATGGCCTCCAGATCGTCCTGCAGGACGAAAACGTGGACGCCGTGGTGTTTATCACGGTGGTGCCCACCTTCCTGCCCCAGGAGGAGCTGGCCCGTGAGCTGGTGAAGATGACCGAAACCACCCCCCAGGCCCAGGAAAAGCCTGTGTTCTACTGCGTCATGGCCGGCGCTTATACCTCTCCGGCCCGGCGCATCATGGAGCAGGCGGGCCTGTGTACCTTCGACGCCCCGGACAAGGCCGTCCTGGCAGCGAAGAATATGTGCAATTACGCCGCCTTTCGTCGGCGGCAGAAGGAGGACTGAGCCATGTCTGAAAAGAATACCGTCGCTCTGAACGAGCGCGACAGCAGCAGCCTTCTGTCCTCCTGCGGCGTGCGGATGGTGGCCTCCGTGCTGCTGGACAAGCCCGACCGGGCCGCCTTCGAGGCCGCCTCCCGTCAGCTGGGCTTCCCCGTGGCCATGAAGGTCCTGTCCGACGACATTCTCCACAAAACCGACGTGGGCTGCGTGGTGCTGAACGTCACGGACGTGGACGGCATGCAGGCCGCCTACGACACCATCATGGCCAACGCCGCCCAAAATGCTCCCGGGGCCCGGGTCCAGGGCGTTCTGGCCGAGCAGATGCTGCCCAAGGGCTTCGAGGTCCTGCTGGGCGTCAGCACGGATCCCCAGTTCGGCCATGTGATCATGGCGGGCCTGGGCGGCGTGCTGGTGGAGCTGCTGCACGCGGTGTCCCTGCGTGTGCTGCCTATCACCCGCCAGGATGCCGAGGATATGATCGATGAAACGCCGCTGGCCAAGGCCTGCCAGGGCCTGCGGGGCCAGCAGTACCGCCGGGAGGAGATCGTGGAGGCCCTGATGTGCCTGTCCCGCCTGGTGGAGGAGCACCCGGAGATCACCGAGGTGGACATCAATCCCCTGATGCTCTATGGCGACGGCCGTCCGGCCACCGCCGTGGACGCCATGGTGGTCATGAAAAAGTAAAACGCCGCACATGCGGAATATGAAGGAGCGTAGCGATATGAAAGAAATCAGACTCCACGGCATCGGCGGTCTGGGCACGGTGAAGGCCGGCGAAATGCTGGTCCACGCTGCGGTAGCCAGTGGAAAATACGGCAATTCCATCCCGTTTTTCGGCTTCGAGCGCCAGGGCGCGCCGGTCACGTCCTATGTGCGCCTGGGCGATGAGAAGATCCGTCCCAAGAACCAGGTCTATCATCCCAACTGCACCCTGGTGCTGGATCCCAGCCTGCTGATCTCCGCCCCGGTGTTCGACGGCCTGACAGAGAACTCCTATTTCATCGTCAACACCAAGGCCGAAAACGGCGCGGACCTGGTGAAAAATCCCAACGTCAAGACCGTGGCCTGGCTGGACGCCACCTCCATCGCCCTGGAGATGCTGGGCCGTCCCATCACCAACACCATCATGCTGGGCGCCTTCGTCCGTGCCACCGGCTGGGTGGACAAGGACGAGCTGGAAAAGGTCATCTGCCGCTTCTTCGGCGAGAAGAACGTGGAGACCTTCCGCCGCGGCTATAACGAAGTGAAGCTGTACACGTTTGAATAAGGGGAGGAACACCATGAAATTTATCAGTGATTACATCGTCCCCATCGGACCGGAGGGCCTGCACATTATCCAGACCGGTAAATGGCGGACCCGCAAGCCCGTGATGGACACCGACAAGTGCGTCAAGTGCGGCATGTGCCTGATGTACTGTCCCGTTAACTCCATCCGCCGCCACGAGGACGGTTCGTTCGAGATCTGCTACGATTACTGCAAGGGCTGCGGTATCTGTGCCCACGAGTGCAAGAAGGGCGCCATCACCATGCAGCCGGTAAAGGAGGAGAACTAATGGCTGACATTCAGGTCATCAACGGCAATATGGCTGCCGCCATCGGCGCGGCACTGTGCCGTCCCGATATCATCGCCGCCTATCCCATCACCCCCCAGACTCCCATCGTGGAGTATCTGGCCGACTTCGTCACCGGCGGCAAGCTGGACAGCAGCGTCAGCGAGGTGGAGAGCGAGCTGTCCGCCATGAGCGTTGTCACCGGCGCGTCCCTGGCCGGCTCCCGCGTGTTCACCGCCAGCGCCTCCCAGGGCCTGTCCCTGATGTATGAGCCCTATTTCCGGGCCTCCACCCTGCGTCTGCCGGTGGTCATGGCCGTGGCCAACCGCGAGATGATCTCTCCCCAGACCCTGTGGGGCGGTCCCCAGGACTCCCTGACCGTCCGTGACGCCGGCTGGCTGCAGATCTATGTGGAGGACAACCAGGAGATCCTGGACACCATGATCATGGCCTACCGCATTGCCGAGGACAAGAACGTCCTGCTGCCCATCAACGTCTGCTTCGACGGCTTCTATCTGTCCCACATGTCCGAGCGGGTGGAGATTCCCACCCAGGAGCAGGTGGACGAGTTCCTGCCCAAGTATGTGCCCGAGCACATCATCCTGGATCCCCGGCGTCCCATGGCCGTTGACCCCCTGACCAACGGCAACCTGCTGACCGAATACCGCCTCAAGCACATGATGGGCCAGCAGAACGCCCTGAAGCTCCTGGAGGAGCTGGACAAGGTGTACGGCGAGAAGTTCGGCCGCAGCTACGGCGGCGCCGTGGAGGAGTACCGCTGCGACGACGCGGATTACGTCATCGTCACCATGGGCTCCATGACCGGCGTTGCCAAGGACCGGGTGGACAAGGCCCGGGCCGACGGCAAGAAGGTGGGCCTGCTGAAGATGCGCATGGTCCGTCCCTTCCCCTGCGACCGGGTGGCCAAGGTGCTCTCCGGCAAGCGGGCCTTCGGCGTGGTGGACCGCAACGTGTCCTTCGGCTGGAACACCGGCATCATCTATGAGGAGATCTGCGCCTCCATGAACCGGGCTGCATCCTTCGTCCCCAACGTTCCCTTTATCGCCGGTCTCGGCGGCGAGGACATCACCGCCACCCATATCGACTATGCCATCGACAAGATCATCGCTCAGGACGGCAAGACCGGCAAGCACGACACGGTCTGGCTCAACCGCGAGGTCATGGGTCTGTAAGGAGGAACTGTCATGAATGTTATTGAAAAGCTGGCAACCTATGAGGACCAGATCTCCCCGGGCGTATCCGCCTGCGTGGGCTGCAACGTGGAGCTGACTCTGCGCACCTGCATGAAGGTGCTGGGCCCCAACACCATCTTCGCCGTGCCTCCCGGATGCATGGGCGGCGTGGGCGTCGTGGGCTGGGACAAGGAGTCCGGCGCCAAGACCCCCGTGTTCTTCCCCCTGCTGGACAACGTGGCCTCCATGCTGGCCGGTATCAAGATGCACTATGAGCGCATCGGCCGCAAGGTCAATGTGGTGGCCTTCGCCGGCGACGGCGCCTCCGTGGACGCCGGCATGCAGTGCCTGTCCGGCGCGGCGGAGCGCGGCGACAAGATCATCTATATCTGCTATGATAACGAGGGCTACATGAACACCGGTTATCAGCGCAGCGGCTCCACCACCAAGGGTGCCTGGACCTCCACCACCCCCGTTATCAACGGCCACGGCGGCAAGAAGCAGAACAAGAAGGACTTCCCCATGATCATGGCCATGCACGATGTGCCCTATATGGCCACCATGAGCCCCGCCTATATCCCCGATATGGTCCGCAAGCTGGAGAAGGCCATGGCCGTGGACAACGGCCTGGTGTACCTGCATGTGTACAACCCCTGCGTCACCGGCTGGGGCTGCAAGTCCGATGAGAGCATCGAGGTGGCCCGCCTGGCGGTGGAGACCAACTTCGCCCCCCTGTACGAGGTGGAAAACGGCGTGTTCAAGATGTCTGTGGACGTGAAGAACCCCAAGCCCGTCAAGGAGTTTGTCACCCGCTTCAAGAAGTTCCGTCACCTGACGGAGCAGGATATCGAGGAGCTGCAGGAGTTCACCGACCGCCGCCTGGCCCGGCTGAAGAAGCTCTGCGGCGAATAAGCCCCCCCTCTTGCCACACAATTACCCTCCACACATACACTTTGCTCCGACGCCCGGCAGACTTCCTCCTGCCGGGCGTCGGAGCATTGCTGGCCCTTCGCCGATGGCTGCTGTGCAGGGGCGTGGGCTCTGCCCCGCCCCTAAGACCAGATGTATCCGCCCCCTTATTTCCCCAGCCACTGGCGCAGCATTTCCCACAGCTCCACCGACCGGAACCGGAGCTCGTACCCGGCGTCCTCCTCCGCCATCAGGGACAGGTCATCCTCCTCCAACCCGGCGGCCCGTCCCGCGTCCTGCCACTGGCAGGCGGCGGCGGTGCACAGAGGCGGAAACACCACGCACCACCAGTTCTGCCCCGCTCCCTGGCCGATGATCACCCGCAGGGCCAGGTATTTCCCGGCGGGCAGGGAGAAGCCGTCATAGTCCTTGGTGGGGAACTCCGCCGGCTCCAGCCGGGCCTGGACCGGCTGGGCGCAGCCCTCTGCCGCCAGGGTTTCCCGGGCCTCCCGGGTCAGCTCCGGCAAGGCGGCGGTCAGGGCCTGCTCCGCCTGCTCCATGTCCGCCGACTGCTCCAGAATTTCCTGGGCCCGGGCCAGCACCCGGTCCCGGACCCGCAGCTTCAGGGCCTGGTCCTCCGGGGAGTCGGAGTTGGCGATGACGTGGAGGCGGATGACCTTCCGGCCCAGCTCCTCCTGCTGCCCCAGGGACGCCGTCCCCCACAGAATGGTCACGGCCAGGGCCAGCAGCAGCGCCAGCTCCCAGTATCGGAAATGCGATTTTTTCATACAAAAACACCGTCCTATGCAGGAATTTCCTACAGTATGGACGGCGTTTTCGTATTTTATACCGGTTTCACAGCCGGGGGGCCAAAAAAGTCAGGGGATAGGATTTTTCCAGCTCCCGGGCGGCCAGCCGGGCGGTTTCCTCCCGGCGGAACAGCCCCATCACGGCGGAACCGGAGCCGGTCATGCACGCGGCGTCGGCTCCCAGACGGGAAAGCTGGCGGCGAATGGTGAAAACTTCGCTGTCCTCCGGCAGGGCCTGCTCAAAAACGTTCCCCACCAGACGGCAAATATGCGCCAGGTCGCCAATTTCCAGTGATTTGGCCATGGCATCGGAATCCGGGCGGTTTGCAATGGCGATCTCGTCCAGCTTCCGGAACATCACGGCGGTGGAGTGGGCCACCGGGGGCTTCACAATAACGAACCAGCACATAGGAAGCGGCGAAAGAGCGGTAAGCCGTTCGCCCCGGCCCCGGGCCAGGGCGGTTCCGCCCCGGACACAGTAGGGAACGTCGCTGCCCACCCGGGCGGCCATGGTTTCTAACGCTTCATCGGACACATTCGTTCCGAATAAACGCCTCATGCCCCGCAATACGGCGGCGGCGTCACTGCTGCCGCCTCCAAGACCGGCCTGGGAGGGAATTTTCTTCTCCAATCGGATGATAATCCCTGTACGGGGGATATTTGTCTCCCGGAAAAAGACATCCGCCGCTTTCCAGGCCAGGTTGTCCGGCCCGGTGGGCAGGTCGGTGCCGGGGCATTCCACCACAATATCGTCTGTTTCAACGGCTTTCAGCGTCACAACGTCATATAGAGCGGCGCTCTGCATGACGGAGGTGATCTCGTGGTACCCGTCCGGGCGGCGGGCCCCTACGTCCAGGGTCAGGTTCAGCTTGGCCGGAGCCAGCTCGGTGATGCTCATGTTTCATCCTCCTGGTCGTCAAAATACGCTTTTAGATTGCGCTCCACCGGCAATATCAGGGCCACCGCCCCGATAATTTGCAGAATTACGGCGATATACAGCAGAATCTGCTGACTAGAGCTGGCCATCAGCCGCACAGAACGCATGATCATAAACGACAGAGCCGCAAAGACCAGGCCGGACTGCCGCAGCAGCTTCAGAAACAGGCCGTCAGCGAATTTCTGCCGCTCGGGAGCCAGGGGGCCCTGGGGACTGCGGTATTTCCGGCCCGGCAGCAGCTGCCCCGCAAAGCCCGCCAGCACCATCAGGCCCGGGACAATATACGCGGGCCACCAGATATAAAACATGAACTTACCTCATTTATCGCGAATTTTGTCCCGATACACCCTGGGATGTCCCGGGCATTGACCCGGGACAGGGCAGGGACAGACCGGGACACGCCCGGGTCAATGCATGCGCTTGAGAGCCTCCACCACCATGGCGTACACCCGCTGCACGGAGGCCACGGACATGGACTCCCGGAAGGTGTGAATTTCCTTCAGATCAGGGCCGAAGGACACGCAGTCCAGACCCGGCAGCTTGGCGGAGAACAGACCGCACTCCAGACCAGCGTGGATGGCCTCCACCTTGGGGGCGTAGCCATACTGGTCGGTGAACACCTGAACCATCAGGTCCCGCAGGGGGGACTGGGGCATATACTCCCAGCCGGGGTATTCGCCGTGGGTGCTGACGGAGCCGCCCAGCCGCTCCATCAGGCAGCGAAGGCGCTGGATGAGCATTTTCTTCTGGGTGGCCACGCTGCTGCGGACGCTGAAGGAGGCGTGAACGGCGTCGTCCCCGGTGGTGAGGATGCCCAGGTTCAGGGAGGTCTGCACCAGGCCGGGCATATCGGCGCTCATGGCCTGGATGCCGTTGGGCAGGCAGGTGAGCATACACACCACGCTGCGGCTGGAGCTTTCGTCCAGGGGGAGCAGAGCGGTTTCCGCCGGGCGGACGGAGACGGTGATGGCCGGGTCGTTGACCCGGTATTCCTTTTTGAAGGCGGCGTCCATTTCGGCGCAGACGGCCTGGGCGGCGGCAGCGCCGGCGGCCACCAGGGCAACAGACCCGGTGGGGATGGCGTTGTCCTTGAGACCGCCGCAGACGGAGATGACCCGCAGGTCAGTCTTTTCCTCCAGGGCGCACAGCACCCGGCCCAGCAGCATACTGCTGTTGGCCCGGCCCTTGTCGATCTCGGCACCGGAGTGACCGCCCACCAGGCCGGTGACGGAGATCTCCAGCACCGGGGCGCTGAAGGCACTGCGGGTTACAGGCAGGCAGCAGTCGGCCCGGGCGCCGCCGGCGCAGCTGACGGTGAAAATGCCCTCGTCCTCGGAGTCCATGTTCAGCATCCGGCGGCCCTTGAGAACGGACACGTCCAGGCCCTCGGCGCCGTACATGCCGGTTTCCTCGTCCACGGTGAAGATGGCCTCGATGGCCGGGTGGGACAGGGAATCATCGTCCAGAATGGCCATGGCCATGGCCACGGCAATGCCGTCGTCGCCGCCCAGGGTGGTGCCCTTGGCGGAAACGGTGTCGCCCTCCAGCACCAGGTCCAGGCCCTCGGCGGCCATGTCCTTGGTGCAGCCGGGCTCCTTTTCGCAGACCATGTCCATGTGACCCTGGAGGATCACAGGCTCCGCCGACTCATAGCCGGGGGTGGCGTCCCGGAAGATCACCACATTGTTCAGCTGGTCCTGGACATACCGCAGGCCCCGGGCCTTGGCAAAGTCCACCAGCCAGTCGCTGACGGCCTTGGTGTTGCCGGAACCGTGGGGGATGGCGCACAGCTCCTCGAAGAAACGAAAAACACGCTGGGGCTCCAGATGATTCAAAACGGCCATAATGCACGCTCCTTTTATATATTTTCCAGGGTCAGTATACCCTATTTCATGGGGATTTGCAAGGGGGAAGGGAACGGTGATTATCGCGGCAGAGAATCGCCGATAGAGCGCCTGTAGGGGCCGACGTCCCCGGCGGGCCGCATAAAAACCCGCTGCCAGGAGAACGGCAGCGGGTTTTTTGCAGCAGGGGAGAGGAGAATTTACTGGCCGGAGTTGGCGGCGCGGTAGGCGCTGGGGGTCATGAGGCGGTATTTCAGGAAATTCCGGTTCAGGGTCTTGGCGTTGCGGTAGCCCACCTCCAGGGCAATGTCCAGCACCGTCATGCGGGTGGTGGTCAGCAGCTTACAGGCCCGGTTCACCCGGATCAGGGCCAGGAAATCCTCAAAATTCAGCTCCACCTGGCACAGCAGGGTGCGGTTGAGCTGCTGGACGGAAATGCCGAAGGCCCGGGCTACCCCGGCGGCGCTGAGGTCCTCCCGGTAGTGGCGGTAGATGTGCTGCACCAGGCTGTGCCCCAGGCGGCTCTCCTCGATCTGGCAGATGTTCTGCACCTTCTGATAGGTGGCCCGGTACTGGCCGATGCGGGTACCCAGCCGGGCGGCAAACACCTTGGAGATGTGGGACTCGTCCACATAGCCCAGAATTTCCGCCAGCTCCTTCAGGGTCAGGTCCGTATACAGCAGATAGTCGGCGGTTTTGCCGATGCGCATTTCGTTGAGCAGGTCGAAAAAGGACAGCCCCGTCATGGCGGTGATCCGGGCGCTGACAGTGGACCGGCTGCACCCGAACACGTCCGCCAGCTGCTGGAGCGTCAGCTTCTGGCCGCAGTGGAGGTACATATACCGCAGCAGCTCCCGGTGGTCGGGACCCTGGGCATCAGCGGGGCGGTCCGCCGCCAGGGCCTGCCGGGCGAACAGCACCGTCAGCTGCACCAGCAGGCTCACGGCATTGAGACTGGAAAACAGCTGTCCCTCCTCCTGAAGGGACGCAAGACCCAGCTCCCGGGACAGGTCGCCGGAGATGCGCCCGGCCTCCGCCCGCTGCCGGGGAGACAGCTGCAGCACCGGCACCGTCTCCATCAGCCGGGCCATGGGCATGGGCTGGCCATCCTCGCCGCGGAACAGATGGGCGGCCCGGGCCACGGTGTCGTAGTGATAGGCGATGACGCTGCAGGCCAACGGCTCGTCCACCCGGACGATCTCGCTGATCTGCCAGGGCAGGATGGCCGCCAGGCTTCCGGCGGACAGGGGATACTCCCGGCCCTGGAGCCGGATAACGCCGCTGCCGCTGCGGACCAGGAGAAACCGGGCGTCCCGGTGGATCACCGGGGCCGTGGGCCGGGCGGCGGTGAATTGGTCAAAAGAGAACAGGCTGCTTTGGTCCAGGTCGGACCGCCCGGGGGTTTGCAGGGCGATGGTCTGTTTCATGAATATCCCCTCCTTATGGGGGTTATTTTACCACATACGGGCGGCGCTGCCAAGGGGGAATGGGACATTTAACGCAGAAAATCTTGTACAAAAACGGCCTGTTTTACCTGGACGGCCGGGCAAAAAACGCATGAAATTACAGAGTAACCCGGTGGGAAGCGAGTATTATTACAATAAAGTGTCAAAGTACCGGAACAAAACATCGGTTAAAATACAAAAATCGGGCCGCGTCAGGGTGAGAAATCGGACCGGAAATCTGGTAAAATAGGGGGGAACTGGAGAGGAGGAAATTCCATGCCCATTTGCGTTAAAAGCGAGATCGGCCCTTTGAAGCGGGTGCTTCTGCAGCGGCCGGGCCGGGAGCTGGAGCATCTGAGCCCCAATACCATGGGCCAGCTGCTGTTTGACGATATTCCCTATCTGTACGGCGCTCAGCGGGAGCACGACTGCTTTGCCCAGATCCTGCGGGACAACGGGGCGGAGGTGGTCTATCTGGAGGACCTGACGGCCCAGGTGCTGGCAGAAGACGAGGAGCTGCGCCGCCGGTTTGTGGAGGAGACCATCCGCCGGGCCGGCAGCACCGCCATGGGATACCGGGGCGACCTGAAGCGGTATCTGCTGGATATCCAGGACCCCCTGGAGCTGGTGCTGAAAACCATGGAGGGCGTGTCGTATCAGGATGTGTTCCCCAACGAGCAGGGACGGCTGTCCAGCCTGGTGCACACCGGGGCCCGGTTCCTGATGCCGCCGATCCCCAACCTGTATTTCACCCGGGACCCCTTCGCCTGCATCGGCCGGGGCGTGAGCCTGAACCATATGTTCACGGACACCCGCAACCGGGAGACCCTGTACGGCGACTATGTGCTGCGGCATCATCCGGACTACGCCGGGCAGGTGCCTCTGTACTATACGCCGGACCAGTATTTCTGGATCGAGGGCGGGGACATCCTGAACCTGAGCCGCCGGGTGCTGGGAGTGGGTATCTCCCAGCGGACCCAGCCGGAGGCCATCGAGCAGCTGGCATCGGCCATCTTCGCCGACGAGAGCTCCGAGATCGACACGGTGCTGGCTTTTGAAATCCCCAGCACCCGGGCGTTCATGCATCTGGATACCGTGTTCACCCAGGTGGACGTGGACAAATTCACGGTGCATCCGGGGATCCTGGGCACCCTGCGGATCTTCGAGCTGACGGGCCGGGGACAGGGCAAGCTCACCACCCGGGAGGTCAGCGGCCCCCTGGAGCAGGTGCTGGCGGGCTATCTGGGTCTGGACCGCGTGCAGCTGATCCGCTGCGGCGGCAGCAGCCAGATCGCCGCCGAGCGGGAGCAGTGGAACGACGGGTCCAACACCCTATGCATCGCCCCCGGCGTGGTGGTGGTGTACGACCGGAACTATGTCACCAACCAGATCCTGGAGGACAGCGGCATCCGGGTGCTGAAAATGCCCAGCGCCGAGCTGTCCCGGGGCCGGGGCGGTCCCCGGTGCATGAGTATGCCCCTGTGGCGGGACGAGATCTGAGAGAATATCCATCAATATTTATCAATAGAAAGGGAGAACATCATCATGGCTGTGAATATCAGAGGAAGAAGCTTTCTGAAGCTGCTGGACTATACCCCGGCGGAGATCCGTTATCTGCTGGACCTGTCCAAAAATTTCAAGGATATGAAGCGCGCCGGTGTGCCCCACCTGCCGACAATCTTCCGACACAGCAGACTTCCATTCCGAAAAATGCACCTGCAAACGGTGTGCCGAAAACCGAACCGAATGCAGAGCTGATTCCGCTGAGATAAATTTTGAGTTTTGAATTATGAATTAAAAATATAGATATGAAAACTTACTTGAT
>ENA-UEOR01001800-UEOR01001800.1-human-gut-metagenome-genome-assembly--contig:-NODE-1800-length-12323-cov-5.946513_pt1 | contig 12323 bp, 14 predicted proteins | sample MGYA00242887_ERZ507890 | MGnify/ENA primary metagenome ERZ507890 (study PRJEB26167, sample SAMN06115431) | human gut metagenome | host: Homo sapiens | place: China:Guizhou | collected 2014-10-21...
ACTGTTCCCACCTGTCCATGGTCGAAACACAGAAAATTCACGAAAAGTTCAAACCTTCTTGTATAGGTATGACTTATCCAAAGGCTTTTTGGCGTTTTATGGAAATTTTTCTTTCCGGTCATGGGGTTTGTGCTGACCCTGATATACCCATAGTCTGTATTTGCGATAAAATCGACCTCCTATTCACGAAAAAGCGCCCCCGCTCACTGCGATCTTGCAGTGAACGGGGGCGCTGTGCTTTTCAGGGAACTCAGTCGTTGATCTCGGGGAAGCCTTCCAGCTTGGAGGTGCACTGGGGGCAGCGCACGGCCTTGATGGAGATCTCGCTCTGTCAGTAGGGGCAGACCTTGGTGTTCGGCTCCGCAGGAGCTTCCGCGGCCTCTTCCTTCTTCTTGTTGAACACGGCGTTGAAGGCCTTCAGCACCAGGAACAGCACAAAGGCAACGATCAGGAAATTGATGATCGCGCTGATGAACGAGCCGATCTTCAGATCAACATCGCCGATCTTGACGACAACTTCAGAGAAGTCGTTGTTGAAGAACAGACCGATCAGCGGATTGATGACATCGCCCACCAGAGAATTCACGATTGCCGTGAATGCCGAGCCGACGACCACACCAACTGCCATATCCAGCACGTTGCCGCGCATGGCAAAGGCCTTGAACTCCTCAAAAAACTTTTTGACACCCTTGATCTTTTGTTCTGCCATATTGCAATACCGCTCCTTTTCACACCCCGCAATGGGATCTTGTTGGTTCTATAATAATAGAAAAGAGCGGATTTTGCAAGAAAAAATCTTCGTAGGCCCGGGAGGCTTACACCTGATGCTCTGCGATCCACTGGCCCATCTGCTGGGCGATGGCCTTGATCGAGCCATCCTCAAAGGGAACCTTCAGCCCGGCGGTCTGCATCAGCTCTGTGTAGCTGGCCAGACCGGCACGGCGCACCAGCTTGAGGTAGCGCTCCCAGGCATCCTTGTGGTCCTTGAGGCTCAGCAGGAAGAACTGCAGCGCAGCCATGGTGGACAGGCAGTAATCAATATAGTAGAAGGGGCACTCATAGATGTGGAGCTGACGCTGCCAGCCGGCACCGCGGCCATAGAAGGGCAGGTTGTCGAAATCGATCCAGGGGCGGTACTTATGCTCCAGCTCCAGCCAGACGGCGTTGCGCTCGTCCGGGGTGAGATCGGGGTTCTGGTACATCCTGTGCTGGAACTCGTCCACGATGCAGCCATAGGCCAGGAAGAGGAAGCTGTCCTCGGCGTGGAGCAGGGCGTATTTCCCGGTGTCCTTGCCAAAGAGCAGATGGTGCCAGGGAGCCGTCAGGAATTCCATGGCCATGGAATGGATCTCGGCGCTCTCCATGCCGGGGCACTCGAGGTCTGCGGGAACCTTGGGGTCACGCTCGGCCACATAGCCCTCAAAGGCGTGGCCGCACTCGTGGGTCAGCACGTCCACGTCGGCAGAGGTGTTGTTCCAGTTGGCAAAGATAAAGGGGGCCTTGTAGGTGGGCAGGCTGGTCATATAGCCGCCGGACATCTTGCCGGGGCGGCTCTCCACGTCGAACAGCTCGTTGTCCTGCATGAAGTCAATGAATTCTGCGGTCTCGGGGCTCAGCTCGTGGTACATGGTGCGGGCGGCGGTCATCCGGGCATCGTAGCCGGGGATGGGAGAGGGGTTGCCATCCTGAAACGCCACAGGCAGGTCGGAAAAGGTCAGGTGGGAGATGCCGGTGCGCTTGCAGCGCAGCTCGATCACCTTTTTCAGCTCGGGCACCACATCGCTGGCCACCTGGTCGCGGAACTTCCGGATCTCGGCAGGGCCGTAGCCGATGCGGTTCATCCGTACATAGGAAAGCTCGCTGTAATCGTGGTAGCCCAGGATCTGCGCCTGTGCGTTCAGGTTCTTGACGATGCTGGTGTACAGGCCGTCCAGCTCGTCACGGTGGGCATCGAAATACGCTGCCTCAGCCTCGTAGGCAGCACGGCGGACGGCAGGGTCCAGGTTCTCCTTATAGGGGCCCAGCTGGGGAATGGTCAGCTGCTTGCCGTCAAACTCGACCAGTGCGCCGCCGTACACCTGCTGGTACTGGCTGACAAGGGCGTTGTACTCCTTCTGCAGTTCCACGGTGCGGTCATCCATGCCCAGCACGGCGTTCTTCATACCGGCCACGCAGGTGGTGCCAAAGGCTTCGGTCAGCGCGTCCACATGGGCGTTGGCCAGAAATGCCCGGCTGATCTCCACCCGTGCGTTCTCCACGGCGGGACCGTTGGCATCAAAGAAGTCCTGCTCGGCCTTCCAATAAGCGTCACGGGTGTCGCAGGTGTAGTGGATGCTTGCCAGCTGTGCGGCGGTGTTGTAATCGGCAAAGGCACGGCTCTGCTCGTAGTAAACATTCACCAGCTCCTCGCCGCTGGCGGCCCCGGCGGCCTTGGCGGCCAGCGCCTTGCACTGGCCCAGCAGGGCATCAATGTCCGGGCGGGTATAACTCATTTCGCTGAATTTCATGGGATTCATCCTTTCGTTTCTTCTTGTCTGAGTGCTGAACCCATATTAGCACGTTTGGGGAAAAAGGGCAATGGAAAAGAGGAACTGCCCCTGTGGAGGAAAGTGTGTCAGAATTGTAAAAGATAAAATATTTTAGCTATTATTCTTGACTTATCCGACGATTCAGATATAATGGTCGTGTTCGCAAGAAACCTCAAACTTTTTAGATAATAAAAATACAAACCAATCAAAGGAGAATATTACCATGACGTTTGAAGAAATGAAGAAGATCGTTGTTGACACCCTGAACTGCGAGGAGGACAAGGTGACCATGGAGGCCAGCCTGACCGAGGATCTGGAGGCCGACAGCCTGGATGCCGTGGAGCTGAACATGGCGCTGGAGGATGCCTGCGGCGTGTCCGTGCCCGACGAGGAGCTGGCAAAGCTCAAGACCGTGGGCGACATCTACAACTACATCACCGCACACGTCTGAGGCAGAACACCATGAACGAGATCCGAGACCTGTTCCCCGGCCGGATGCGGGAACGCACGTTTCAGCTGAAAGCCCGGCGGGATGCCGGGGCCGTCTGGCATGAACCCCAGTTCGTGGAGTGCAAGCAGTGCGGCCGCCGCGCCACCCGCACCATCTGGGCCCGCAGCCTTTACGTCTGCCCCAACTGCGGCTATCACATGCCCATCGGCGGCTACTACCGGCTCAGTCTGGTGCTGGACCACGGCAGCTTCCGGGAGCTGGACGCCGACCTGCCCCCGCAGGATGTGCTCCGGTTTCCCGGCTACCCGGAAAAGCTGACCGCCGCCCAGAACAAGACCGGCCTGCGCGAAGCCGCCGTCACGGCGACCGGCCGCATCGGCGGGGTGGCCTGTGTGGCTGCCGTGCTGGACAGCCGGTTTTTCATGGGCAGCATGAGCACCGCCGTGGGCGAAAAGATCACCCGCGCGGTGGAGTACGCCGCAGCCAAACGCCTGCCGCTGGTCATCTTCTCGGCCAGCGGCGGTGCCCGCATGCAGGAGGGCATTTTCAGCCTGATGCAGATGGCCAAGACCAGCGCCGCCATCCAGCGCTTTTCGGCAAAGGGCGGGCTGTACGTCAGTGTGCTGACCCACCCCACCACCGGCGGCGTGACCGCCAGCTTTGCAAGCCTGGGCGACATCATGCTGGCCGAGCCGGGGGCGCTGATCGGCTTTGCCGGGCCCCGCGTCATTGAGCAGACCATCGGCGAAAAGCTGCCCGCCGGGTTCCAGCGCAGCGAGTTCCAGTTGGAGCACGGCTTTGTGGATCAGGTGGTGCCCCGCGACCAGCTGCGCGACACCCTGATCCGGGTGCTGCAGCTTCATGTGGGAGGAAAACACGAATGATCAAGGAAATTCTGGAGCAGCTGGCTCCGCTGGATGCGCAGATCAACGCCCTGAAGGGCAGCGGCGACGACATGGACGCCATCACGGCCCACGCCGCCGAGCTGGCAGAGCTTGCCGTAGAGGAGGACGAGATCCTGCGTGCCTGCGGCCCGCTGACCGCCGAGGACCGGGTCTTTCTGGCCCGGCACCCGGACCGCCCCCACATTGACGAGACCATCTCCGCCCTGTTCACCGACTTCTTCGAGCAGCGGGGCGACCGCCAGTGCAAGGAGGACCCCGCCATTCTGGGCGGTGTGGCCCGCTTCCACGGCATGCCGGTGACCGTCATCGGTCACCGCAAGGGCTCCTCGCTGGAGGAGAATCTGGCCTGCAACTTCGGCATGCCGGGGCCGGAGGGCTACCGCAAGGCCCTGCGCCTGATGAAGCAGGCCGAGAAGTTCGGTCGGCCCATTATCACCTTCATCGACACGCCGGGCGCTTACCCCGGCAAGGACGCCGAGGAGCGCGGCCAGGGCGAGGCCATCGCCCGCAACCTGATGGAGATGAGCGGCCTGACCGTGCCGGTCATCGCCGTGGTCACCGGCGAGGGTTCCTCCGGCGGTGCGCTGGCGCTGGGTGTGGCAAACCACATCCTCATGCTGGAAAACGCCGTCTATTCGGTGCTGAGCCCCGAGGGCTTTGCCAGCATCCTGTGGAAAGATCCTTCCCGCAGCGGCGAAGCCTGCGAGATGATGAAGCTGACCGCGCAGGACCTGTACCGGGACGGCATCGTGGAAGAAGTGATCCCGGAGCCGGTGGGCGGTGCCCAGCGCGGCCACACGGTGCTGTTTGAGCAGCTGGACGCTGCCCTGTGGGCACACCTGAAAACGCTGTGCCGCATGAACGGCAGGGCCCTGGCCGACCAGCGCTACAAGAAATACCGCCAGATCGGAGAAATGAGGAACGCATGAAGGGCTTCCAGCTGATAGCCACCGGCGGGGCGCTGCCCGGCCGGACGGTCACGAACGAAGAGCTCAGCCGCACCGTGGACACCAGTGACGCGTGGATCACCTCCCGCACCGGCATCCGCACCCGGCACTGGTGCACCGCGGACGAATCCGCCGCCACGCTGGCCATTGCCGCCGCAAAACAGGCGCTGCAGCGCAGCGGCCTTGCCCCGGCAGACATCGCCTGCTGCGTGTGCGCCACCCTGTCGGCCCCGGACGCCACCCCCAGTGTGGCCTGTCAGGTACAGGCGGCGCTGGGCCTGCCGGAGAACCGGCCCGCGCTGGACGTCAACGCAGCCTGTTCCGGCTTTCTGTACGGCACCGCCGTGGCGCGGGGCCTGCTGGCCACGCTGGGCGGGCAGTACGCCCTGGTCATCGGGTGCGAAGCCCTTTCCCGCCTGATGGACCCCGCCGACCGCTCCACCTGCGTCCTCTTCGGGGACGGCGCCGGGGCGGCCATCTTCCGGCTGGCCGACACCCCCTTTGCCCTCACGCTGGGGGCCCGGGGCAGCGACGTCCTGCACGCCGGTGGGCCGGACCGGAACGGTTCCGCCCCCATCACCATGGACGGCAAAGCAGTGTTCCGCTTTGCGGTGGATGCCCTGCCCCGCTGCCTGCACACGGTGCTGGACGAGACCGGCAAGACGCTGGACGAGGTAGACTGGGTGGTCTGTCATCAGGCCAACAGCCGCATCATCGACCACTGTGTGCGGGCTCTGCACGCCGACCCGGCCAAATTCTACAAGAACATGGACCGCCACGGCAACACCAGCGCCGCCAGCATCCCGGTAGCCCTGAACGAACTGGCCGAGACCGGGCAGCTGCAGCCGGGGCAGACGATCGCCTGCATCGGCTTTGGCGGCGGCCTGACCTGGGGCGGCATGATCGTGGAGTATAAGAAATAAAGGCTTCCCCCGAGGGGGAAGCCTTTCGCAGGAAAACTTTATGAAACTTTTAAATGAAATTTTAGGGACCAGATATCCCATCATCCAGGGCGGCATGGCCAACATCGCCACCGGCGAGTTTGCCGCCGCCTGCTCCAACGCGGGAGCGCTGGGCATCATCGGCGCGGGCGGCATGAACGCCGACACCTTGCGCGAGAACATCCGCCGCTGCAAGCAATTGACGGCCAAGCCCTTCGGCGTGAACATCATGCTGATGCACCCGCAGGCCGACGAGTTTGCCAAGATCGTGGTGGAAGAAGGCGTGCAGGTGGTCACCACCGGCGCGGGCAACCCCGGCAAGTATGTTCCCATGTGGAAAGCCGTCGGCATCAAGGTCATTCCCGTGGTGGCAGCGGCCGTGCTGGCAAAGCATCTGGAGCCGCTGGGCATCGACGCCGTCATTGCCGAGGGCACCGAGAGCGGCGGCCATGTGGGCGAAATGACCACCATGGCGCTGGTGCCGCAGGTGGTGGATGCGGTGAGCGTGCCCGTCATTGCGGCGGGCGGCATCGCCGACGGCCGCCAGCTGGCTGCTGCGCTGGCCCTGGGCGCCTGCGGCGTACAGGTGGGCACCTGCCTGCTGGCAAGCGAGGAGTGCCCCATCCATGAGAACTATAAAGCCGCCCTGCTCAAGGCCAAGGACAGTGACACCATCGTCACCGGCCGCAGCGTCGGCGCACCGGTGCGTGTGCTGAAAAACCGCATGAGCCGCGAGTACGTCCGGCAGGAAAAGGCCGGAGCCGACAAGATGGAACTGGAAAAATACACCCTCGGCAGCCTGCGCCGGGCCGTGTTTGAGGGCGACACCACCACCGGCAGCCTGATGGCCGGTCAGGTGGCCGGGATGCTCCACGAGGTGCGCCCCGTGGCCGACATCCTGAACGACCTGTGGGAAGGCGGGAGGCAGCGCATCGCCGCGCTGAACGAGCTATGCTGACCCTTGCCGGAAAGGCCCTGCCCGTGCCCATCCTGCAGGGCGGCATGGGTGTGGGCGTGTCCCTCGGCGGGCTGGCCGGGGCCGTGGCGGCCTGCGGCGGCATGGGGTGCATCTCCACCGCCGATGCGGGCTACCGGGAGCCGGATTTTGCCCGCGACCCGGCAAGCGCCAACCACCGCGCCCTGACCGCTGAGATCCAGAAAGCCAAAGCCCTTGCCAAGGGCGCGGGACTGGTGGCCATCAATGCGATGGTGGCCACCCAGGACTATGCCGCCGCCATCCGCACCGCGGTAGAAGCGGGCGTGGACGCGGTGGTGTCCGGCGCGGGCCTGCCGCTGGAGCTGCCCGGCCTTGTGGGCACGCAGGAGGTGGCCATTGCGCCCATCGTGTCCAGCGCACGGGCCGCTAAGCTCATCCTGCGCCGCTGGGCCAAGGAGTTTGCCCGCACCGCCGACTTTGTGGTCATTGAGGGCTGCAAGGCAGGCGGGCATCTGGGCTTTGCCGAGGCCGACCTGCTGGCAGACCACTGCCAGTCTCTGGACGAAATTCTGCCGGAAGTGCTGGCCGAGGTACAGCCCTATGAGGCGCAGTTCGGCCATGCCATCCCGGTATTCGTGGCGGGCGGCATCTACACCGGGGCCGACATGGCCCACTATACAAAGCTGGGGGCCGCCGGGGTGCAGCTGGCCACCCGGTTCATCCCCACCTACGAGTGCGATGCCAGCCAGACCTACAAGGACGTGCTCCTGGCCGCAAAGCCGGAGGATGTGCGCATCATCCACAGCCCGGTGGGCATGCCGGGCCGGGCGCTGAACACCCCGCTGGTGCAGGCGCTGGCCAAGGGCAAACGCTTTGCGCCCCGGCACTGCGCCCGCTGTTTAAAGACCTGCGACCCCGCCAAGGTGCCCTACTGCATCACCCACGCCCTCATCGAAGCGGTGAAGGGCAATGTGGAAGAGGGGCTGTTCTTCTGCGGGGCCAACGTGGGCCGACTGGACCGGATGTACACCGTCCGGGAACTGATGGACGAATTGACCGCCGAATGGAGGCATGACCTATGAAACTTGCTGTTCTGTATGCCGGTCAGGGTGCCCAGCACCCCGGCATGGGCAAAGAATTTTACGAAAGCTCCCCCGCCTTCCGGGCCGCCTTCGACAGCGCGGCGCTGGATTTTGACCTGCACCGCGTCTGCTTTGAGGACCCGGACGGCGTTCTGAATCAGACCGAATACACCCAGCCCTGCATGGTGGCCTTTGCCTGCGGCGTCACCGCCGTGCTGGCCCAGCGGGGCGTGCAGCCCGCTTACGTGGCCGGGCTTTCGCTGGGCGAATACTCCGCGCTGGAAGCTGCCGGGGTGTTCACCGCCAAGCAGGCCATTGAGCTGGCCGCCTACCGGGGCAAAGCCATGGCCGATGCAGCCAAGGGCATCGACTGCGGCATGACCGCCGTGCTGGGCCTGGACCGCACTGCGCTTTCCGCCTGCTGCGAAGAGGCTGCGGCGCTGGGCTGTGTGCAGATCTGCAACTACAACTGCCCCGGCCAGCTGGTCATCGGCGGCGAGAAAGCCGCTGTGGACAAAGCTGCGGAGCTGGCCAAAGCTGCCGGTGCCCGCCGCTGCCTTCCGCTGAAGGTGAGCGGCCCCTTCCACACCCGGCTGATGGCCCCCGCCGGAGATGCCCTCGCCGAACGGTTCAAGACCGAGCGGTTCCGTGAGATGCAGATCCCGGTGCTGTTCAACTGTCTGGGCCGCGAAAAGGCCGACGCGGACACCATCCCGGACCTGCTGGTGAAGCAGGTGCAGAGCAGTGTTTACATGGAGGACACCCTCCGCCGCCTGGGCGAACTGGGCGTGGACCACATCCTGGAAGTCGGCCCCGGCAGTGCCCTGTCCGGCTTTGTGAAAAAGACCCTGCCCGGCGTGCCGTGCGCTTCGGTGGAGACACCGGAGCAGCTGGACGCCGCGCTGGCCGCATGGAGGGACGAAGCATGAGCGAAGAGACTGTGACCCGCGCGGCGGTGGTCACCGGCGGCAGCCGGGGGATTGGCCGGGCGGTGTGTGTGGCACTGGCAAAGCAGGGCTGCAACGTGGTGGTCAACTACTGCCACGGCGCAGAGCCTGCGGAGCAGACGGCAGCGCTCTGCCGCGCCGAGGGCGTGGACGCCGTGGCCGTACAGGCCGATGTTTCCACCGCTGAGGGCTGCAAAACGCTGTTTGACGCGGCAGTCAACGCCTTTGGCCGGGTGGATGTGCTGGTGAACAACGCAGGCATCACCCGTGACGGCCTGCTCCTGCGCATGTCTGAGGCCGATTTTGACGCCGTGCTGAACGCAAACCTCAAGGGCGCATTCCTCTGCTGCAAGGAGGCCGCCCGCCGCATGGTGCGCCAGCGGCATGGCCGCATCATCAACCTGTCCAGCGTGGTGGCCCTGCGGGGCAACGCCGGTCAGGCCAACTACGCCGCCAGCAAGGCGGGGCTCATCGGCCTGACCAAGAGCCTGGCCAAGGAGCTGGCAGGCCGGAACATCACGGTGAATGCCGTGGCCCCCGGCCTGATCGAGACCGATATGACCGCCGCCCTGCCGGAAGCCGTCCGCACCGGAATGCTGCACAGCATCCCGGCGGGCCGGGCCGGAAAGCCGGAGGACGTGGCAAACGCCGCGGCATTTTTTGCCGCAGAACAAAGCAGCTATCTCACCGGGCAGGTGCTCTGTGTGGACGGCGGCATGGCAATGTAAAGGAGAACCCTTATGGAAAAACGCAGAGTTGTGATCACCGGCCTTGGCACGGTGAACCCGCTGGGCAACAATGTGGCGGACAGCTGGGCGGCAGCCCGTGCCGGTAAATGCGGCATCGGCCCCATCACCCAGTTCGACACCACCGACTTCAAGTGCAAGCTGGCCGGTGAGGTAAAGGATTTTGACCCTGAGACCGTGGTGGACAAAAAGGAAGTCCGCAAAATGGCGCGCTTCACCCTGCTGGCACTGGGTGCTGCCACCGAAGCCATTGCAGACAGCGGCCTTGATACCGAGGCCGAGGGCAAGGACATCGGCGTCATCCTGTCCAGCGGCATCGGCGGTCTGCCCACGATCGAGGAGCAGCACGCCCGCGGCGAGGAAAAGGGCATGGAGAAGGTAAGCCCCTACTTTGTGCCCATGGCCATTGCCAACATGGCAGCGGCGCAGGTGGCCATCCGCTTCGGTCTGAAGGGGATGTGCACCTGTCCGGTCACGGCCTGCGCCGGCGGCACCAACGCCGTAGGCGACGCCTTCCACCGCATCCGGGACGGCTACGAGCCGGTGATGGTCTGCGGCGGCGCGGAAAGCTGCATCAGCCCCTTGGGCATCGGCGGCTTTACCAGCATGAAGGCGCTTTCCACCGCCACCGACCCGGATGCTGCCAGCCTGCCCTTTGACGCCCGCCGCGGCGGCTTTGTCATGGGTGAGGGCAGCGGTGTGCTGGTGCTGGAAGAACTGGAGCACGCAAGAGCGCGCGGCGCACACATCTATGCCGAGGTGGTGGGCTACGGTGCCAACTGCGATGCCTATCACTTTACCGCTCCGGCTCCCGGCGGCGCAGGTGCCATCGACTGCATGAAGCTGACCTTGGTGGATGCCGACATCGCACCGGAGCAGGTGGATCACATCAACGCCCACGGCACCGGCACCCACATGAACGATGCCTGCGAGACCGCCGCCATCCATGCGGTGTTCGGCGAACACGCAAAGCAGCTGACTGTGGTGAGCACCAAGAGCATGACCGGCCATCTGCTGGGCGGTGCGGGCGGCATTGAAGCCGTATTTACAGCGCTGGCCCTGCATGACCAGTTTGCGCCGCCCACCATCCACTATGAGCAGCCCGATCCCGAATGTGATCTGGACTATGTGCCGAACACTGGCCGTGCGCAGGCCATGACCTACGCACTGAGCAACAGTCTGGGCTTTGGCGGGCACAACGCCTGCATCGCCCTGCGCAGATGGGAGGGCTGACCCATGGCAGAACCCCGCACCGTGCGTGCAGACGCAAACGCCCTGAACAGCGAGGAGATCGCGGCGCTTCTGCCGCACCGCTATCCCTTTGCCCTTGTGGACCGCATTTTGGACTACGAGCCGGGCCAGTGGGCCATCGGCCGCAAGTGCGTGAGCCGCAATGAGGAATTTTTCTGCGGACATTTTCCCGGCCAGCCGGTGATGCCGGGAGTGCTCATTCTGGAAGCACTGGCCCAGACCGGTGCCGTTGCGGCGCTCAGCCTGCCGGAGAACAAGGGCAAACTGGCCCTCTTCGGCGGCATCAAGAATGCCCGCTTCCGCAAGCAGGTCACCCCCGGCGATGTGCTCACCCTGCACTGTGAACTGGTAGAGCAGCACGGCCCGGTGGGCGTGGGCAAAGCCTCGGCGTGGGTGGACGGCAAGTGCGCCGCCACCGCCGAGCTGACCTTTGTGCTGACCGACCCCAACGCCTAAAAACACCCCTGTGAGTTTAAAAAAGCTCACAGGGGTGTTTTCCGTTATTTTACCATTGAGAAGCCGCTTCGCTCTCTCAGCCAAGCGCCACATCCAGAACCATCAGTGGTGCCCCACCAGATAGGCCACCCGGTCGATCTGCGCCGCCGTCATGCCGGTATCCGCCAGAAATTCCCGCACCAGCGGAGCACTCTCCTGCTCCTGATACTTTCCATTGGTGTTACTGCAATGGTAGGATCGCATATTTACTGATTTCTGTATCTGTTCAGGACAGCATCCGGGATATGGCAGTAACTGCAGTCTTCAGGGTGCCGTTCCAGATGGTGCTGATGCTCCTCAGCGCTCCGGACATAATTTGTCAGCGGCAGCACTTCCAGCATGATCTTGTCCCGGTCCTCCCGGCCGTTTATAAAAGCTCTTGCTTCTTCCAGATGTCTGGGATCTGTACTGTACAGCCCTGTCCGGTACTTTTTTCCAACGTCCACGCCCTGTTTGTTCAGGCTGTAGGGGTCGATGATCTCAAACAGGTGTGCCATCAGTTCTGAAATGCTTGTGTTTTTCTCATCATAGACCACTTTTACGCATTCTGCATATCCATCGTATGGGCCATCCAGAGAACTCGTTGTTCCGTTGGCTCTGCCGGCTTCAGTCATCTGTACACCAGGCACTGTGTCAAAAAAATGCTGTACGCCCCAAAGGCATCCGCCTGCGATATAGACCGTTTCCATCTTGATTTTCCCCTTTCCTGTTGATCATATATCAGCTTTGCTCCTATTCTACCACGCTTTTCCACTATCGGAAAGATGTCGGAAAACAAAAATGGCCCCGGAGGGCTTATCGCAGCTCTCCGGGGCCGCCTTGTGCAGAGTGATTTTCTCTCGATGGGCTTCCAGAAATGCTTTGCTGTAATCAGCTTGCGCGAACCACAGCGGAAGGACCCTCATAAGATACAGAAAAGATTTCTGTATTTTTCTTGACAGTTTTCCCATATTCTGTTTTAATACATCTGATAAAAGGGAGTAAAGGGCAGTGTTCCGGCTTATTCTTCGGGAGACTGCTGCATGGCAGCGTCATCACGGCAGAAATGCCCGATGTCATGTGTTCGCTTGAGACTTTTGTCACAGACAGGGTG
>ENA-UEOR01001806-UEOR01001806.1-human-gut-metagenome-genome-assembly--contig:-NODE-1806-length-12303-cov-47.498691_pt1 | contig 12303 bp, 5 predicted proteins | sample MGYA00242887_ERZ507890 | MGnify/ENA primary metagenome ERZ507890 (study PRJEB26167, sample SAMN06115431) | human gut metagenome | host: Homo sapiens | place: China:Guizhou | collected 2014-10-21...
TCATCCAAAGACCAGTTGCAGGTTTATTGAGGAACCACGGAGCCATACGCCAACGACGGATATCATAAATACCAAATCCCTCACCCATCAATTCTATAATACGTTCGCGACGAATTTCCCATAAGACAGGATCAACCAAAATACCACTTTCATTACCTTTAGGATAGTATTTTCCACGGTTAGGATCAAAACTATCATTAATGTCAGCAACCACCATTTTGACTACACCGGCACGATCACGCAACTTATTGATTGTTTTGTCTGCAACCCCTTGGTCAAATACTCCCAATTCAAATTTGGCTTCAGCTTCATTCAACAGGACTTCTTCAATTTTAAAAATAGGTTTGTCAGCTGTATTCAAATTACCATTATTAAAGCTGGTTTCCCAGTTATCCCAATTCTTCCATACATAGTAGCCTGAACGGCAAGTCACAAATGCTCCAGTACCTAATCTTGGTATTTCAGGTACAAGTGATGCACTCCAGTTCTGCCCAGGCAAACGTTTCATACCAACACCCGGGTTACTGCAACTTTCATTTGCTCCCATAATATCAATATATTCACGGTCTGCCGGATTGTCTGTATACGACCAGGTAGGATAGTCGCCTTTTCCAGATTTTACTTTATAAGGAGGTATAACCGTGTGATACAAACGCGGGTCACGGTCACGAAATACCGCATACATGTCCTTATTTCCATGGTAGCCCGATCCGTCAGCCAAAATCGGCTTGCCATTCTTCATCAAATAAAGATCTACCGTATTCTGGTTCATCTCCACATAGTGTGAAGAAGTATGTTCAATATAACTCATGCCCATAGGATTTATATCCTTCACATAAGATTTATAGAGAATGATACCTGGAACTTGTCCCAAATCCTCTGTTGTCCACATTTCACCATATCCGGCACCGGGTTGACCGTCTGTTCCTGTGTAAAGAGTAGGATAAGCGGCCATTAATAACTCGGATGCGCGTACACACTCTTGCAGATATTTTTCAGCATCACCCAATTCATGATATTTCCTCCATGTACCTTCACGTAATCCGAAACGCGAAATAACGGCACGTACACAATCTTGGTTAATCGTATTGTCCCCATCCTGTGATGTGAAATTTCCAATATTCTGTTCCGCCCATTGCAGACGTTCCAATACCTTGTCGGCTACGGTTTTTCTATCCACACGAGGTCCATAAGCTTCGGGAGAATCTTCCTGCAATACCTGGTCCACCCAAGGCACATCGCCAAAACGATCTATCAATTCCATATACCAAAAAGAATGAAAAAAATATCCTACTGCACGCCAATGGTCTTTCTGAGCCTCTGTCATACTAGAATTATCAATGTGTGAAAGCATGATATTAACACGGCGGATAAATGATTTAAAATCCCAGCCATTACCGGATGCTACACTGGCAACTGTCTGATAAGCAAATTCATTGTAGCCACTTTCATATTTTTGCTGAAAGTATCCTGCTGCCATATCGCCCTTATACTGTCCGTCTTGTCCGAATCCTTGTAAGGAAGTGCGAATAGTATTATTTGTAAACATCTCATAACAAGGCCACATAAAAGCCTTGAAGTTATCGTAGGAATTGAATGCATTATTCTCCGTCAAGTCTGTAACAGGAGTCTTTTCCAAGAAACTATCATTACAACTAGAGAGGCTGATTCCTGCGAGAATTGCTAAACTTATAAATAATCTTTTCATATACTCGTACTAATTTAAGGTTTATAATGTAAGATTAAGCCCAAAGGATACTGTGCGGAATGCGGGATAATCCCATTTCAGCGTTTCCGGGTCGATACCCTTTGGCAATGATGAGAGCGTTGCCAGATTTTCTACACTGACAAAAGCACGTAACTGCGACAAAGATATTTTGGTAATCCATGCTTTGGGGAATGTATATGACAAAGTAACATTCTTGATACGCAGATAAGAAGCATCGGACAAGTACTTGTCTGACTGGCGGTAATTAGAGCCTTGGTTACCATAGTTGCCATAAATACGTGGGAACTCAGCATTAGGATTAACTGCTGTGTAATCACCATTGGCAGCATCTACCGGTTGCCAGTAATCACCCAAACCTTTATATAAAGGAATAAACTTAAAGTCAGAATATAATGGGAAAGTCAATGTATTGGCAATCCATTTATCGCGTTTACCGGTTCCTTGCAAAAAGGCACTCAAATCAAAACCTTTATAGTTTAATCCTAGATTAATACCATAAAGATAACGAGGAGTTTCATTACCAATCACTTTACGGTCGCCCGGATTATTCAACGTATTGTTGCCGCTGGAAATCATATTTGTCCCTCTTTCATCATCCATTAAGTTCTTGAACTTCACATCACCCGGACGAGGATTATAGCCATCTATGCTTGGAACGCCATCCTTTAATTTCCATGAAGAAGTATCGACAAAATCGTCTACGGTATAATAACCATCTGTTTCATATCCCCAGATTTCGCCTAATTCCTTACCTTTATAAAACTCCCAAAATGTATATGTTCCACCCGTCAGCGCATTCGTCTTTTGGCTGCTTAATATGTAGGATGAGTTACTGTCATACTTCACAATCTTTGACTTGCTGTCGGACAGGTTGAAACCGACTCGGTAGCTCACCTTTCCAATCTGGTCGCGCCAATTGAAACTCAGTTCCCAGCCACGTGTACGCATATCTGCCGTATTCTGATAAGGAGCATCCGCACCTACTACAGCAGGCAATTGCACACCCGGAGCAAGCATGCCGTTCGTATTACGCTGATACCAGTCAAAAGTACCTGTAAAGCGATTACTGAACATAGAGAAATCAATACCGATGTCTAATGTCCCTACCTTTTCCCAAGTAAAGTTACGACTTACCAATGAAGGAATAGAAGTAATAGCGGTTACATAATTACCATTGGATATCCAACCATTGTATTTATTATTCACCGCCATAGTTGGAATAAACGAATAAGCAGGCACGTTCTGGTTACCAATCATACCATAAGAAGCACGTAGCTTCAAAGAACCTAACCAATTCTGAGTACTTTCCATGAATTTTTCCTGTGCAATGTTCCAACCGGCCGAAACAGAGGGGAAGAAACCGTAACGTGATTCTTTAGGAAACTTAGAAGAACCGTCATAACGTCCGTTTACTTCCAGCAAATATTTATCCTGATAGTTGTAATTCACACGGAAGAATCCGCCGCGAACAGAAAACTCATTATACTTGTCCGTAGCTTTCAATGTAGATGTACCCGAACCCAATGAAGGCACCTCAATAACAGCTTGTCCATAGGATAAAGCCTCCATTGTTTCCTGATAACTGGATTCTTGATTGAAACCTGCCATTATCTTAAACTGATGATTACCCAATGAGAAATCATAAGTACCATACAAGTTGATTGAGTTATAGTCGGTATATCTTTTCTTTTTTTGTAGATAGTCATTGGTCGGAGTCGTGTCTTTACCACCTTGCACAGTAGTATATACCACACTTCCCGTATACCAGCTATAATCATATATATTCTTGTCGAAAGTATATTCAAATGCTATTTCAAATCCCTTTAATGGCTTCAATATAGACTTCAGGAAAATACGAGGATTGTCATACAATGTTTTTTCTGGATTGGACCAACGTATCTGATTGGACGGAGTAAAGAAAGGTAATCCATCGCCTGCAGCAGAAATACCTTCCGGCATATTGCCTTCCGGATAGAAAGAAGCAAGACGAGTACTGTAAACAGCGCCCAAAGCAGACTTTGGCTCCATTCTTTTACTATGTGCATAGCTAAAAGTGGCTTCCTGAGTAAACCATTTTGTAACATTGGCAGATATAAATCCACTGACATTCATTCGTCTGTATTTATCCTTGTCAGTAATCAGCACACCGTCATTATCAATAAATCCGGCAGAAAGACGATAACGGAGCTTATCAGTACCACCTGTCATTGATATATTATGTGTATGCTGGAAACTAGTCTCAAGCATGTTCTTCACCAAGTCCTTTTCATTCATATAATAAACAGCCCCATCCGTATCTTTAAAGATACCATCGCCGACAGTAGGAATAGAAGACGGATTATTACGATATTGCTCCAAATATCCCATCCATTTGCTTACACTAGGCGAACCCATTGTCCAGAATTGATCTCCGGCTGCATCAGAATAGGCCTGCAAATATTCCATCAACGGTGCCTGTTCTGGCAAATTCATGGCAGTTGCAAAGGCAAAGTTATTATTATAATTCAGTTGGAAAGAAGTTTCTCCTTTCGGACGTTTGGTAGTAACCAAAATTACACCACCGGCAGCACGGGCACCATAAATGGCAGCTGAAGCAGCATCTTTCAACACTGTAACCGTTTCAATATCCTCAGGATTAACCATATCCAAGTCTCCTTCCACATTGTCAATTAAAATCAAAGGCTTGATAGCACTACCATAAGAACCATCATCATTTTTAATACCTACAGAATAAGCGCCACGAATCTGGAATGACTTACTTTTACCTGGAGCATTGCCATCACTAGACACAAACAAGCCGGGAACCGTACCTTGCAATGCATCAGCAGCTTGTGACAAAGGACGATTGCCTATCACTTCATCCATCTTGACCGAGGCAACGGCTCCTGTCAGGTTTGCTTTTTTCTGCGAACCGTATCCCACTACCACCACTTCATCTAAAGTTTCAGTGTCCTCACGTAATACCACCTGAATAGTTTTTGTATCACGTACAGTTACCTCTTGAGATTTATAACCAATATAACTGATTTGTAACTTCACAGGAAATTCAGAAACTTCTAAAGAAAATTTTCCATCAAAATCTGTGATACACCCGTTAGTAGATCCCATTACCACAACAGAAGCACCAATAACTGGTTCTTTTGCCACATCCATAACCAATCCGGTAATTGCATTTTGTCTTGATTGCTGGGGTTTATAAACAGAAATATGCTCCCCTTCCACTTTATAACGGATATTTTTCCCTACAAACAACATCTCAAGCACCTCTTCCACACTTTTATTTTTAACATCAATAGATACTTTCTCATTCATATTAATATCATTATTACGAACAAGGAAAGAGTAGCCGGTCTGTTTTTCAATCTCATAAAAAACCCGACTCAAAGCCACTGAACGCTGTTGTATAGAAAGTTTTGCCTCCTGAATAGGCAATGCGGCCATAGTGACATTTCCCCATAGTAGAAATGAAACTATCCATACAAGAGAGAGGCAATGCCCCCTACGAACTTTACAAAAGTTTTTTTTCATACTTAGAATTTTTAGTTAACAATTATTTAAGCATGTACTTTTCACAGTACTTTTTATCTATCAGTTACCGGTCTGTAATAACTATTGTTTTTCCTTTCTTTCTCCACATAAACTTATTATCCACATCTAAATAAGAAAGAATTTCATCCAAAGTCAGATTCGTATCTATACTTCCTGAAAAATATTCAGTATACACTTTCCGAGACTGCACAAGTATCTGTACATCATATTTTTTCCCGATTGTTTTCAAAATATCAAATAACTTTTCATTAACAAATACCAGTCTTCCTGTAGTCCATGCTGCTTGAGATACCGCATCTATCTTTCTCATAGACAATACCTTATCATTTTTATTATAAACAGCTTGCTCATCAGGAGAAAGAAGAATATTCTTTTTAGCATCTGAAGTAGTGTAAACATTCACACTACCTTCCACAAGGCTCACTTTTATTTCCGCATCATCAGGATAAGAAGCCACATTAAATGTTGTACCTAATACTTTTATATTCAATTCCCCCGTATGAACAATAAAAGGCTTGAGCATATTTCTAGAAACTTTGAAATAAGCCTCACCTGAAAGAAAAACTTTCCGGTCAGTCCGCTGCTGCAAAGAAACATCATACTTTAAAACCGTCCCCCCATTCAGAAAAACAATGGTACTATCAGGCAATAATAATTTCGAACTGGCCCCCTGGGGAACCTCAATCTGACAATAAGAAGGAGTAAGAACTTCTGGACTAGACGAATGATATAAATAAAAGAATGTTATACTACAACCAATCAGTAAAGTCCATATAGCAACGCTTCTCCAAACGCTTATTTTACGGAAAAAAGAATGTTTACGAGAAGAATAGAAATTCAATGTATCACACAATTGCTCAAAGTTTTGCTCTTTCCTGCGTGCAAACCAAGAAGAGGATGCCAATGCATAAGAACGGGCTATTTCACGATATTTTTCGCGACAAGCATTCTCTCTTTTCAGTAATATAGTTAGTTTCTGCATATCTTCAGACGAGATTTCGCCTTTCAGATAATCCAGCATTATTCGTTCAAATTCATCTATTTGGCTGTTCATTTTATATCTTTGGAATTATCTACTATAGATAATACACAAGCAACAGACAAAACATTTAAGCCAAAAACAGATTTTTTTCATTCTTTTTTTAGAAAAGAAAAAATAATAGAATCCCTACTCTAGATCCCACCTTTTCTCTTATTTTATCCATGGCATTTTTTACATGTACTCTGACTGTATTGACTGAAATATTATTTTTATCTGCAATCTCTTGAGGAGTCAGATTGGAATAAAGATATTGCTCAAAAATGAACCTGCATTTATCAGGCAAGGAAGACACTATATTTTGGACTGATTTTTCCAAATCAGCTAATTCCATTTCTTGCAAAGGCGAACACTCGGAAGCACAAAATTCTTCTTGATACTCAAGTAATGCTTCACGGTATTCATCTATAATTCTTTCACGGCTGTGAAGCGAACGGAGGTAATTCAAACACCCGTTCTGAATAGCACGTATCAAATAAGCATGAATAGGAAAAGATAACTCACCACGCCTATACCATATTTTAGCAAAAGTTTCATTAACTATATCTTGCGCTTCCACAGGGTTAAAGATATAAGAATTAGCACAAGCACAGAGATAGACAAAATAGCTATTATATAAAACCTCAAAAGCTTTTTCTTCTCCTTTGTTTATTCTTTCAATCAAATCTTTATCTACTATACTTGCATCCATCTTTATTAAGACTATTAATATTGCAAATATAGCATTTCTTAAAAACATCATGCCAATAAAACTATTTCTTATTAAAAAACTCTAGTAATAATCAACTGAAAAAAGAAATAAGTTCCAGCTCATAATCTGAAGAATAATACCTAACTTTGTTTCCGACGAAAATCAAACCCTAAATAAAATGAACAAAAAGCTATTATTCTCCCTGTTACTGGCAGGAACAGCTTTCACCGGACATGCCGATGAGGCTAGGTTACTCCGTTTCCCCGCTACCAATGGCTCCGACATTGTCTTTTCTTACGCCGGAGATCTGTACAAAGCACCTTTGAATGGAGGAGAAGCACAAAAGCTGACTTCTCATATCGGTTATGAAATGTTCGCACGTTTTTCTCCGGATGGAAAATCAATTGCTTTCACCGGTCAATATGACGGTAACACTGAAGTATATCTGATTCCAACCGATGGAGGCGAACCCCAACGGCTTACCTATACAGCAACAAACAGCCGGGATGACTTAGGAGACCGAATGGGTCCCAATAACATTGTAATGACTTGGACACCAGATGGAAAAAACATAGTCTACCGCAATCGTATCAGTGACGGTTTCGATGGCAAGCTGTGGAGTATATCGAAAAACGGAGGAATGTCAGAAGTGATTCCATTACCCGAAGGAGGTTTTTGCAGCTATTCCCCCGATGGAAAAAAGCTGGCTTACAACCGGGTTATGCGAGAATTCCGTAATTGGAAATATTATCGCGGTGGCATGGCAGATGACATTTGGATTTATGATCCGGCTGCCAAGAAAGTAGAGAATATCACCAATAATATTGCACAAGATATTATCCCTATGTGGATAGGAGAGGAAATCTACTTTATTTCCGATCGGGATCGCACCATGAATATCTTTGTTTATAATATCCGGACCAAACAAACTGAAAAAGTAACCCACTATACGGATTATGATGTAAAATTCCCCAGCAGTAACGGACAAATTATTGTCTACGAACATGGAGGATACCTCTATAAACTGGATCCTAAAACGCGCAAATCAGAAAAAATCTCCATCACGCTGACTTCAGACAATATCTATGCCCGAAAAGAAATGAAACGGGTAGCAGATAACCTGACTGCCGCCAGTCTTTCACCGGATGGGCACCGCCTGGCAGTAACTGCCCGCGGAGAGGTATTCGATGTTCCTGCCGAAAAAGGGGTAACCCGTGATATCACCCGCACCCCGGGAGCCAATGAACGGGAAGGGGAATGGAGTCCGAACGGTAAACAAATAGCCTATATCAGTGACCGTACCGGTGAAACTGAAATCTGGCTGCAATCTATCGAAGGGGGTGATCCCATCCAACTGACCCAAAACAATGATACTTATATCCGCCAACTGATGTGGAGCCCGGACAGCAAGAAAATACTTTATACCGACCGTAAAAACCGTATCGTAGAAGTTGATATTGCCTCAAAAGCGAAACGGACTGTCATGCAGAATCCGGAAGGAGAGTTCTATGAAGTAAACTATTCACCAGACAGCCAGTGGATTACCTATACTAAATCCGGAGCTAATAACATGAGTGTCATTTATGTATACCATCTGACTTCAGGTAAGGAATATCCGGTAACCGAAAAATGGTACAATTCTTCTTCACCTGTTTTCAGCACAGATGGAAAATACCTCATATTCAGTTCCGAAAGAGATTTTAATCCCATTTACAGCCAGACAGAGTGGAACCATGCCTATAATCGTATGGGAGGAGTCTATATGGCCATGCTCGCCAATGATACGCCATCACCTTTATTACCTTCGGATGAAATGGTCAGCATAGAACAACAGGCAACTGATGCTGTCAATAAAAAAACGGAAGCCACAAATAATGCAGTTAAAATTGATCCGGAAGGCTTGCCCGGAAGACTGATTAAACTGCCTTTACAAGCAGGTAACTACGATAATTTCTATTCAGACGGTAAAAAAGTGTGGTATGCCAGTGGTAGAAGTACCAAAGTATATGATTTGACCGAACAAAAAGAAGAAACCGTGGCCGAAGGAGCATATATGGATGTAGCTGCCAATCATAGGAAAGCATTGTTCTTTAAAGGAAATAATCTGTATATCTGTGATTTTCCATGCACTAAAGCCTCATTGGAAGAGAACGTCAACTTGGACGACATGATTGCTCCCATTGACTACAGTCAGGAATGGGCTCAGATATTCGATGAAACATGGCGGGCTTTCCGTGACGGATTCTATCTGGAAAATATGCATGGAGCAGACTGGAATGCGATTAAAGAAAAATATGCTGTATTAGTTCCCCATGCAAAAACCCGTCTGGACTTGAACTATATCATCGGTGAGATGATTGCCGAGCTGGCTTGCGGACACGCTTACTCCATTAACGGGCGGGTTCCGATGCCCGAGAGAATTGATATGGGGTTGCTGGGTGCTAAATTCGTGAAAGATAAATCCGGTTATTTTAAAGTGACCGAGGTGATCGAGGGAGCCAACTGGGAAGCCTCCACCCGCTCGCCTTTGACCATGCCGGGCGTGGAGGTGAAAGCGGGTGACTATATTCTGGCCATTAACGGGAAATCGTTGAAAGAGGTAGATAACCTGTTCTCCGAGTTGATCGATATGGCTGGTAAGACGGTTGAATTGACCGTGAACACGACCCCGACCGAGAAGGAGGCCCGTAACGTGTTGGTTGTTCCGTTGGCTGACGAATCGAAATTGTATTATTATAATTGGGTACAGAATAATATTCGTAAGGTAAACGAGGCCACGAACGGAGAGGTCGGGTATATTCATATCCCGGATATGGGTGTTGACGGTTTGAACGAGTTCGTGAAACATTATTACCCGCAGTTGAATAAGAAGGCCTTGATCATTGACGATCGGGGAAATGGCGGGGGAAACGTGTCCCCGATGATTACCGAACGTTTGATGCGTACGCCGACTTTCTACACGATGCACACGAACCAAACTTCCGGGTCGGTAAGTCCGGTTGGTACGTTCTTGGGGCCGAAAGTGTTGCTGGTAAACGAGTATTCCGCCTCTGACGGGGATCTTTTCCCGTATCGATTCAAGTATAATCACTTGGGAACGATTATAGGTCGTCGCACGTGGGGTGGTGTTGTTGGATATAGCGGTTCGATCCGGGTGGTTGATGGCGGTTCCATCGTGACACCATCATACGCGCCGTTCGCAGCAGATGGCAGCGAGTTTATTATCGAGGGAACGGGAGTTACTCCTCACATTGATATCGAAAATGATCCTTATTTAGAGTATAATGGTGAGGATCAACAGTTAAATAGAGCGATTCAAGTGATTCTGGAGAAGTTAAAGACCGAGAAGAAGGAGATTCCATCTATTCCCGCTTTCCCGAATAAAGCGGCAAAGAAGAAATAGTACCGATCATACGTGAGAAGATAAAGAGTGTTTGGCTGTGATGCCAGGCACTCTTCTTTTTTTTAGTGTGTTTTTGTGATTTAACAAGGGGGATTAACCTTGAATAAATCCTTGTTAATACCTTGTGTGTGAATATAAAATGAATGTTTCATGATCACTTCTAGATCACTACCGGATAAACTAGTTTAAACATCCTATTAAAATTCTAATAGAACGCTATTATATATAGCGTTTTAATAGGGATTTAATAGCGTTCTAATAGCGCTTTACACGATAGTGATCCGCTAGATTTCAAGATGTGATCATAAAATATGTATGATTATCAGTTTGTTTACCATTTATATACCGACAGACAACCGATAAGGTAGTTTTTAAAATTTTCGTACGGTGGGTGAAATGGGAATTTTATATTTCGTATTTTTGCACGATAAAATTGGACTGGGAAAATGAGTACGAAAGAGGTAGAGTGGGACGGGTTGCCTGTTCCGAAACGATACTGGGCGATTCTTGCCATTGCCATGGGAATTACGGTTTCCGTGTTGGACGGCACGATTGCCAACGTGGCATTACCGTCTATCGCGGAGGATTTGCAGGCGACACCGTCTATGTCGATCTGGATCGTGAATGCCTACCAGTTGGCGATCGTGGTTTCCTTGCTGTCCTTGTCTTCGTTGGGTGATATTTTGGGCTATCGACGGGTATATATCGGGGGATTGCTCATATTTAGCGTGACTTCATTAGCTTGCGCGCTTTCCAATTCTTTGCTGACGTTGACGATAGCCCGTGTATTTCAAGGTTTTGGTGCGGCTGCTCTGGCAAGCGTGAATACTTCTTTGATCCGGATTATTTATCCCAAACGACATTTGGGGCGGGGAATGGGCATCAATGCGCTAGTGGTTGCCGTGTCGGCGGCAGGGGGGCCGACGATTGCGGCAGGAATTTTGTCTGTCGCCTCTTGGCAGTGGTTGTTCGCGATAAATGTTCCCATTGTTATCGTGGCTTTGATTTTATCTTTCCGTTTTTTGCCCGTGAATCCGGTAAAAAGAAGTGGGCGGAAGTTTGATTGGATAAGCGGGTTGATGAACGCTTTTACATTCGGGTTATTGATTTTCTCGATCGAGGGATTCACTCACGGGGTGAGTTTGTCCGTGCTACTCCCGGGGATTGGGGTGGTTCTGTTGGTTGGTTACTTTTTCGTGCGCCGCCAGTTGTCGCAGGAATATCCCCTGTTGCCTGTCGATTTGTTGAAGATACCGATTTTTTCGTTGTCTGTCGGGACGTCCGTGTGTTCTTTCGTGGCACAGATGCTGGCCATGGTTTCTTTGCCTTTCTTTTTGCAGCACACGTTGGGACTGGATGAGGTGGCGACGGGATTGTTGCTGACCCCTTGGCCGTTGGCGACGATGATCGCGGCTCCTTTGGCCGGGAGGTTGATCGAACGGGTTCATGCCGGGTTGTTGGGTGGTGTGGGATTGTCGATATTTTCCGCGGGATTATTTTTATTAGCTGTCTTCGCGGATCAGGTTTCCAACGCTGGGATTGCTTTGTTTATGGCTATGTGTGGATTCGGGTTCGGGTTATTCCAGACGCCGAATAATAGTATATTAATTTCTTCCGCGCCACAGAACAGGAGTGGCGGGGCTAGCGGTATGCTGGGTATGGCCCGTTTGACCGGACAGACTACGGGCGCTTCGTTGGTGGCATTAATGTTTGTTGTTTTTCCGGTGGACGGGACGTATGCTTCCCTCTATTTTGCAGGAGGGTTTGCCACGCTTGCCGCTATTGTCAGTTTTAGCCGGGTGTCACTTCCCGAACCGGAATTATTACGGGGGAATGCGAAGAAAAAAGGATAGCGGGATCGTTTCGTCTTCTTTTTTCTATACTTTTGTGTC
>ENA-UEOR01001807-UEOR01001807.1-human-gut-metagenome-genome-assembly--contig:-NODE-1807-length-12302-cov-3.878119_pt1 | contig 12302 bp, 4 predicted proteins | sample MGYA00242887_ERZ507890 | MGnify/ENA primary metagenome ERZ507890 (study PRJEB26167, sample SAMN06115431) | human gut metagenome | host: Homo sapiens | place: China:Guizhou | collected 2014-10-21...
ACCATGCCGGTGACGGTGGGCTTTACGCCGAGCTGATTCACAACCGTTCTTTCGAGGACAATGCGTCGAACCCGGACAAATGGTGGGCCGTGGGGAACGCCCGTATGGCCGTGGTTACCGACGGGATGCTGAACGAGGCGCAGGAGCATGCGCTCGAATTGGAATTCAAAGGCGCGGGCGACGGTGTGCGCAACGAGGGTTTCTGGGGCATTCATGTGGTGAACGGGCAGACTTACAAGCTGTCTTTCTGGATAAAAGGAAGTCCGGCTTACAAGGGTGTCCTTACAGCCGAGTTGCAGACTGAAGGCGGTCAGAGTCTGGGTAGCCGCGAGCTCACGGTGGATGTCGGCTCGGAGTGGACGAAGCTGACGGCGGAAATCACGGCTACGGGAGAGGCCCGCGAGGGTTGGTTCGCGCTGAAAGGCTCCGTGCCCGGCACGGTCGTGTTGGACATGGTAAGTCTTTTTCCGCCCACTTACAAAGGCCGCGACAACGGTTGCCGCATCGACTTGGCGGAAAAGCTGGAAGCCATGAAACCGTCGTTCGTACGTTTCCCCGGCGGCTGCTACGTGGAAGGATTTTATGCTAACGGAAAAACCAACCGTTTCGAGTGGAAGAATACCATTGGTCCTATAGAGGAACGTCCCGGACACATGAACCAGAATTGGGGATATAGGGTGTCGGACGGTTTCGGATTCCATGAAATGTTGCAGCTCACCGAGGATTTGGGAGCCGAGCCGCTGTTCGTGGTGAACATGGGTATGGGGCATGGTTGGGTGGAGGACTATACCCGGATAGACGAATACATCCAAGAGGCTCTCGATGCGATAGAGTATTGCAACGGCGATGCCAAAACTACGAAATGGGGCGCGTTGCGGGCCAAGAACGGCCATCCCGAACCTTTTAATCTCCGTTTATTGGAAATCGGGAACGAGAACTATAACTTCAGTTCGGAAAACAATAACGACCAGAGCGACCACTATGCCGAGCGTTACGAACAGTTCCGCAAGGCCATTAAGGCTAAGTATCCCGAAGTGACGCTGATTGGCAATGTGGAATCATGGGGCACGGACAATCCCAGTTGGCGGAACCCGTATCCGGTAGACGCAGTGGACGAGCATTACTACCGGAATCCTTCATGGTTCGTCAGCCAATACAATAAATATGACACATACAGCCGGGCAAGCCACAAAATCTACGTGGGAGAGTATGCCGTGACGCAGGACTATGGTATCAACGGCCATTTGAACGCGGCGTTGGGAGAGGCCGTTTTCATGCAGGGGATGGAAAACAACTCCGATGTCTGCATCATGAACAGCTATGCCCCGATATTCGTCAACGAAAACAATTACAACTGGCGTCCGGACATGATCCGTTTCAACAGTTATACCAGTTACGGTACGCCTTCGTACTACGTGCAGCAGCTTTTCCCGAACAATGTAGGAAAACAGAATGTGAAGTGGACGGAAGAAAACAACCAACTGTTGCGCTCCGGGGCCATCGGCCTGAGCACGTGGGGCACAAGTGCCACTTTCGACAATGTGAAAGTCACGGCAGGCGACGGGACGGTAGTCTTCCACGACGATTTCTCGTCCGTAAAACCTGAATGGAAGGCCGACGGAGGCACGTGGACCACTTCGGGCGGCGTGCTGAAACAGACGGATAAGGGCATGCAAGGCAAACTCTATGTCTGCGATGTGCAGCCGGGGCAGAACTATACGTATGAAGTGGAAGCCACGAAGACCGGTGGGGCGGAGGGTTTCCTCATCGCCTTTAATTGCGGAGACGGAGACAATTATTGTTGGTGGAACCTCGGCGGATGGGGCAATACGCAACACGGCGTGGAGGTTTGCACCAACGGGTCGAAGACTACGGCGGCTTCCGTAAAAGGGTCTTTGGAAACAGGACATGCCTACCGTATCAAAGTCGAAGTGAACGGCACGCACGTGAAGTGCTATCTGGACGGTGCGCTCTTGCATGATTTCATTTTGCCGGTGAGCCGTAAGATATACGTTTCTTCCAATATCGACGACGAGGCAGGCGTGTTGTACGTGAAGTTGGTGAATCCCGGAGCCTCGGCACAGACCGCAACCGTCAATCTGGCCCATGCGACAGTGACGGGAGGTTCCGTGGTCGTACTGACTTCGGCTGACGGCACGGACGAAAACAATCTGGAAAACCCCGACCGCGTGTCACCGAAGGAGCGTGCGTTGGATGTGTCGGGACAACAGTTCACCTACGAACTGCCCGCCTATTCATTGAATATTCTCCGTCTGGACGTGCGGGACGTGGAAATCGTGGCGGAGGAAAAGGCAGAGCTTCCGGAGCCGCTCATACAGTATTCTTTCGACGGAGGGCAGGAGGCTGACGACGAGGGAAAATTCCCGGGAAAGTTGCACGGCGGGGCAGCCATCGTGGCGATGGACGACGGAAACAAGGCACTTTATACCGGCAGTAACGGAGGGCAAGGTTTTTTTGATTTAGGCGTGGACATGGCACGCCAAACTTTTTCCGGGCTGGAGGGCGACTATACCATGTCGGTGGCCATCGCATTGCCCGGCGTAGGTGCCTTGGAGCAATATTGCTGGGCGTATGGGTTTTCTAACGGGACGGAGCAGTACGTCGGCTTGGTCAACAGTCCGGACAACACGGGCTGGTATTACACCATCAAGGACGGGGAGAGCGCGGATGCCCCGTCGCATGGGGGATTGTCTTACGGTGAGTGGCACCACATTGCATACGTGCAAGAAGGGAACATGGGGCGGCTCTACGTGGACGGGCGCATGGCCAGTGAGCAGCAAGTGACCCAAAGGCCGGCCGACATGGCGCAGGAGTTGACGGAAGCTTGCATCGGGCGTTCGCCTTTTGCCGCTGATGCCTTGATGACGGAGGCGTTCTTCGACGACTTCCAGATATACGACGTGGCCTTGGACGAAGGGCAGATGAAGGAACTCTACGCCCGGGTGCAAGGCCGTGCGGCGAAGTCGCGGGAAGTGTCCATGAGTGCCGCACGTGAAGAACTGGCACGGTTTATGAAGAAGTTCAACTGCTTGCATGCCACGACGGATTTGCCCGAAAAGATTTCCGATAGGGTGGGCGTAAGATGGTTCTTTTCTGTGAATCAGGGTTATGAGGATGCCATCGCCTTAGAAAACGAGAAACTGGTGGTGCGCCGCCTGCCGCAAGGGGATGAGGCGGTCCGTGCCGGGGTGTTGTCTGCCAAGCTGAGCTGCGAAGTCGATACGGTGGAAGTGGAGTATCCGGTGATGCTGGCACCCGACGACAACCGCTACGGTTACTTGTACTGCTTCATGAATTCCGGACAGGAAATCACCAACTTCGCCCTCGGCACGAAGGAAGACCAAGGTCGCGTGTTCAACGTATTGTTGGACGGGGACGAGATTTTCGACACGGAGAAGATTGCGGAGATAGAACACGGTACGCGTGACGCCTATATCGGGCGCGGCGAAGCGTCGGACGGCTACTTCATCACGACCACCGACATGAAACAGCATACTTCCGGCGTGTGGAACAACCACGGCATCAACTTGATACGTTCCCGGGATTTGATACATTGGGAGGGTACGACGTTCGACTTCAACCGGGGAAAATCCATCTTCTCCGACCCCGATGTCACGACGGGCGTATATGACACCGACGAGGAATATGCCCGCATCAACCGTGTATGGGCACCGCAGTTCATCTGGGACAAGGACTATAACGGGGGAGAAGGTGCCTATTTGGTGTACTATTCTATACTGTCTACCAACGAAGGCGACGACCATGACCGTATTTTTTATTCCTATGCCGACCGGGAGTTCAAGACGCTGACCCAACCCCGTGTCTTTTTCGACCCCGGAATCTCGGTAATCGACGCGGACATCGTGTATAATCCTTACGACAGCCTCTACCATATGTATTACAAACGTGAAGGGGCTTCGGGCACGGAACGGGGCATTTATGAGGCTACGAGCAAGACGTTGGTGGGAGGCACCTGGACGGAAGTGATGCACGTGACGAACGAAGGTTCGGAGCAGGTGGAAGGTTCCAGCACGGTGCGCCGCATCAATGAAGACATGTACAACCTGTATTATATGCGTTACTCCGGAGGCAGTGCCTACAAGTATTGCGAGACAGACCATCTGGGATTGAACGTGACGCATTCCTCCAATGTGGAAGGGACCGGAGCGTTCCAGCACGGTTCCGTCATGACGGTGACGGAAGAAGAGTACCGCCTGTTGCAGGCATGGAGCGACGTGCGTTTGTATCTGCCACGTGTGGAGGACCTGAAGGAGGAGAGCGGCAGCCAAGTGTTCGATGCCGCCATCCGGCAAGCCGAAGAGGCGTTGGACCTGACCTCCGTGTCCGAACTGGCAATGGCTTTGCCTGCGGCCTACGAGGCCCTGAAGGCGGCGATGGAAACCTATACGGAGGACTTGTGCGCCGGTTGGACACCCGGAGAGGAAGTAGACCTTACCTGGCTTCTGACCAATCCCGATTTTTCGGAAGGCAGCAAGGGATGGGAAGGCACGTCTTTTACGGCGGCTTCTTCCGGTGTGGCCGAGTTTTACGACAAGACTTACGACACTTATCAGGTGTTGGAACGTATGCCGGCCGGTACATACCGCCTTCGCGTCCAAGGCTTTTATCGCTATGGCGACAAGGCGGAAGCCTATAACGCGCATCAGGACGGTTCGGAACAGCTTTTGGCCGGGCTGTACCTCAATAGCAGCCGCCAGACGTTCATGTCTTTGTTCGACGGTTCCGTTCCCTATACGTATAATCCCTATATCTATCCGGACGATGTGCGGTCGGCTGACAATGCTTTCAACCGCGACGGGGAATACCGCGCCAATGAAGTGGAATACGAGCTATTGGCGAAAGGGGATTTGCGGGTCGGTCTGGACAAGACCGAGTATAGGTACCACGACTGGAACTGTTTCGACAACTTCAAGTTGTTGTATGTCAGCAAACCGACTGCCATACGCGAAGTGACGGGCTCGGCTGCGGTTCCGGTAGATGTGTACACCGTGAGCGGCGTGAAAGTGCGCAGTGCGGTCATGCCGCATGAAGCCGTGAACGGACTTCCGCGCGGGATTTATATCGTGGGTACGCGGAAATTTGCGATTAAGTGAGCGCAGACCGAGCTCGTTCGAAGTCTGCCGAGCGTGAGCAAATTATGCAAATTTGCGGTTAAGTGAGCGCAGATCGAACTCGCTCGAAGTCTGCCGAGCGTGAGCAAATTATGTAAAGTCGTGGTGGATTGACTTCTGCTTTTTAGAAAAACGGTATGGCCGGACTGGAGATAAAGGCCGGAACCAAATGAAATCGCACAGGCTTCTAAAAGTTGGGGATAAAACTTTTAGAAGCCTGTTGGGTTTTATGGCTTGGGAATGATGAGCTGTTTCTCCACAATATTTACGTACAATTATCGTTTGTTTTATATCAAAAACTATGGAATGAAACAACTTTTTATAATAGGAATTTGTTTATGTTTGAGTGGAATGGTTTCCGCTCAATGGCATGTGGGTTGTGAAGTGGGGGCAAACTGGTCCACGGTAAAGTTTCCTTCGTATGAGATGGGCGGCAAGCGTATGACCGGTTTTAATATCGGTGCGGTGGGGATGTACCGTTGGAGTGAGCGGTGGGGCTTGCAGGCCAATCTGATGTACACGACAAGGGGATACAACGTATCCGATGGAGTCATAATTCCCGGTGATGAAATCACAAAGTACAGGATGGAAGATGTGGCAGTGGAGAGCAAATATATCGACATCCCTGTGGTGGCCAAGTTTTATCCCGGCCTTGGTGTGCATTTGGATGCAGGCATGCAAGCCGGTTTTTTGGTGGGGCGGACGCTGAAGTATGGTAACAACCGCCAGCCTTCTTCCCTTTTGGGCGAGAAGCAGCCGGTAGATGTCGGGCTTGTGTTCGGGGGAGGATGGGAATCCCGCAGCGGGGTGAATGTCGGCCTGCGTTATGTGTTGGGACTGAATTCTTGCTATAAGAAAGTGGATGATTTCACGAACCGTTCGCTCATGGTGACTGTGGGCTATTTGTTTTGTCTTTAAGATTTTGGGGAACATGTCGTCCCAACGTTGGGGGATGATTGGGAAGCATTTAGGATTGGTGCGTCTTTTCTGATTTTGGACATTTGATGTCGGAATCTCTCTTTATGCCGACAGAATGTAAGCGATTTGACGATTTTTGGAGAGATAAAAGTCGCCTAAAAAGTACGTTCCGTGTGTTTTTTAGGCTATTTTGAATACATATATTCACGTTTCAGCCTCGTTTTTCATGTATCTAAAGTATTTTTAGGAATCAGTTTCAGCCAAATGATTTTCCGTTCGGCTGAAAAAACACTTTTTTTCTGCACAGGACTTTTTGTGTATGTCCGCATGTCGTTGGAAAAATCGGCTTCGGGCGGTATGCAGGCGTGCTCCGAGGGCCTGTTTTTTCTTTAGATGGAAGCCTGTTCCTATCCAAATCCGTGTGACAAGATGATTGGCCGGGAAGGCTCCGGGCTTACGTGGTGTGTAACGGCTTGCGCCCGGGATAATGGCTTTGTATACAGGAAGTAAGCGTAAGGAGGGAAACGAGCGACATAAAGGATTTTGCAAGGCACGCGAGAATCGTGTTTTTTCGTCCGTGTGTGTCACTGTGTCCAAATACGAAATTCTGAAGGTGTTGGATTGACAGATTGTCAGAATGGCGTTTGCAGATTTGTTTTTAGACAGAAGAACAAAAGAACAAATTTTTTCTAATTGTGCACACCATTTCTCCTTATGTTCTTTTGTTCTTCTGTCTAATCTAAAAGCCAGATTTTTCCTCCGTTCACTCCATTAATCTTTCTGTTCTTTTGTTCTTCTGTCTAATCTAAAAGCCAGATTTTCCTCCGCCCACGCCATTAATACTTGTATTCCTTTGTTCTTTTGTCGAACCCGGAATATATTTTTATCTGTCCCCGTTGCCGCGCAGCGCTTTCAGGTTGCGGATGAGGCCCTCGTATTTCGCCCGTTTCACGGCAGAGCCTTTGAAGAGCATCCGGTAACGCTCTACGTCCAACCCCATCCAGTCCTCCTCCTCCATTTGCAGCAGTTCGGGACGGGGAGTGAAGGCCGGTTCCGTGGCGGGAGGCGCGGAACGCAAGTGAGGACAGGCACGCAGGCAACGGTCGCAACCGTAGAAATAAGGATACATCCGGGCAGCCGCCTCTTCGGGAATCCCGCCCCGGTTCTCGATGGTCAGGTAGCTCAGGCAGCGGCGGGCATCCAGTCCGCGTCCTTCTTCCAAGGCCTGCGTGGGGCAGGCTTCGATACAACGGCGGCAAGTGCCGCAACGGTCGGTGGGGAAAGGCGCATCGTAGGCATCCGCAGGCAGGTTGAGCATCAGTTCGCCGAGGAAGAATGCACTGCCCGCCCGGGGGATGACGAGTTGGGTGTGACGGCCTATCCACCCCAAGCCGCACCGCCAGGCCCAATAACGTTCCAGTACCGGTGCTGTGTCGCAGAAGGCGCGGCCTTGCAGGGTGCCTTCCGGCGCACTATGCCGCAGGGCTTCGAGCAGGCCGTTCAGCTTCTGCCGCATGATGTCGTGGTAGTCCTGCCCGTAAGCATACCAGGCGATTTGCAGTTTATGGTCCGGGATGGGCGTGGACGGACGGTAGTTCAGGGCCACGCTGACCACCGTCCGGCATCCTTCCACGAGGAGGCGAGGGTCGAGCCGTTTGGCTTCATGCCCTTCCATGTAAGCCATACCGGCCTGCCGTCCTTCGCCGAGCCAGCGTTTGAAGAAAGCGGCGTGCTGAGGAGCGGCCGGTCCGGCCGGGGCCAGTCCGCAAGCAGAAAAGCCGAGGCGTGCGGCCTCGGCTTTTATTTGAGTGGCAGAAAGTATGTTTTTTGTCATTCTATCACCTTGAAAGCATATCCTTGGTCTTTCAGCCATTGCAGGGCTTCGGGCAAAGCCGTTTGCAGCTTGTCGATGCTTTTCAGCGAGTCGTGGAACGTGATGATGGAACCGTTGCGCGCATAACGTTTCACGTTGTTTACCACGTCCTCCGCCGTCACCCTTTTGCTGTAGTCGCGCGTGACCAAATCCCACATGATGATGCGGTAGTGCTTACGCAGCAGTTTGAATTGCAGCAATCGCATCCAACCGTGAGGCGGGCGGAAGAGGTTGGTATGCAGCAGGCGGTTAGCCTTGTCGGCATTCTCCAGATATTCTTCGCTCGAATGGCGGAAGCCGCCGATGTGGTTGAACGTATGGTTGCCGACGCGGTGCCCGCGTTCGACGACCATACGGTAGATGTCGGGATACTTGCGCACGTTGTCTCCCACCATGAAGAAAGTGGCCTTGACACCGAACCTGTCCAATGTGTCCAGCACAAACGGGGTGGCTTCGGGTATCGGTCCGTCATCGAATGTCAGATAGACTACTTTCTTCTTGCGGCTCATCCGCCATATCGCGGTCGGATAGAGCCTTCGGAGAAAGACTGCGGGTTGTTCTATGAACATGGGTCTCTTCGGGTTTCAGACAGGATTACAAGCTCATGCCTCTCTGGTGGCAACGTGAAGCATAGTTGTTCACTTCCATGCGATAGGTCTCCGCTTTTTTCTTGTCTATAGGTTCCCATGTCTTGGCGATATCGTTCAGTATGTATATCTGCATCAGACACTCTCTCGACGATTGTAACAGGCGCTGGGTATTCAGGCTTAAATACCATTCTATATATTCCCTTGCATTCTGTCCTACAGCGTTAAGCAGTTTCTCGGCTTCGGCCTTATGGCCTAATGCCAGCCAGGCGTCAGCCAGTTCGAGCGAATGGCCGTAAAAGGCTTCGTGCGGGACGATGCTGCCCGGGATTTCTTCTTCGGCCCGTTGCAACACTTTCAATGCCTTATCTTTCTGTCCTTCTTTTAACAACTGTTGGGCCAGTTGGTTGAAGAGGCGACGGTGTGTGTAGCACATGCGTATCACGGTCTCGTCGAGGTAAATGTCCGGGTTCTCTTTCAATCCACCGTATTTGAACTTGTTCATCATGTTGTTGTACATTCTCTCGCTGTCGATGGTGCGGCCGCTCTGTTTGGTATCGAACGGCGTGATGCGGCAGGCAAGGCCTTCCTGTACGAAGTTGTCGCCCAGATGTCCGTAATTGTCGGGACCTACTGTCGTAGACATGTAGAGCGGGCGTTCCCAGTTGGCCTGCGAAATCATTTCCAGCATCATCATTTCGCTCTTGTAGACGGCGCGTTTGCCTTTGAGAGAGATGTGCATCACATCGGGAATGGAATCAGCGGCAATCATCATGCCGGAGCGTTTCACGGCTTCCTTGTCCACTGTCACTACGATACTGTCGGTCGGGAAGATTTGCAAGTCCGGGTTGTCGTTCAGCACCCAGTGCCGGATGATGTTCTTCAACTCGTACGGGTTGTCGCCCAACATCTGTTTCAGGTCTTCCGGACTGTCTTTGTAATAGTCGATGACTTGCTGGAGGGCATCGGGCTGCACGGGGATGCCTTCGCGCGTACCGGTGACGTATTGCAGACGGGTCCAACTGATGGGCAACGACGGCGAGTCGTAGGCCGGACGGCGCATCTGGTCAATGTACCAGTCGGTTTGCAGGTAACTCAAGTTGCAGACACGGGCATCGGTACGCACGCCTTCCGTTTCCTGGTTGTACCACAACGGGAAGGTGTCGTTGTCACCGTTGGTGAAGATCACCGGATTGCCCTTGGCGTCCATGGAGTTCAGGTAGTTCTGTCCGAAGTCGCGGCAGGTGTAGCGTCCGCTGCGGTCGTGGTCGTCCCACGTCTGTCCGGCCATTTGTATGGGGACAAGCAAGGCGAGCAGACTGACTAAGGAGGCTGCGGTTTCCGGCACTTTGAGACGTTTCAGTCCGTCTACGATGGCGGCTACGCCCATACCTACCCAAATGGCGAAGGCATAGAACGAACCGGCGTAAGCATAATCGCGTTCACGCGGCTGCAATGGTGTCTGGTTGAGGTAGACCACAATGGCCAGACCGGTCATGAAGAACAGGAAGAAGACGACCCAGAACTGGCGTACGCCTTCTTGGTTCTTATAAGCCTGCCAGAAGAGTCCGATGAGACCCAACAACAGGGGTAGGCAGTAGAATACATTATGTCCCTTGTTCTCTTTCAGTTCAGTGGGCAGTTTGCTTTGGTCGCCCAGACGGGCATTGTCGATGAACGGAATTCCGGTCAGCCAGTTACCGTGTTCCAATTCGCCATTACCCTGTATGTCGTTCTGGCGGCCGGCAAAATTCCACATGAAATACCGCCAGTACATGAAGTTTATCTGGTAACTGAAGAAGAAGCGCAGGTTTTCGGCTTGCGTCGGTACCTTTACCATTACCATTTGTCCGCATTGGTCGTAAGGTACTTGCTTGCCTTCTACGCCGCCCATCCAGTCTTCGTAAGCTCTGACGTGCTCGGGGCGGTCGGAATACATACGCGGGAACACCATGTTTTGTGCATAAATAGGTTCTTTGTCGTAATACACGATGCGATAAGCGTCCTTCTCGTCGGCACTATGTTTTTCTACGCGTTGGTAAATCGGTGCCCCTTCTTTATATTCCGGCATGCAGTAGCCGTCTTTGGTCTCTAACTGAACTTTCGAAGTGTAGGCCTGCCCGTAGAACAACGGACGACTACCGTATTGTTCACGGTTCAGGTATTGTCCCAACGTGAAGATGTCCTCCGGTGAATTTTGATCCATCGGTGGATTTGCCGTGGAACGGATGACGATGACGGCGTATGTGGAATATCCGATCATGATCATCAGCATGCAAAGCAATGAGGTGTTCATGACGCGGGGGCTGATGAGCGGTTTTCCCTGTACCTTTCGGCTGAGGAGGAAAGCTAAAATGCCTAAGACGATGACTCCGATGATGAAACTGCTCCATCCGTATCCGTAGAAGGGAATACCCAGCATGCCTACGGATACCAGATAAGCGATATTCATGCGGCGACGGCTTTTCTGGACAAGCGTTTCGCGGATAGCCCAAAGTACGGTGGCTATCAGGCAGAAAATGTAGAAAATGAGGCCGGTGTTAAACGGAAGTCCCAAAGTGTTGACGAAGAACAGCTCGAACCATCCTCCTACTTTCACGATGCCCGGTACGATGCCGTATAGTACCGCGGCTACCAGAATAAAGGAAGCCACCAAAGCCCAAAGTGAACCTTTCAGGTTGGCATTGGGATTTTTCTTGTAATACCAAATGAGTACGATGGCCGGCAAGCACAATAAGTTCAGCAAATGCACGCCGATGGAAAGCCCTGTCAGGTAGGCAATCAGCACGAGCCAACGGTCGCTGTGAGGCTCGTCGGCATGTTCTTCCCATTTCAGAATGAGCCAGAACACCAATGCCGTAAATAAGGATGAATAAGCGTAAACCTCACCTTCTACGGCACTGAACCAGAATGTGTCGCTAAAAGTATAGACCAACGCGCCCACCAAACCGCTTCCTTCGATGGTAATCAACTTGGCAGTTGTCATCTGGTCGTAGTCGCTACATACCAGTTTGCGCGTCAGGTGCGTGATGCTCCAGAAAAGGAACAGGATACAACCGGCACTCATCAACGCCGACATCGTGTTGACCATCAGGGCCACTTGCGAAGGGTCGCTGGTAAATTGCGAGAATAAGTTAGCCGTAAGCATGAAGAAAGGTGCACCGGGCGGGTGTCCTACTTCCAGTTTATAGCCGGTAGTGATAAACTCCGGACAGTCCCAGAAACTTGCGGTCGGTTCAATGGTGGAACAGTAAACCCACGCGGCAATAGCAAATGTAATCCATCCCAAAAGAGTGTTTACAAGTTTGAACTGTTTCATTGTTTTGCTGTTATTTGATTTTGTTCTTATCGGTTGAGTTGCAAAATTAGTAACTTTTTCCTTTCTGTACGGCTCTTTTCCGAACTTTAAAAGGTTTGTCGGCCGTTTTAACTATGTTTGTGACATTTTAATACACGGTGAGGATAGTTGCCGTGTCCTACCAAATCGATGGGGCAGTTGAACTTGTCTTCGAGCCAGCCTTCCGGCAGTTCCGTGTCCGGATGGTAGTCGAGGGTCTCGTTGACACAGGCGATGGTACGTACATTCTGGAGTACCGAACCCAAGTCGTGGCTGACCAGGATGATGGCACTTTCGCGGTTGATTTCTTCTAATTGTTGATAGAGTTGCGTTTCGAACCGCTTGTCTATATAAGTATTGGGCTCATCCAGTATGACCACATCCGGTTGCGATATGATGGCCCGGCCGAGCAGGGCACGTTGCAATTGGCCGCC
>ENA-UEOR01001808-UEOR01001808.1-human-gut-metagenome-genome-assembly--contig:-NODE-1808-length-12301-cov-38.883671_pt1 | contig 12301 bp, 5 predicted proteins | sample MGYA00242887_ERZ507890 | MGnify/ENA primary metagenome ERZ507890 (study PRJEB26167, sample SAMN06115431) | human gut metagenome | host: Homo sapiens | place: China:Guizhou | collected 2014-10-21...
AACCTATCAGCTGCTGTACTCGATTTAGGCTTCATAAAATGGAACAGCAGCAATACGACTGTAGCTTCTGTAAACGACAACTCAGATAAGACTACATTGGCTGCTGAGCCTCGTCACGCTTCATTCGACAATATGTTGGGTTCTATCAACTATCAGTTGAATAAGAATGGTATCACAGAGGGTATTCTTTCCGCTGAGAGCATGATCTTCTGGTTGGATACGGCGGATAGCAAGGCTACGACTCCGTTCTTCTATATCTCTAAGGGTATTGAGGTTGCTGAAGGCGAGGAGAAACCGGCCGAGAGAATGTTCATGTATAACGCTACAGACTCTATGTCTATCTTCGATGAGAACTCCGCTGTCGCTTCTTTCAACGAGAAGTATATGTTGGAAGGTACAACTAAGGAGGATAAGATCGCTAAGGTAATCTTCCGTTCGGCTACTATCGCGGGTGTTGATACGATCAATACGGTTGTAAATGGTAAGGCTGCTGTCGTTGTAGCTAAAGAGGACAAGGCTGAGGAAGTGTTAGGCGGTTTGGATAACTTCAAGTTCGGTATCTGCTTGGCTGATCCTGCTGTAGAGGGTGAATATGTAATTTACTCAAAGGCAGACAACAGCAAGTATGTATATGCTTTGAACGGAAAGTTAGGCTTAGGCTCTAAAGAACAAGCTATGGTCTTCACGTTGGGTACTGAGGTTCCGACCGGTAACGAGTCTATTGACAACGCAACTTCTTCTATCGTAGTAACAGGCAACGCCGGTTCCGTAACGATCCAAGGCGCTCAAGGCGAGACTGCTTATGTTCGTAACTTATTGGGTATGCCGTTGGCAGAGACAGTTGTCACTTCCGATAACGCTACGATCGCTGTTCCTGCTGGAATCGTTCTTGTAACGGTTGGCGACGAGACTGTAAAGGTGGTCGTTAAATAAGACATGTAAAGGAATAATGAAAAGATAAATCGAAAATCATTCCCGTGCGGGAAACCAAGTACCCCGAGAGGGCGAACAAGCGGGAATGGATTAATATTAATACTAAAGTAATAAATTAAAGTTCATCCGTAAGTACTTCCGTGAGGATGGAAACGGATAAAAGACAAGGGGAGACGGTATTACACTGTTTCCCCTTATTTGTTGATAAGGATGGGTAAGGGCTTTGTTAGCGAAATGGACGGTATTCGATCTTTTTAATCGATATAAGGCAGATATCGTGACACACCATTTTTGAGAGAGGTATAAAGTAGGGGAGATCGGAGGGGTATAAATAGCCTTTTTCATACAAAAGGACCGCTTTTTATACACGACAGGCGGTAAAAGGCAACACGACTAGTGGTGTTTGGCAACGCCAGTAGTGCCGTTGGGCATCGTAAACAGTCATGAATAGGGTTGTTAGTACTCATGAATGGGCATCGTAACCCTGTTATATCCCTGTCGTAACTCAATGAGATAGCCCGGATAAGCTATAGGATATGAATTAGGATGAATTAAATTCGCTAGGATAAAAGGCTGTTTTTAATTAATGCGGTATAAGACAAATGATTGCTAATATTTTTTCTCGTATTTGGGGATAAGCTGTACGTTTGCCCGAAAAAAGTGATTCTCTGGCAGTTGAGTTTACAAATTGACAAAATGCCAAGGCCTCCGTTTATGAGTTTATAGGATGTAGGATAATATCCTATCTAAATAATCTTGCCGTTTATAGCCTGTTGGAAAATCGTTTCCACCCCATAGGTTATACTTCTCTAATGTCTTAAATCTATCGTCCATACTCGAAACTTTTCCCGTTAAGAATAGGATATACCCTTAAAAAAATAACGGCAACCGCCTTCCGCCGAAAGCCAAGTTGCCGTTCAAAGTTAGGAATAAGGTTTGGTTTGTTCCTTTGTAATGATTCTAACATTAATATGTAATGAGAGTTTTCTACATTTTATCGATACAAAAGTAAATGCCACTTGTTACGATTTGATTACGGGAGTGTTACATTTTTAGTAAAGGTCTCGCCAAATCGGTTGATAACCTTGATCTGTACGTCTTTGACTCCGGCAGAAGGGTGGCAACGGAATAAGTGCGATGTATGATATCCGGAAGGTTTTCCGTGCATGTCGATATAGTCTTGGTCTTCATCATCGAATTGCTCCATGCGACCTTTCTCTATGCCGTTTTCGCTCCATGTAACTTGGTAGGTCGGGTCCCAATCCCATACGTTCACCACTAGGTAATCCGCTTGCGATTTGAACTCATTCGGCCTATAAACCCTGAATTGATAATCCGAATCATGGCCGGTTGCCTTATAATACCAAGTAGTGGCATTCCCTTTCACCTCAACGACCAGATAACCGTTCGGGGCGCCGCACCGGTTTACATGGCCGGCCCACCAAGCTCCGCAAGCGGCTCCGATATTATGCTCGTACAGATTCGGTGTGACTTGGTTGTTCTCGAAGAAATGCGTATGCCCGGCGAAGATATGGACATTATAAGGGCTGACGATCTCTTTCAGGCTCTCAGCGTCCTCGGCGTTTCCTCCCCCTTTATCCGTCTGGTTGAATACCGGGGCATGTACGTTGATAAATACAAGTGTCCCGGGTTTAACGTAACTCAGGTCGTTTTTCAGCCATTCCAGTTGTTCCTTTCCGAAGCGTTCGTCATATTTCTTGTCTTTATAATAATCAATATCTTTTAAGGTGATGATATGTGCATCCCCGACATTGAACGAATAATTGTAAGGGCCGAAATGATCCTCGTAGATACGCTCCGCGTAGCTCTCCTCGGTTACCTTTTGATTGGATAAGGCCGGGTAACGTAAGTCGTGGTCGTGATTGCCGATCACGGAGAACATCGGGATGCCTAAGACCGAGACCGCTTCCTTATAAGGAGTGAATAAATCCATGCGATCCCAAGTAATGTCTCCCAGCGCCATACCGTAGACCTCTTTTCCTTGGTAGCGCTCTATAGTCTGCTTCAAGTCGGGGATGGTCTCTTCACGGAAACGTTTCATCTGCCGTTCGTCGATGGTCTGAGGATCGGAGATTGCCAAGTAGACAAACCCGTCGATTGGCTGTTTCCTAGGGGTGAGCGTAAAATCATGTTCATTGATCTCCTTACTTTTATCAAGTTGCTGATAGAAAAGATCCATTAAAGTAGAAAATAAAACGATTAACCAGATTTTAGATCGGTTATTTTCAAAATCAGGTATCGATTATAAAATAGAAAATCGTCATATTGTATTATATAAGCAAGCAACTCCCGAAGTAGAAGCAGTGAAACAACAGAAATCTATAAACGGTATTGTAGCCGATGAGCAGGGTGAACCTATCATTGGTGCCAGTGTATTGGAAAAAGGTACTACAAACGGTACGATTACTGATTTGGATGGTCGTTTTACTTTATCTATCGGTAAGGGAACTGAATTGATTGTTTCTTATGTAGGTTATACCACAAAGACCGTGAAAATAGGTAATCAGTCTACTATAAAAATTGTATTAATAGAAGATACCAAGACATTGGATGAGGTGGTTGTAATTGGTTATGGTACACAGAAAAAGTCTGATGTTTCAGGTTCGGTAACATCAGTATCGGGTGATAAACTGTCTAAGATTCCTACTGCAAATGCAGAGATGGCATTGCAAGGTATGGCTCCGGGTTTGTCGGTAAACTTTGGCAGTGGTGCTGCCGGTTCTTCTGCCACTTTGCAGGTACGCGGTGTGACTTCTTGGAAAGATGATGATGGCGAGAACAGTGAAAGTAACGGTCCACTAGTGATTATCGATGGTGTCCCGGGTAATATGTCTTATCTTAATCCTGAAGATATTAAATCGATTTCCGTATTGAAAGATGCTGCTACTGCCGCTATCTATGGTTCACGTTCGGCAGCTGGTGTTATTTTGATTGAAACACATCGTGGTACGATGAATTCAGCTCCGAAGATTACTTTTTCCGGTTATTGGGGGTTGAGTGCCATGCCGAAGCGTCTGGAAGTTTGTAATTCAGCTGAGTTTATTAAAGTACGTAAGATGGCATTAACAAATGCAGGTACGGATGAAAGCCGCTGGCCTAAATATATCAGCGAGTACGAGAGAGACCCGACTCAGTTTGCTGATACTGATTGGCAGAAAGAGTATTATCAACGTGGTTTTACACAAAAATATAACATTGGTTATACGGCAGGTAGTGCTAATTCCAATGTGTCTCTTTCTGCTTTCTATAGTAAGACGGACGGTGTGACTATTGCTACCGGAGATGAAAAGTTCGGTTTCCGTTTAAACTCTGATGTTACCCGTGGTAAGTTTAAAATGGGTGAATCTGTAAGCTATAGCCGTTGGTCGGCCGATTTGGAATCCAATTCGGGTTTCTCTTCCATTTATCAGGTGACGAATATGGAGCCGTTAGCGTTCCTTTATGATGAGAACAACGATGGTGGTTATGGTGGTGCCATCTCTGGTATGGGTATGTCTGATGCCGGTAATCAGGTTGCTTTTAATAAATTGATTGATAATACAAGCTCTACCGATTATATCGCAGCTTCCGGCTATTTGCAGTACGAGCCGATTAAAGGGCTTATCGTGAAATTCAATGCCAGCCGTAATATGTACTTTAGCAAATCTCGTCTTTTTACACCTACCTATGAGATTGGGGCGGCCAAACGAAACACGATGGCTAGTTTATCTGAATCACGTTCGCAGACAACCAACGATTTGTTGGAATTGACAGCTAATTATGACAAGACCATTGCTGAAATACACAATCTTTCTCTTTTATTGGGACTTTCTCAGGAAGAAAATAAGTATGAAGACCTTAGTGCTTCCGGTTCTGATTTTGAGAATAACAGTATGAGCTTGATGGGACATGCTAAAAGTAACTATTCTGTAGGTGGTACCAAGACCCGCAGTGCCCTCCGTTCTCTCTTTGGCCGTGTGAACTACAACTACATGATGCGTTATATGATTATGGCTTCTTTCCGTTATGATGGCTCTTCACGTTTTGCTAAAGGTAACAAGTGGGGGTTCTTCCCTTCTGTATCATTGGGTTGGAACATTGCTAATGAACCATTTTGGGAAAATTTGAAAGAAACTGTTTCCATGTTTAAACTCCGTTTGAGCTACGGTGCTTTGGGTAATCAGAACATAGGTCTTTATCGATATATTCCTACTTTGAGCTACAATACCCATGCATTGAACTATCCTTTTGATGGTCGTGAAACTTCCATGGGATATGCCATTACAGCTTTTCCATCCAGTAACATCAAGTGGGAAACGACGGTGTATAAGAATATCGGTGTAGACATTAGTTTATGGAACAATAAACTGGAGCTTTCTGCGGAAGCTTATATTAAGAACACCAGGGATATGCTTTCTAGCCGTAACATCAGTTTAGCTACCGGCTATAATTCTTCTATCTTGGTGAACGATGGTAAGTTGCGCACAACCGGTTTTGAAATGCAAGCCATTTATCATGGCAAAGCCGGAGGATTGAAGTATGATTTGGATTTGAATTTATCTCATTATAAAAGTGTGTTGAAATCTATGGCCAATCCTGACTATCTCTATGAATACGGTGCTTTGCGTACTTATGTAGGTGGTGAAATCGGTGAATTCTGGGTATATCAAACTGCCGGAATCTTCCAAAATCAAGCAGAAGTGGACGAATGGAACACAGCTCATGGCTATAAGGATCAAAACGGCAACTGGCAGCCTCTGCAGCCTGTGGCTAAGCCGGGTGATATCCGTTTCATAGATCAGAATGGAGATGGTATGCTTGATACAAACGACCGCGTGAAAGTGGGTAGTGGTACACCGAAGGTGTCATTGGGATTCAACATTAACTTGGCTTATAAAGACTTTGACTTGGTAGCCAATTTCTACGGTGACTTTGGTGCTAAGCGTTATAACTATACTAAATATCAGTTGGAGCGTATGGACCATGTGTTCAACTATGGTAAGAATGCCTTGAATGCTTGGACACCTGAAAATCCTGATACTGATATTCCACGTGCCGTGTCTGGTGACCCTAATAAGAACTCTCGTACTTCCACCCGTTTTGTGGAGAATGGTGACTATCTGCGTCTGAATAACTTGCAGATAGGTTATAATCTGCCGGTTAAATATTGTAAGAAAATGGGCTTGAGTAACCTGCGTATTTATGTAGGCGCTACCCGTTTGTTCACTATTACCAACTACAAAGGATATGATCCTTCAACCGGTTCTTCAGTCGGACAGATGGGATATGACTATGCAGCCATTCCTTTGAGTCGTGACTTTATGATGGGTCTTAAATTCGGTTTCTAATTAAATTTAATACGAAGATTATGAAATTCAAAAACATATTATTATATGCAGCTCTTCTGAGCGGAATGTCTTTTTCCTCTTGCACAGATTTCTTGGATGAAGACTCTAATCCCAATGCTTTATCACCTGGTATTTTCTGGAAAAGTGAAGGGGATATTATGAAAGGATTGACTAGTGTATACGGAGCGTTGCAGCCGAATGCATCTTGGGCGATACCGTTTGAACGCTACATAGTAATAGACGGATACAGAAGTGATGAGATTACCCACAGAGATGATGTGACGAGTTGGATGAATATTTCATCATTCAATGTGGAACCCACTAACTCCGTAGTCAAGACGGAGTGGACTAATTTGTATAAAGGTATTAATTATGCCAATCAATGTTTGACCAACATTCCCACTGTACCTGGTGACTCGGAATCACTCAATGCCTTGAAGAAGCAGTCTATAGCCGAAGCCCGTTTTTTGCGTGCTTACTTTTATTATCGTTTGTATGTGAATTTTGGCGAGAGAGTTCCTATTTATAAGGAGGCATTGGCAGGTACGGATGAAGAGTTCTATCCGCCACAAGCCAATCCGGGAGAACTGGTAAGTCTGATTGAGACTGAACTGAAAGAAGTACAGAGCGACCTTCCCGAAAGTTATGAGGAAAGTGAAAAAGGACGTGTCACGCGTTATACGGCAGCAGCCCTTTTGGGTAAGTTCTATATGTTCCGCAAAGAATTGGGTAAAGCCGAAGTTGAGTTCAAGAAAATCATTGATAAAGAAGGAAGTCTTTTTGGCTTGATGGAGAATTGGGCTGATAATTTTGACGGTATGCACAAGAACAATAAAGAGTCTCTTTTTGAGATTCAGTTTACCGGAGACCGTTCAGGCGGACAGTATGAATATAACTTGTTTACTGTTCATTTGGGACCTATGGCTGGGCTGGATGCATATGAAGAAGCTTATCCTACGGATTGGATGTGTCAGACGTTATTGGCTGATAAGACTATAGACGGTAAGTCTAGCGACCGTGCACTTCATACGCTTATTTTTGACGATCCCGAGTGTCGTCCTTTTTATTATAAGAATGGAAAATCCTTTAAGGATTACCACAAAGAAGGAGAAATCTTCTGGCACAAATATGTTACTTATACCGAGGGTATGAGTGATTATTGGGACTATAGTTTCTTTAATGTTTCCGTTATCCGTTATGCCGATGTATTGTTGCTTTATGCAGAATGTCTAAATGACAAGGGTGAAACAACAGAGGCCATTAACATAATAAATAAGGTTCGTGCACGTGTCAATGTACCGGCATTGCCGCTTACCATGAGTAAAGCCGAAGTCTTGAAACATCTGCAAGACAAAGAACGTCCTTGCGAGCTGGCATTGGAAGGTTCGCGCTGGTATGACTTGGTTCGCTGGGGTATTGTAGAAGAAACGCTGAAAGCTCACAATAAACCGTTTGTTGAGAATTATGTAGATACCAAGCACCAGTTGTTTCCTATTCCTCATAGTGAATTTCTGTTGAATCCCGATTGGGAGCAGAATCCGAACTATAGCAAGTAATCTTGTTTGTATAATTTTGGAAGAACCGTTTATGAAACATTTATTTCCTATATATGGAATGTGTAGCATTCTTTGGCTGGGGGCATGTACCCCGGTCGCTACACAGCCGGAAAAGTCCCTGTTTACGACACAGGAAGATTTTCCCAATTTGTTGAATGTGAAAAATGTACCGGAACAACCTGTAGATGGGGATCTCAATTTGTTCTCTGATCTGGGTGCATGGAGTGGCTATGCATTGCCAGTAAACCAAAGCAGGGCATTTGCGGGTGCCTTCATCGGGCCTATGACGATGCATGGAAGAGGATGGATTGCCCAAACGTTGGCACAGCCTACGTTGGTGGTTAATGGTGAAAAGTACGACTTGGTCCGTAATACGCAGACAGCCAAGTATCTACCTGGAAAGTTGGTACAACATTTTAAAGATGCGCGGTTGGAATTCACTACTGAGTTGTGTTTTGCCACTTCACGCACTGCTTTTGTACGTTCTGTTATTACAAATCTTAGTGACACACCTTTGAATGTGTCGCTGACTTGGAGTGGCGGTGTTTTTGAAGAGAATACTACTGCCACTAAGGTGGATAAGGGCGTTCGGTTCCATTATCCGTTCTACGGTCGCCGTTGGGGAACCAATCGCCAGATTATCACATTGCGTAACGAACCGCCGGTAGACGAGGTGACGGCTACCGTGCTTTTCCATACAGCCGATGAAGTGATGACTGTGGGGAACGACAGTTTGCAAGTTGTTGAGAAGAGTGACTATTTGCTGCAATCCGGCAAAAGTTATACTTCGGAATACAGCCAGACACTGACCTTGAAAGGCGAAGAGGCAGATAAGGAGTATGTTGCAATAAAATCCATACCTTTTGATCAATGTTTTGCCGAGAATGCGCAGCGTTGGAATCAGGGGCTTCAACGGATACTGTCTGCCGACAGTCCTTATATGAAAGAAAACGCTTACAGGAACATTGCTGTGAAAGCATTGATGACGTTGAACTCCAATTGGCGTACTCCTGCCGGTGATATCTTCCATGGTTGTAGTTTCCCTTCCTATACAGGATTCATCGGTGGATGTTGGTCGTGGGATGCTTGGCAAATTGCATCGGGTAATGTGTACTATAATCCCGAAGGGGCCAAGAGTGAAATGCTTTCTTTGTTCGATTATCAGGCAGAGAATGGTATGGTTCCTGATTTTATCGGTTATAATAAGGCACGTAACAATTGGCGCGACTCCAAACCTCCTGTAGCATCATGGGGAGCCATGAATGTCTATAAGGTTACAGGAGACAAAGCGTTCTTGGACGAAATATTTGATAAATTGTATAAGTTCCATCAATGGTGGTATGCTGAGCGTGACCACGATCACAATGGCATTTGCGAATATGGTTCTACTGATGGTACACTGATTGCGGCGGCTTGGGAGAGCGGCATGGATAACGGTGTGCGTTTTGATGACACCCGGATGCTAAAGAATGAGATGGAGAAAGCTTGGTCGATGGATCAGGAGAATATTTGTTTGAATTCCTTCCTTTATGTAGATAAACTGACACTTTCGGAAATGGCTTCTATCTTGGGAAAGCAGGAGCTTTCTGAACAGTTGGCTAAGGAGGCTGAGGTAATCAAGCTGTATGTACAGACTAAAATGTATGACAGCGAGAGTGGTTTCTTTTATGATATTCGTTTGAATGACCGTACACCTGTCAAGGTGATGGGGGCTGAGGGGTGGTTGCCTTTGTGGGCAGGTATTGCTACCCCGGAACAAGCCGAGAGTGTGAAGAACATCATGATGGATGAAAAACATTTCAACTCTTACCTGCCGCTAGGTACTCTTGATGTAAGTCATCCTGCATTGCGTCCTACTTTCGGTTATTGGCGTGGTCCGGTTTGGTTTAACCAGGTATATTTTGGTATAACCGGATTGAAGCGCTACGGATATGTGGAGGAAGCCGACTTGCTGACTCGCAAGTTCATGGCACATGCTCAAGGACTGATGACCGACGGACCGATTCATGAAAACTACAATCCACTGACAGGTGAAGTGTTGAATGCACCCAACTTTGGTTGGTCTTCTGCTTTGATTTTGCGATTGTTGTTGGATCAATGATAGTGGAAGTAAAAATCAGTATGCGGATACTCCGAATTTATTAAAAGATATATTTATGATGAAAATTCGTTCTATATTGACAGGGATTGCCATATCTTTGTCGTTGGCAGGTATGGCACAATCCCAATATGACGGTGCTCCGGTAAACAGGAGCGCTAATGAAACAAGCACAGACAATGTAGAAGTGCGTAGAAACAAATACCCCCGTTCGGATAATGATTGGGAGAATTTTGATGTGCTTCATATCAATCGTCTGCCTTCGGCGGCTAATTTTATGGGATACCCCACTAAAGAATTGGCATTGCAGGGTGATAAATCACAATCTCCTTACTTCCAATCCTTGAACGGAACATGGAAATTTCATTTTGTACCCCGTTCGGATGAACGACCGATGGACTTCTTCCAAAAAGGATATGATGTTTCAGGTTGGGATGATATTAAAGTTCCTTCCAATTGGGAACTTCAAGGGTTCGGCTATCCTTTTTATGTAGGCAGTGGGTATGGTATAAAGAAGAATCCACCATTGATTGCAGTGGAAAACAGCCCGGTTGGCTCTTATAGACGTACTTTTACTATTCCTGCCCATTGGAATAAACGCCAGATTATTCTTTATTTCGGAGGAGTGGCTTCTGCTTTTTATGTGTGGGTGAATGGTGAAAAAGTAGGTTACTCTCAGGATTCCAAAACACCTTCGGAGTTTGATATTACGCCGTATGTAAAACAAGGGGAGAATGAAATAGCCGTACAGGTTTTCAAGTTCAGTGACGGATACTATCTGGAAGATCAGGATTACTGGCGTTTTGCCGGCATACAGCGTGATGTTTATGTGTATGCCCGGTCTGAAACTCATGTGCGCGACTATGAAGTGGTTACCGATCTTGACGGGGAATACAAGAATGCTGACTTTCATCTTTTTGTAGAGTTGGGCAAAGCAGGAGAAGGTAAAATAAAAGGGGCTGAAGTGGAAGTAAGCCTGTTGGACAAAGCAGGCAAAAGTATCTACAATGAGCGTAAGCGTTGGAATGCTGCCGGTCGGGAACTTCATTTTAAAAAGGAAGTGAGAGAACCTTTGTTATGGAGTGCGGAGAAACCAAATCTGTATAGATTGCTGATTGCTTTGCGTGTAAATGGCAAACCGGAACAATACATTTCCCAATACATAGGTTTCCGCAAATCCGAAATCAAACATGCTCAACTGCTGATAAATGGCAAGCCGGTCTATATAAAAGGAGTAAACCGACACGAACACGATCCTTATAACGGTCATGTGGTAGATGAGGCGTCCATGCTGCGTGATATTCAATTGATGAAAGAGAATAATATCAACAGTGTACGAACCTCTCATTATCCCAACGATCCCCGCTGGTATGAATTATGTGATATTTATGGTATGTATGTGGTTGATGAGGCCAATATCGAGAGCCATGGCATGGGATATAAGCCCGATCAATGCCTAGCTAACCAGCCCGAATGGGAGAAAGCTTTCATAGACCGCACGGAACGTATGTTCGAGCGTGACAAAAAGTTGTGTCACAGCCACCCATCCTTTGGTCTTATTATCTGTAGACAACGTTTTCTTTACCGCATCAATCTTAAATTCCGTAGGACTATGCAACAGCCACTCCCAGCGGACAGCCTCCGATGCCTCCAATTCATCATACACTATTACTGTATGAGGATGAAGCATCAACACGTGCCGACGGTATTTAGTCAACGGAGTGGCACCGAATCCATTTTCAGGCGTCTGCTCAATACCTGCCTGCTTGAAGTAGTCAACCCACATCGGGTCATTGCTGATACTTCTGTAAGCATGTGAAGCATCTCCCAAACAGTAACTAATATGCTGTCCGCCCATAGCACGCATCACACTGCCATAACCTTCGGTAGAATAAGGTTGCCCGATGCCGTTTACCAACAGTGAATTATGCGCCCTCGTATGGCGATAGGACATCAGATTGTGAGCATCGCTGAAATTCTGATAATAGCCTGTACTGCGATACACATCGACACCCTTATACAACAGATTAAAAGCATTCTGGCTGGCAGTAGTGTGACTGCCGGATCCGAATGTACTGGACCGGAACGAGAGTGCAAGATCTTTTTCTACATCTTCCGGTGCACTGTGCATGGCTACTTCACCGGCATCTTTATACCACACCATTTTATCAGCCCCGGCAGGAAAAGCTGTGTTGTAATCCTGCTCGGTGCACATCCGGTAAAGACGCAATTCATAATCCCGACGCAACAGCTCCCGACATTCTCCGGCATACCATCCGGCATAGGAATCACCCATTGTTTCATCGTGCCACAAGATAGCTTTCATCTTAACCAAGTCAACTACACCCTTAAAGTTTTCTTCAGAA
>ENA-UEOR01001810-UEOR01001810.1-human-gut-metagenome-genome-assembly--contig:-NODE-1810-length-12278-cov-18.813376_pt1 | contig 12278 bp, 9 predicted proteins | sample MGYA00242887_ERZ507890 | MGnify/ENA primary metagenome ERZ507890 (study PRJEB26167, sample SAMN06115431) | human gut metagenome | host: Homo sapiens | place: China:Guizhou | collected 2014-10-21...
CTGCCCCGGTGGTCTATGATTTTCACTATATCATCTTTTTCAAATTCCCCTTCTATGCGGACCACTCCCACAGGAAGTTGCTCAACCCACCGGACAAAATCATTCAGCACTTTCAACAGGAATCTGACTGCTCCCGCCATAACAAACTGAACGGCAGGCAGTGGAGTCAGAAGAAGCATAAGAACGGCAGCATACAAAGTTACAGTCACCAAAGGTATGACTACTAAATTAGTCAGCAGAAAATGAGTGGAGAAATGGGAGAAATACAGCATTACTAGCGGAGCAGTTCCTATTTGCGCAGCTATCGATACACTCATCAATCCCCAAACATATTTTCCTATCCTGCTCTTCACAGGCAACAACTGATAGACCGGTTTCTGAATCATCAAAATAGAAAGTACAGCTAGAAAAGATAATTGAAAACCAACATCGAACAACCAAGCCGGATTGACCAACAGCATTACCCATGCGGTAGCAGCCAGTGTATTCAGAGTCAATGATTGGCGTCCGAACAGTTCCGCTATTGCCAAAACCGAGAACATACTTACCGAACGGACGACAGACGGCGACAGACCGGTAAAAAAGGCAAAAGACCATAATAAAACAAGGAGCAGAACGGAACGGAAATATCGCCCTGCCTGCCACTTCCTTGCTAGAGGTTTCAAAAGGAGGAAAAGCAAAGCATACAAAAGCCCTATATGCAGGCCGGATAGAGCCAAGACATGACTGGCACCGGATACTGAATAACTTTCACGGATAGAGTCACTTAAATCGGTCTTCTCACCCACGGTCAACGCTGAAAGCACAGCCAGTTCATCTCCTTCAAATCCCAGCTTCCGATAAAGGTTTATCACCTTTTCCTGACAAAACATCGCAGTATACCTGATAGATGGTGACCATAACGCCCATTTCCCGGATGCTACGTACCCCGTTCCACTAATGCCATGACGCATCAAATAGCGGGCATAGTCAAACTCATCAAAGTTTCCTCCGTTAGCGGGTGGAGCAATGCGGGCAGATACCAGCAGTTCATCTCCTATCTTTAATTGTTTATCCCCCAGTTTCAATAAAGTAAACAATGAATCTTTCTGTAAATAAAGAATAGCCTTTCGCCCTATCGGACATACCCCTGACGAATCTCGCAGCTCTTTAAGCAATACCCTACAGAGCAACGTCCGTTCTTTAGTCTCCGGAGTATCCGTTAGTCGTACCCGATAAACCGCTTCCTTCTCCGGAAAGTCATATACCGTTTGTTTTAATTGACAAGTAATGCCTAGCCACCCGCCTGCGAAACAAAGTGCAAAGACAGATATTCCAAAACACCACCGAAGTGAACGCCGTTTCAGAAAATAGAGGGCAATGCACAGTCCGGCAAAGAGACCAAAGTTCAGAATACTCCAAAACAGTTCCGTCGATTGATCAAAGAACCAATCTCCACAAAAAACGCCTGCTATCCACGGGATAATCAGGCGTATATAAGGATACTGATGTAAAGAGGCAGTATTCAATGTGTCCGTTACAACTTGTGTAACTGGCGGATCATCTCTTCCGGGTCCGGTGCTCCGAAAACAGCATTGCCGGCTACCAGCACATCCGCCCCTGCTTCCACCAGTCGGGCACCCGTTTCCAAATTCACACCACCATCCACTTCGATCAATGCTTTTGAACCGGTCCGTTCTATTAAAGCACGCAATTCACGGACTTTCTCTACAGAATGCTCAATGAACTTCTGCCCGCCAAAACCCGGATTCACACTCATGATAAGTACCATATACACATCCTGAATGATATCCTGCAATAGAGCAACAGGAGTTGCCGGATTGATTGTCACTGCCGGCTGCATTCCAGCTTCTTTGATTTGCTGAATCACCCGATGAAGATGCGTACAAGCCTCATAGTGAACATTCATTGTATGTGCGCCCAACGCTTTCACTTCGGGGATAAACTTCTCCGGATTGACTATCATCAGATGTACATCCAGCGGTTTGTCCGTCAACTTTGCTACATACTTCAACACCGGGAAGCCGAATGAAATATTAGGGACAAATACTCCATCCATTATATCAATATGCACCCACTCCGCTTCGCTGCGGTTTATCATTTCAAGATCTCTCGCCAGATAACCAAAGTCGGCAGAAAGAATGGAAGGAGAAATAATCGGTTTCATCATTCTATTGTTTTAAGTTCTAAGTTAGCTTGACCGTGGTCAGTTCATTTTATCAATTCATTTTATATCCATCCGACAAGCGGAATCCACGAAGCAATTCATCGGTCTTCAGACGTTTCTTGCCGGGAAGTTGCAAAGAGAGGACAGAAACAAATCCATCGGGCACAGCCACCTTTATATATTTCTTGCCATCCGTCACAACTGTTCCGACAGCCAGCTGATGTGCCTCATAAATCTTCTCGCTCTCAAAAATCTTCATCACCACCGCTTCTCCTTCCGGACTGACTAACTCACTCCAGGCAGCAGGATAAGGCGACAGACCACGAATGAAATCATACACCTTTTTCACAGGAGAGTTCCAGTCAATCCGGCAAGTCTCTTTAAAGATCTTCGGAGCGGGACGAAGTTCGCCCACTACCGCCATGTCTTCCTGAGCAATCGGTTTCACCGTATCATTCAAGATCGCATCCACGGTTTCGAGCACCAGCTTACCACCGAGTACCATCAGTTTATCGTGCACCACTTCCACATTATCCGTGTCGGCAATGGGGACACGTACTTGCTGAATCACTTTTCCGGTATCAATCTCGTGTTGCAGGAAGAAGGTAGTAATACCTGTCTCCGTATCGCCGTTGATAACCGCCCAATTGATAGGAGCAGCACCCCGATACTGAGGAAGCAGCGAAGCGTGCAGGTTGAAAGTACCCAACCGCGGCATATTCCAGACCACCTCCGGCAACATACGAAACGCCACCACGATCTGCAAATCCGCCTGCAAGGCACGCAGTTCCTCTAAAAATGCCTCGTCCTTCAATTTCTCTGGCTGCAAGACCGGAAGACCCACCGATACGGCATATTGCTTCACAGCGCTCGGCTGAAGCACGCTACCATGACGGCCCATTGGCTTATCCGGCATCGTAATGACACCTACCACATTATATCCACCTTCTACCAAGGCACGCAGGCTCTCCACGGCGAAATCGGGAGTGCCCATATATACGATTCGTAAATCCTCTTTCTTCATATACAATAAATTGGATCTGTTTTTAACAAGTTAGTCCCCGGAAAAGTTATCGACCAATACCTCCCGATAGGAATTAAATATCTTCGATTTCGACATAAAGCCGATATAATGGCCATTCTCATCGACCACCGGAAGATTCCACGCTTTCGTATCATCAAACGTCTGCATGATCTGATCCATCGGCGTGTTGATTACGATCTTGGCCGGGGCGGAAACCATGAACTTCGATACATGGAAACGATTATACAACTCCGGACGGAACATGATATTCCGGATATTATCCAGCAAGACGATACCCAGCAACACGCCCCGCTCGTCCACGACAGGAAAGGTGTTACGTCCGCTTCGAGAAATGACCTTTACCATATCGCCCAACGTCATCTCCGGAGACACCATCTGGAAATCTTTCTCGATCACGCTATCCGCCCGTAGCAAGGTAAGCACCGCCCTATCCTTATGGTGCGTCAGCAACTCGCCTTTCTGTGCCAAACGCATGGAGTAGATACTATGAGGCTCAAACATAAGGATCGTGATATAGGAACTGATCGAGACGATCATCAAGGGGAGGAACAAATCATACCCACCCGTCAGCTCGGCGATCAAGAAAACACCGGTCAAAGGAGCGTGCATCACCCCGGACATAATGCCCGCCATACCCAGCAAAGCGAAATTCTTCTCTGAGATATACATCGTGAACGGGAAATAATTAGACGTATGCGCAAAGATAAAACCGGCGATACAGCCCAGATACAAACTAGGAGCGAAGATACCACCGCAACCCCCTCCGGCATTCGTGGCGCTGGAAGCGAATACCTTCGTAAGCAAGATCAAGGTCAAGAAGATCAAGACCCCGAAATACGTATCGTTCAGATCGTAAAACAAACTCTTGTCCATGATATGCGAGAACTGCCCGTTCAGCAACGAGCCGATCGTATCATAGCCCTCACCATATAGTGGGGGGAACAGGAATATCAAGATACTCAGCATCACGCCGCCCAACATGAACTTCTTCCAATACGTACCCAACTTCCGGTACATCCCTTCCACCTTGTTCATCACACGGGTAAAATAAAGGGATACCAATCCGCAAAAAACACCCAGCAAGAGCACGTAAGGAATACGCTCGATCTCGAATGCCTCGGTCTGAGAAAACTTAAACATGGCCTCGGTACCGGTAAAGATATAAGACATCGTAGCCGCCGTCACCGACGAGATCAGCAAAGGAAGCACGGAAGTCATCGTAAGGTCCAGCATCAATACCTCGATCACGAACACCAACCCGGCGATAGGCGCCTTGAAGATACCGGCGATCGCTCCGGCGGCACCACATCCCACGAGCAACATCAACGTCTTCTGCTCCATCCTGAACACCCGTCCCAGATTAGAACCGATAGCCGCCCCTGTCAATACGATAGGAGCCTCCGCCCCGACCGATCCACCAAAGCCGATCGTCACGGAACTGGCTACGATAGACGTCCATGTATTATGCGGCTTGATACGGCTCTTTCGTTGCGAGATGGCATACAAGATCTTCGTCACCCCATGGCCGATATCGTCACGCACGATATATTTCACGAACAAGCCGGCCAACAAGATACCGATCACCGGATAAAGCAAATAGAGATAGTTCACGCCATCAGCACTGAAATTACCCGTCAATACATGTTGTATGAAATGGATCAATTGTTTCAATATGATAGCGGCCGCAGCTGTGCAAATTCCCACGACAAAGCTGATATTCAGAAAGAAGTAGAGGAATATACTGCGCAGCTGGCTGAGAATCCTTCCGATTATTCAAACTTCATTCGCTCAACCGGTTCTACTCAGCAGTATGTTGACTTATTCTATACAGACAAGGCGCTGCCTGCTGACGTTGTTGCCCGTTTGGATTCTGTAAAGGTAGGTGGTGTATATGGTCCTTACTATAATGTATCGGACAATACAATCAATTCTTTCAAGAAACTGGCCTCTGCTGCTATGCCTGACTCCATTCAGTATCGTCAGATTCAAGTGGTTGCAGAAGATGCTGCCAAGACCAAGACTTTGGCTGACAGTATCTACACAGCCATTAAAGGCGGTGCAGACTTTGCCGAAATTGCCAAGAAGTACGGTCAGACAGGGGAGGCAACATGGATTTCTTCTGCCAACTATGAAGGTGCTCAAGTGGATGGTGATAATTTGAAGTATATTGCAGCCATCACTACTTTGGGTCAGAATGAGTTGGCTAACCTCGCTTTGGGACAGGCAAACGTTATCTTGCAAGTGATGAATAAAAAAGCTGTGAAAGATAAATATAAAGTAGCCGTTATCAAGCGTCCGGTTGAATTCAGCAAGGAAACTTATAGCAAGGCATACAATGACTTCAGTCAGTTCATTGCAGCCAACAATACTTTGGATAAATTGGTTGCCAATGCAGAAGATGCAGGGTACAGACTATTGGATAGAACTGACTTGTACAGTTCGGAGCACGCTATCGGAGGTGTGAAAGGTACGAAAGAAGCTTTGAGATGGGCATTTGCAGCAAAAGCAGGTGAGGTTTCAGGCCTGTATGAATGTGGCGAAAGTGACCATATGATGGTGGTGGCTGTTACGAATATCATTCCTGAAGGTTACCGTCCGTTGTCTATGGTACAAGAACAGTTGAGAAGCGAAATTCTTCGTGATAAGAAAGCTGAGAAAATCATGGCTGATATGAAAGCTGCCGGTGCAACGACTTTTGACCAATATAAGAATATGGCAAATGCAGTGAGTGACTCCGTAAAGCATGTTACTTTTGCTGCTCCGGCCTATGTTCCGGCATTGCGTAGTAGCGAACCTTTGGTAGGGGCATATGCTTCAATTGCTGAATTAAACAAGTTGAGCGCACCTATTAAAGGTAATGGTGGTGTATTTGTTCTTCAACCTTATGCTAAGGAAAAACTGAATGAAACTTATAACCAGGAAACGGAAGAAGCTACATTGGAAGGTATGCATGCACGTATAGCAAATCAGTTCATGAATGATTTATACTTGAATGCCAATGTGAAAGATAGCCGTTATCTGTATTTCTAATAATAAAAAAGTAGAATAATTTTATATACTTGGGGAAGCCGTTCGATAAATGTCGAACGGCTTTTTTATTTGTGCAACTTTATTCCTACCTTTGCAAAGGATAATTTATCAGTAAATAAACTATCTTTTATCGTAAATATACAGTTAGAATGAAACAACCTCTTTTAGGCCTTACATTAACCGAGCTTCAAACGGTTGTAAAGAATCTGGGGCTGCCAGGATTTGCGGCTAAGCAGATTGCTGCGTGGCTATATGACAAGAAAGTAGCTTCCATAGACGAAATGACAAACTTGTCGTTAAGACATCGGGCTCTGTTGAAAGAGATATACGAAGTAGGATGTGAAGTACCGGTGGATGCCATGCGGTCGGCAGACGGTACCATGAAGTATCTTTACCGTGCCGGAGAGGGACATTATGTTGAAGCCGTTTACATTCCGGATGAAGATAGGGCTACGTTGTGTGTATCTTCCCAAGTGGGATGTAAGATGAACTGTAAGTTTTGTATGACAGGTAAGCAGGGATTCACCGCAAACCTGACCGCTAATCAGATTATTAATCAGATAAATTCTTTGCCCGAACGGGATAAACTGACCAATGTGGTGATGATGGGTATGGGAGAACCGTTGGATAACCTTGATGAGGTTTTGAAAGCGCTGGAAGTGATGACATCATCCTATGGATACGGTTGGAGTCCGAAGCGGATTACACTCTCTTCCGTCGGGCTTCGTAAGGGGTTGCAGCGTTTCATTGAAGAATCAGACTGTCATTTGGCAGTCAGCCTGCACTCGCCCGTGCCTTTGCAACGACGTGAGCTGATGCCTGCCGAAAAGGCTTTCTCCATTACTGAGATTGTAGATTTGTTAAGAAACTATGATTTTAGTAAACAGCGCAGACTATCTTTCGAGTATATTGTTTTTAAAGGAGTGAATGATTCGTTGTTATATGCCAAGGAGTTGTTGAAATTATTGCGGGGGCTGGACTGCCGTATCAATTTGATTCGTTTTCATGCTATTCCGGGAGTTAATCTGGAAGGTGCTGATATGGAGACAATGATAGCATTCCGTGATTATCTGACATCGCATGGACTGTTTACTACGATTCGTGCTTCGCGCGGTGAAGATATATTTGCCGCATGTGGTATGCTTTCGACTGCTAAACAGGAAGAGAATAAAGAAGAATTAATATAAATTATTAACTTTGACGCCAAGCTTATACGCCTTTTTCGTAGTTTTGTAATAACTAAAACATATAAATGTATGAAGAAACACCTGTTTTATTTGAGTATGGCCCTGATAACTGCATTGTTTTCAGCATGTGGTAATGGCAAGAAGGGTGTGTTTACTCCGACATCCAGTGGTCGGGCGTATGAAATTTTGGTAGTGATTGACCAAGGGTTGTGGGAGCGTCCTGCCGGTCGTGCTCTCTATGATGTACTTGATTCTGACGTACCTGGGCTTCCCCAGTCGGAACGTTCATTCCGTATTATGTATACTTCTCCGGCAAACTATGACTCTACATTGAAGTTGATCCGCAATATTATCATTGTTGAGGTGAACAAAGATCTGTATACACAGCCTAAGTTCAAATATGCGAAGAATGTATATGCTGCACCTCAATCTATTCTGACTATTCAGGCACCGGATGAAGCCTCTTTTGAGAAGTTTGTCGAGGAGAACAGGCAAGTAATTGTGGATTTCTTTACCCGTGCTGAAATGAACCGTCAGATTGCAGTGCTGGAAAACAAACACAGTGACTATGTTTCTACGAAAGTAAAGAGTATGTTCGATTGTGACGTATGGGTTCCGGGTGAACTGACGGCGACTAAGCAGGGAGAAAACTTCTTTTGGGCAGGTACGAATGCTGCTACAGGTGATCAAAACTTTGTTATCTATTCCTATCCTTATACCGACAAGGATACATTTACGAAAGAGTATTTCGTGCATAAGCGTGACTCTGTGATGAAGATTAATATTCCTGGTGCAAGGGAGGGTATGTATATGGAAACCGATTCATTGATGACAGACGTACGTCCTATCAATGTACAGGACGAATATGCATTGGAAGCTCGTGGCTTGTGGCGTGTGAAAGGCGATTTTATGGGTGGTCCGTATGTATCTCATGTCCGTTTGGATAAAGTTAATCAGCGCATTATCGTATCCGAGATATTTGTGTATTCACCCGATAAGATGAAACGTAATCTGGTACGTCAGATGGAAGCGTCACTGTATACGCTTAAATTGCCCGGAAGCAAACAGGAAGGAAATGAGATGCCTTTGGCAGTAACAAAAAAAGATTCTACTAAAACAGAAAAATAAGGATGGAAGATAATAAAATAAGAGTCGGTATAACTCAGGGAGATATAAACGGGGTTGGGTATGAAGTGATTTTGAAAACATTTTCGGATCCGATGATGTTGGAGTTATGTACCCCGATTATTTACGGTTCACCCAAAGTAGCTGCTTATCACCGCAAGTCATTGGATTTGCCGACTAATTTCAGTATTGTGAACTCGGCATCGGAAGCTGTCCCTAATCGTCTGAGTGTCGTGAACTGTACAGACGATGAAGTAAAAGTTGAGTTTTCCAAACCTGATCCGGAGGCTGGTAAAGCTGCTCTTGGTGCTTTGGAGAAGGCAATTGAAGAATACAAAGCGGGGCTGATTGATGTTATTGTTACGGCTCCTATCAATAAGCACACTATTCAGTCGGAAGAATTCTCTTTTCCCGGACATACGGAGTATATCGAAGAGAAGTTGGGTGATGGCGGAAAAGCTTTGATGATTCTGATGAAAGATGATTTACGGGTGGCATTAGTGACAGGACACATTCCTGTACGGGAGATAGCATCGGCTATAACGAAAGAGTTGATACAGGAGAAGCTACTCGTTTTTAACCGTGCGTTGAAGCAGGACTTTGGTATCGGAGCACCGCGTATTGCTGTACTTTCCCTGAATCCACATGCCGGTGATGAAGGTTTATTGGGTACGGAAGAGCAGGAAGTAATCATCCCTGCCATTAAAGAATTGGCGGGGAAAGGCATATTGTGTTATGGTCCTTATCCGGCTGACGGCTTTATGGGTTCCGGTAACTTTACTCATTTTGACGGTATACTGGCAATGTATCACGATCAGGGACTTGCTCCTTTTAAATCTTTGGCTATGGATGAAGGTGTAAACTATACGGCCGGTCTTCCGGTAGTGCGTACTTCACCGGCGCATGGCACGGCTTATGATATTGCAGGAAAAGGGATCGCTTCCGAAGATTCTTTCCGGCAGGCTGTCTATGTGGCAATCGATGTGTTCCGTAACCGTATGCGCGAGCAGGAAGCACATGCCAATCCCCTGAGGAAACAATATTACGAAAGACGTGACGACAGCGATAAGCTGAAACTTGATAGTACAGAAGAGGATTTGTAGTATGACGAAAGCGGAAATACAACAAGTAAAACTGCGTTTTGGTATTATTGGCAATAACGAGGCATTGATGCGTGCTATTGATATCGCCATTCAGGTAGCTCCTACTGATTTGTCGGTGCTGATTACCGGAGAGAGTGGTGTGGGTAAGGAGAGTTTTCCGCAGATTATCCATCAATACAGCCGCAGAAAGCACGGACAATATATCGCTGTAAACTGCGGGGCTATCCCCGAAGGAACGATTGATTCGGAACTGTTCGGCCATGAAAAAGGCGCTTTTACCGGTGCTATCGGTGAACGTAAAGGGTATTTTGGCGAGGCTGACGGCGGTACCATTTTTCTTGATGAGGTGGGGGAGCTTCCTATGCCTACACAAGCTCGTTTGCTTCGGGTGCTCGAGACAGGTGAGTTTATTAAAGTCGGTTCGTCTAAAGTTGAAAAAACGAATGTACGTATTGTTGCTGCTACCAATGTGAATTTTACACAAGCAATTGCTGACGGGCGTTTCCGCGAAGATTTATACTACCGTCTTAATACAGTGCCTATTCCGGTTCCGGCTTTACGCGAACGTGGAGAGGATGTTGTGTTACTGTTCCGCAAGTTTGCATCAGACTTTGCCGAAAAGTATCGTATGCCTGCCATTCAGCTGACTGATGATGCCAAACAAGTGCTGCTGACATATCCATGGCCCGGTAATGTACGTCAGTTGAAGAATATAACGGAACAGATTTCCATTATTGAAACCAATCGTGAAATCAACGCTTCTATTTTGAAGAATTACCTGCCCGAACAGAGTAATATGCAGCGCCTGCCCGCCTTGTTTGGGGTAAAGAATGAAAGTAAAAGTTTTGAAAGCGAGCGCGAAATACTGTATCAGGTGCTTTTTGACATGCGCCAGGATGTCACCGAGTTGAAAAAACTGGTACACGAGATTATGACCGAACGGGCAACTATGGGAAATCAGGGTGCGACACCTACTGCTTATTATGCATCTGCTCCAGCGGTAGTAGCTTCAGTACCTGCTGCCGGAGTGCCTACTATAATACACCCTTCCGTGAAATCAGCTCAGGAAGTAGATGAGGATATTCAAGACACAGAAGAGTATGTTGAAGAATCTCTCTCATTGGATGAAGTGGAAAAAGAAATGATACGCAAGGCACTTGAAAAGCATCATGGAAAGCGTAAAAGTGCGGCTAAAGATTTGAATATATCGGAGCGTACGCTATACAGAAAGATAAAAGAATATGGATTGGATTAAGAAAATAACGTTGATATCGGCGTTAGCAGGTTTGGTGTGCGTGGTAGTTTCCTGCCGCATCTCTATGGGACTTGCTCCGATAAGTTCTATTGATTACAGCAAAGTGAAGACTATTACGATTGCAGAATTTCCTAATCGTGCCGAGTACGTGTATGCTCCCATGACTACGGAGTTTAACCAGAAACTTAAGGATATGTTTATCCAGCAAACACGTTTGCAATTGGTGAATGCCAACGGCGATCTGGAAATAGACGGTGAGATAACGGGTTATAACCAATACAATGAAGCTGTAGCAGCTGATGGCTATTCTTCTAAAGTGAAGCTGACTATGACCGTAAACGTGCGTTATGTAAACAATACCAATCATGAGGAAGATTTTGAACAACAGTTTTCCGCTTTCCAGACTTATGATTCCTCCTTGCTGCTGACTGATGTGCAGGATGACCTGATAAGTAAAATGATAAAGGATATCACAGAACAAATATTTAATTCAACCGTAGCTAACTGGTAACCGAGGAATGACTTCTGCCTATTTGCAACAATGGATACAGCATCCTGAAATGTTGAATAAGGATACTTTGTACGAACTTCGTACTCTGCTGGTCCGTTATCCCTATTTTCAGTCGCTTCGGCTGCTGTACCTTAAGAATCTCTATTTGCTGCATGATGTCACATTCGGAGCAGAACTGCGTAAGGCTGTTCTGTATGTGGCAGACAGACGTGTATTGTTTTATTTGATAGAAGGCGACCGCTATAGGTTGAAATCGCAAAAGTCACCTTTACTTTCTTCCAGAGTGCCGGAAGAAGAACCTAATGTGGATCGTACACTCTCTTTGATAGATGCTTTTTTGGCAACAGTTCCCGAAGAGCATTCGCAGGTTACAGAATTGGATTATGCAATGGATTACACAACTTATCTGTTGCAGGATGACGGACAGAATGATTCTGAACCAACCGGTGGGGAGGAAGTTCCTAAACTGCGCGGACACGAACTGATAGATGGATTTATACGTAAGAGCGAGGCGTCGGAATCATCTGTATTTGAAAGATCGGTATGTTCTGAGAAAGTTCTCGTATCTCCGGAAGAAAAGGAGGCATCTCTTGAAGATAAGGAAGTGATTTCCGAGCAAAAAGAGACTTTCCCCGCTTCCCTTTCAAAGAACGAATATTCTACTTCCGAAGATGATGAAAATGATGATGGACAGATTCGTCAGGAAGATGTGGATGATAGCTGTTTTACAGAAACTTTGGCAAAAATCTATATTAAACAGCACAGATATGATAAAGCACTTGAAATTATTAAAAAATTAAGTTTGAATTATCCAAAAAAAAATGCTTACTTTGCAGACCAAATCAGATTTTTGGA
>ENA-UEOR01001811-UEOR01001811.1-human-gut-metagenome-genome-assembly--contig:-NODE-1811-length-12267-cov-8.713700_pt1 | contig 12267 bp, 10 predicted proteins | sample MGYA00242887_ERZ507890 | MGnify/ENA primary metagenome ERZ507890 (study PRJEB26167, sample SAMN06115431) | human gut metagenome | host: Homo sapiens | place: China:Guizhou | collected 2014-10-21...
TACGTATTCCATAATGAGCTGTCGCATTATGAGCGCCATCTCCTTGCATCCAATAACGATAATACATAGACTGTCGCCATTCCGGAGAAGTCTTTCCTAATAAATTATCCCGAAAACTTTTTCCTTGCATATAAGCAGGCGTATTCTTAACCCCCGCATAATCCAAGAACAAAGGAGCAAAATCTATATTTAAGATAATATCATCATTTATTCCTCCCGCTTGAATTTCTTTCGGATAGCGAATCAAAAACGGCATACGAAGACTTTCTTCATACATCAACCGTTTATCAAACCATCCATGTTCCCCTAAAAAGAAACCTTGATCTCCAGTATAAACGACAATTGTATTTTCCGTTAAATTATTCTCATCCAAAAATTTCAAGATTCGACCGACGTTCTCATCTACTCCCGCTACACAACGTAAATAATCCTTAATATAAATTTGATAAGCCCAATGCCTGAATTCATCCCTGGACTTATCCGATGGAATCGGAGTTTTCAAGTCATTTTTATTCATGAACTCTAGCCCCATTCGTATCTCAGAAGTATATTTTCCTTTACTTTCATAAGCATCGAGCAAATTAGATGGCTCGGGAACATTCACTCCTTCCAACAACCCCTTAAAGCGTTCGGCAGGTTGCCAAGGTCTATGAGGAGCCTTGAAATGGCACATCAAGAAAAATGGCTTATTCTTATCCACATTCTCCAAATAGGAAATGGCCTCATTTGCTATGACATCGGTACTATGCCCCTTATGAACTTTTCCTATAGCCCCTTCCCCCTCTTTATTTGCGACATCACGCCAATTCCCTTTTTCGATCAATATCGGATCATGGTATCGGCCTTGCCCTGGAAGAACTTTATAATAATCAAACCCACTTGGCTCTGTTCCTAAATGCCACTTCCCGACAATAGCAGTCTGATAACCGGCACACTGCAACTCCTTTGCCACATTCGGCAAATCTCTCGAGAGACGATCACCTAATGTATATACTCCATTTTTTTGACTATATTGCCCTGTTAAAATAGCCGCCCTACTAGGGGTACTTATCGAATTGGTTACAAAACAATTATTCAAACGAACGCCTTCTTTGGCTATCCGGTCTATATGGGGTGTTGGAAGTACTGATGATAATATCCCACCATAAGCACTAACAGCTTGAGAGGTATGATCATCAGACATAATAAAAATGATATTAGGAGCCTTATTTTCTGAATGTGCGAAAAAAAAGCTAACCTCTACAAAAACGAATAAACCCGTAGAAAATATCTTATACATACTAACGATTAATTAAAATTCGATAAAGAATAAGGATAGTCATCCTTACTATATTGTTTATCTCTAAGAGGATCAGATACCATATCAAATCGTAAAGTTCCTCCTTGAATTATATCCTCATGACGAATAAATAAAGGAGAATATATATCTTCATTTAAATAGGTTTGTCCCACGAACCTGTTTTTTTCGCAATTTCCCGGAGCAGAGATAACAAATTTTTTCCCATTAGATAAAGAAAGTGTCACCTTATCAAAGATAGGGCTTCCTAAAATATATTCCCCAGAACCCGGACAAACAGGATAGAATCCTAAGGCACTAAACAAATACCCCTGTCCAAGCTTTCTGCCCTCGTTGTAAGCAGCCGCAAGGTTTGCCATATACTGGTGGCTGTACAGATTCTTCTTGTTTACTACATTAAACTTCTGGAAATACAAGGTATCCTGACCCACGCCAATGTAGTTTTTCGCCAGAATTTTTGCTCCTCCTTCAAGTGCTGCATACCGGGTATTCCATCCCGCTTTTTTTGCATATGCCAGTCCGTTTTTGATGACCAGTGTGGAGGTAATGCCCGCTGCCCCCACATTAAAATAGTTATAGTACCCCTTATAACCGCTATAAGTTCCGGAAATCAGGGAACTGGTTCCTTTTAACCCCTGCTCCTGACGCACTCTGGATGCAAGATGATACGGGCTGACCCCGGTTTCCTCACCGATATCCATAAATGCCTGCGCATAATCCAGCGCAGATCCGTCGCTGTCCTCAACCATATTCTCCATAAAGGTTCCTTTCAGGATAGAAGAAACTCCCTGCCTGGTCTGCACCTTGCTGAAACTTAAACTTTCAAATTGAAAAATATCGGTTTCATTGAGAAAATTCCGCGGATCTAAATAATAGGCGATATATTTAGAATTGGCACCGACCCATGAAGATCCGTCATAAACCGTCCACACATTGGTGGTCCAGTCATATGCACCGTCTGCGGTGGATTTGGTTGCGTCATTTCCGGTCTTCGGAACAAGATTGACTCCGTTTACACTCTCTTTGCTGACCACGGTATTCCAGTCAAGCCCGGTCTTAACCGCCTGAAACTGCCACTGCGGATATGCTGTGTGAAGTGCGGAAAGTGCACTGATGTAACTATCCGGAAATCCTGCCGCACGCAGCTGCACGGCATAACTGCTGGCTGCTGCATCTGTACGCACACTGACTCCGGCAAGCGTTCCTGTTATAAGAATTGCCCCACAAAGCAGGGCACTCAAAAAGCGTTTTATCTTTCGCATATTCTTCCTCACCTGTTATGATCTGACTGCGCGGCATCCCAAATGCAGTGCAGTCTTTCTGTATCATTATATAGAAAAAGCATATCTGCGTCAATTCTGTGCGTTGTTCTTTTTGTTCCGGGTACAGTTACTCTCCTTTATGATGTAATGCGGACGTCTTTTGACTTCCATATAGGTTTTTGCAATATACTGTCCCATAATTCCCATACAAAACAGCTGGATTCCGCCAATGCATGTCACGATACATACCAGCGACGGCCAGCCGGCAACCGGATCCCCGAATACCAATGCGCGTACGATTTCCGCGATGATTGCAATAAAAGAAACCACGGTGAGCACCAGCCCCAGATACGAGGAAATCTTCAGCGGAACATCCGAAAAATTGATAATCCCATCAAACGAATAGCGCACAAGTTTCCAGAAATTCCACTTGGTTTCTCCCGCAGAACGTTTTACATTTTGAAATTCCAGCCACTTGGTATCATATCCGACCCAGGCAAAGATTCCTTTGGAAAACCGGTTATATTCACTGACAGAAAGAATGGAATCTACCATTGCACGGTTCATCAGACGGTAATCCCTTGCCCCGTCTGCAATCTCAATGTGGGAAAGTTTCCGCATAACTTTATAAAACATGCGTGCAAAAAACGAACGGATCTTTGGCTCTCCCTGCCGGTTCACCCGGCGGGTTGCCACATTGTCACAGTCTCCGGCTTCTAACATCGCAGCCATCTGTGGCAAGAGCGATGGCGGATCCTGCAGATCCGCATCCATCGTCGTCACATAATCCCCCTTTGCATAGGACAATCCTGCCAGCAGCGCCGCTTCTTTTCCAAAATTGCGGGAAAAAGAAAGATAGTGCACGCGCTCATCTTCTGCTGCAAGTTCCCGGATCTTTTGCAGTGTTGCATCCTTCGATCCGTCATTGACAAATAAATATTCAAAATCATAATCGCCCATTTCCCGTGTCACGCGGTTTAATTCCCGGTACAAAATCTGCAGAGATTCCTGCTCATTGTACATCGGTACGACGATACTGATGCATTTTTTCCCCATGTTTCCCCCTTGTCTTATATCTTATCCACATACTAAACAAGAATAACAGAAGCGCAGCTATGCTGATGGCAGCTCCGATCTGTACGCCCGGTGTGGTATAACGCAGCTCGATTTTGTGCGTTCCTTCTTTTAAGTGTACACCAATGAGTGCATCTGCGAAAGGCTTTATTTTCGTCTTTTTCCCATCCACATACAACGTCCATCCCTCATCTGCCGGCACTGACAGAATCAGTCTTCCCGCCTGCCCGACATCAATACTTCCCACAATTTTTCGATCCGTCATTTTTTCAAGGGTCATGGTCTGTTCACTGAGCGTCTCATACGCGGTGCACATGGCCTTGAAATTCAGGCGGTACACATGATATTCAATCGTTTCCGCATTCAGATTGGTAATATGGATCTTTGTTCCTGCTTTGCACTCTCCCAGATCCAGCAGATACCGGTGGGTGGTCTTTCCATACTGCTGCGTCCATCCGTCATCTCTTGATACCGTCAGGGAATCTGCATTACAGGTTACATAATCTGCGTAATAATATCCATCCTCGGATATATCAATTGTCGTATCCCCGGCTGCCTGCGACTGTGTACAGGCTGCCGGATAAAGCATGTCTCCTTTTGCGCCCAGCTGCTGTGCCAGGGAATTCAGGGAACCGATCCTATCAAGCATGGAAGATTCCCAGCCTTTTATTGCCTTCTCGCTCATCATATAGCCAAGTGGCAGGCAGTAGTTATTCCGATAAAGATAATTTCCATTGCTGCTTCCCACAAATGTCCGCAGTGGACTTTCATCCTCTGGATTGGAAGAAAGCATATATTTCACAGAAAACATAGCTGACGGAAGCGGAGAAGCACCATTATAACAGTAGAAATTCTTTCCTCCCTCCATATACAGGCTCTGGAAGAGATGGCTGACATCCAGATTCATCAGGGAAGAAAAGACCGTCGCAGAACGGTATCCGTACAGGCTGTCATCGTTTTTGGTTTTTCGCCCGCTGTCCTCCACCCGGTAAAATCCGTCATTTCCGTTATCCTCTTTTGCCTGTTGCAGCAGATCTTCGTAGTACCCCTGTTTATCCGTATATGCCACGCGGCTGGTAACGCCAAGCCCGGTTACCGCCATATTGACTGCCAGTTCTGCAATGGCAACACAAAAGGCAGCTTCCCGCAGGGCTATCCGCATTTTCTTCGGGGCAATTTTAAGCAAAAGAAGCAGGATTCCATAAACCAGGATAAACAGCATGGTAATCACAACTGCCATGTACTCCGTCACCAGTTCATCCCCGTAATATCCGGAGAGAACCATCAGTGTCAGTGCGGCAAGCACTGCTATGATGATATGCCAGCATCTGGTTCCTTTCCATTTGCGGATCGTTGCAAATCCCATGACCAGAAGCACAAAAATGTAAAGGAATGACTGTCTGCCCGGCAACGCCTGCGGAAAATGCATACCATGCCAGATATAATCCAGCTGATTATCTGCAAAGCTCACAAGGAAAAAGACAAGCATCAGCATACGCGGAACTTTTTCCTTCCAGGAGATTCTGCGGTTCAGCACATACAGCCATACCAGTACCAGGGTAAATGCCCCGGCATACAGATTCGGCCAGTGATCATTTCCCGTATAACTTGTAGTGACGGCTGCCGCACGCCCCAGCTCCGCAATAACAGAAAAATACCACTCCAGCGTTTTCGGAAAGCTGTCTTCAGCAGACCCGGAAGCAGAAAGCACGGCGATCTCCGGCAATAGCAGTACCATCGAGACAGACCCTGCCAGCAGGGAATACCATGCAAACCGTAAAAATGCTTTCAGTTTTCCTCCTTTCTGCGTAAAAAAGAGAAGAATAAAATAAAACACCAGAAAGATACAGATCATGATGGAAATGTAATAATTTGCAAACACCGACAATGCAAGTGTCACAAAATACAGTCCCGGTTTCTGCTCCCGTACCAGTTTTTCCAATCCCACCATGATCAGAGGAAAAAGGAGGATGCAGTCCATCCACATGATATCCCAGCTGTAGGCTGCCACAAATCCGGACAATGCATATGCCGTAGAACATACAAGTGCCGGAATCACCTGATTTTTATGGAGTTTTGAGTCTTTTCCAATCAGATGAAAATGATATTTTAAGAATAAGAAAAAAGTCAGTCCGCACAGGGCAATCTTTGCCAGCACCAGTATCGTCATAAACTCGATCACATAATGTTTCGGGCAGAGCACGATCAGAAAATTAAGCGGACTCGCCAGATAATAGGCATACAGGGAAACAAAATCCGATCCCAGTCCCAGGTTCCAGGAATACTGCAGACTTCCGCCGGTTCTTAATTTATGAAGAAACTCTGTAAAAAACGGACAGTACTGATGATACATATCGATATGCAGAATACAGTTATCCCCGAAAGGATATACCCCGTTTCCGATACAGATGACCACACAGATTATAAATGGCATAAGAAATGCCATCACATAAGGAAATGACCGGTGCGACACCATCCGCGAAATCATTTTTTTCATGTTCTTACTCATCCTTTTCCTTGTTTTTTTCAAACAACTGATAATACTGAAGCTTCTTGTAAGTCTGAAGCTGTTTTTCATCGGCTCCGATCCCTTTTGTCTGCCCCGCTTCTGAGATCACCGGGTAAGTTTTGCTCAGACTTAAGAGGTAATTCTGGTATGCATTCGTCGGCACTCCTGCTGCGGTAAGTACCTGCGCCGCAAGATAATTCAGACTCGTATTTTTATCTTTCGCTCCCTCGATCCCATAATTACTCCACACCAGATAAGGTACGAGATAACGTTTTTGTGTCTCTACCTGTGCCCCGTTTTCCACGACAGAAGCCACTGTATCATTCGGCTGATGATCCCCGAAAAATACGATGATCGTCCTGTCATCCACTTTGGAAAAATAATCAATCAGATTTTCGAGTGCCTGATCGGTCTTGTGGATCAGTGTCAGGTACTGATTGAGCGGTTCGCTGGCATACTGTGACTGGATATCATTCGTCAGATTCATATAGGTATCGGTATATCCGCCATGATTCTGCATCGTCACATTGAAAATAAAGGCCGGTTTGCCGGAGGCTTTGTTTTTCTCATAAGTTTCTATAATGTGTTCCATATCCGATGCATCGCTGATATAATTGCGCACATAGGAGACATCCCTGTAATCTTCCATAAAATCCAGATTGTCAAATCCAAGCAGAGGATACACTTTATCCCGGTTCCATCCGCTGGCCTGATACGGATGCTGTGCATAGGTCGCATATCCTAAGGATTTCAGATAACCTGCTAAAGACGGTGTCCTGCCCTTGATGTACTGCTGATACGGAATACTTCCGTTCGGAAGGAATGCCATCGTATTGCCTGTCAGAAATTCAAATTCCGAATCCGCAGTGTTTCCCCCACACACAGATGTCTGGACATATCCCGTGACCGTGTTTTTCTCCCCCTGCTGCATCCGGTGCATAAACGGCATGTAATCCTCATTGGTTTCTAACGGTCCCAGCACTTTTAAATCCGAAAATGCCTCATCCATGATGACAATGATGTTGGGTAGATCCTGTGTGTCGGTTTCTGTTGTCTTCGTTTCGTATTTCGCCAGCGTCTCTTTTGCTTCATCCGCATCGTATCCTGCCGGACGCTCCACTGCCACATAGGCAAGATCCATGGCAAAGGTCACCGCCATGCCATTTACTTTTGTCATATATGCCGGTGTGAACAGAAACGGATACAGATAATGTTTTGTCTGAAACGATTCCTGCTGCAGGGCATTGACAAATGTACACAATACCAGTCCCACCAGTACGATACTCCCCAGCCTTATTTTCCAGGAAAAACGCGGGCCTTTTTTAAAAAGGCAGGTCAGCACAAATAATGCAATAAAAACAAGTGTAACAATCACCATGCGCCGGTCCGGTGTAAAATCATAGTTTCCAGCCACACTGGCTGCTGTTCCAGCCGAAAACAGATCCCACGGAACAAACGGTGTGGAACGGAATTTCATCACATAATGATTGGTAATTCCAAACGCCACAGCAAGTCCGTACAGCACTCTGGACGCAAAACACATTCTTCCGGTCAGAAAATATAACATCCATCCGATCAACTCAAACAAAAAAATATTAAAAAGCTGTGCTCCCACACGCACTTCCGCAAACGGATTGTGTTCATAACACTCCATCAGGTAAAAAGCAAACACCGGAACCACGGCATACCATAACAGCCATATACCCTTCTGTTTCCACCCTTCTGTCCGTTTCTGTGCGTTGTTTTTCTCCCTTTTTGTCTGCTTGCGTGCGACTGTCTGCTCCATGTTCCCTAACATAAAAATGAGTATGGCTCCTTCCATTCCTTCCATTTCCATCGCTTTCATACGATTTTATCTGAATAGAATTTTACCACACTCATTCTGCTTTTAAAACGCATTTCACATTTTTATCATAATTTCATCCTAGTAATTGGATAACACCAGACGCTCCCGGTATGCACGATCCATACCATCGATCACGCGGCGTGCCTGCCCGTATCTGCGTGGATTGATGGTGATCACCCAGAGGGTATCTGCCCCCTGGTAGGTTTCCCTCTTAAAAAAAGGAATCTTTTTACTGTTCTTTGTAAATGGAATGTGCTGTTCAAGCAGTGCCTCCGCCGTATGTGTACTCACTCTGGAATTGGTGGTACGGCACAGTTCCACGTCGTTATCCTTATAATTTCCAAGTTTCATCGTCATGCTTTTTGCATCTTCCTCCTTACGTGACTTTTACCTCAATCTCCCTGCCAAGTCCTCCTGCAACTTTTTCCAGAAAGTCCAGACTCGGATTATATCTCCCGCTCTCCAGACGGGAAATATTTGACTTTCTGGTACCGACTTTTTCTGCGAGCCGTTCCTGTGTCATCCCCTGCTCCTTTCGCACCTGCCGAAGCTGGGCTGCAATTTCCTGTCTGGCGTGATTATGTTCCTGCATATCCGCCCCCTTACACCTTTATAAATCGTGCTCATGTATTCTAAAGTTATCATATATGATAACTTCTGTCAATGAACCAAAAGTCCTATTCTCGAAATCATAAAAAGGCTTGCAAATGCGTCTTTCATATGTTAATATAATATTTGTTCGCGCCGGCATGTCGGAATTGGCAGACGAGGCAGACTCAAAATCTGTTGATGGCAACATCGTGTGGGTTCAAGTCCCACTGCCGGCATATAAAAGACCTCAGGTTTCCAATCGGAAATCTGAGGTCTTTCTTTTTGCGGCACATCGTTTTCTTAAACAAAAAGAGGACGCATCCCGTTTTCCCCGGGATTTGCGTCCTCTGTTATTTTATCTGTACATCCTAACTCTTTTATTTTGTGATCCTGATATCATCAAAACAGTCAAATGTTGCAAAGTAATCTTCCGGTGTCTCTGCACGACGGATCATCTTCACACTTCCGTCTTCTTTGAGCAGTAATTCTGCAGAACGAAGACGTCCATTGTAATTATATCCCATGGAAAATCCATGTGCTCCGGTATCGTGGATCACAAGATAATCTCCCATGTCGATCTCTGGCAGTTTCCGGTCAACCGCGAACTTATCGCAGTTCTCGCAAAGACTTCCTGTCACATCATACACGTGATCGCATGGTGCATTTTCTTTTCCAAGAACCGTAATGTGATGATATGCCCCGTAAATTGCCGGACGCATCAGGTTTGCTGCACATGCATCCACACCAATATACTCTTTGTAGATATGTTTCTCATGGATGGCCTTCGTCACAAGGCATCCGTAAGGTCCGAGCATGAAACGTCCCATCTCGGTATAAATGGATACATCCCCAAGTCCTGCCGGAACTAAGATCTCATCGAACTTTTTGTGCACACCTTCTCCGATGACAGCGATATCATTCGGCTCCTTGTCCGGTGTATAAGGGATTCCCACACCACCGGAAAGATTTACGAATCTGATATCACATCCGGTCTTTTCCTTTAATTCCACGATCAGTTCAAACAGTTCTCCTGCAAGCTTCGGATAGTATTCGTTTGTGACGGTATTGCTGGCAAGAAATGCATGGACACCGAAATGCTTTGCTCCCTTATCCTTTAAAATCTTAAACGCTTCGATGAGCTGATCCTTTGTCATGCCGTATTTGGAATCTCCAGGGTTGTCCATGATTCCGTTGCTCAGTTCAAATACTCCGCCTGGATTGTAACGGCAGCTGATGGTCTCCGGAATATGACCGATCGTTTCTTCTAAGAAATCAATATGGGTGAAATCATCCAGATTGATGATTGCCCCGAGTTCATCCGCATAGGCAAATTCCTCTGCCGGCGTATCATTTGAAGAAAACATAATATGCTTTCCGTCAAATCCACAGGACTTTGCAAGCATCAGTTCTGTGTAAGAGGAACAGTCACATCCCATATCATATTCCTGTAAAATTTTTAAGATATATGGGTTTGGGGTTGCTTTCACTGCAAAATACTCGCGGAATCCCGGATTCCATGCAAAAGCTTCCTTTACTTTTTTTGCATTCTCACGAATGCCTTTTTCATCATATAAATGAAACGGTGTCGGGTATGTTTTGACGATCTCCTCCACCTGACTCTTTGTTACAAACGGCTTTTTCTCCATAATCTGGCTCCTTTATCTACACTTTTTCGTCTGATGTTATGCTACAACAACTCTTTTACAAATTCAAGCAATTTTCGCCTTTTCCTTTTATTTTTCCACAGATTATGATATGATATGCATGATCGAATGTTAGATTAAGCGAACGAAAGATGAGGAACATCATGGGTGTAACAGTTTTACCTTATATTGATCAGACACAGACAGCCAGGCTGCAGGAAGCAGCTTCTGCCAATATACAGACACCGAAAAATACGGATGAAGCCGTCACCACATTTAAGGAATGTCTGGCCTCCGCTGAGCGCAGCGTACAGGCCATGGCAGTGGACGCACTGCTTGCCGCCAGCAACAGTGGTGCCGTTTCCCTGGATACGGTACAGCAGATCCTTGGATTTACCCCGCAGACCGATGCACCGGTTGATACGTCTCCGGTCACGGATACTTTCACAAGTTCCAGTTCTTCTGCTAATACGACCGCAGCAAATGCCACATCCTCCGGCAGCGTTTCCTCTCCGGAGAATCTCGAAGAATATTTCAAAGAAGCTTCCGAAACATACGGTGTGGATATCAACCTGCTCAAAGCCATTGCCAGACAGGAATCCAACTTTAACCCATCCGCAACCAGCTCTGCCGGTGCCATGGGTGTCATGCAGCTGATGCCGTCCACCGCCAAAGGACTTGGTGTTACAAATGCATACGATGCACAGGAAAATATTATGGGTGGTGCCAAACTGATGGCGCAGAACTTAAAGAAATACAACGGAGATGTTTCCCTTGCGCTTGCCGCATACAATGCCGGTGGTGGAAATGTCGACAAGTACGGTGGGATTCCACCGTTTAAGGAAACACAGAATTATGTCAAAAAAGTGCTTGGTTATTATCAGAATTCCAACGCTTAATTTCTAAAAAGAACCCGTAAAGACGAACGCTCTGCTGTTCATCTTCACGGGTTTTTTACTGCCTAAAGAAAATCTGATTATAATTTGAATCTGGAAAGAAGATCTCCAAGACTTGTTCCGGCCGTTTCATTTGAGCTGTACTCGATTGCCTCTGCCTCTTCTTCCTCCTGCGGCTTTTCCATAATATCTTCCAGCGCTTTCATGCTCAGGCTGACTTTTCCATCGTTGGTATTTAAAATCTTCGCCTTTACTTTCTGTCCCTCTTTTAAAACTTCATGAACGGAAGAGATCCGCTTCTGGCTGATCTGTGAAATATGAACCAGACCGCTGATGCCATTCCCGATATTGATGAATGCTCCGTATGGCATAATGGATTCTACGGTTCCCTCTACCACAGATCCAGGCACAAGCATGGCAATCCGGTGATTTCTTTCTTCCTCGCGCTCCTGTCTTGCCACAACTTTTCCGGACAATACCAGTTTATTCTTCTCAGGATCTACGGTAATCACAACGACACGCACATCTTTTCCGATCCATGCATCCGTGTCTTCCACATAATCTGCGGACAACTGGGATGCCGGAATGAATGCCCGGATTCCTTCTAAGAATGCAACCACACCACTCGGCACACTCTCTTTGATCCGGACAGTCACAACCGTCTGCTGCTCCATCATCTCCCGGAGTTTATCCCAGGCAAGCACTTCGTTTGCTTCCTTTTTCGACAATTCGATGTTTCCGTGTCCGTCATCTGTACGCACAACCGTTGCCTCGATGATGTCTCCCGGCTGTAATTCTTCCTTGGCATGAAAATCCGGATCATTGCTCAGATTTTCAATTTTGATAATTCCCGGTGCATAATAATTCAGGTCAAGTGTCACTTCTTCATCGGTTACTGCTACCACAGCTCCACTGACAATATCTCCTTCGTTAATCGTGCGGAAAGAACGTTCCAGCTCCTTTTCATAATCCTTCATTGATTCCATCTGCAAAACCTCCTTTAAAACATCTGAAAAATTGCAAAACGGCAGAACCCCAAAGGATTCCACCGTTTTATGAAGCGAGCTGATGACGGGAATTGAACCCGTGACCCCTTCCTTACCAAGGAAGTGCTCTACCTCTGAGCCACATCAGCATCTCGTTGACCGC
>ENA-UEOR01001821-UEOR01001821.1-human-gut-metagenome-genome-assembly--contig:-NODE-1821-length-12225-cov-26.064537_pt1 | contig 12225 bp, 11 predicted proteins | sample MGYA00242887_ERZ507890 | MGnify/ENA primary metagenome ERZ507890 (study PRJEB26167, sample SAMN06115431) | human gut metagenome | host: Homo sapiens | place: China:Guizhou | collected 2014-10-21...
GCGTTTTTAGTTCTGATAATCGAAATACCACCAGTATGTATCACCAAATTCTCTACGCATCAGGTTCCCCACCAGACAGATTGGGATTGCACGCCAGGTCGGGATATTTAAAAACGCCGGACCTGCCGCAAGGATTCCTCCCCTGAGCTCCAGAATCGGAATCATTGAAATAATAAAAATAATCAGTTCTTTGGCAGCCTTGCCACCCAGATGAGTTACAAACCACTGTACTAAAGTTTCAGTCATACAAATCTCCTATTTTTTACTTATTAAATCGGTGTTCGACGTGTCAATACGCATAAATTGCTTATTTGTGTAAGCACAAACGCAATTTATGTTTTTAACACTTACATCATATATTCACGGAGGAAGGCAAAGAGTGCTTCCATCTCTTCTCTCGTACCAATCGTCACACGCAGATATTGCTCAATCCGCTCGCTTCCCCAGAAACGCACATAGATTCCTTTTGCTTTCATTGCTTCAAAGAGTTCTTTTGCATCGTATTCCGGATGTGATACAAAGATGAAGTTTGCGCTTGGTTTTGGGAATACAAAGCCGAGCTTTTTGAATTCTTCTTCTGCCCAGTCTCTTGTCTCCACAATTTTACGTGTTGTCTTAGCAAAATATTCTTTATCTTTTACCGCTTCTGCTCCGTATACCAGAGAAGTTTTGTTCATAGTATAAGAATTGAACGAATATTTTGCATCGTTTAAATACTTGATCAGGAGCGGACTTGCGATTGCATATCCAATACGCATTCCTGCCAGGGATCTGGACTTGGAGAAGGTCTGCACAACAAGCAGATTATCATATTTTTCGATCAACGGCAGTGCGGATGCTGCTCCGAAATCCACGTACGCCTCATCTACGATCACGATACTCTCCGGATTCTTTGCATCCGGATTGGGCCGTAAAAACTCTCTCTTTTTGGCAGGTATCCTGTTCTTCTTGTCGGCGCTGGGTTCCTATTACCCCGAATTCCTGTTCTTTGAGCATGGCGTTCCTTCCTATTCTCTTCTGGTGGCTTTCAATTTCTACCGTGTCTTGGGCGGTATAGGTGTGGGGCTGGCTTCCGCCATTTGTCCGATGTACATTGCCGAAATCGCTCCGAGCAACATTCGCGGAACACTGGTGTCGTGGAATCAGTTTGCCATTATCTTCGGTCAGTTGGTGGTTTACTTTGTCAACTTCCTTATTCTGGGCAGTCATGCCAATCCGATGATAGACCTCGTTAACGGAGTAAATCAGATAATGAATCCCGAAGCTGCCGCATGGACCACGGAGACGGGGTGGCGACTGATGTTCGTCAGCGAAGCCGTTCCTGCCGGACTGTTTGCTCTGTTGGTGTTGCTGGTGCCGGAAACGCCGCGTTATCTTGCCATGTGCGGTAAGGACGAAAGGGCGCTGAATGTGTTGAGCCGTATCAACGGCGCTTCTCAGGCAAAGGTAATCCTTGCGGAAATCAAGGCAACCACCGAAGAAAAAACAGAAAGACTCTTTACTTACGGCTGGATGGTTATCTTTATCGGTATCATGCTGAGCGTATTCCAGCAGGCTGTCGGCATCAATGCCGTGCTTTATTTCGCTCCGCGCATATTCGAAACGATGGGCATGGCCAATCCAATGGTACAAACCGTGCTCATGGGCGTTGTCAATATCCTCTTTACCTTGCTGGCTGTGTTCACGGTTGAGAAATGGGGACGCAAGCCGCTGCTTATTTCCGGCTCTGTCGGTATGGCGATAGGAGCTTTCGGTGTGGCTATGTGCAACGTCGTAACAGGACTGCCGGCAATAATATCCGTTATCAGCATCATGGTTTACAGCGCTTCATTCATGTTCAGTTGGGGACCTATCTGCTGGGTACTGATTGCCGAAATCTTCCCGAACACCATCCGTGGCGCTGCGGTAGCCATTGCGGTGGCATTCCAATGGATTTTCAACTTTATTGTTTCGTCTACTTTCCTGCCGATGTACAATATGCGTCTCGGGGAGATGGGCGATAAGTTCGGCCATATGTTTGCATATGCCCTTTACGGGATTATCTGCGTGGCAGCCGCCCTCTTCGTGTGGAAGCTCGTACCCGAAACGAAAGGCAAGACGCTGGAAGATATGACCAAACTTTGGAAGAAAAAGAAATAAGTCCGCAGGAACTTCAATCCGGCAGAATATAAAAGGCTGTGCAGTTCATCTGAAAGGAATTGCACAGCCTTTTGTGTCTGAAGTCCCGGACTTTTGGTGCCTACCACCCGGTGGTACGGCTCATACCATTAGGTGGTACGACGACTTTCACCTAATGGTACGGCGTGTACCTTACTAAGGTACGGCTCGTACCAAAGCGTGGAATAAGCTGGTACACGTATCTGTTTGATTATAAGCAAACTGTTTGTCACCGTAATATCTCCTTTATCCGTTCGAACTGTCCGTCCGTCTTTTCCGGAACAATTTGCAGAAGATGCGACAATAGCGGGTAGATGTCCACATTCACAAATCCTCCGGATATGTAACCTCTCTTGAAATCAGGTCCGATGCCCCGAAACATAACCTGCATGTCGGGGCTTTGGGGAAAATATCCGTGAGCGCCTTTGGTGTCGCGTGCCACGTCCGTAAACTGCCAGCCCAGTTCCGGAGCCACTACGATATCGCCTATACGGTCGCTGCTGCCATAATGCAGTTCGGCGGGAATCTCTTCTTTTTTCCACACATGGATGTGAGCCGCTTTTTTCAGAGCATTGCAGATAGAATCGCGGTATTCCGGTTTCGAGAATATGGAAGTTGGTGTACGTCCGTCTATCACTTCGCACCATTCCGGTTTTACATAATCGTTTATGTTGACAACCCGTTCGGGACTAATGTCGGTCATGCCGTGGTCCGACGTGACGATAAGATTGATGTCCTTGCCGAAAGGAAGAGCTTCTATCTTTTTTCTTAATACCCCCACAAGGCTGTCCATGTGTTGGACCACCGCACCGGTAGGCAAACTGCACGGACCGTTGTGATGTCCGCTTCCGTCGGGCTCTTCAAAATATAGCATGATGAGTCTGGGACGCTCCGGCTCGGGCTTTTGCAACCAGGTGAGCACTGTGTCTATCCGTTGTTCAAAAGTCAGAAAAGGCTTGGCGTTCCAAGGTCTGTAATAAGTGGGATGAGATTTTTTAATCGCAATGTCCGAGCCTACCCAGTACATATTGCCGGTTTTTACGCCTTGTTTCTGGGCCGTTATCCATATCGGTTCCCCCAAGTAGTATTCCGGGTTGTTGCGGGTGGCGGAGTCGCCCATAGAATACTGGCGTCTGTTCTTTACATCCCAAAAAGTATTGTTGATTATGCCGTGATGGTCGGGAACCAATCCTGTGGCCAGCGTATAGTGATTGGGAAACGTAGAGGCAGGATAGGAGGGAAGCATCACGGCCTTTACCCCGTCTGCCGCCATGCGGTCCAGGTTGGGAGTCTTATACATGTCGGGATAGTCCCAGCGAAAACCGTCGAGTGAAACAATAACGGTGTAATGTGTTTCGGGAGTTGCCGCATTCAGCGATAGCAAAAGCAAGGCACTGAATGCCAGTGTGATAAATCTTTGCATATCTCAATCTATATTTAACGTTTACAGAGATAAATGTTGTTTTGGCAGCAAAGGTAGGAAAAAATCATATCCCATAGGGATTAATGTATAAGTAAAACTGTAACTTTGCACCGTTTTAAACTCAGGTATAACACAAAAATTATGGACGAAATTAAAATTAATAAGGTACAGATACGTAACCTGCAAATAGAAGATTACGACCAGTTGGCACAATCATTCACACGCGTTTATTCGGATGGAAGCGATGTTTTCTGGACGCACAAGCAGATAGAGAAACTCATCCGCATCTTTCCGGAAGGGCAGATTGTAACGGTGGTCGATGAAAAGATAGTGGGGTGTGCGCTCTCCATTATCGTGAATTACGACGATGTGAAGAACGACCACACCTATGCCCAGGTTACGGGCAAGGAAACTTTCAATACGCACAATCCCAAAGGAAATATCCTTTACGGCATCGAGGTATTTATCCATCCGCAATACCGCGGACTGCGCCTGGCACGCCGTATGTACGAATACCGCAAGGAAATCTGCGAAACACTGAATTTGAAAGCCATCATGTTTGGCGGGCGCATCCCCAACTATCATAAGTATGCCGACCAGTTGCGCCCTAAGGAATATATAGATAAGGTAAAGCAGAAGGAGATATACGACCCGGTGCTGACGTTCCAGTTGAGCAACGATTTCCATGTGCGCAAGGTGATGCGCAACTATCTTCCCAACGATGAGGAATCCAAGCATTATGCCTGCCTGCTGCAATGGGACAATATCTATTACCAGGCGCCTACACAGGAGTATGTAAGTCCGAAAACGACGGTGCGCGTCGGTCTGGTGCAGTGGCAGATGCGTACTTACAAGACGCTGGACGATTTGTTCGAGCAGGTGGAGTTCTTCGTAGATGCCGTTTCCGACTACAAGAGCGACTTCGTTCTCTTCCCCGAATACTTCAATGCGCCGCTGATGGCCAAATTCAATGACGAGGGAGAGTCGGAAGCCATCCGCGGACTGGCGGCTTACACCAACGAAATCAGAGAGCGGTTTGTGAAGCTGGCCATCAGCTACAACATCAATATCATTACGGGCAGCATGCCGCTTATCAAGGAAGAGGACGGACGTTTGTACAACGTAGGTTTCCTTTGCCGCCGCGACGGAACGTACGAAATGTACGAAAAGATACACGTCACTCCCGACGAAATCAAGAGCTGGGGATTGAGTGGCGGCAAATCCTTGCAGACGTTCGATACGGACTGCGCCAAAATCGGTGTGCTGATATGTTATGACGTGGAGTTCCCGGAGCTTTCGCGCATCATGGCAGACCAGGGCATGCAGATACTGTTCGTTCCTTTCCTTACCGATACGCAGAACGCCTATTCGCGCGTTAAGGTATGCGCCCATGCCCGCGCCATCGAGAACGAGTGTTTTGTGGTCATAGCAGGCAGTGTGGGCAACCTTCCCCGTGTACACAACATGGACATACAGTATGCCCAGTCGGGTGTGTTCACCCCCTGCGACTTCGCTTTCCCTACCGACGGAAAGCGTGCCGAGGCAACTCCGAACACCGAAATGATTCTGGTGTCCGATGTGGATCTGGACTTGCTCAACGAACTGCATACCTATGGCAGCGTCCGCAACCTGAAAGATCGCAGAAACGACTTGTATGAAGTGAAAATGAAGAAGTAAAGCGAGAGACGCGGGCGGCTCATCTTAAAATTATCCGCTCAAAAATCTCTTTTCTCTAACTTTTTTGTAAATTTGCACCCTTAAAATAAAGAGGATAGCATCGGAAAGCACCGGAAAAGCCTTTCCGGGCTATCTTCAGGAAAAATAGTAAATCGTAAATAGTCAAATCGTAAATATCAAGATGGGTAAGAAGTTTGCCGAATATTCAAAGTTTGACCTTTCGGAAATAAACAAGGAAGTGTTGAAGAAATGGGACGAAAACCAGGTTTTCGCCAAGAGTATGACAGAACGTGAAGGTTGTCCTTCTTTCGTGTTTTTCGAAGGACCGCCCTCGGCCAATGGCATGCCGGGTATTCACCATGTAATGGCGCGCTCCATTAAGGATATTTTCTGCCGCTACAAAACCATGAAGGGCTTCCAGGTGAAGCGCAAAGCCGGATGGGACACACACGGGCTTCCTGTGGAACTGGGTGTGGAAAAGGCGCTCGGCATCACCAAAGAAGATATCGGCAAGACTATTTCCGTTGCCGAATACAATGCCGCCTGTCGCAAGGATGTAATGAAATTTACCAAGGAGTGGGAAGACCTTACCCACAAAATGGGTTATTGGGTGGATATGCAGAATCCCTACATCACCTATGACAACCGTTACATCGAAACGTTGTGGTGGCTGTTGAAGCAACTTCACAAGAAAGGACTCCTTTATAAAGGATATACCATACAGCCGTATTCACCGGCTGCGGGAACAGGCTTGAGCTCGCATGAGCTGAACCAGCCCGGTTGCTACCGCGATGTAAAGGATACAACCGTAGTGGGACAGTTCAAGATGAAGAACCCGAAACCCGAAATGGCGGAGTGGGGTACTCCTTATTTCCTGGCATGGACTACGACTCCGTGGACACTGCCCTCGAACACCGCTCTCTGCGTAGGCCCGAAAATAGACTACGTGGCCGTACAGACCTACAACGGCTATACGGGCGAGAAGATGACCGTGGTACTTGCCAAAGCATTGCTCTATACTCACTTCAATAAAAAAGCGGAAGAGCTTGCATTAGAGGATTATAAGCCGGGAGACAAACTTATCCCGTTCAAGATTGTAGGCGAATACAAAGGTCCGGACCTGGCAGGAATGGAATACGAACAACTCATTCCGTGGGTGAAACCGGTAGAGGTGGACAACGACGGCAATTGGAGCGTCAGCGACAAAGGCTTCCGTGTAATCCTCGGCGATTATGTAACCACGGAAGACGGTACGGGTATCGTACACATCGCTCCCACATTCGGCGCGGACGATGCTTTCGTAGCCCGTGCGGCAGGCATTCCTTCTCTGTTCATGATTAACAAGCGCGGCGAGACCCGTCCTATGGTGGACCTCACCGGTAAGTTCTATCTGCTGGACGAACTGGACGAAAGATTCGTAAAAGAGTGTGTCGATGTAGACGCCTACAAAGAATACCAGGGACGCTGGGTGAAGAATGCCTACGACCCGCAATTCACCGTCAACGGTAAGTATGACGAAAAAGCCGCTCAGGCCGCCGAGACTCTCGACATATATATATGTATGATGATGAAGGCTGCCAACCAGGCATTCAAGATAGAGAAACACGTGCACAACTATCCGCATTGCTGGCGTACGGACAAACCGGTGCTGTACTACCCGTTGGATAGCTGGTTTATCCGCAGTACCGCCTGCAAGGAGCGTATGATAGAGTTGAACAAGACCATCAACTGGAAACCGGAAAGTACCGGTACGGGACGCTTCGGCAAGTGGCTGGAAAACTTGAACGACTGGAACCTGAGCCGTTCGCGCTACTGGGGTACTCCGTTGCCTATCTGGCGCACGGAAGACGGTGACGAGGAAAAATGTATCGAATCCGTAGAGGAACTTTACAACGAGATAGAGAAATCCGTTGCCGCCGGACTGATGGCATCCAATCCTTATAAGGACAAAGGTTTCCAGCCGGGCGTGTACACGCAGGAAAACTACGACAAGATAGACCTTCACCGTCCTTATGTAGATGATATTGTCCTTGTTTCCAAAGCCGGCAAACCCATGAAGCGCGAATCGGATTTGATTGACGTATGGTTCGACTCTGGCTCCATGCCGTATGCGCAGATACACTATCCGTTCGAGAACAAGGAACTGTTGGACAGCCACCAGGTATATCCCGCCGATTTCATCGCAGAAGGTGTGGACCAGACACGCGGCTGGTTCTTTACCCTGCATGCCATCGCCACAATGGTGTTCGACAGCATATCCTATAAAGCCGTCATATCGAACGGTCTGGTACTCGATAAGAACGGCAACAAGATGTCCAAGCGTTTGGGCAATGCCGTAGACCCGTTCTCTACCATCGAGAAATACGGTTCCGACCCCTTGCGCTGGTACATGATTACCAATTCTTCTCCGTGGGACAACCTGAAGTTCGACGTAGACGGAGTGGAAGAGGTGCGCCGCAAATTTTTCGGAACCTTATATAATACGTATTCTTTCTTTGCCCTCTATGCCAACGTGGACGGATTTGAATACAAGGAAGCCGATGTGCCCATGGCGGAACGTCCGGAAATAGACCGCTGGATTATCTCCGTGCTGAACACATTGGTGAAGGATGTGGATAACTGCTACAACGAATATGAGCCTACCAAAGCCGGACGATTGATTTCGGACTTCGTGAACGACAATCTCTCCAACTGGTATGTCCGCCTGAACCGTAAACGTTTCTGGGGCGGCGGCATGACGCAGGATAAGCTGTCCGCGTTCCAAACGCTCTATACGTGTCTGGAAACCGTAGCCAAACTGATGGCGCCTATTGCTCCGTTCTATGCCGATATGCTCTATTCGGATCTGACGGCAGCTACCGGACGCGACAACGTTGTCTCCGTTCATCTGGCAAAATTCCCCGAATGCAAGGAAGAGATGATAGACAAGGAGCTGGAAGCACGCATGCAAATGGCACAGGACGTTACTTCTATGGTATTGGCGCTGCGCCGTAAGGTGAACATCAAAGTCCGCCAACCGCTACAGTGCATCATGGTTCCGGTAGTGGACGAAGAGCAACGTGCCCACATCGAAGCCGTAAAAACACTTATCATGAACGAGGTGAACGTAAAGGAAATCAAGTTTGTGGACGGTGCAGCCGGTGTGCTTGTGAAGAAAGTGAAGTGCGACTTCAAGAAGCTGGGCCCGAAATTCGGCAAGCAGATGAAAGCCGTTGCCGCAGCCGTTGCCGGAATGCCGCAGGAAGCCATTGCCGAGCTGGAAAAGAACGGTTCCTATACGCTGAATCTGGACGGTGCGGAAGCCGTAATCGAGACATCCGATGTGGAAATCTTCAGTGAAGACATTCCGGGATGGCTGGTGGCCAATGAAGGCAAGCTGACTGTAGCTTTGGAAGTTACCATCACCGAAGAGCTTCGCCGCGAGGGTATTGCCCGCGAATTGGTGAACCGTATCCAGAATATCCGCAAGTCGAGCGGCTTTGAGATAACGGACAAAATAAAGATTACATTATCAAAAAATCCGCAAACGGATGATGCGGTAAATGAATATAAAGACTATATTTGTAACCAGGTTTTAGGAACATCACTGACGCTGACGGACAATGTGGAAGGCGGAACGGAACTCGAATTCGACGATTTCAGACTGTATGTAAGCGTTGTGAAAGAATGAATTATTAATACTAACGATTAAACACGTAAAGTTATGGCAGAAAAGACAAGATACTCGGATGCGGAATTGGAAGAATTCCGCGCCATTATTCTGGAAAAGTTGGAGTTGGCGCAACGCGACTATGAGTTGCTGAAAGCCAGCCTGACAGGTGCGGACGGTAATGACACCGACGACACATCTCCAACGTACAAGGTGCTGGAAGAAGGAGCAAACACCTTGTCCAAGGAAGAAACGACCCGTCTGGCACAACGCCAGTTGAAGTTTATCCAAGGATTGCAGGCCGCTTTGGTACGCATCGAGAACAAAACGTATGGTATCTGTCGCGAAACAGGCAAGCTGATTCCTGCCGAACGTCTGCGTGCAGTGCCTCATGCTACATTGAGCATCGAAGCTAAAAACAACGGCAAGAAATAAGGATGAAGAATTTTTTCACCAAAGGGCGGATAGCCTTACTCGTTATTTTCTCGGTATTGATTATCGATCAGGTAATCAAGGTGATTGTAAAGACGCACATGTATTGGCATGAGAGCATACGCATCACCGATTGGTTTTACATTTATTTTACCGAAAACAACGGTATGGCTTTCGGTTTGGAGATATTCGGGAAATTGTTCCTTACTTCATTTCGAATCGTTGCGGTAGGAGTGATAGGCTGGTTCCTGTACAAGTTCATAAAGCATGGAATGAAAACAGGGTTTATTGTCTGTGTCTCGCTCATCCTGACGGGTGCGCTGGGCAATATCATCGACAGCGTATTCTACGGAGTGCTGTTTAATGAAAGCACCTATTCGCAACTGGCAACCTTTATGCCCGAAGGCGGCGGATACGCTCCGCTGCTCTACGGTAAGGTGGTCGATATGTTCTATTTCCCTATTATCGAAACAAACTGGCCTGCGTGGATGCCGTTCATAGGTGGAGACCATTTCATCTTCTTCAGCCCGATTTTCAACTTTGCCGATGCGGCAATCAGTTGCGGTATCATAGCGCTGTTGCTCTTCTACAGTAAGTATTTGAATGATTCCTATCATGTTATAAAGAAATCATGAAAAGGAAAAGACGGATTCAATGGTATTATAGCGTAATCCTTCTGGCGTTCGGTCTGACGGCATGTCAGGTTAAAAGACCTGATACGGTTATATCGGACGCCAAAATGGAAAACGTACTTTATGACTTCCACATAGCAAAGGCAATGGGAGAGGAGGTTCCTTACAGCGAAAGTTATAAGCGTGTGCTGTACATTGAATCGGTTTACAGGAAACACGGCATTACCCAGGCCGACTTCGATACTTCCATGGTGTGGTATGCCCGCCATCCGGATGCCCTTACAAAAGTCTACGAAAAAGTAAACCAGCGGTTGAAAGCCGAGAGGGACGGCATTAATCATTTAATAGCCTTGCGCGACAACAAGCCCAAAGAATCTTCTCCGGGCGACAGTATAGACGTATGGAGAGGCCGGCACATCTATTATCTTACCGGAACTCCGATGGACAACAAACTGACTTTCACACTTCCTTCGGACACCAATTTCAAGGACAGAGATACGCTGCGTTGGACAGTCCGTTTCCGTTTCCTGAACGGAACACCCGACAGTCTGCACGCACCTTTAATGGCAATGCAGGTTCTTTATGCCAAAGATACGCTGAACGATATGCTCAAGGTAAAGCAATCGGGTACGGAGACTATTTCTTTATTTGCCGACACATTGGGAGAAATAAAAGAAATACGAGGCTTTATCTATTATCCTGCACAGCAATCCACACGGGATGTATTGGCAGACCGCATCAGCCTGATGCGCTACCACGCAAAGGATACCTTGTTCAAGACCCCGGCAGATAGCCTTGAGGCAGACGACAAAGAACTGAAGAAAGAACCCGTTCCGGGCAAACCGGCAGAACTGAAGCGGCAGAGTGAAAAGAAAGATACCGTCCGTCATCGCTCTGAAAGGCGTCCGCGTCCAAGATTGCTCCAAACCACAGAAAAACAATGAAACGTTTCGCTTCACATTTTTTATTCCTGCCCGCATACGGTTATCTCAAACAATATGCGATAGAGACGGAAGAGGGGATAGTTGTACGCTTATTTCCATTAACCGAAGAGATGGAAAATGTGGAATGGCTGCCGGGAGCAATCGTTCTTTTAACGCAAAACGAGTTAAAAGAACCTGACACAATTTTCTCCTTGACAAACGCTTCTCGGAATTTATTAATAACTCCGCCATCCTTTATTGACGGAAGTTGCGGACTAATGCCTGTCTATTTCCCTAATTTTGACACTGCAACATTGCTGCCTGCCGCCGGAACTCGGCAGAGCGGATATTGCAGTTCTCGAAAATCTCAATCTTTCGGGAGTGGCTGACGGCGAATATGATTTGTGTGCGTTTCCGATAAAACTCGGCGGAGTTGAGGCGGCACCATGCAGAGCAATACTTTTTGAACAGGAAAAAGGATTAAACTAAGGTGATATTTATGGTAAAAATGGTAGTATTTGATCTTGACGGCACGCTTATAAATTCGCTTACCGATCTTGCTATAAGTGTGAACTACGGTCTGAAGCTTAACGGTCTTGAAGAAAAGCCGGTTGAAAATTATAAAACATATGTCGGAAACGGCAGAGAAATGCTCATCAGAAGGGCGATGGGAGATGCGTGGGCCGACCACGAGCTTTTTGAAAAGGTCAAGGCTGATTACGACAGACACTATGCCGTTCATTGCAACGACCACACTGCCGCATATGACGGTTGTGCCGAAATGCTTGAAAAGCTTGCAAAAAAGGGTTTAAAAACAGGTGTGCTTTCAAACAAGCCGGATGAATTTGTTGATAAAATGCTAAAAAAAGCATTCCCAAATCACAAGTTCACTCAGGCATGGGGGCAGAAACCACAGTACAAGACAAAGCCCGAGCCTGATGCTCTGCTTGCACTCCTCTATATGAGCGGTGTAACTCCCGAAGAATGTTTCTATGTCGGTGACAGCGATGTCGATGTGTTTACGGCAAACAATGCGGGTGTAAAAATGGCAGGTGTTTCATGGGGATTCAGGGGAAAAAACGAGCTTATGAACGCAGGTGCGCCGTTTGTTGCAGACACAACCGAAAAACTTTTTGACTACATTTGCAAATTTATATAATAGTATGAACAAGATAAACTATCAGAAAGAACTCGACAGGGTGATTGAAAAAATAACGGAGGAGGGAAAAGTCCCAAAACTGCTTTTGCATGTGTGTTGCGCCCGCCGAAGCCTTATACAAAATCGGTATGAAGAATATGTTCATAATCGGCTTATCGGAAAATTCGTCGATT
>ENA-UEOR01001822-UEOR01001822.1-human-gut-metagenome-genome-assembly--contig:-NODE-1822-length-12216-cov-6.725430_pt1 | contig 12216 bp, 10 predicted proteins | sample MGYA00242887_ERZ507890 | MGnify/ENA primary metagenome ERZ507890 (study PRJEB26167, sample SAMN06115431) | human gut metagenome | host: Homo sapiens | place: China:Guizhou | collected 2014-10-21...
ACCCCAAAGACCTCACCCCGCGCAAAAAGCGCGCCTACACCCGCAAGGAGCGCTGGGCCAACTGGTGGGACTACAACCTGAAATGGGTGATCATCATCGGCATTGCCGCGGCCTTTGTGGGCTACTGCTTCATCGGGCAGTATTTCCTTACCACCCACGCCGACTACAATGTGGCCGTGGTGGCCCCCCACTACCTGCCGGAGGCCACCCAGACCGCCCTGCAGGACGCCCTTGCCGCCTACGGCGAAGATCGGAACGGCGACGGCAAGGTGGTGGTCAAGCTGAACGTCTACACCATGAACTTCGGCAGCGATGACTCGGACGCCTACCTTGACATGGCCGGCACCACCAAACTGTCCACCGACATTCAGGGTGTCCTGAGCTCCATCTTCATCCTCTACGACCCGGCCGGGTTCCAGAGCACCACCGGCACCCTGCGGTATCTGGACGGCAGCCTGCCCCAGTCCGACGCAGACAACGACTGGTGGAATATGGTATACCACTGGGACGACTGCCCCGTGCTGGCCGGGCTGGACCTGGGGGACTACACCTCCGATGCCGTGCAGAACGACAGCGGCTCCAGTCAGGAACTGCTGAGCCACTACTACATCGGCATCCGGGGCGCCTGGACCAAGGACGCTGACGGCCTGCTGTCCGGCGGCGAAGTGCTCTGGCAGGCCCTGACCGCCGGGGCCGTTTCCACCGTGACCAAGGAGGGCTGAGGCCATGCGCTTCCGCATAAAGAGCGGGCAGAGCGCTCGCCGGTTCGTGTTCGACCGCACCCCGGCCCCCGCAAAGCCCCCGCAGCCGTCCGCGCCCCGCGCCGCCGACCTCGACAACCCCTACGGGCGGTACTACGGCACCGCCCGCAGCCGGGAGGACCTGCGGAAGAACCGATAAGCATCCTTTGCTCCCTCTGCCCGGCTCCCTTCAAAGCCGACAGGGGGAGTTTTGTTTTCTATTTTCGTCTTTTTTCATAGAACTGATTTGAAATATTCTCCACTCTGAAAGCAGGGGCCCTTTGTTGTTTCTTCGTCCCGGTTATGGTATACTTACTGGGTATCGTACCCAAACCAGACATAAAGGATGTGACCCCCATGGACGCACTGGAACACGCCCGTGCCGAGATCGACGAGGTGGACGCCCAGCTGGCTGCCCTGTTTGAGCGGCGCATGGCCGCTGTGCTGCAGGTGGCCGAGTACAAGCGTGCCCACGGCCTGCCGATCTTTGATGCCGCGCGGGAAGCCGCCGTGCTGGAAAAGGCCGCCGCCCGCATCCACGCCCCGGCGCTGCGCCCTTATTATAAAGACCATGTCCAGAACATGATGGACGTGGCCAAGCAGTACGAAGCCCTCATTCTGGGCCAGAACCGCGCCGCCTATCAGGGCGTGGAGGGGGCCTTTGCGCACATCGCGCTGCGGGCATTGTTCCCCCACGCCGAGGCCGTGAGCTGCTCCACCTGGGACGAGGTGTTCGCCGCCGTGGAGCGGGGGGACGCTGCCCACGGCGTGGTGCCCTTTGAGAACAGCCACGCGGGCGATGTTTCTGCCGTGCTGGACCTGTGCTACAATCACCCCGCCCTGTGGGTGGTGGACGTGTACGACCTGCCCATCTCCCAGAACCTGCTGGTGCTGCCCGGCACCCAGCTTGCCGAGATCCGCAGCGTGTACAGTCATCAGCAGGCCATCGCCCAGAGCGAGACCTTCTTAAAGCAGTTCCATCTGCCGGCCACCGCCATGCTCAACACCGCCATGGCCGCCAAGTTCGTGGCCGAAAGCGGCGACAAGACCAAAGCCGCCATTGCCAGCGCCGAGACCGCTGCCCTGTACGGGCTGGAGGTGCTGGTGCCCAGCATCAACACCGACGGCGACAACACCACCCGCTTTATCGTGATCAGCCGCGAAAAGCCCACGGCGGGCAACCGCTTCTCGCTGCTGTTCACCGTGGACAACAAACCCGGCAAACTCGCCGAGGTGATCCAGGTCATCGGTGCCAGCGGCTTCAATATGGAATCCATCAAGAGCCGGCCCATGCCTCATGTGCCGTTTGAATATTATTTTTATGTCGAGCTGGTGGGCGACCCCACCGCCGACGAGACCGGTGCCCTGCTGCATGAGCTGGACCGCACCTGCCGCACCGTGCGTTTGTTAGGAGTGTATACAAAATGAGCGAATTTATCGGAACCAAACTCACCATGAATCTGGGCGAGCGCAGCTATGACATCATCATCAAGAGCGGCTCGCTGGAAAACCTGTACCAGTTTGCCCGGCTGGACCGCCGGGTGGCCGTGGTCACCGACAGCGGCGTGCCCGCCCAGTACGCCCAGATGGTGGCCGACCAGTGCAAGGACGCCCGCATCATCACGGTGCCCCAGGGTGAAGCCAGCAAGAGCTTTAAAATTCTGGAAAGCGTGCTGCGCCAGATGCTGGACTTCGGCATGGGCCGGGGTGACCTGGTCGTAGCCGTGGGTGGCGGCGTGGTGGGCGACCTGGCCGGTTTTGCCGCTTCCATTTATATGCGCGGCATCGACTTCATCAACTGCCCCACCACCACCCTTTCCATGATCGACTCCTCCATCGGCGGCAAGACCGCCGTGGACCTGGGCGACACCAAGAACATCGTGGGTGCTTTCTGGCAGCCGAAGCTCGTCATCGTGGACCCGGACACCCTGTCCACCCTGCCCCGCCGCCACTACATCAACGGCCTGGCCGAAGCCGTCAAGGCCAGCCTGCTGGCCGACCCGGAGCTGTTCGCCATCTTTGAGAAGGGCGACATCGACGCCCAGATCGGCGAGATCATCTGCCGCAGCCTGCGGTTCAAGAAGGGCATCGTGGAGCAGGACGAGACCGAGCAGGGTATGCGCAAGGCGCTGAACTTCGGCCACACCATCGGCCACGGCATCGAGGCCGTAAAAGGCATCAAGGGACGCCGCACCACCGGCCTGTTCCACGGCGAGTGCGTGGCGCTGGGTATGCTGCCCATGATCGAATCCAAGGCGCTGCAAAAGCGGGTGCGCGGCGTGTACCGCCGCTTAGGCCTGCCCACCCGCACCGCCTACGATAAGGAAAAGGTGCTGGCCGAGATGCTGCACGACAAAAAAGCGCAGGACGGGCAGATCACCATCATCAAGGTGCCCGGCCTTGGCTGCTGGCGCGCCGAGACCATCCCTGTGGAGGGGCTGCGCCCGCTGCTGGGCATGGAGGACTGACCCATGAAAAATACCTTTGGCAGCGACCTTTCGCTGACCATCTTCGGCGAGAGCCACGGCCGTGCCGTGGGCGCTGTGCTGGACGGCATGGCTGCCGGTGTGCCGGTGGATGAGAGCTTCCTCGCCGCCTGCATGGATAAGCGCCGCGCCCGGGGCGACGGCCTTTCCACCCCCCGGGTGGAGGCGGACGCGGTGCAGCTGCTGTCCGGTGTAGTAAACGGCCACACCACCGGCACCGCCATTGCCCTGATGATCGAAAACCAGAACACCCGCAGCGGCGACTACGCCAAGACCGCCGACCTTCTGCGCCCCGGCCACGCGGACTTTACCGCCTACGCCAAGTACCACGGCTTTCAGGACGCCCGGGGCGGCGGGCATTTTTCCGGCCGGGTGACCGCTGCTTTTGTGGCGGGCGGCAGCATCGTGCTTGCCGCATTGCAGCGGGCGGGCATTGATATCACCACCCACATCGCCCGGTGCGCGGGGCTCGCAGATACGCCCTTTGCACTGGACGACCCCGCTGCTCTTGCGGCACAGGCGGAGACGCTTGCCAGTAAGACCGAGGGCTTTGCGGTGCTGGATACCGCCGTGGAAGAGCCCATGAAAGCCGCCATCCGCGCCGCCGGTGCCGAGGGCGACAGCGTGGGCGGCGTGCTGGAAACTGCCATCCTCGGCCTGCCCGCCGGCATCGGCGAGCCTTACTTTGACAGCGTGGAGAGCGAGATCGCCCACCTTGCCTTTTCCATCCCGGCGGTCAAGGGCATCGAGTTCGGCACCGGCTTCGGCTTTGCCGGGCTGCGCGGCTCGGAAGCAAACGACGCCTTCCGCATGACGGCAGAGGGCGCGGTGGTCACCGCCACCAACCACAACGCGGGCATCAACGGCGGCATCGCCAACGGTATGCCGGTGGTGTTCCGCACCGCCGTCAAGCCCACCCCCAGCATCTATAAGCAGCAGGATACGGTGGACTACATCGCAAAAAAGGACGCACAACTGTCCATTCAGGGGCGGCACGACCCCTGCATCGTGCCTCGGGCCGCCATTGTGCAGACCTGCGCCGCCGCCCTTGCGGTGGGCGATCTGCTCACCGCCCGGTACGGTGCCCGGTGGATGACCGACCCCACCGGCTACCGGAAGGAGGACTGAGATGGAATACGGACTGATCGGCGGCAAGCTGGGACACTCCTACTCCAAGACCATTCATGAACTGCTCTGCGGGTACAGCTACGAGCTGTGCCCCCTGCCCACCGAGGCAGACGCCCGCGCCTTTTTGCAGCGGCGGCAGTTCAAGGCCATCAATGTAACCATCCCCTATAAAAAGCTGGTGATGGAGTATTGTTCCTTCATCGACCCCCGCGCCCGCGCCATCGGCGCGGTGAACACGGTGGTGAATAAAAACGGCCTGCTCTACGGCTACAACACCGATTATCTGGGCTTTGCCCACCTGTGCGAAGCCCACGGCGTGGAGCTTGCGGGCAAGACTGTGCTCATCTTGGGCACCGGCGGCACCCACAACACCACCCGCGCGGTGGCGCTGGATAAGGGCGCTGCCAAGGTGCTGACGGTCAGCCGCACCCCCGACCCGGAAAAGGGCGAGCTGAGCTACGCCGAAGCCGTGCGCAGCGGCGCACAGGTGGTGTTCAACACCACCCCCGCCGGGATGTACCCCAATGTGGGGGTGTGCAGTCTGGACGTTGCCGCCATGCCCGGGCTGGAAGCCGTGGTGGACGTGGTCTATAACCCCAACAAGACGGAGCTCATCCTCCGCGCCGAGGAAGCCGGTGTGCCGGTGGCCGTAGGCGGGCTGGAGATGCTGGTGGCACAGGCGGTGTACGCCGCCGAATACTTCCTTGGCCGCAAGTTCGAGGACGCCCCGGGCGAGGTGCGGCGCATTACCGCTGCGCTGCGCCGCGAGACGCTGAACATCGCCCTTGTGGGGATGCCCTCCTGCGGCAAATCCACCCTTGGCCGCCTGCTGGCAAAGCAGCTGGGCAGACCGCTTGTGGATCTGGACGAGGAGATCGTCAAGGCAGACGGGCGCAGCATCCCGGATCTCTTTGCCGCCGAGGGCGAAGAGGGCTTCCGGGCAAAGGAAGCCGCGCAGATCGCCCGTTTCGGCAAGGAAAAGGGGCTTGTACTCTCCTGCGGCGGCGGCGCGGTGAAGCGGGCAGAGAATGTCCGCGCCCTGCGCCAGAACGGCGTGGTGCTGTTCATCGACCGGCCGGTGGAAGCGCTGGCTGTGGGCGGCAACCGCCCGCTTTCTTCCAGCGCCGAGGCGCTGCGCACCATGGAAGCCCAGCGCCGCCCGCTGTACCTTGCCGCCGCAGATGCGGTGATTTCTAACACCGGCACGCTGGCCGAGGCGCTGGCAGCTGCACAGGAGGCACTGGATGAAATTTTTGATTCTTAACGGGCCAAACATCAATCTGGCGCGCTGGTCTGAGCCAGGCGTGCCGGGCGAAGTGGACTACACCGGCCTGATGGACTATGTGCAGGCGGGCTGCGACCAGCTTGGCATTGAAACGGATATCTGCCAGTCCAACCACGAGGGCGACCTCATCGACGAGATCCAGTCTGCCCCCGGGCGGGTAGACGGCATCGTGCTGAACCCGGGCGGCTACGCCCATTACAGTGTAGCCATTCTGGACGCGCTGCGGCTGTGCAGCGTGCCCGCCGTAGAAGTGATGCTGGACGCCCCGGACGAGCGCGAGCCCTTCCGCAAAACGGACGTGGTGTCCTTTGGCTGTCAGGGACATTTTATCGGCGAAGGCCCGCAGGGCTACCTGCACGCCTGCATCTGGCTGGCGCAGCTGCTGCGCACCGACGGCTCCTCTAAGGCGCATATCGTGATGTAAAACGGGCTCGCCCTCTCCGTCATCGCTGCGCGATGCCACCTCTCCCAAAGGGAGAGGCAAGAGCACTGCCGGAAACTTTCTCATTACTCCTAATGCTTTAGCAACGAGCCTTAGACCTTGGCTCTCCCTTTGGGAGAGCTGGCGCGGGAGCGCCTGAGAGGGCGTGCCCGTTACCGTAAAGGAAGTCGTTCATGAAACACGCCACAGTCAACAAAAATTATAAAATGCTTGGCACTGCACGCGCTCTGCGCCGCACATCTACTGCGCAAGAGCGAAAGCTTTGGTATCTGTTTCTGCGCGATTATCCTGTAAAAATCTACAAGCAGCGAATCATTGAGTCCTTTGTCGTTGACTTTTACTGTGCACAGGCACGGCTTGTGATCGAGCTGGACGGTTCCCAACACTATACCGAGCAGGGCAAGGCTTACGATGCAGAACGAAGTGCGGTTCTTGAACAGTATGGACTGCTGGTTCTCCGTTTTGCAAATAACGATGTGGACAACCATTTTAATGCCGTCTGTACACAGATAGACAATACCATTCAAAGCAGACTTCAATCTTAAAAACAGGAAAGGAACGACCTCCCATGATCATCTCCACCAAAAAAGGCACTCCCAAAGAGGAGCTGGAAAAGATCGTTGACAAATTCGAAAAGCAGGGTCTGGACGTGACCCTGATCACCGGCAAGGATTACAACGTGTTCGGTCTGGTGGGCGACACCACCAAGATCGACGAGCGGGACGTGCTGGCAAACCCGTGGATCGACAACGTTACCCGCGTGTCCGCGCCCTATAAGCGCGCCAACCGCCTGTTCCACCCCGCAGACTCGGTCATCGACTGCGGCGGCGTGAAGATCGGCAGCAAGGAAAAGATCGCCGTTATGGCAGGCCCCTGCAGCATCGAAAACGCCGAGCAGGCCCTGCGCATCGCGCAGGGGGTCAAGGCGGGCGGCGCGGCGCTGTTCCGCGGCGGCGCCTACAAGCCCCGCACCTCTCCCTATGCTTTTCAGGGTCTGGAGACCGAGGGCATTCTGGATATGGTAAAGGCCCGCGAAGCCACCGGCCTGCCCATCGTCTCCGAGCTGATGAGCGAGGACCGCATCCCGGAGTTTGAGGAGTATGTGGACGTGGTGCAGATCGGCGCACGCAATATGCAGAACTTCCAGCTGCTCAAGGCCGTGGGCAAGATGCACAAGCCGGTACTGCTCAAGCGCGGCCTGTGCAACACCATCGAGGAGTGGATCATGAGCGCCGAGTACATCATGGCAGGCGGCAACGAGCAGGTCATCCTGTGCGAGCGCGGCATCCGTACCTTTGAAAAGTACACCCGCAACACGCTGGACCTGTCTGCCGTGCCCCTCATCCACGAAAAGACCCATCTGCCCGTCATCGTGGACCCCAGCCACGCCACCGGCAAGGCGAACCTCGTGGAACCCATGATGATCGCCGCTGTGGCCGCCGGTGCCGACGGTCTGGAGGTGGAGGTGCACTATGACCCCCGCCACGCCTGGAGCGACGGTGCCCAGTGCCTGACCCCGGACGCCTTTGCACAGGCCATGGCCAAGTGCCGCCAGGTGGCATGGGCCATCGGCCGCGATATGTAACGGCCTATGCTGGTAACCATTCATTCTTCCCGCCCCATCGGCGGGAGCATCACAGCCCCGCCCAGCAAGAGCATGGCCCACCGGGCCGTGCTGTGTGCGGCGCTGGCCACAGGCAGCTCCCACATCACGAATCTGGAATTCAGTAAGGACATCTCCGCCACGCTGGCCGCCGCAGGCCAGCTGTGTGCCCGGGTGACCACCGGCCCCGCAGATGCCGTGGTGGAAGGGCTGGGCCGGTTTGCCCCCCTCACTGCCCCGGTGGACTGCTGCGAGAGCGGCAGCACCCTGCGGTTCCTCATCCCCATTGCCAGCCTCACCGGGCAGGAAGTGACCTTTACCGGCCGCGGGCGGCTCATGGAGCGGCCCCAGTCGGTTTACGAAACGTTGTATCGGGAGCAGGATCTACGGTTTGAACAGACCTCTGCCGGTCTGACCGTGGAAGGTGCCCTCACACCGGGGGAATACCGGCTGGCGGGCAACGTGTCCAGCCAGTTCATCAGCGGGCTGCTGTTTGCCCTGCCCCTGCTGGACGGCGACAGCACCCTGCACCTCATCCCGCCGGTGGAGAGCCGCAGCTACATCGACATGACCCGCGCGGTGCAGGCCGCCTTTGGGGTGACCAGCCGCTGGCTGGATGGGAATACGCTGGCCCTGCCGGGCCGCCAGCACTATCACCCCTGCGATTACGCCGTAGAGGGCGACTACAGTCAGGCGGCCTTCCCGGCGGTGCTGGGTGCCGTGTGCGGCGGGGTGACCGTCACCGGCCTTTCCCCGGACACCCTGCAGGGCGACGCGGTCATTCTGGATATCCTGCACCGGTGCGGCGCACAGTTCACCCGTGAGGGGGACACCGTCACCTTTGCAAAGGCACCCCTGCACGGGGTGGACATCGACCTGGCCGACTGCCCGGACCTTGGCCCTGTGCTCATGGTGCTGGGCCTGCTGTGTGAGGGCACCACCGTCATCCGCAACGCCGAGCGCCTGCGCCTGAAGGAGAGCGACCGCATCGCCGCCATGGAAGCCGAGCTGCGGGCCTGCGGCGGCGTGCTGGAAAGCGAGGGCGGCACCATCACGGTGCACGGCTGCGCCGAGCATCTGCACGCGCCGGAAGGCATTCTGCACGGGCACAACGACCACCGGGTGGTCATGAGCCTTGCGGTGCTGAGCGCAGCCGCCGGGCTGCCCCTGACTGTGGATGACGCCGAAGCCATCCAGAAGAGCTGGCCGAATTTCTTTGCAGCCATCCGGCCTTTGGGTGTGGAGGTAGAATATGCTTGACAAAACAAAACGTTATCTCGTGGTGGGTCTTGGTCTGCTGGGCGGCAAGTATGCCCTGGAGCTGACCAAAGCCGGTTTCCATGTGGACGGCATCAACCGCAGCGAGGGGCACCTGCAATATGCCCTCGACCACGGCTACATTGCCAGCGGCAAGACCCATGATTTTGAAGATCTGGTGCAGCAGGCCGACCACATCATCTTCGGCCTGTACCCCACGGCCCTGCTGGAATGGTTCAAAGCCTACGGCCCGCTCCTCAAGCCCGGCTGCATCTTCACGGATGTGTCCGGCGTCAAGACCGGCCTTGTGGAGCCGGTGCAGGCCATGTGCCCGGCAGGGGTGGAGTTCATTGCCAGCCACCCCATGGCAGGCCGTGAGACCTCCAGCGTGGAGCACGCTGCCGAGGTGAACTTTGCCCCGGCCAACTTCATCATCACCCCCACCGACAAGAACACCCCGGAGGCCATACAGTGGGCAAAGGAGCTGGCGGAGGTGCTGGGCTTCAAGCACATCTGCACCCTGACCGTGCAGGAGCACGACAAAATGATCGGCTACGTCAGCCAGCTGTGCCACGCCATCGCCGTGAGCCTGATGTGCGCCAACGACAACACCTCGCTGTGCGAGTACACCGGTGACTCCTTCCGGGATCTGACCCGCATTGCCCGCATCAACGACAAAATGTGGGCGGAACTGTTCCTGTGGAACAAGGAAAACCTGATCAGCGAGATCGACCAGTTCGATGCGGCCCTGCGCGAAATGCGCAACGCCCTCGTGGCCGATGACCGGGACAAGCTGGAAGAGATGTTCCGCCTGTCCACCCAGCGCCGCGCTGCCTTTGACAAAAAGCTGCCGTAAAACAAGGGAGGTACTCCGCCATGCCCAAGCAGGAAGGACAAAAGACCAAGCTCCTGGCATTGCTGCACATCTTTGAGCAGAAAACCGACGAAAACCACCTGCTGAACGTGCCCCAGCTGGTGGAACTGCTGGAACAGCAGGGCATTCTGGCCGAGCGCAAGAGCATCTACAGCGACATCGACACCCTGTGCGCGCTGGGCTACGACATCCAGCTGCGGCGCGGGCGCGGCGGCGGCTACTGGATGGCCAGCCGTGCCTTCGAGCTTTCCGAGCTCAAGCTGCTGGTGGACGCTGTGCAGGCCAGCAAGGTCATCTCGGCACGCACCAGCAAAAAACTCATCCGCAAGCTGGAGGCCCTGTGCTCCGAGTACGAGGGCACCCAGCTGCAGCGTCAGGTGTATGTGGACGGCCGCCCCAAGGCCGACAGCCGCACCCTGCTGTACAGCATCGACGCGCTGCACACGGCCATCAGCGCCGGGCGGCTGGTGCAGTTCCGCTACAAGAACAACAGCACCTGGACGGTCAGCCCCTGGCAGCTGGCCTGGGAGGGCGGCTGCTACTACCTCATCGCCTACCAGGATGAAAAGGATCCCTCCAACATCCGCAACTACCGGGTGGACCGCATGTCCTACGTCAAGGTGCTGGACCGCCCCCGCCGGGGCAAGGAGGCCTTTGCCGCCTTCGACCTGCCCAGCTATCTGCGCAAGCATTTCAATATGTTCGGCGGGCCGGAATACCGGGTGACCCTGCGCTGCACCGCCGACCTGGAAGCCGCCATGCGGGACCGCTTCGGGCAGGACACTCTCTTTTTGCCGGAAGCAGACGGGTATTTCCACTTTGATGTCCCGGTCTGCGTGAGCGACCAGTTTTACGGCTGGGTCTGCGGTTTTGGCGGCAAGGTGGAGGTCACCTCCCCCGCCGAAGTACGGCAGGGCCTGCACGACATGGTGCAGGAGCTGGCCGAGCAGCACAACTGATCCAGAATCAACGAACCCCCGGCAGGCCGCAGCCTGCCGGGGGTTCGTTCGTTATAAATAATTCTTTCTCATTCGTCAAATTCCAGGTCGCTGGGCAAGATCAGGTCCAGCGGGGCGTTGGGCTCTGCCACAAGGCGGCGGCTCTGGTTGAAGATGGCCTTTTCCAGCGTGTTGCGGGCCAGGCGGCCGTTGCCGGCGGTGCGGCTGTCCAGCGCCTGACGGCGCTTGTAGTAGCCCAGCAGCGGGAAGGTGCAGCCCTCGTCCAGCCGGTAGCCCTTGCCCTTGGCCAGCACGGTGGTAATGTCCAGCAGCTCGTCGGCGGTGTAATCCGGGAATTCCACCTTGTTCGGGAAGCGGCTGGCAAGGCCGCTGTTGGCGGTGAGGAACACTTCCATCTCTTTGGTATAACCGGCCAGGATCACCACCAGTTCGTCGCGGTGGTCCTCCATGCCCTTCACAAGGGTGTCGATGGCTTCCAGCCCGAAGCTGTCCTGTTCGCCGCGGTACAGGCTGTATGCCTCGTCGATGAACAGCACGCCGCCCAGTGCGCTCTGGATGACGCTGTTGGTCAGCGGGGCAGTATGGCCCGTGTAGCGGCCCACCAGGTCGCCGCGGCTCACTTCCACCAGCTGGCCGCCCTTGAGCGCCCCGATGGCCTTGAGGTACTTTGCCACCAGCCGGGCGATGGTGGTCTTGCCGGTGCCGGGGTTGCCGGTGAAGATCATATGCATGGACAGGCTGGCCGTCTTGAACCCGGCAGCGGCGCGGCGCTGCTGCACCTGCAGGTTGTCTGCCAGACCGAACACATAGTCCTTGACCGGGGCAAGGCCCACCAGCGCGTCCAGCTCGGCGCGGATCTCGTCCACAGCACCGGTGTACTCCGTCGGCAGCAGGCTGAACAGGTCTGCCGGGGCGGCCCCGTTCAGGGCAAACTGCAGCCCCTCCGGCACGGCAGTCAGGGCCACGGTGCCGGTAAGGGCCGTATCGGTTTGCAGGCAGTATTCACTCAGGGCGCGGAAGATGCGGTCACAGCACAGCTTCAGACCGGCCGCGCCCTTCTCCTTGGAGCACTGGGCGGCCACATAGTCCCGCACGTCTGCCCCGGCAGTAAGGGTGAGCCCCAGCCGGGTGCGCACCTTCCGGGCCAGCGCGTTCAGCTCTTGCGCCGCCATAGCGGCCAGATCTTCCCGTGCAAAGGCGATGGTGGTACACACGTCCCCCACCGCCGAGACGAAGGGCGCACCGAACTTGTCGGCCAGCACCTCCCGGCCCTTGTGGGAGAAGAAGATCAGGTACTTTCCGCAGGGGTCGATGCGGCTCACCGCACCGGGTGCCAGCGCGGTACCGGCATCCACCAGAATGCCCTCCTTATTGACCAGATACCGGCTGGACAGCGGTGCGCTGCCCTTGGTGGCAAGGTCGGCGATGGTTTTTAAAAAGCC
>ENA-UEOR01001826-UEOR01001826.1-human-gut-metagenome-genome-assembly--contig:-NODE-1826-length-12195-cov-29.588711_pt1 | contig 12195 bp, 10 predicted proteins | sample MGYA00242887_ERZ507890 | MGnify/ENA primary metagenome ERZ507890 (study PRJEB26167, sample SAMN06115431) | human gut metagenome | host: Homo sapiens | place: China:Guizhou | collected 2014-10-21...
AATAAACACTTAACAAAACAAAACCAACAGAGAATTGTATGGAAAATGGTGCAGATGGAATTGCTTTTGGATGTTTAAATGAAGATGGTTCAATTAATGAAAAACAAACAAAAGAAATGATTGATATAATTAAAGAATATCAAGGAGAAGTTGTTTTTCATAGAGCTTTTGATTGTGTAAAAGATCCTTTTGTTTCTATTGAATTATTAATTCAATTAGGAGTAGATCGTATTCTAACAAGTGGCTTAAAACCAAAAGCAATGGATGGAAAAGAACTTATAAAGGATTTACAAACAAAATATGGGAAACACATAGAAATACTAGCTGGAAGTGGTATAAATGCTAGTAATGCCAGAGAAATGATGAATGGTAATCCCAACTACATCGTAGATTTCTCTGCAGGTGGCGGAAACGACCTTTCCAACGGTGACAACGTGAAAACCGGGTATATGCTGGGGAAATTTAAGAACCGTACCGTAAATCATGCCAGCGGCGATACTCAGAGTTGGAAACGTGTTTCCATCATCTATCGTCTGGCCGAATTCTATCTGTTCTATGCCGAAGCACTCAATGAAACAGATCCGAGTAATCCGGACATCATCAAGTATATCGACATGGTACGCGAACGCGCAGGCATCCCAGGCTATCAGACCATGAACGATAACGGTATCAAGACCGGCATAATCGGCAATTACGACAAGCAGTTCGATGCCATACAGCACGAACGCTATGTAGAGCTCTATTGTGAGGGACAACGCTATTTCGACATCCGTCGTTGGAGTGATTGCATTTTAATTCACATTAAAAAAGATATGCAAAATTACAGTATTATTTTGATTGTTAACTATATAAAATAAAAACATGAAAAATGTTTTAAACTTCCCAAATTATAATACTTTCTTTTTGTCAACTAAAAAGAAAGTATTTAACGGTATGAGCCGCATAATTGCTTACTCCAAATCACATTTCATGTTAAAAATTTGTATTTTAGTAGAATGGTTAATAATAGAAATCATAATATAAAAAATACAAACATGTGGTAATAAGAACTACTTTTTCAGTTTTGTAGATGTTTCCAGATTTACAGTCAATCATCAGATGAAAAATCTCACCAAGTTACTCCTAATGTCTTATGCTGATTGCTCCCTTTTGCTTTTATCCCTTACGTTTTCCTATAATCTTTTGATTATTACTCGTATTCAGATCTTTCATTATGATTTGTTACACATAAATGATTTCTTATAAATATAGCTGTAAAAGGGAACGTCTGTGAAAGATATCCCCTTTAAATATTTTTCAATAAGAGACACTCACAGCCATCCCTGCTTCCCTCACCAATGCTGCAATACGATCCAATTCCTCATGAGTAGCCTTTTGCAGGTCATGGTCGGGAGTTTCCCGGTCAATAGTATAAATCATTACCTGGCGGGGAGAAATCTCCTTGACGGCCTCTAACCAGGGCAAAACATACTTATCGGAAGTATTATCCATATCCTTATCTCCAAAACCGCCTTTCAAGAACATGGTTTGGATAATACAGTTACCTTTAAAAGCCTTCATTCCCCCGATTATCCCGCGGACGGAATAATGTCCTGCCGGACGGTCGAGCTTACGGATATAAGCTTCGTCTGCCGTATCCAGTTTCAGAATATTGTTATCCACTTTGTTCAAAGCCTCGAATACGGTAGGACGATGAATGAAAGTAGAATTGCTCAATACGCTTACCTTGGCTTTCGGAAAGTATTTGTCGCGCAAAGCAAGCGTGTCTTCTATGATTTCAGGAAAATGCGGATGTGCGGTCGGCTCTCCGTTTCCTGCAAAAGTCAGTACATCAGGGACGGGTCCGTTTTTCTGCATATCCTGCAGACGGGCTTCCAATGCGGCACGCACTTCTTCGCGTGTGGGGAGCGGCTTCTTGGGACGATGGTCGGAATTAAACCCGCACTCGCAATAAATGCAGTCGAAAGTGCACACCTTACCGTCTTCCGGCAACAGATTGATTCCCAAAGATACTCCCAAACGGCGGGAATGAACGGGACCGAATATGGGAGACGGATAAATGACAGTCATTTGATTTACTATTTACAAATTATGATTTAACAGCAGCGATTGGCGGTTTTCCGATATTTCAAAGACAAACCGCGTAATCAGCACAGCAAAGATAAGAAATAAACATCCAGATATTTCCAAAAATACGGCAGTTATTCTTCAAAACTTAACACGAAACTGCATCTGCAAGTCTGTTTTTGTATTTCCTTCTATCAAATCGTTACCCGAACCGATAGTTTCACGGTCCCGGTAAACGGTTTGCCCGAACTTAACGAGAAACATAAAAGTTTTGTTCAAATCACAACGTATATGAGCGGAATAGCGAAAACCTCTGCCGTAGAAAGAAGGAGTATAGAACGTATAAACCAATCCTTTTTCGGAAGCATAAATCCGCGAATCGTAATCGTCCGTATGGAAATAAGTACCTTGTACGGATACGACCAAAGGGAATCCGGAAAAAGTATAAGCGCAGGACTGGGTACATTGCCAGCCTTGTTTTCCTTCAAACTCATGCCCTTCCCCACTCTGCTGGCGAAAACAGTTGTAATCGACCGTGGTACGGCATGCAAAAGCTCCTGGTGTATAAGCAAGCCTGCAACGGAGCTTGTGATGAAAGACCGGTAATGTCACTTTCCCGCCTGTTCCCGACACATCCCTCTCCTTGCGCTTATACCGGTAATTGAGATATAGCAATAAGTTTTTCTGCGGAGAATAGGTAGCCTGAAACATTCCGTCTATTCCCTGCGAAGCCTTGCTGATACGATACTTCCACCAGGGGAAAGAGAACATATCCAAAGAAGCGAAAAACTTCCAATGCGCCCAGGGAGCAGCTTCCGTAGCCAGATACCAGCCGTTTTCGTTTTGCGGAGCACTTCCCTCGCCGAACGAACGCCCGAAGAAAGACCAGTAATCGTGGGAATAACAACGATGTATTAACAGCAGTTGATAACCTGTTAATAATCTATATTTCAATTGATTCAGCAAGGCATATCCCTGTTTGCCAACAGCCCCCTCTCCTACCCATACCAACTTTCCCCAACGGTATTTATAATCCACACCCAGATTATAAAAATCATTTCCATGCAAGTTGTATTTCGCATACTTCTTTAAATCCGGTTCATAAGGATGACTGAAACGATAATAAATACCTGTCACCCCCACTTTCAATCTATTTTTTTCGTAAGTGAGGTTACCACCTGCCGATTGCATGACAAACGCATTCATTTTATCCGCCTCCTTCTCCGTACGATGTAAGCCTGTTTTGTAAATGGAAGCGATTTTTCCGCCTTTCACCACCCCATCCATAGAACGGTGCGAATAAAAGGCAGAAAGTTCTAAAAAACGAAGAATTTCCACTGTTACCGCCGTTCCGCGAAAATAGTTATACGAATCCGTAGAGCTGTGTTTCCGGATTCCCCCTCTGCGGAATTCGGATGCAGACATGGAGAAAGTTTTTCCTAATCCAAAGTCTGCGCCAATCACCAGTCCCAGACCGAACCCCAGTTTATAATTGCCCAATGCCAAAGCTTTCAGCCTGCCCCTGTTTTTGAGTAAGCCGTAAAACGAATAATAATCATATCCTTTCTTGTCATGCAAAGCAAAGAACGGTTCACCGGCATCCTTCTCTCCCGTTATTCCCGCCTGAAAGTAATCTCCATAACGAAAACTGTAACGCAGTGAATGGTAAACGGCAGGTCCCAGATAGTTTTTCTCATATCCCTTGCGGGTATATAAAGGGATATCCAGACGTGTCAATACTTCTTGCCCGGCATACTTCAATACCGTTTTTAAAGAAGGATAGCGGGAAGGGGCCTCAACGGTCTTTATGCAGACGAAAGGTAACAGCAGTTCGATAGTCTGCCTGTCCATCTCCGCCACCAACTGCAACTCATAAAGAGTCTGCATCTGCCCGTTTATATAAACATACGCCAAAATATTTTCTATTTGAATATCCGTAAGGAAAGGAAATTCCTCCAATTGCCGTTTTGTGGCGGCATTGATATTGACAGGTTCTTGCAGACGAGCGGAAAGCACTTCCAGTTCATCTTCCCAGTTTCTCTCTTCTTCATCGGCGGAGAGTTGTTCCAGATTCTCTTCCCACAGGGATAATGTCGCATTTTGAGCTACAAGCATAGGAGTTATTAACAGCATACTCATAAAAACTCCTATCTTGATTAGGGTCATCTATAATAGTGTGTTTCCGGATAATAGGCAACGAAGTTACCTTAAATTAGTTAATTGAACAAGGAAAAATGAAAGCAATGTAACAACATTACGCAGAATGGTGTACTTTTGCGCTATGAGCAAACGGTTTAACATAGTAATACTCATAACATTTCTCTCGGCAGGAGTCCTGACTTGTCATGCCCAGCAGCAACCCCAAACCGGTGCATCCAAAAGCATCTATCTCACTCCTATGTGCGTGTACAACGGCGATACGATTCCTTACGTGAAACTTCCTACCGTTTACATCTTCAAACCGCTAAAATTCAAGAACAGGCGCGAAATGGCGAAATACTACAAACTTATCCGCGACGTAAAGAAAGTGCTTCCAATTTCAAAGGAAATCAATCGGGCGATTATCGAGACTTACGAATACCTGCAGACCATTCCCACTCAAAAAGAGCGGCAAAAGCACCTGAAAGCTGTGGAAAAGGGGTTGAAAGAACAATACACTCCCCGTATGAAAAAACTTTCCTTTGCACAAGGAAAACTGTTAATCAAACTGGTAGACCGGCAAACCCATTCCACTTCCTACGAACTGGTAAAAGCATTTATGGGACCTTTTAAAGCCGGATTCTACCAGACCTTTGCCGCACTGTTCGGAGCCAGTCTGAAAAAACAATACGACCCTACGGGAGATGATGCGCTTACGGAAAGAGTAATCTTACTGGTAGAGAGCGGGCAGCTCTGATAACTTCAGTACATCATTTAAAATTAATGCCCGCCTTACGTGCCTGTGAATGTTGAAACTGACGTTTTACGGTATATAAAGTGCCTTCTTTAACAAATTTAGAACCTGTCTGTTTAAACCAGAAAGAAACATTGTTTTCCAGACAAATATCGTGAAGCTTCATAATCCAGTCGAAATTACAGATACGGGCCTCATATCCGGACTCTCCCCCTGCAACCACTTGTTCAACCCACTCTCCTATATTATAGGCATCCAAACTGATTTCTTCCAACAACGGCTCGCAAATAATAATTTTGTGTTTTATAGGAATAGCTCTGTAAACAGGCAAACGATTATCCGCACATAACTGATTTTCAACTGTACAACAGATAGTTACATTATCATACCCGTCTTTCCAATCGACAGGCAGACACTCCATAACCCTGTTTATACGTTTGGTTATCATCAGGAAATGAAGATCACTGCGTTGACGAATCATTTCCCATGCCTCAGTTCGCCACACATCTGCATCTTCAACAAAAAATCGGAAGTAAAACAGGTATAAACAAGAGTTCCGGACGGAATTTTAAAACTTCCGTTCTTATTCGTCCGTACAGGCAAATCGAAATTTTTCGTCTTAACCACAACCGAACTGTCAACATTTCTTTTTGCATCTCCCCGGTAGACATAACAATATCTGCATCCTTCACTGAATTTATGGCAACCGTGCCACAAATTCCACACCACCGACCTCTCTGCAACACCATTCATCCGGATAAAACATCAGTTAATATTATGTTGATAAACCTGTTACTAACGCAAACATACAAAGGAAATAAATAACTGTTATATAAGCAAATAAGTTGGTTGATAAATCAAGTATAAAGCTGTTAATTACTAATATTTGTCCACTCACTTCAATTTATTGAATAAATCCCAGATAACAATGCCTGCCGTAACCGATACATTCAAAGAATGCTTCGTACCGTATTGCGGAATTTCAATGCAGCCGTGAGAATGGTCAATAACTTCCTGTTGAACACCTTTCACCTCATTCCCCATTACTATGGCATACTTTCTGTTTTTGTCTAAAGTCAACTCATTCAGCATAATACTACCTTCTGCCTGCTCTACGGAGTAAACCGTATAGCCTTCGTTTTTGAGGTTATCAACAGCTTCAACAGTGTTATTAACATACTTCCAGTCGACGGTAAATTCCGCTCCCAAAGCCGTCTTGTGCATTTCGGCATGGGGTGGAGTAGCCGTAATGCCGCACAGATAGATACATTCGATGCGAAAAGCATCCGAAGTGCGGAATACGGAACCTATATTATGCAAACTGCGGATATTATCCAATACAACTACAAGCGGCAGTTTTTCCGCTTCCTTAAACTCCTCTGTACTAATGCGGTTCAGTTCGGTTATCTTCAGTTTTCTGTTCATAATCGTAAGGCTTTGTGCCGGTCTGTACACTATGTACCGGCTCATGTCGTGCAAAGATACTTCTTTCCGTTCACATCCCTGTTAATAACCGTTGAAAAGGTGTCAATAGCGTATGGAAAGATTTTTAAAAATAATATTTGCATTATTCAAAGTAACGCATAATACGCCTGCATAACGAACAAACCAAAAAAGTTAACCTAAACTTTCAAAGGCTGTATAAACACATTTTTAAGTACTATTTCACTGATTAATCTCTTTAAAGTTATTAACTTTGCGGTTATCAACAAGATGTTAATGAAGTGAGACCATGGCTGAGTAGGGAGCTTATTATCAAGAGATATAACTTTAATTGCTTACGTTAATAACCTAAGGATAAAGTTTAGCCTTATACTAATAACTTCATGGGCAAGAAAATTCGGATTTATTTGTCCACACTATTAACAGCCTATCATCACTATCAAAGGATTTTTAAAGAAAGAAGAGAAATAAAAATTATTATTATGGATAATCTGATAGAAGCTATCAAGCAACTGAAGAAAGAGAAGAATGCAATCATTCTGGGGCACTACTACCAGAAGGGTGAAATACAAGACATAGCCGACTATGTAGGCGACAGTCTGGCTCTGGCACAATGGGCGGCAAAGACGGAAGCCGATATTATCGTGATGTGCGGTGTCCACTTCATGGGTGAAACGGCAAAGGTACTTTGTCCCGACAAGAAGGTATTGGTGCCCGACATGGCGGCGGGTTGTTCGCTTGCCGACAGTTGCCCGGCGGATAAGTTTGCACAGTTCGTTAAAGAGCATCCCGGACATACGGTGATATCCTATGTGAATACAACGGCTGCCGTAAAGGCTGTTACGGATGTAGTGGTAACTTCCACCAATGCCAGACAAATCGTAGAAAGCTTTCCCGAAGATGAGAAAATAATATTCGGTCCTGATAGAAACCTGGGAAATTATATCAACTCCGTTACAGGCAGAAATATGTTGTTATGGGACGGGGCGTGCCATGTACACGAACAGTTCTCGGTTGAAAAGATTGTTGAATTGAAGCAGCAGCATCCCGGTGCAGTGGTATTGGCTCATCCCGAATGCAAGGGCCCGGTTTTGAAGCTGGCGGATGTAGTAGGTTCTACGGCGGCTTTGCTGAAGTATGCGGTTGCCCATCCCGAAAAGGAATACATCGTTGCCACGGAATCGGGTATCCTGCACGAGATGCAGAAGAAATGTCCGCAGACGAAGTTTATTCCGGCACCGCCCAATGAAAGCACCTGTGCCTGCAATGAGTGTAACTTTATGCGGTTAAACACATTGGAAAAGCTTTATAATTGCCTGAAAGACGAATCTCCGGAAATCAAGGTGGATGCGGAAATAGCAGAGAAAGCGGTGAAACCGATCAAGAGGATGTTGGAGATTTCTGCAAAACTGGGATTATAGTGAATTATTCCCTTGTCGCTGGCATTATTCGATGAGGGTATGAAAATGATTTCAATATTTTTTTCAGGCACGGATTACATGGTTCCGGTTTATGAAAACCGTAAATTTCATGTAATCCGTGCCTGAAAATTTATCATAATGCAAGCATCCGCATACTTTTGCCACTTTCATTACTTGGACAGGAAGTTGCAAAGCTTGTCCGTTGCCACTGCCCGGTGGCTGATTTTATTCTTCAATTCGCTTCCCATTTCGGCATATGTCTGCGTATATCCTTCCGGAATAAAGACCGGGTCATATCCGAAACCGGAAGTACCGTGCCTGTGCTTCGTTATTTCGCCTTTAACGATGCCTTCGAACAAGTGTTCCTTTCCATTGACGATAAGTGCGAAAACGGTACGGAATCGGGCTTTTCGGTTCTCCATTCCTTCCATGTCCTGCAACAGCTTCTGCATATTGGCTTCCGAATTGTGTGCATCGCCGGCATAGCGTGCCGAATACACTCCGGGAGCTCCGTTCAGGGCTTCCACTTCCAGGCCGGTATCATCGGCAAAACAATCCAGGTGGTAATTTTCAAAGATATACCTTGCCTTCAGCAAAGCGTTTCCTTCAAGCGTATCTGCTGTTTCGGGAATATCCGCATTGCAATGGATGTCTTTCATGCTGAGAAGCTCTATTTTATCTCCTAAAATGGCGGTTACTTCTTCCAGTTTGTGGGCATTGTTGGTTGCAAAAACAAATTTCTTTTTCATTTTCCTTTCAATTTATCGAATCCTTCTCCATACACGCCGATAACGGAGCTTTGAGAGATGAAAGCATTCGGGTCGATGTCCTTGACCAGACGGAATATCTCGACAGACTGGCGTTTGTAGGCCAACACAACCAATACTTTCACGTTGCGTTTGCTGTACCAGCCTATACCGTCGAGTACGGTTACACCGCGATGAGTCTCTTTGGTGATGCGGTCGGCAATCTTTTCGTACTCTTTGGAAAAGATAAAGAACTGTACCGACTGACGCGCACCGTTGACGATATAATCCAGTACGATGCCGATGACGAACAGCGTTACAAAACCAAAAATCACCCGTCGCCAATCGTTGAATATGAAGTAGCAGGAACTGATGATGATAACGTCGCAAGCCATAATCATGCGTCCCAAAGTGACGTCGCGGTATTTATGGATGATGGCTGCGATAATGTCCGTACCGCCCGTACTTCCGTTGCAGTTGAACACTACGCCCAGACCCGCACCGCACATGGCTGCGCCTATGAGGCAAGCCATGAAATCCTGTCCCGGTCCCAGTATCTGAGGCGGCACTCCGTCCGCTCCGTTCACCAGCAACTGGAAAAACCATAGGAAGAAAGTCAGTCCGAAGATGGCAAATGTGGTCTTGATACTGAATTTAGGTCCTAAAATCTTGATGGCAAACGTCATCAGGACTGCATTAATGATGAAATACGACCATTGGATAGGAAATCCAGTAGCATAATAGATGATGGCTCCGATACCCGTAGTACCGCCGGTCGTAATCTGATAGGGAATAAGGAACGCAGCCCATCCCATAGCGTAAGAAATTAATCCGAAAGTGATGAAGACATAGTCTTTCAACTCTCTCATCACTTCCGCTTTGGTTGGTTTTGTGATTTGCATATTTGTTATTTGATAACAATGTTTACAATCTTCTTGGGTACTACGATTACTTTGACGATGGTCTTTCCGTCTGTCCATTTCATGGAACGTTCGTCTGCCAATACCGTTTCCTGAATGACATCCGATGCCGTATCGGCAGGGAATTCCATGTTGAAACGTGCTTTTCCGTTGAACGAAATGGTGTAGTTCACCGTATTTTCCACCAGATATTCTTCGTTGTATGCAGGCCATTGCGCGTCGCATACAGAACCTGTGTTACCTAATGTCTCCCACAATTCCTCACATACGTGCGGAGCGAAAGGAGCCAACGTAACGGTAAGCTGATTCAATATCTCTTTCTTGCTGCATTTCAGCGCGGACAGCTCGTTTACGCAAATCATAAAAGCACTGATGCTTGTATTGTAAGAGAACTGTTCAATGTCTCCCGTCACTTTTTTGATGAGCTTGTGCAAGGATTTCAACTCTTCTTTGCCGGCAGCTTCATCAGTTACCAGGTAGTTGCCGGTACGGTCGTAGAACAGCGACCAGAACTTTCTGATGAAGCGGTGTACGCCGTCGATACCGTTCGTATCCCAGGGCTTGGACTGTTCTACAGGGCCGAGGAACATCTCATACATACGCAGCGTATCCGCACCGTATTTCTCTACAATCATATCGGGATTAACCACGTTGAACATGGATTTGCTCATCTTTTCAACAGCCCAGCCGCAGATGTATTTGCCGTCTTCCAGAATAAACTCTGCGGTAGCATACTCAGGACGCCATGCCTTGAACGCTTCCGTGTCGAGAACGTCGTTGGACACGATGTTGACATCCACATGGAGCGGGGTAGTGTCGTACTGGTCTTTCAGGTTCAGCGATACGAATGTATTGGTATCCTTGATGCGATATACAAAGTTGCTTCTTCCCTGAATCATACCCTGGTTCACCAGTTTTTGGAACGGTTCTTCGACGGCGGATACGCCGAGGTCGTGCAGGAATTTGTTCCAGAAACGGGAGTAGATCAGGTGTCCGGTAGCATGTTCCGTACCGCCTACGTAGAGGTCTACGTTGCGCCAGTATTCATCCACTTTCTTGTCAATGAGTGCCGTGTGGTTGCGCGGGTCCATATAGCGCAGGTAGTATGCGCTCGAACCTGCAAATCCCGGCATGGTGTTCAGTTCCAGCGGGAAAACGGTTATATTGTCAATCCTTTCATTATCGACCACGCATTTGTTTGCCGTGTCCCAAGCCCATTTAGAGGCATGTCCCAACGGCGGTTCGCCCGTTTCGGTGGGCAGGAATTTGGCCACTTCAGGAAGTTCCAGCGGCAGGCAGCTTTCATCAATCATATAAGGCATTCCGTCCTTGTAGTAAACCGGGAACGGTTCGCCCCAATAGCGCTGGCGCGAGAAGATGGCGTCGCGCAGGCGGAAGTTTACTTTTACGCGTCCCAGATTATGTTCTTTCACATATTTCTTGGTGGCGGCGATGGCTTCCTTGACAGTCAGTCCGTTCAGGTTGAGGTCGCAATAAGGCTCTGTACCTGCTTTCGGAGAGTTACATACGATACCCTCTTTGGCATCGAAACTTTCTTCGCTTACATCGCAGCCTTCCACCAGCGGAACGATAGGCAGGTTGAAGTGCTTGGCAAAAGCGTAGTCGCGGCTGTCGTGTGCAGGTACGGCCATGATGGCGCCTGTTCCGTATCCTGCCAATACGTAGTCGCTAATCCAGATGGGCACTGCTTCGCCCGTAAAGGGATTGACGGCATAGCTTCCGGAGAATACGCCGGTGACGCTGCGGTCGGAGATGCGTTCGCGTTCGGTACGTTTCTTGGTACGCTCCAGGTAGGCGTCCACATCGGCTTTCTGTTCCAGAGTGGTTACTTGGGCCACCAATTCGCTTTCGGGAGCCAGTACCATGAAGGTAACTCCGAACATGGTATCTGCACGGGTGGTGAAAATGGTAAATTCCAAATCGCTGTCCTTTACCTTGAATTGGATTTCGGCACCTTCACTGCGGCCTATCCAGTTTTTCTGCGTCTCTTTCAGAGATTCGGTCCAGTCGATGGTGTCAAGTCCGTCCAGCAGGCGTTGTGCGTAGGCAGATACGCGCAGACACCACTGGCGCATCTTTTTCTGGACTACGGGGAAGCCGCCGCGTTCCGATACGCCGTCTACCACCTCGTCATTGGCAAGCACGGTACCCAGTTGCGGACACCAGTTTACCATTGTTTCACCCAGATAGGCGATGCGGTAGTTCATCAGGACTTCCTGCTGCTCTTTTTCGCTCATGGCATTCCACTCATCGGCAGTGAAATGCAGTTCTTCGCTGCATGCGGCATTCAGTCCTTCGTTACCGGATTTGGCGAATGCTTCTGTCAGTTCTTCGATAGGGCGTGCTTTCTTTTCGTCATTGCAGTAGTAGCTGTTGAACATCTTCTGGAACGCCCATTGTGTCCAGTGATAGTATTCCGGGTCGCAGGTACGGATTTCACGGTTCCAATCGAAAGAGAAACCTATCTTATCCAGTTGCTCGCGATAGCGGTTGATATTGTTGACGGTGGTAATGGCCGGATGTTGTCCGGTTTGTATGGCGTATTGCTCCGCGGGCAGGCCGTAAGCATCGTATCCCATAGGATTCAGGACATTGAAACCTTGCAGACGTTTGTAACGGGCATAGATGTCCGAAGCGATGTATCCCAACGGATGACCCACGTGCAGACCTGCGCCGCTGGGGTA
>ENA-UEOR01001837-UEOR01001837.1-human-gut-metagenome-genome-assembly--contig:-NODE-1837-length-12139-cov-3.323993_pt1 | contig 12139 bp, 9 predicted proteins | sample MGYA00242887_ERZ507890 | MGnify/ENA primary metagenome ERZ507890 (study PRJEB26167, sample SAMN06115431) | human gut metagenome | host: Homo sapiens | place: China:Guizhou | collected 2014-10-21...
GTGCGGAACAATTATTATGAGGGCGTCTGTTTTGCACTGAAAAATGCTGCCCGGATGGTGACCATGACGGAGCAGGAGGATATTGGAGTTATCACGTCGGCGAATGCACTGGAACTTGCGTTTGACACAAGCTCGGACGTAGACATTTATTTTTACGATAAGTATGTGGGTGGACTTGGATTCTCTGAAAAGATTTATGATAATATGGAAGATATTATCCAAAATGCAGTGAAGCTTGTAAAAGGCTGTGGATGCAAAGATGGCTGTGCCGCCTGTGTGGGAGATCACAGGCTTGACAGGCAGATGGTACTTTTCGGACTGGAAAACCTGCTGGAACACTGGGATGTCCCGATGGGAGTGAAGACTGCAGAGCATGCGCCGTCCACGTTCCGGAGAAAAGAGTTCTCGTTTGAAAAGTTAGGAGAGCAGTGGCAGGAGTTCTGCAAAAAGATTAGTGAAAACGGAGAGAACTTTGCCGCATTTTTACAGACCGTTCCGGCGGTCGAAGTGAGAGAGCGGATGCTGATCTTAAAATTATCCAGCGCCTTTTATGCAGACTGGGTGATGGAGCCGGGAAACCGCGAGTGCCTTAAGAATATTATCAGTTATTATGCGGATGTGCCGGTTGGATTCCAGATCCAGGTGGCACTCGCAGATGAAGTGAGAGAGCCGGATAAGGACGCGATGGAGAAGATGGGGCGGAGGTTAAAATGAAAACAAGAGAAGAAGCAACAAAATACGGACTGTCATTTCCAGACACTTATCTGGAAACGCCGTTTCATGATCCAAACTGGGAGTTAGTGCGTGTGCATGGAAGCAAAAAGGCATTTTTGTGGGTATATGAGCGGAACGGATACATCAATCTGAATGTGAAAGTGCGCCCGGAGTGGCGCGATTTCTGGAGGGATGCCTATGCGTCCGTGCTTCCGGGATATCATCAGAATAAAGAACACTGGAATACGATCATTTTAGATGGGACAATCCCGGATAAGGATGTGAAGCAGATGATTGCAGAAAGCTATGACATTATCACAGACAGTCCGACAAAGCGTATTTATGAGGCGGTGAAAACCATTCCAAAAGGTAAAGTGGCAACTTACGGCAGGGTGGCAGAGCTTGCCGGAAATCCGAGAATGTCCAGAGCTGTCGGAAATGCCCTGCACCATAACCCGGACCCGGAGCATATCCCATGTTACCGTGTTGTGAATTCCAAGGGAGAATTAGCAGGGGCTTTCGCCTTTGGAGGGGAGCATGTGCAGGAAGAACTGCTGAAAGCAGAAGGCATTGAAGTGGTGAATGGCAGGGTGGATTTAAAGAAATATGAAATTTAAAGAAAATTACACACAACAGCTACAACGTCTAAATGAATACCAGAAAGCAGCCGTTTTCGATGAGAGCAGCGCCTGTCTTGTGAACGCCAATGTGGGAAGCGGTAAGACGACGGTTCTTATCACAAAGGTCATGTATCTGCATTACGAGAAGCAGATTCCATATGAGCAGATGGTTGTTCTGACTTTTACGAATAAGGCTGCGGATGAGATCAAAGAGCGTCTGTATGCGCTGGAGCCGGAGATCACAGAGGAACAGTTGTGGGGCTTTGGAACATTTCACAGTGTGTGTCTTACGATGTTGAAGAAAATGCTTCCGGTGGAAAAATTGGGTTATACTAAAGAATTTATGGTGCTGGATCCGGACGAAGAACTTGAGATGGCAGAGCAGTTGATCTTAACTTATCAGCTGAAAATCAAATATAAGAACCGGCTGAAAAAGCGTCTGGAACAGAAAAACAGCAAATATCAGGATGATATTGAAAAATTAAAGGCATTGCTAAAGGAAGAGAAGATACGTCAGGATAAAATGACGTTTGACGAGCTGCTGGAAAACACATGTAAATTGGTGAAGATGTCAGCAGAAATAGAAGAAGTATCAAAAAAGAATGCGAACTTGCAAGACAACGAGAATACAAGAATGCAAGATATCTCCTGGATCATCGTGGACGAAGTTCAGGACAGCGATGAGAAACAGTTAGAGCTCATCGACTGCCTGAAAAAACCACAGACCTGTTTTTTCGCAGTAGGTGATCCGAATCAGGTCATTTACAGTTGGCGTGGAAGTGCTTTTCATATTTTTTATCAGCTGAAGACCAAGTATCAGGCAACGGAGCTGACACTTCCGGTAAATTACCGTTCCAGCAGTGAAATCCTTGCAGTGGCACGGTGCTTTATGCAGCAGGGAGGCACATTGCAGGGCGGCAGGGAGAGCGGTGATAAAATTCAGATCCGGAATATGTATGATCCGTTTCAGGAGGCCGATTATCTTGCAGGCACGATCAGGGAACTGCATGCATCAGGGCTTCCATACCGGGAAATAGCGGTATTTTACCGTTTGCAGAATCAATCGGAAATTTTTGAACATGTTTTTGAAAAAGAAGGCATTCCATTTGAAGTTTCGTTAAAAAAGACTGTGAAAGACATCCCGGTTCTGGACTGGCTGATCAAGGTACTGCGTTTTTCTGTCAATCCGAAAGATAAAAGCTCCGGTATTGCAGTGCTTGCGGATAAGAGATACGGGCTCGGCATGTCGGTGAAAGAAGCGGAAAAAGCAATTGATAGTTTGTGTGAAACTCGAAAAATGCAGATAGAGACTCCACAATCAGAGAAGAAAAAAATAAAATCAGATATCCGTAAGCAAATGCGTGGATTTTCGCAAGCATATTTCAACGCTCAATCCACAACAGCCGAAAACCTCTGGAGTTATTTTTCTCTGGAAAATCATCTCCACCCAACGACAGCTTCGTATGTAGAAGACAGAACCTGCGTCATGGACTTTTTGGAGCGCATGACCATCTATCAGAAAGAACAGCAGAAAAATGTCGTGGAAGGTTTTTCGGAATTTTTGAATATGGCGTCTTTGTATGGAACGAATATTTTGAAAAAAGAGATACATAATGAAAACGATACTGTAAAGCTTATGACACTTCATGCATCCAAAGGGTTGGAGTTTTCCCATGTTTTTATCACAGGTGTGAATTATGGACTGATTCCTTTGCAGACCAAAAGTTTTGAGGAGGAAGAGGAGGAGCAGCGTCTCTTTTTTGTCGGCATCACAAGGGCGAAGGAACATCTGGAACTTTCCTATTACACAAGTCCGGGACAGTACCGGGCAGCACCCGGACCGAGCAGATATCTGCGCATGATACTGGGAAATCTGATCGAAGGACAGGAGAAGGAGCGGGAGTCTTCGGCAACGCATTTACAGGATCTGAAACGCCAGATCCTTGCAGAGCGTGCAAATCAGTCAGAGCATATAGAACTGCAAGAAGCCGGCAAAATATCAGGGGGAAAAAATCCATCGGCGAATACAGGAACAAAGAATATTTCAGTAGGAAATGAAGCAGTAACCACACAAAAACGCCGCGTCCGTCATCCAAAATACGGCACCGGTTCCGTGGTAAGAGAGGATGACATGATGATCACCGTTGATTTTGACGATTATGGGGAAAAAGAACTCATGAAAATGTTCGGCGGTCTGGAAGAATTGCCGTGATACTTATATATTGTCAGGTATCGGGCGACTATGAAAAAGAATAGCGTACTTGTACAAAAAAGAAAACAATTCCTACCTTGACAAGGGGAAATAATGAGTTATAATACTTATATCATATCAAATAACTAGGAAATATCAATTACAAACTAATTCAGAGATAGAAAGAGGTACAAAGATATGAGTAAACTGATTTACTTAGATAATGCAGCAACAACGCAGGTATATCCGGAAGTGTTACAGGAGATGCTTCCATATTTTTCAGAAGTATATAGCAATCCATCTGCAATTTACAGTTTTGCATCTGAGAGCAAAAAGGCGGTTGATAAAGCAAGGACTTCCGTGGCAGAATTGATCAATGCGAAGACAGATGAGATTTATTTTACAGGCGGCGGCAGCGAGTCTGATAACTGGGCATTAAAGGCAACCGCAGACGCTTATGCGTCCAAAGGAAAACACATCATCACAAGCACGATCGAACATCACGCGATCCTTCACACCTGTGCTTACCTGGAGAAAAAAGGTTTTGAGATCACATATGTGAACGTTGACGAAAACGGTAAAGTAAAACTGGACGAGTTAGAGGCAGCAATCCGTCCTGATACAATCCTGATTTCCATAATGACAGCAAATAACGAGATCGGAACCATCCAGCCGGTCAGGGAGATTGGACGTATCGCACATGAACATGGCGTATTATTCCACACGGACGCTGTACAGGCATTTGGACATATTCCGATCGATGTGGACGAGATGAACATTGATATGCTGAGTGCCAGCGGTCACAAGATCAACGGACCAAAGGGAATCGGCGTAATGTATATCAGAAAAGGCGTGAAGATTCTTTCCTTCATCCACGGTGGTGCGCAGGAGAGAAAACGTAGAGCCGGAACTCTGAACGTACCGGGTATCGTAGGTATCGGCAAAGCAGCCGAGATCGCAAAAAATACCATGGCAGAGAGAAGTGCAAAAGAGATCAGCTTAAGAGATCATCTGATCGACCGTATTTTAACAGAAATCCCATATGTGAGATTGAACGGTGACAGACATGACCGTCTGCCAAACAACGTAAACGTATGCTTCCGTTATATCGAGGGTGAATCCATGTTGATCTTATTGGATCAGGCAGGTGTCTGTGCATCCAGTGGTTCTGCATGTACTTCCGGATCATTAGACCCGTCTCACGTATTGCTTGCGATCGGTCTTCCTCATGAGATCGCACACGGTTCTCTTCGTCTGACACTTTCCGAGAAGAATACCGTAGAAGAGATCGATTTTGTTGTAGACGAGTTAAAGAAGATCATTGAACGTTTGAGAAGCATGTCCCCATTATATGAGGATTTCGTAAAAAAACAGAATAAATAAATTTTTCAATCACATGATTTTACAGTGATCAAAATAACAGGTTATTTCAAAGAAAGCAGGATAAAAAGTATGTATAGTGAAAAAGTAATGGATCATTTTAACAACCCAAGAAACGTTGGAGAGATTGAGAATCCAAGCGGTGTCGGTACCGTTGGTAATGCAAAATGCGGCGACATCATGAGAATGTATCTTGACATTGATGATAACGGGATCATCCAGGATGTAAAATTTAAAACATTTGGATGTGGCGCAGCCGTTGCAACAAGCAGTATGGCAACCGAACTTGTAAAGGGAAAAACGGTACAGCAGGCGTTGGAAGTGACAAATAAAGCCGTAATGGAAGCTTTAGACGGACTTCCACCAGTGAAGGTTCACTGCAGCCTGTTGGCAGAGGAAGCAATCCACGCTGCATTATGGGATTACGCAGAGAAAAACCATATCACGATCGAGGGACTGGAGAAACCGGTGAACGATATTTCTGAGAAAGAAGAAGGTGAAGAGGAAGAGTACTAAGAGCTTTTTTCCGGAAAGCACATCAGACTGTCAGGCAGATTTATGAAAAGGTAAACTGCCGGCAGTCTTTTTTGTGCAACAGGAAAATTCTCATATCTATTTCATTCCAGTTATGGTAAAATATAGCTATTGCAAAAAGCAGAATAGCAGATCATAAGGAAAATGAATTGAGGATTAAGAGATAATGGAAGATTTACAGGTAGAAGATTTTAATGATCCAATAGAACATAAAGATGAGCAGACGGCAGACGGTATTAAGACACCGGAAAATCAGGAGAATGATGAGGAACAAACCTCCATTGTCAAAGAGATCATGAGCTGGGTAATCCCATTTGCAATTGCCTTAGTGGCAGCGCTTCTCATCAAAAACTTTCTGATCATCAATGCGGATGTGCCTACCGGGTCAATGGAGAATACAATCCTGCCGGGAGACCGTTTTATCGGAAACCGGCTGGCATATGTTTTTGGTGAGCCAGAGAGAGGGGATATTGTTGTATTCCGGTATCCGGATGATGAGAGCGAGATTTATGTGAAGCGGGTGATCGGACTTCCGGGAGATACCATTGATATTGAGGATGGAAAAATATATATCAATGGATCGGCAGAGCCTTTGCAGGAGGATTATCTGAAAGAGGAATGGACTGTTGCCACAGGCCCATATACATTTGAGGTGCCGGAGGGATCGTACTTCATGATGGGAGATAACAGGAATGATTCCTGGGATGCGAGATATTGGAGTAACACTTATGTGACAAAAGACAAAATTTTAGGAAAGGCACTTTTTACTTACTGGCCTTTTGCACATTTTGGAAAACTGGAATAAAAAAGGAAGAGTGACATGGTAACATTATTAGCAAAAATATTTATCAAAGACTCAGAAGATAAAATAAAACAGCGCGAGGCATACGGAATGCTGTGCGGTGTGATCGGTATATTATTTAATGTACTGCTTTTTATCGGTAAATTTCTCGCAGGAACTTTAAGCAATTCCATTGCGATCACAGCAGATGCCTTTAACAACCTTTCAGATGCAGGTTCTTCGATCGTGACACTGCTTGGCTTCAAGCTTGCAGGGGCAAAACCGGATACGGAGCATCCATTTGGACATGGAAGGATTGAGTATGTTTCAGGTCTGGTTGTGGCTGCGGCAATCCTTTTGATGGGTTACGAACTCGTCCGTGACTCCATCGGAAAAATCATGCATCCGGAGGAAACAGAGTTCACGCTCCTTGTGGCAGTGATCCTGATCGCATCCATTCTTGTAAAACTATATATGGCATATTATAACCGTGCTATTGGAAAAAAACTGGATTCTGCAGCGATGAAAGCGGTTGCCACAGACAGTTTAAGTGATACCGCAGCGACAACGGTTGTGCTTCTGGCATCCGTATTTACCCATTTTACAGGAATCAAAATTGATGGCTACTGCGGTCTGGTTGTGGGCTTATTAGTCGGTTATGCAGGTTTTGACGCTGCCAGAGAGACATTAAATCCATTGCTTGGACAGCCGCCGGCACATGAATTTGTAGAAAAAATAGATGAGATCGTAATGTCACATTCGGAAGTATGCGGAATGCATGATCTGATCGTCCATGATTACGGCCCGGGCAGACAGATGATCTCATTGCATGCAGAAGTTCCGGCAGAGGGAAATATTTTGGAACTGCATGATGTGATAGACAATATTGAGAATGAACTGCGCGAGACACTTGGCTGTGAGGCAACGATCCACATGGATCCGGTCGTGACTTCGGATGAGCATGTGAGTGAGACGAAAGCAGCTATGGTATCTCTGATCAAGGCAATTGATGAAGATTTGTCCATTCACGATTTCAGAATGGTGAGTGGTGGGACACATACGAACCTCATTTTTGACATTCTCGCGCCATTTGGATTCCGTCTGACGGACGAGGAACTGCTCACAGAAGTGCTCCAGTCTGTGCATGAACATTTCGGTGATAACTATTACGTGGTGACGAAAATCGATCATTCTTACATATAAAAGTCGTCAATTCATAATCCCCGGATTTTCTTCTGAAATGCCCTAAAAAGCTAAATCCCGTGACATCTGTGCATGCATCTTTTACTTTATCAAGAGTTTCGGGAGTATCTTTTAGAGTATAAACAATAAAAATGACATTTTCACCTTGTTTCCCGGCTACGTCCTGCGGGATATTACCTCCAAATGAATTTTGATAAGGATTCATATTTTTCTTTTTTTTCTATTAGTTTCGTCAATGAAATAGTTCTGTTCTAACTCATCTTTTTATTAGGATCTTCAATATATGCGGCAGCCCCTTTATCCATAAACAGTTCTACATTTTGCGCATGATGAGCCACATAGGCTGCGGGACCAGTGTCTCCCGAATTACAGATTTCTTCTACTACATCGGCTTTATTTTTTCCGGTAATCAGGAAAATGACATAGCGGGCATTCTGAATGGGGTATCCCGTCATTGCGATACGCTTCTGCCCGTTACGGGGATGTGCACTGACCACATAAATAGAGTTTGAAGTCAGCAAATCTTCTTGCCCGGGAAAGATCGAAGAAGTGTGTCCGTCATCTCCGGCTCCCAACAGTATAATATCGAATTCGGGCCAACCACGCTTAAACGGCACTTGCTGCCGGACTAACTCCGAATAACGAACCGCCTCTTTCGCAGGCTTTGCCTCTCCACGGATACGGAATACATTCTCATAGAGAATAGGAGTGATACCCAAAAGAAGGTTGCGCATCATTCCGTAATTACTGTCCGAATCATCGGGAGGCACACAACGTTCATCCACCCAATAAATTCGCATACGGTCCCAAGGGGTAATTTCCATATATTCATTCGCCCATAAATCGAACATCAGAGCAGGGGTATTACCACCACTAACTGCGATATTGAACACTCTGTCCGGCTCTTCATTCATGATTTCCACCAGGCGGAGTATCAATGCTCGTGAAGTTTCAATTGATGAGGGAAAAACTGATAGTTTCATAATTCACAATATTGATCTGTATTTGTCAAATTCTTACAAGGATTCGTCCAGTCAGCCCCATGTTCGTGCATCATTGCTTCACTTTCCAAAGGTCCCCACGTACCTGCGGGATAACCGTAAAGAGGCGCATCGGGGTTATCTTTCCAATAGCGGAGCACCGGATCGAAGAATTTCCATGAGGCTTCTACTGCATCACTTCGAGTAAATAAAGTCGGATCGCCCTGGATACAATCATCTATCAGACGGGCATAAGCGTCACCACTAGGCACACCGCCCAACTGTGCATAACTGAAATCCATCGTCACCTGGCGGACTTCGAAACCTGCACCGGGGACTTTCATTCCGATTTTGAGCACAATTCCTTCATTCGGTTGCAAACGAAGAATCAATTTATTAGCCCGCGGACAGTTGCCACCGGCACAATGAAACATCTGATGAGGTGTTTCACGGAAATGAACGACGATTTCCGTTACTTTCGTCGGCATTTGTTTACCTGTACGAATGTAGAACGGAACGCCACTCCAGCGCCAGTTACTAATGCCCAGTTTCATGGCAATATAAGTTTCCGTGCGCGAATCGGGAGCCACTCCTTTTTCTTCACGGTATCCTTTTTTACTACCGGAGGCTGTATATTGTCCGCGAACAATATGTTCATTCAAATCTACATCATTCAATGGAGTAAGAGATTCGTAGACCTTCACCACTTCATTACGGAAATTGTCTGCATTGAAAACAGCAGGCGGTTCCATAGCCGTAAGGGCCACGAGCTGTATCAGATGATTCTGCACCATATCCCGCAGCGCACCTGCCGTTTCATAGAACCCGCCTCGTTGCTCGATACCCAGATTTTCTACGGCTGTAATTTCTACGTAGTCAATATAGTTACGATTCCAGAGAGGTTCGAAGATACCGTTGGCAAAACGGAAAGCCAGTACATTCTGGGCCGTTTCCTTACCGAGAAAATGGTCGATACGGTAAATTTGATGCTCATTGAAAACAGAGGCATACGTTTTATTCAGTTCAAGTGCCGACTCGAGATCATAGCCGAAAGGTTTCTCAACGATGATGCGCGAGTGGGGAGTGTTAAGTCCGGCAGCTTTCAAATAGAGGGGCACTACTCCGTAAAGTGATGGCGGAGTGGCAAGATAGAACAGCAGATTGTCCGGATCTACCTCATTAGTCAATTCAACCAGACGTTGGCGGAGTTGCGGGTAACCTTCTTCTTTTGCCGGGTCCATCGGTAAATAGTAGAGATGGGAGACAAATGAAGCCATAAGAGCTGTGTCCTGTTCTTCAGACTTGACAAACAGTTGTAGTTCTTCTAATATATAGGAACGGTAGTTATCGTCAGAATAGACCGTACGCCCGATACCCAATATGGAAAACTCTCCGGTCAACCGTTTTTCACGGTAGAGGGAGTAAAGGGCAGGCATCAGCTTACGCTTGGTCAAATCACCTGACGCACCGAAAATTATCATTGCAAATTTATCCACTTTATTAATTTCTAAATATGAATTATAGGTTTACTCAAACATTATAGGTGCCCGATTTCGTATCTCCTCCGTGGCCTGTCCAGTTCTCGTGAAAGAACTGTCCGCGCAACTCATCCTTACGCTCAAAAGTGTGCGCACCAAAATAATCGCGTTGTGCCTGTACAAGGTTGGCGGGCAGATCGGCAGAAGTGAGCGAATAGAAATAGTTGAGGGCAGAGGAGAAAGCAGGAACGGGAAGTTCTTCTTTCATGGATTCCGCCACCAGGCTCTTCCATCCGGGAAGCAATGTCTTCATTTCTTCTTTAAAATAAGGAGCCAACAACAAGTGTTTAGGCTTGTCGGTGGCTTCGAAGGCAGCTGCAATATCGTTCAGGAATATACTGCGGATGATGCATCCCCCACGCCACATACGCGCAATGGAAGCCAGGTCGAGATGCCAGCCGAAAGCGTCGGAAGCACGTTGCAACACGGCGAATCCCTGGGCATAAGAGACGAGTTTGGAAGCATAAAGAGCAGAAAAGATATTCTTTACGAGTTCCGCCTTATTATATATAGGTTGTGTATGTTGACACTGGAATTGCTTGGAAGCCAGGTGACGCAAGTCTTTCTGTGAAGAAAGGCTTCGTTCGAATACCGCCGTGGCAATTAGCCCTAACGGCATACCGAGTTCCATCGCATTGATAACCGACCATTTTCCGGTTCCTTTCTGTCCGGCTGCATCCAGGATTTTATCAATGAGATAACCTCCGGATTTGTTTTTATGCCGCAGAATGTTGGCGGTGATTTCGATCAGATAACTGCGAAGTTTGCCTTCGTTCCAACGGGCAAAGACATCAGCCATTTCCTCATTGGTCAGATCAAGCAGCTTTTTCATCACCCAATAGGCTTCGGCAATCAGCTGCATATCACCATATTCGATACCGTTGTGAATCATCTTCACAAAATGACCGGAGCCGGCAGGACCCACCCATTGACAACAAGGAGTGCCGTCCGGTGCTTTTGCCGCAATACTTTGAAGAATCGGTTTCACTTCCGGCCATGCTTTTTCCGAACCACCGGGCATGATAGAAGCTCCATTCAAGGCTCCCTCTTCACCACCGGACACACCGCTACCGACGAAAAGAAATCCCTTTGATTCCGCCAGTTGGACACGGCGGTTCGTATCTTCGTAATTAGAATTACCGCCATCAATAAGGATATCTCCCGGTGAAAGCAGCGGGAAAAGCTGATCCATCAGTTCGTCAACCGGACTTCCGGCACGAACCATCATCATAATCTTACGGGGAATAGCTATCGAATTTACAAATGCCTTTATATCTGTGAATCCTTCGATGTTTTTACCTTTTGCACGACCATTCAGGAAGCGTTCTACCACCCCCTCTTCTACTCCGGGAACAGTACGGTTATAAACCGACACGTGCCATCCCTTACTCTCCATGTTTAAAGCAAGATTCTCGCCCATCACAGCCAAGCCGATAAGTCCGATATCTGTTTTATTCTGATTTGCCATAACTTGTATATTTTGAATATTCTTTATCTTAGTAACATTTGAAATGCACATTTGTTCGCAATATTTTAGATTAAAATATTATTTTTGTGGTCTACAAATAAAATCAAGGATGAAGAAGATCAAAATCGGTTTGTTGGCACGCATCGTTATCGCCATCATTTTGGGTATTGCCATCGGCACAGTTTTCCCGGCTCCGCTAGTGCGAATATTTGTTACGTTCAATGGCATTTTCAGTGAATTTCTTAATTTCTCTATCCCATTGATTATCGTCGGACTGGTTACTGTGGCTATTGCCGACATCGGAAAAGGCGCAGGAAAAATGCTACTCGTGACAGCTTTGATCGCCTACTTCGCTACTCTTTTTTCAGGCTTTCTCTCCTACTTCACAGGAGTCACAGTATTTCCTTCGCTCATCGAACCGGGTGCACCACTTGAAGAAGTAAGCGAAGCGCAGGGAATCCTCCCCTACTTCTCCGTCTCCATTCCGCCACTGATGAACGTAATGACAGCTCTGGTTTTAGCTTTCACACTGGGGTTAGGACTGGCGTCACTCAACAGCGACGCATTGAAAAATGTGGCACGTGATTTTCAGGAAATTATCGTACGAATGATAAGTGCCGTCATTCTACCGTTGCTACCGCTTTATATATTCGGCATATTCCTCAACATGACACATTCGGGACAAGTATATTCTATCCTGATGGTGTTTATTAAAATCAAATGCGGAATT
>ENA-UEOR01001841-UEOR01001841.1-human-gut-metagenome-genome-assembly--contig:-NODE-1841-length-12119-cov-6.771716_pt1 | contig 12119 bp, 10 predicted proteins | sample MGYA00242887_ERZ507890 | MGnify/ENA primary metagenome ERZ507890 (study PRJEB26167, sample SAMN06115431) | human gut metagenome | host: Homo sapiens | place: China:Guizhou | collected 2014-10-21...
AAGAGTGTCTCCGTTGTTTGGCGCACCGATGTGCTGGATACGCACCATGGCGGCTATGTAGAGGTGAACGGCACGATCTATGGCTCCAACTGGATCAATAACAACCAAGGGAATTGGTGCGCAATCGATTGGAATACGGGTGCTAAAGGCTATGAGACCACATGGACGGGCGGCAAGGGTAAAGGCTCTATCATCGCCGCCGATGGCATGCTGTATTGCTATGACGAGCGTAGGGGGGCTGTAGCTTTGGTGAATCCCGATCCCGCGAAGTTCGACATTGGGCGCACCCGGTTATCGTGAATGGCGTGCTATATATCCGTCATGGGTTCGCCTTGATGGCGTATAAGGTAAAATGAAAGAATGTATTAGGGCTTTCTTCTTGATGTGTTGATCTTCTAACGGCTGGTGCATGATCGTCCACCAGCCGTTGGATGATCATGCACCAACTGTTGGACGATCTTCTAACAGCCGTTGGATGATCGATGAGACAAGACAAAAACGTTAAACTCCCTAGAGGAAACGACTAAGGTTTCTCTATATTTTAGCGAGCGCTTGCTCCAGATCCGCGATCAGGTCGTCTATATGTTCTGTCCCGACGGAAAGGCGAATCGTGCCCGGATAGATTTCTTGTTCCGTCAGTTCCTCGGCGTTGAGTTGCGAATGGGTGGTGCTAGCCGGATGGATAACCAGCGATTTCACGTCCGCTACGTTCGCCAGCAGGGAGAATATCTCCAGATTATCGATAAAGCGGTGCGCTTCCTCTTGCCCGCCCCGTATCTCGAACGTGAAGATCGATCCTGCTCCGTTCGGGAAATATCGCTGGTAAAGATCGTAGTTCGGATGATCGGCTAGCGCCGGATGGTTTACCTTCTTTACTTTCGGGTGGTTCTTCAGGAATCCCACAACCTTAAGAGCATTGGCCACGTGGCGTTCCACACGCAAGGAAAGTGTCTCTAGGCCTTGCAGTAATATAAACGTGTGGAACGGACTGATTGCCGCTCCTGTATCGCGTAACAATACGGCACGGATGCGGATGGCGTAAGCGGCGGGGCCGGCGGCATCTACGAAGCGTATGCCGTGATAGCTAGGGTCTGGCTCGGTCAGTTGAGGGAACTTGCCGGAAGCTGCCCAGTCGAACTTGCCGGAATCTACGATAACTCCCCCTAATGAGGTTCCATGCCCACCGATAAACTTCGTGGCCGAATGGACCACTATATCCGCTCCATGCTCGATCGGGCGGATCAGGTAGGGCGTGCCGAAGGTGTTGTCGATGACCAGCGGCAGGCCGTGCTTGTGGGCAATGGCGGCAATGGCATCAATGTCGGGGATATCGCTGTTGGGGTTGCCCAGCGTCTCCAGATAGACGGCCTTGGTGTTGGGCTGAATGGCGTTCTCCACTTCGGCCAGATCGTGAGCGTTGACAAAGGTGGTGGTCACGCCGAACTGGGTCAGGGTGTGCTCCAGCAGGTTGTAGCTGCCGCCGTAGATGGTCTTTTGTGCCACGATGTGGTCACCGGCCTGTGCCAGCGCCTCGATGGTGTAGGTGATGGCGGCAGCGCCGGAAGCAGTGGCCAGAGCAGCCACGCCGCCCTCCAGAGCAGCGATGCGCTTCTCGAACACGTCCTGCGTGGAGTTGGTCAGGCGGCCGTAGATGTTGCCTGCATCGGCCAGACCGAAACGGTCAGCGGCGTGCTGGCTGTTGCGGAACACATAGGAAGTGGTCTGGTAGATGGGCACAGCGCGGGAATCGGTTGCGGGATCGGCCTGCTCCTGGCCAACGTGAAGCTGCAGGGTCTCAAATTTATAGTTAGACACAGTAATTAACCTCTCTATCTGTACTTAAAGTATAATTCTGACGCATAAAAAATCCCGGTCACTGACACCATTTCAGTGCACCGGGCAAAAAATTCGGGTTTAGCGCTTTGGCAGCTTTGCCATCACATTCGCACACACATTCGGTCTGCAGAGGGCAATGCACAGCGCTCGATCCCATATTCTGCCCGGGTGGTGTACATTCGCCCACAACGGAAGTTCGCGTGGAGCAGGTTTTTCCAGATCAGCGTCATTTTGGTGCCCCCCTTTCAACGATTTTCCCAATCCTCTACGACCCCGGGAAACTTGATCTCAATTTCCCACTAGGTTGGTGGATTTGTTGTCTGGATTATATCCCCATTTACCCAGATTGTCAATAGGTTTATTGCAAAAAAGTTGGAAATTTTCCGCAGGGGTCTATTTTGCGAGGTTTTGCAGATCCCGCCCGCCATAAACAATACGAACGAGAGTTACGGTACGGGTGCTTTGATCGATCAGGTAGAACAGCAGAAAATCCTCCACGGTAAACCTGTGCATCCCCATGCTCTGCCACGGTTCCCAGTCCACAACAGGGTGCCGCCCGGGCAGGGCATCCAGTGAGCGAGCAGCCTTGCGGATGCGGTTGACCAGTTTTTGGGCGGTAGCTGGCTCTTTGAGTGAAAATGCGACATAGGAGTAGAGATCCCGCAGGTCATCCAACGCCTGCGGCGCGTAGCGGACCGTATAAACGCTGCTCATATTCCAAACTCCTGATACAATGCGGCATCGACTTCATCGGCAGAAAAACTTTTGCCATTTTGCAGAGAGGCGACTCCCTTTTGCAGCTCGGTATCCAACTCGGTACGGCTCATGCCACCCACAGCAGTGGGGGTGGCAGGGGGAAGATGCAGATCGAGCGGGAGCCCCCGGGTCAGGACGATCTGGCGGTAAAGCATCTGGATGGCGCTGGATGGGGTAATGCCCAGTTGAGCAAGGATATCCTCGGCGCTTTCTTTCAGGTTGGTATCAATGCGGGCATAGACGGCGGCGGTGTTAGCCATAACGATCACACTCCTTTTTTACAGTATAACGCAGATTGCTTGCAAATGCAATCAGCTGCAAGCAAAAATAAATGCGGTGTTTTGCGTTGACGGGAAAACGGGGATGCTGTATACTAAGTCTATTCTTTATTCTTGTAAAGGAGGGCTGGCAGATGAGCATTGGGCCAAGTATGCCGCTGCGGCTGGAAAAGCCGGAGGGCATCGACCTTGCACAGGCGGCGCGGTATTTCGGGGCCCGGGGTGGCGCGGACGCGGCCACCCAGGCGCTGCTGGAAAAATGCGCCGTGCCGCTGCTGGCGGCAGCCACGCCCCGGGCAGTCTGGCTGGAGGCCGACCCAGACAGTCTGACAGCGGCGGGCATTCTGGCGGGGGAAGATGTGGCAAAGCATCTGGAAGGCTGCACCGCCGCCCTGCTGCTGGCCGTGACGCTTGGCCCCGGTGTGGATGCCCAGATCCGCCGGGCCGGTGTGGGCGATATCGCCGCCGGTGTGGCATCGGATGCGCTGGGCTCCGCACTGGCCGAACAGGCTGCCGAGGCCGCTGAGGCTGAGCTGCGCCAGTGGGCTGCCCGGCAGGGAAAGTATCTGACGGGGCGCTATTCCCCGGGCTACGGGGACTGGCCCCTTGCCGTGCAGCCGCTGTTGGCGGCAGCGCTGGACACCGCCCGCCGCGCTGGGCTCTGTGTCACGGAAAACAACCTGATGACCCCCCGCAAGAGCATCACGGCCATTCTGGGGGTCAGCGATCACCCGGTCCGGGGGCATCTGGCGGGGTGCGGGCACTGCGTGCTCCGCACCCGGTGCGAATATAGAAAGAGGGGGATCACCTGTGCAAGCGAATGAACTGTTTGACCGGCCCAATACCATCCTGCTGGATGGCGGTATGGGCACCATGCTGCAGGCAGCGGGCCTGAAACTGGGGGCCCGTCCCGAGGAGCTGAACATCACCGACCCGGCGCTCATCGAGAGCATCCATGCCCGGTACGCCGCCGCAGGCAGCCGCATCATCAATGCCAATACCTTTGGCGCTTCCGCCCACAAGCTGGCGGGCAGCGAGTACACGCTGGAGGAGATCATTGCGGCGGGTATTGCCAACTGCAAGCGGGCCTGCGCCCCTTACGGTGCACTGGCCGCGCTGGATGTGGGCCCGCTGGGGGAGCTGCTGGAACCCAACGGCACCCTTGCGTTTGAGGATGCCGTGGCAGAGTATGGCCGCATCGTCCGGGCGGGCGTGGCCGCCGGGGCTGACCTCGTGTTCCTTGAGACCTTTACCGATCTGTATGAGCTGAAGGCCGCCCTGCTGGCCGTCAAGGAGAACAGCAGCCTGCCCGTGCTGGCCAGCATGAGCTTTGAAGCAGGCGGCCGCACCTTTACCGGCTGCACGGTCGAGAGCTTTGCCGCCACCGCCCGGGGCCTGGGGGCCGATGCCGTGGGCATCAACTGCTCTCTTGGCCCCAAGGAGATCTTCCCCATGGCAAAGCGGCTGACCGAGGCTCTGCCCGGCAGCTTCCCGGTGTTCGTCAAGCCCAACGCAGGCCTGCCCCGTGCCGATGGCTCGGGCTACGACATCACCCCGCAGCTCTACGCCATGCAGATGAAGCCCTACCGGGAGCTGGGCCTGTTTGCTGCAGGCGGCTGCTGCGGCACCACCCCGGAGTTCATCCAGCTGCTGAACGGCGTGTTTGCCGATTGCAGGCCGGGCCGCCCTGACCACCCCATGAAGTCGGTGGTGTGCAGCCCCATGGACTGCGTGGATGTGGACGGCATTACGGTGGTGGGGGAGCGCATCAATCCCACCGGCAAAAAGCGGTTCCAGCAGGCCCTGCGGGAAGGGGATATGAACTATGTGCTGGAACAGGCCGTGAGCCAGACCGAGGCCGGGGCCCAGATCCTGGATGTGAACGTGGGCGCGCCCGGCGTGGATGAGCCTGCCCTGATGGAGCAGGTGGTCAAGGCGCTGCAGAGCGTGGTCAGCCTGCCGTTGCAGCTGGATTCCTCCCATGCCGAGGCGCTGGAACGGGGCCTGCGGGTCTACAACGGCAAGCCCATCGTCAACTCGGTGAACGGCGAGGCGGAAAAGCTGAACACCATTCTGCCCCTGTGCAAAAAGTACGGCGCGGCGGTGGTCGGCCTTGCCATTGACGAGCGGGGCATCCTGCCCAAAGCCGAGGACCGCGTGGACATTGCCCGCCGCATCCGGGACGCGGCACTGGCGGCAGGCATCCCGCAGGAGGATATCTATATCGACTGCCTGACCCTGACGGCCAGCGCCCAGCAGGAGGATGTGCTTGCCACGGTGCAGGCCCTTCACGCCTGCAAGGAGGAGCTGGGGGTGCGCACCATTCTGGGTGTGTCCAACATCAGCTTTGGTCTGCCCTGCCGCTCCTACCTGAACACCACCTTCCTCACCATGGCCATGTATGCCGGGCTTGACCTTGCCATTATGAACCCCTCCAGCGAGGAGATGATGGCGGCGGTCTATGCTTACAACGTTCTGACCAACCGGGACCGGCAGAGCACGAAGTACATTGAGCGGTATGCCAACCGGGTGCCCGCCTCTGCCGCACTGGTGCAGGCCATGCAGAATGCCCAGACCGCCCCGGCAGCAGGCGAAACACCGGAGGCCGCCGGCCCCTACGCCCCCTTGATGAAGGCGGTGGAAAAGGGTCTGAAGGGCGAGGCGGCTGCCCGCACCCGGGCGCTGCTGGAGGAAAAGGAGCCGCTGGAGCTGGTGGACGAAGCCCTCATTCCGGCGCTGGATATCGTGGGCGCAAAGTATGAAAAGGGAACCCTCTTCCTGCCGCAGCTGCTGCAGGCGGCCACCGCCGCGCAGGGAGCCTTTGAGGAGATCAAGACCGCCATTGCCCAAAAGGGCGAGGGCAGCGCCAGCAAGGGACGCATCGTCATTGCCACCGTCAAGGGCGATGTCCACGACATCGGCAAGAACATCGTCCGGGTCATCCTGGAGAATTATGGCTTTGAGGTCATCGACCTGGGCCGTGACGTGCCGGTGGAAACGGTCGTGAATACCGTCCGGGAGAAGGATGTGCATCTGGTGGGGCTTTCCGCCCTGATGACCACCACCCTCAAGAGCATGGAGGAGACCATCCGGGCCCTGCACGATGCCAAGCTGGACTGTAAGATCATGGTGGGCGGCGCTGTGCTGACCCCCGAATATGCAAAAAAGATCGGTGCCGACTGGTACGCCAAGGATGCCAAGCAGAGTGCCGATATTGCCAAGGAGTTCTTTGGCGTATAAGTTGGGATATTAAGAGAAAACGACCCTCTCCGCATTGCAATTCCCGGAGAGGGTCGTTTTTTGCTTACTTTTTGATCCAGTTGTCTACTGTACTCACCAGAGCCCTGCCCCGGCGGCCCAGGAGCTTGGGCAGGAGCATCCGGGCCATGGCCCAGACACCTGCAAAGTTGAACAGGATGATGGCGGCGGTCAGGAGGCCTGTCCACAGGCCGTAGAGCGGAGGCTCGGCCAGCAGGAGCAGGGCCTCGCCAGCCAGCACGCCGAAGTTCAGCGCCACCCGGCCCGGGTGGATGGACATACCGATCATGTTGTGGGCATCCAGCGCGCGCAGCACGAACACGATGCCCAGACCGAAGAAGGAGGCCACCGTTGCGCCGATGGGCCCCCACCACTTGATGAAGAAGTAGTTCATAATGCAGTTGCTCACGGCACCGGCCAGCATGGTCCACAGGCTGTGGGTGGACTTTTTGTTGACAACGTATGCGCTGTTGAGGAACTGGTTGAAGCAGCTGCAGGTGGAAGCCAGCGTCAGGAAGGGCACAAAGTGCCAGGCGTAGTAGTAGTTGGCCTTCATCACGTGCATGACCGGACGGCAGAGCCAGATGATGCCCGCTGCACAGCAGAACAGCACCGAGGAATAGGTGCGGAAGATCTTGGTAAAGAACCGGGCGCGGCCCTCCTCCTCGGTCACGGCCGAGAGCTGCCAGGCATCGTAGAAGATCAGGCCCAGCGTGGTCAGGATGGTGGGCAGGAAGTAGCCGGTGGAAAGCAGGCCGCTCCAGGCATCGCCGCTGTGGCTGTCCAGCCCGCCGCACATCTCGCGCACGAAGAACAGGTCCGATGCGTTGATGACCCAGAAGCTGATCTGGGCGGGGATCATGGGCAGGGAAAAGCGGAGCATCTGCTGCCAGAGATCCCGGTTCAGGCCCTTGAGCTCCACATAGTTCCACAGCCTGCCGGTAATGCTGAGGAAGAGCACGCTGACCAGGTCACCGCTGATGATGGCCAGCAGATAACCGTTGGCACCCCAGTGGAAGCCCACAAGGTAGAGCACATAGAACATCAGGGTGGCAAAGGTACACAGGATGCCGTCCACGGCCACCAGCTTGTTCCACTGGCGGCTGCGCACGAACTGGGTGCAGAGGGTGCGCAGGCAGCTCATCAGGACGTAGATGTAGATGAGAAGACCGTACTGCGCCATATCGGGCAGGAACTGCGCCACAGGCCAGCAGAGGATCAGGATGCCGAAGCCCCCCAGAATGGTCAGCAGGCCGTTGGTGAACACCTGCTTTTCGCTGTTGCCCTTGTCCAGGCCAAAGCGGATGATGGCGTTGGACATGCCCATCGAGACAAAGGGGATGAGCAGGTTTGCATACTGGCTCAGGATCTTCGCCAGACCCAGATCGGCGATCTCGGCCATGGCGTAGGTCAGGAACGGCTGCACCAAAAGGGTCAGCAGCTTGGACGAAAAGCTCGAAATGGCAAAGATAATGGTGTTTCCGGCCAGTTTTGAATATTTGTCGCCGCCGGAGGTCTTTTTTTCACTTTCCAAGGGTCGAACCCCTCCTGTTGATTTTTATCACAAGGTTTATTTCAATAAAGCCCGCCGTTCTTTCCAGTCCGGCAGCAGCTTTTCCACCTCGGCCCAGAAAGCCGGGCTGTGGTTGGGCTGCAGGAAGTGGCAGTACTCGTGCACCACCACATAGATCTGTGCGGCGGGCGGCATGTTGTAGAGCTGCAATGCAAAGGTGATCTGCCGCCGTTTCATGTAGCACACGCCCCACCTGCTGGTCATGTCCCGCACCTTGATGGTGGGCTTCTGCCCGCCCAGCACCCCGGCAAAGGCAGGGTAGACCTTGTCGCTCATGGCGGTAAAACAGGCCAGTGCCTCCGCCTGGGAGGGCAGGGGCTGGTCATTCCGGGCGTTCCGCCGCAGCTGGCGGGAGACCGCCTCCCGGATCCACTGGGCCTGCTCTGTCACAAAGGCATCGGCAAAGCCCACCGTGTAGGACCACGGGATGCTCACGGCCACGGTGCCGTCCCGCCGGATGTGCAGGTTGAGCCGTTTGACCTTTTTGCGGGTCAGCTCATAGGGAATGCCTGCGGCGGTGCGCCGGGTCACCTCCGGCTTGCGCTGCGGCATTTCAGCCAGTCCTCCACGGGCAGCTGGGCCAGGATCACCGCTGCAAAGATGAGGGTGCAGCCAAAGACCTCCCGCATGGAAAGGCTCTGGTGGAGCAGCAGCCAGCCGCCCAGCGCGCTGAACACGCTTTCCAGACACATGATAAGGCTTGCAATGGCGGGGTTCACGTCCCGCTGGCCCAGGATCTGCAGGGTGTAGGCCACGCCGCTGGACATCACGCCGCAGTAGGCCAGCGGGAGCCAGTTGGCCCCGAACTCGGCCAGGGTGGGATTCTCGAACAGGAGGGCGGCAGCGGTGCTCTCTACGGCCACCACAAAGAACTGCAGCAGGCTCAGGCGGACACCGTCCACCTGCGGGGAAAAGTGGTCCACCGTCATAATTTGAAAGCTGAACAGCACGGCGCAGGAAAGCAGGATCCAATCGCTGGCCTCAATGCCGCCAAAGCCGTTTTTCATGCAGAGCAGATAGAGCCCGCCCACGGCGATGACCATACTCAGCCAGAGCCGGGCACTGCCCCGCCGCCCCAGAAACAGCCCGAACACCGGCACCAGCACCACATACATGGCGGTCAGGAAGCCGGCCTTGGCCGTGGAAGGGTTGAGCGTGATGCCGATCTGCTGGGCAGCGGAGGCCGCAAACAGCAAAGTGCCGCAGCAAAGCCCCGCCGTCAGCAGCAGTCTGCGGTCGGCAGGGGCTTTGGGCCAGCCACAGGCTGCGCCGTGCCTGCGGTGGAGGGCATCAAAGGCGCGGACGGTGGGCAGCAGCACCAGCACCGCCAGCCAGCTGCGCCCGGCCAGAAAAGAATAAGCCCCCATGCCGGAGCCTGCGCTCTGGGCCACGAACGCCGTGCCCCAGATAAAGGCGCAGAGCATCAGCATGAGAGAGTGCTTCGTTTGTGTGTTCATTTCAGCCGATGCCCTCCACTTTCATCAGACCGTAGAGGTAGTAGCGGCTGGAATCGTAGGAAATGGTAACGCGGTAGCTTGCGTTGGGGTCAAGGTTGTCAATGTCGCAGTGGTAGTTCTGGCCGTCGGCGGTGAAATAGAAGGTGGTGTTGTCCACATACTGCGCGCCGCCGTCCACCTTTTTCCAGAGGGAGACCTTGAACTTCTGGGCACCGCCGTCGGTGGTGCCGCAGCCGTAAATGCTCAGCAGGCCGCTGGGCACGGTGAAGTATTCGGTCTGGCGGCTCCAGATGCCATTGAACACGATGTTCAGCGCCCCGTTGGCCCGGGCTGTGGCATATTTGGCCGTGGTGTCGGCAATGCCATCGATCACCAGTGGGTCAGAGCTGAGCACGGCCCACTGGGTGGTGTCGTCCTCCTGCACCTCGTTGGAAGAGCCGAACACCTTTTGGGCAATGCTCTTGCAGCCGGTCAGGACGACAACGGCCAGCACAGCTGCCAGCGCAAAGGCAAGGATTCGTTTTGTTTTACTCATGTTTTTCTATCCTCAAAAACAGCAGGTGAAAAATGCGATATTTTTGCATGATACCATAGTATACCGCATTTTTTTCCTGCTTACAAGGGATTTTCTGTGTCTTAACCGTCCAATGCCGTTAGAGCGGCACGTTCGGCGGCGGCAAGGCCGCTTTCGTCGGAGCGGAACAGGGAGCCATAGCGGTAGAGCGCCCAGCCCCCGGCACCGGCGCTGCGCAGGTCGGTCACCTGCCGGGCCAGCGCGCTGCCGGTGCACCACTGACTGACGCTGTCGGCGTTGGCTCCGCCGTCTCCCACACCGACCCGGTAGGCTCCCAGCCCGAAATAGAGGGCCGTGCTCTCTGCCCGGGGCAGGGCCAGCCACTCGGCGGTGATGTTCTCAAAGGCAAAGCGGGTGCTGCCGGAGGAGAGAGTATAGCCGTAGCCCCAGTAGATCTGGGGGCAGAGGTAATCCACAACGGCATCCGCACCGGAGGCCGTCAGCCAGACGGAGAGATCGGTGTACTGCTCGTTCCGGTCGTTGTCCGGGTTGCCCTGGGGACTGACCCCGAACCGCAGGGTCGGGTCGGCGGCCTTGACGGCATCGTGGGCGGCTTTGACCAGCCGGGTCACGTTGGTACGCCGCCATGCGGTCAGGTCAGCTTCCCCGCTGGCTGCAAACTGCGCCGCATCAATGGAAGGATCGGTGGTGGGGTAGAAGTAGTCGTCAAAGTGGATGCCGTCCACGGCGTAGTTCTGCACCAGCTCTGCCACGCCCTGCACCACATAGTCGGCAGCCTCCGGAATGGCGGGGTTCAGGTAGGCCCCCTCGTTCACGGTGCAGACCCACTCCGGGTGGGTGTTCAGCAGGCTGTTCTCTGCAATAGCAGGGGGCATGGAAGCCGAGCTCCTGAGCCGGTAGGGATTGACCCAGGCCTCCAGCGAAAGCCCCCGGGCGTGGGCCTCGGTCAGCAGCACGTCCAGCGGGTCGAAGCCCGGGTCCTGCCCCTGCACGCCGGTGCACAGGTGGCTCCACGGGAAGAGGCTGCTCCGGTAAAGCGCATCCCCAAAGGGGCGCACCTGTGCAATGACGGTGTTCAGTCCAAGGGACAGGCAGTTGTCCATCAGCGCGGCGGCATCGGCCCGGAACGCGCTTTCTGAGGAAAAGTCCATCTCTGCAAATTCGAGATAGCTCACCCACACCGCCCGCCACTCGCCGCTGGGCAGGGCGGGGTTGGGGGCAGTCTGTGGCGATGGCGCAGGCTCTGCGTTGTTTCCTGCCGGGATAGAACGCAGTAAATAATACGTCAGGGCGGCAGATACAGACCCGCCCAGTCCGATCAGGAAGGCACGGCGGCCAACCCGGCGCTTGCGGTGCCGGTTCCGCCGCCGCTGGGTCATGCGTCTTCCTCCTGCATCTTGTACAGGCTCAGTGCCGCCCAGCCCCGGGCGCAGGCCAGCAGCACCCAGAGCAGATTGGCCCAGAAGCTCAGGCCTGCCATGCCGCCGTAGACCGTGAGCAGGACAAAGAGCAGGTGGAACGCCTCAGCGGCACCCACCAGCTGCAGCTGGCGCTGGATGGGCCTGCCCTTCTGGTACTCCAATGCCAGCAGGGCGGGCCAGACCAGCGCGGAGAATAAGTAGGCTGCCCAGCCGCTCAGCACATAGCTGAGCATGAGCAGAACAAAGATCAGAAAATAGCTGCGCTTGTCCTTGGGGGCAGAGCCCTTTTCAGCGGCCAGAAACAGAATGGTGATGCCGGTGATGCAGAACGCGACCATCTCCAGAAAAGAAAAATCCATGCCGCCCAGCACGGCAAAGCCGTTGAGCATGGATGCCGCTGCCGCGCACAGCAGGAAGAAATACCAGGTCTTATGGGTGAATTTGAGCTTCATAGGGGAAGTCCTCCAGCAAAAATTTGGATTGTTTCAAATATTATAACACAATTTCCCGCAGGTTGTGTTACAATAAGGAAAACATGATTCAAAATCTGCGGAGGGACCCATGAACGTTGTATTCTCACTCATCCTGCTGGCGGCCGCCCTGGGCTGCATCGTTTTTCTGCTCACCCGGCGGGAAAACGCCCGCCGCAGCCAGTATGGCCCCAGCGGCCTTTCCGAATTCCGCACCGACCTGCCGCTGGACGACTGCTTCGACCGGCTGGACCAGCACAGCCCGGACGATGAGTTTGCCTACGAGTGCCGCCGTGAGAACGATGGCGGTTTCCTGCTCCATCTGACCCTGCACCAGCCAACCCAGCAGCCGCTGGACACCCTGTATACCCTCCGGCTTGACCCCGGGCGGCAGACCATCGCTACCCTGATCTTCATCCGGGAGGCCTTTGGCTACAAGGAGCCGCTTTTTCCGCAGGAAATGTTGGACAAGTTTATGCAGCAGAAGCTTGTAACCCACCTTGCGCACAGTGCAGATGTATTTGCCGGCATCAGA
>ENA-UEOR01001845-UEOR01001845.1-human-gut-metagenome-genome-assembly--contig:-NODE-1845-length-12097-cov-5.752912_pt1 | contig 12097 bp, 9 predicted proteins | sample MGYA00242887_ERZ507890 | MGnify/ENA primary metagenome ERZ507890 (study PRJEB26167, sample SAMN06115431) | human gut metagenome | host: Homo sapiens | place: China:Guizhou | collected 2014-10-21...
TGTTTGCCGCAATAATCGCGTCAGAGACACTGTCTGTTGTCAGCACGACATCCTAGGTGTCACATCAGAACTGCTATGATTTTTGCACCTGCACGCCTTGGCAGCGTCACGCTGGACAACGAGACCCTGGCGGCGGATAAGAAGGGCTGCCGCCGCTTCGGCCCCTGCGGCGTGGGCGAAAAGGCCCTGTATCTCAACAGCTTTTTCATCGACCGGCACTATTATGTGGCGCTGTCCTCGGTGCGCCGCGTGTTCAAGCGCGTGGCCATGAGCAAGGGCGGCTTCACCGGCAAGGGGGCCTTCGGCTCCATCCCCTACCTGGTGGTGGAGTACGACGGCGGCGAAAAGCAGTGCAATTTCAAGCACGAGGAGGACGTGGACAACCTGCTGGCCTACCTCTCCAAGCTCTGCCCGGATCTGCCGCTGCAAAGCCGCAAGGTGGAGCAGCACATGGCCCAGCAGCGGGCCGAGAACGCCCGCCGCTATCTCAAGGAGCTGACGCCCCAGGCCCAGGCCGAAAGGGAGCGCCTGGAGCAGGCCCGCACCTTCCTGGAGGATCACACCAACCTGACCCGCCGCCTGTCCCAGGCGGCCAAGGCCAAGCGGGTCAATGACCGCTCCAACCCCAGCTATAAGTGGGTGGCCCTGGCCATCGTCATCGCCGGGCTTATTGCCTTGGTATACGGCGTGGTGTCCATGATCCGGGGCACCAACAGCGTGGGCATCTACTTTGCCCTGTTCGGCCTGGCGGCGGTGTTCCTGTTCTCCGGGGCCCATGTGCTGCCCACCGCCCGCAACAACAAAACGGCCCTGACCCGGGAATGGGAGCAGGCCCAGGCGGACCTGGCGGCGGTGCTGCCGAAGGATTTCCCCCTGCCTGCCCGCTATGCCCACCCGGTGGTGCTGACCCGGATGATCCGCGTTCTGCGGGAGGGCCGGGCCCAGACCGTCGACGAGGCCCTGGACGTGGTGAAGCGGGACCTGAAGGCCCTGACCGCCGATGTCCAGGTGGAGCAGTGGGAGTATGACGAGGTGGTGGCCGTGAAGCCCATGTTCCTGCTGTCGGACTATCAATAACACAAAAAATCTCCCCGCCCGGGGAGATTTTTTGCGCTTGACAAATACCCAGGAGGGGTATATAACTATAGATACCCCCACGGGGTATCATGAAACAAAGCGAGGCGGGGAGACTATGGAAGAACACAACTGCTGCCGCTGCTCCCAGCGGAAAAAGGAGCGCTCGCCGGAGGAATACAAGCGCCTGATCCACCGGCTCAACCGCATCGAGGGCCAGATCCGGGGCATCCGGGGCATGGTGGAGGCCGGGGCCTACTGTCCCGACATCCTGGTCCAGGCGGCGGCGGTGAACGCGGCCATCAACGCCTTCAACAAGGAGCTGCTGGCCAGCCACATCCGCACCTGTGTGGCCCAGGACATCCGGGACGGCAAGGATCAGGTCATCGACGAGCTGGTGACCACCCTGCAAAAGCTGATGAAATAGGAGTGGACCCAATGAAGCAATACAATGTCACGGGCATGAGCTGCGCCGCCTGCTCGGCCCGGGTGGAAAAGGCGGTGGGGAAGGTCCCCGGCGTCACGGCATGCTCTGTGAGCCTTTTGACCAATTCCATGGGCGTAGAGGGCACGGCGGCGCCCTCCGCCATTATTGCCGCCGTGGAGGCGGCGGGCTACGGCGCGTCGGAAAAGGGCGCGGCCCAGTCGTCTCCCAGCGCCGACGAGCAGCAGCTGGAGGACCGCGAGACGCCCCGTATCCGGCGGCGGCTTATCTGGTCCGTGGGCTTTCTGCTGGTGCTGATGTACTTTTCCATGGGCCACATGATGTGGGGCTGGCCCCTGCCCCACTGGTTTGACGGCAACCACGTTGCCATGGGCCTTGTCCAGCTGCTTCTGGCGGGCATCGTGATGGTGATCAACCAGAAGTTCTTCATCAACGGCTTCAAAGGGCTGATCCACGGCTCCCCCAACATGGACACGCTGGTGGCCATGGGCTCCATGGCCAGCTTTGTGTGGAGCACCTACGCCCTGTTTGCCATGACCCGCGCACAGGTGGACGGCAACGACGAGCTGGTCATGCACTATATGATGGAGTTCTACTTTGAGTCGGCGGCCATGATCCTGACCCTGATCACGGTGGGCAAGATGCTGGAGGCCCGCTCCAAGGGCAAGACCACCGATGCACTGAAGAGCCTGATGAAGCTGGCCCCCAAAACGGCCACCCTGCTGCGGGACGGTGCCGAGGTGACCGTACCCATCGAGCAGGTGCAGAAGGGCGACATCTTTGTGGTGCGCCCCGGTGAGAACATCCCGGTGGACGGCGTCGTGCTGGAGGGTAGCAGCGCCGTGAACGAAAGCGCCCTGACCGGCGAGAGCATCCCCGTGGACAAGGCCGCCGGGGACAAGGTGAGCGCCGCCACGGCCAACCAGTCCGGCTTCCTGCGGTGCGAAGCCACCCGCGTGGGTGAGGACACCACCCTGGCCCAGATCATCCGGATGGTGAGCGATGCCGCCGCCACCAAGGCTCCCATCGCCAAGGTAGCCGACACTGTGTCCGGCTTCTTTGTGCCGGCGGTCATCAGCATTGCAGTGGTCACCACCGTGGTCTGGCTGCTGCTGGGCCGGGAGCTGGGCTATGCGCTGGCCCGCGGCATCTCGGTGCTGGTCATCAGCTGCCCCTGTGCCCTGGGCCTTGCCACGCCGGTGGCCATCATGGTGGGCAACGGCATGGGCGCCAAAAACGGCATCCTGTTCAAGACCGCCGCTTCGCTGGAAGCTGCCGGCCGCACCCAGATCGTGGCGCTGGACAAGACCGGCACCATCACCAGCGGTGAGCCGAAGGTCACCGACATCCTGCCCGCCGATGGCGTGACCGAGACCGAACTGCTGACCCTGGCCGCCGCGCTGGAATGCAAGAGCGAGCACCCGCTGGCCCGCGCTGTGCTGGCCTATGCCGAGGCACAGCAGCTGGACGCCCCGGAGGTGACTGACTTTGTGGCCCTGCCCGGCAACGGCCTGAGCGCCAAGCTGGACGGCAAGGAGATCTTTGGCGGCAATGCAGCCTTTACCGGCACCAAGGTCACCGTCCCGGCCGAGCTGGCACAGGCAGCAGCCGAGCTCTCGGCGCAGGGTAAGACCCCGTTGTTCTTTGGCGGCGCAGGCCGTCTGCTGGGTGTCATCGCGGTGGCCGACACCATCAAGGAGGACAGCCCCCGGGCCATCCGGGAGCTGCAGGCCATGGGCATCAAAGTGGTCATGCTCACCGGCGACAACCAGCGCACGGCTGACGCCATCGGCAAGCAGGCCGGTGTGGACGCCGTGATTGCCGGGGTGCTGCCGGACGGCAAGGAAGCCGTGATCCGTCAGCTGCAGACCGCCGGTAAGGTAGCCATGGTGGGTGACGGCATCAACGACGCCCCCGCCCTGACCCGCGCCGACACCGGCATCGCCATTGGCGCCGGTACCGATGTGGCCATCGACGCCGCCGATGTGGTGTTGATGAACTCCAGGCTCTCGGATGTGCCCGCCGCCATCCGCTTGAGCCGCGCCACCCTGCGCAACATCCACGAGAATCTGTTCTGGGCCTTCCTCTACAACACCATCGGCATTCCACTGGCAGCCGGTGCGTTCATCCCCTTCGGCCTGACGCTGAACCCCATGTTCGGCGCAGCGGCCATGAGCCTGTCCAGCTTCTGCGTGGTGAGCAACGCCCTGCGGCTGAATCTGTTCGATCTGCACAGCACCAAATACGACCACCCGCTGAAAAACGCTTCTGCCCTGCCCGCTGCCCTCACGCAGCCCGCAGCGGTTGAGGATAAAGAGAGTACCATCAAGGAGGATACGACCATGAAAAAGACTCTGCATGTAGAAGGCATGATGTGCGGCCACTGTGAGGCCCGTGTGAAGAAGGCGCTGGAGGCCCTGCCCGAAGTGACCGAGGCTGTGGTGAGCCACGAGGCCGGCACCGCCGTTGTCACCCTGAGCGCCGAAGTTTCCGACGATGTGCTGAAGAAGACCGTCGAGGATCAGGACTACAAGGTCACCGGCATCCAGTAAGCCCCTCCCGCACAAACAGCAGCGGCCTGTTCCCCCGTTTTGGGAGAGCAGGCCGCTGCTTTGTTTTATGGTTTTTCAGGAAAGTTCTGCAAGGCGTCTGGCTCCTCTGGTTTTCAGCCAGTGCCCCAGCAGCCCGTCCGCACCCGCCAGCAGCACAAGGGCCGCCGCCATGACCGCCGGAAGCGGAAGAATCGTCAGCAGATTGGTCTGCGCAAGGGTCAGCACCAGCACAGCAACGAGATTGGCCGCCATGGACAGCAAGGTACAGCCGCTCATTTTGATCACCGCGGCCTCACTCGTCCAATGCAGGTTGGGCAGCACAAGCCCCAGTGCAAGGCCCATTTCCGCACTGAGCAGCACGAACAGTTCCGCTTCCAGCAGGGTCAGGCAGAAATACACCGGCGGCATCTGCACCGCCGCCTGCATGCACACAAGGCACAATGCCGCCGGGACGCCGGTCAGCAGTAGATGCAGTTCCAGCTTAGCACACAGGGCCTGCCAGGACGGGATGGGCAGGCTTTGCAGGAGCCAGACCGTCCGGCCCTCCAGCGAGACGGAGGGCGTGGTCAGGAAGTTGGCTGCCGACACCGCACACACGGCACAGCACACCAGCACCGGGACCCCTTCCGGCACGGCCTGCGCAAACCGGGCAAAGAGGTCTGCCTTCCACAGGGACACGCCGCCCAGCACCAGCAGGCCCAGCGTGCCCATGGCGCTGTTGAGCATATAGGCCGGGCTGGACCCCAGATGCAGCAGTTCCCGGCGCAGCAGAGCCTGCCGCAGGCTGACGGGGCGTGCTTTTCGCGCATGGTATGCCGTGCGGGCCGTACCCTTCCGGGCCGTCATGCGGCGCAGGTAGGGCTTTTCCAGCAGCTTGCAAAAGGCCGCAAAGCACAGCACTGTGCCCAGCACGAGGCCGACCAGCGCCGGGAGCTCCCCTGCCGCCGCGCCGCCCAGCAGCCGCAGCGGCCAGGCTGCACGGGCAAGCACCGCACTCGACTGTGCGGCATCGGCCAGCAGATCGTCCAGCATCTCCTGCACCCGCAGAAAACCCGCATAATACAGCGCAAAAAACACCAGCGAGCACACCACGGTGACCAGACTTTTGTGCCGGGCGCGGTCATTGGCCAGCGCCACGGCCCAGCCCAGCAATACCGCCAGAATGCAGGCCGCTCCGGCCAGCACCAACGCCATGGGGATGCTGCACAGCACCCCGGCCAGCGGATGGGCTGCCAGCAGGCCGTAACACACCACCGCCGGGACCCACGCCATGAGCAGGTAAATCAGGCAGGCCAGATAAACGGTGCTCACCCGCACCCCGAAAATGACCGCCGGCGGGATGGGCAGCGAGAGCAGCAGTTCGTTGTCCCGGCTCTGGAACAGGCCGGAATAGCTGGTAAAGGCGCTGGCCAGCACGCTCACCAGCAGCGCCGTGAGCCCCATGGAGGCAAAATACAGCCAGTCCAGCCCGGCCGGGAGCAGCACCGAAGCCAGTGGCAGGGCCATGCCCGCAAAGCAGAGCATGAGCACCACCACCAGCACGGCAAACAGCAGCGCATACCCCACGGCCGATGCCCGGGACCGCGCTTTGCCGGTCTTGCTGCTGTGGAGAAAGGCCGCGCCCAGTTCCCGCAGCTGCTTGCGGAGCAATGCACGGATCATCATGCCTGCGCCTCCGTGCCTTCCAGTTCCAGAAAGACCTCTTCCAGACTGTCATCGCCGCGCACCTCGTCCATGGAACCGGCCCGCACCAGCCGCCCGGCCCGGATGATGGCCACCCGGTCGCAGAGCTTTTCGGCCACCTCCAGCACATGAGTCGAGAAGAAGATGGCCCCGCCGCCGTCGCAGAAGCGGCGCATCAGGGTCTTGAGCTGGTGTGCCGCCAACGGGTCCAGCCCCACGAAGGGCTCGTCCATGAGGATGAGCTTCGGCTCGTGGAGCAGGGCCGAGATGATGGCCAGCTTCTGCTTCATGCCGTGGGAGTATGCGCTGATGGGCTGGGCCAGATCCCGCGTGAGGTCGAACTGGTCGCCGTAGGACCGGATGCGCTCGGCACGTTCCCGTGCCCCCACAGCAAAGATATCCGCGATGAAGTTCAGGTACTGGATGCCGGTCATGTATTCGTACAGGTCCGGGTTGTCCGGCAGATAGGCCAGCCGCCGCTTGCATTCCAGCGGGTCATCCTGCACCGAGATACCGTCCACCGTAATGCGGCCGCCGTCGAACTGCTGGATGCCGCAGCAGCACTTGAGTGTGGTGGTCTTGCCCGCGCCGTTGTGGCCGATGAATGCGCAGATCTCGCCGGGGCGGATGTGCAGGCTGAGGTCCTGCACGGCCGCCTTGCCGCCGTAGGTCTTGGTCAGGTGTTCGATGTTGAGCATAAAGTGCCCTCCTTTGTCCGGGGCAGTGCGCCCCTCTGCCCTTAGAATATACCTTCCACAAGGGGGAAGGTCAAGGGTGACCGGTCCGCGGCCGGTCAGAGTGCAATAATTTACAGTTTCTTCAAAGATGCCACTTGCAAAAGTACAAAAAAATGGTATACTAATACAACGAACTGAACGGAGAAAGGAGGCGCGCAGCATGGCACCCACCAAGGAGCGCCCGGCGACCAAAACCATCGCCACCAACCGCGAAGCGCGCCACGAGTATTTCGTTCTGGAAGCGCTGGAGACCGGCGTTGAGCTCAAGGGCACCGAGGTCAAAAGCCTGCGGGCCGGCGGGGTCAACCTGAAGGACAGCTGGGTGGACATTGAGGACGGCGAACTGCTGGTCAAGGGCATGCACATCACGCCCTACGACCACGGCAACATCTTCAACCAGGACCCTCTGCGTGTCCGGCGGCTTCTGGCACACAAAAACGAGATCCGGCGGCTGCACCAGCAGTGCAAGCTGCAGGGATACACGCTGGTGCCGCTTTCGCTCTATTTCAAACATGGCCGCGTAAAAATGGAACTGGGCCTTTGCAAGGGCAAAAAGCTCTACGATAAGCGAGCCGACGCCGCCCAGCGCGACGCCAAGCGTTCCATTGACCGCGCCATGAAATCCAACGGCAAGTACTACTGATCGTTTCAGACGGTTTCCCTGAAGCGGAACTTCTCCTGTTTTTCGTGCATCGCAAGGTGCACTTTTATGGGGGCGTAAAGGTTTCGACGGGGGGAGCGAGGTCTGGGCAGCGGGTAGCAGTGGGGGAACTGCTCTATAACTCCTCCAAAAAAATTAACTGACAACAATAATTATCAGTTGCTCGCAGCCTGAGTGCTGCGCGTTCCGCCCACTCTTGTGTCGTGTGGGGCCGGGGCGTCCTTTAGACACAGCACCTGAACGGACTTAAGCTTTGCGGACCGGCAGGAACTCATGAAGCTACCAATGCGCTAGCCTGACGATCGGCGTGGCGCGGCGGGAATGTTGTAGATCGCCTGCACCCGGAGACACCTACACTGAACTCTTTTCGGACATGGGTTCGACTCCCATCGCCTCCACCAAAAACAGAACTCCCCTGCCGCGCTGCGGTGGGGGAGTTCTTGTTTTTGTGGTCCCGGCGATGAGGAGGCAAACAGCACGACCCTGCGCAGCAGGGGCAGCAATCAGCCTAGTGGGCTGTTGCTGCGTGCGCGGGTCCCAGTCCCAACTATCCGGAATGTCTACTGGGGTAGTGTTATCTGGCAAAGTTCTGGTTTTTACGAAATAGCGTTATAAATAGAATTTTGCCAGATATTTCACCCCAGTAGAGATTTGCGAAAGCATCCAGTTTTTTCTGTACGCAAAAACGCCCCATCCGCCAGATATTGCAGTCTGACAGACGGGGTGTTCTCTGTTCACTTAAGGCAGTTTACAGTTCTCCGCGGCCGGAAAGCGCACGGTAAAGGGTGGTCTCGTCGGTATACTCCAGGCTTGCACCCACCGGCAGACCGTAGGCCAGACGGGTGGTCTTGATGCCCAGCGGCTTGATGAGCTTGGCCAGATACATGGCGGTGGCCTCCCCCTCTACGGTGGGGTTCATGGCCATGATCACTTCCTTGACCTTGCCGTCACCCAGACGGGCCAGCAGTTCCTTCACGCTGAGCTGCTCGGCCCCGATGCCGTCCATGGGGCTGATCAGGCCGTGCAGCACATGATACAGGCCGTGGTACTCCCGGGTGCGCTCAAACGCCTGCACATCCCGCGGCGTTTCCACCACGCAGATGACCGACGTGTCCCGCTTGGCGCTGGCGCAGATGGGGCAGATCTCGGCCTCGGTGTAGTTCTGGCAGATGCGGCAGCGGTGGAGCTTGGTGTGCGCGTTCTGGATGGCCGAAGCCAGGGCCGCCGCGTCCTCATCGGACATGCTCAACACCTGATAGGCCATGCGGGTCGCACCTTTGCGCCCGATGCCCGGAAACTTGCCGAACTCTTCGATCAGCTTTTCCAGCGGGGCAGCATTGTAGCCCATGTTCTTCCCTCCAGCCGGATCAGAGACCCGGAATGTTCATGCCGCCGGTCAGCTTGCCCATCTCGGCCTCGGCGGTCTCGTCCACCTGCTTGACGGTGGCGTTGACGGCAGCAGCCACCAGATCTTCCAGCATCTCGATGTCATCCGGGTCCACAGCTTCGGGCTTGATGGTGATGGCCAGCACCTCGTGCTTGCCGTTCATCTTCACGGTGACCATTTCACCGGAGGCACTGCCGGTGTACTCGGCGGCTTCCAGCTCGGCCTGCTTGGCCTTCATGTCCTCCTGCATCTTCTGGGCCTGACGCATCAGGGCGTTCATATCGGGGCGGCCAAAGCCTGCGGGCATTCTTGCTTTCATAGTTTGTTCTCCTTTGTCTTATCGGTTGAAAAGCCTTCCCCCAAAGGGGAAGCCTTATTTCTGTTTTCGGGCGGTGTCCTCAATGGACACATCCAGCCCCAACTTTTCCAGTGCGTGGAGCGACTGCTCCGCGTTGGACACGGTTTTCCCTGCGGTTCTGGGCTCGTAGGGGCCGATGGGGATCGCCTTGCCGGACACCTGCAAAATGAGCTTTTTGATCAGCCGCTGGCTGTCCTTGTTGGCCCGGATGAAATCGCGGAAGGTCTTGCCACCGTCGATGAGCACCCGGGTACCGTCAAAGTACGCCTTGGATTTGCGCAGATAACTGTACAGCATGGGGTCCACTTCCTGCAGCTTCTGGGTGATCTGTGCCCACTCCGGGTATGGGGCCAGACTGCCCGCTGCCAGTCTGGGCTGTGCGGGAGCGGCTTCCTGCTTCGGGGCCGGGGCCGTTGTCTGCGGCGCAGGAGACGGTTCCTCGCGGGGCGGCGGCACGGGCCGTGCCGGTGCGGAGGGTTCCTCCCAGGGCAGCGCTTCCTCGCCCTGCACGGGCGGTTCTTCCGGCAACGGCGGCAGTTCTTCGGCCTGCACGGGCACCTGCACAGATGCAGGTTCCTGTGTCGGCTCCGGTGCGGACTGCACCGGCTCTGCCGCAGGCTGCAGCGGTTCCGGCAGCGGAGCAGGTTCCACGACCGGCTGCTGTACGGGAGCCTGCTGTACCGGTGCGCTCACAAAGGGCTGCACCGCCGGAGCCGAAGCAAACGGCTGCACGGCAGCGGGCTGTGCGGCACGGGCGACCGGTGCTGCCTGCACTGGTACAGTCTGCCGCTGCTGCGGCGGTTCCGACAGGCTGAACAGCGCCAGTTCCAGCTCAATGCGCTGGTCACTGCCGCGGGTCATGTGCTCCAGTGCCGTGCCCAGGGTGCGGATGGCCCGGATGGCCTCCCGCTGGCCCAGCTGCGGGCCTTTTTCCAGATACTGCGCCTCCTCTTCCGGTGACACACCGGAGAGCAGTGCCTGCCCGCCGGGCAAAGCCGCCAGCATCAGGGCGCGGTAGTGGGCGATGAGTTCTTCGGTCAGGCGTTTAACGTCCACCGACTGCTGCCGCAGCTGGGCCAGCTGGGCCAGTGCGGCGGCTCCGTCCTGCGCTTCCAGTGCGTCGGAGATGCGAAACAAATAGCTGCGGTCGGTCACACCGGCCATGCGGCGCACCACGTCCGCGTCGATCTTTGCCGTGACGCCTGCGCAGGTATCCAGAATGGACAACGCATCGCGCAGGGCACCGTCGGCCAGGCGGGCGATCAGCTCCGCGCCGTCCGATGTCAGTTCCAAGTGCTCTTCCCCGGCGATATACTCCACCCGCTGTGCGATGTCCTCCGGCCCGATGCGGGTAAAATCATACCGCTGGCAGCGGGACAGGATGGTGGCCGGCACCTTCTGGATCTCGGTGGTGGCCAGAATAAAAATGACATGGGCCGGCGGTTCTTCCAGCGTCTTGAGCAGCGCATTGAAGGCCGCCGTGGACAGCATGTGCACCTCGTCGATGATGTATACCTTATACTGGCAGGCGCTGGGGGTGTAGGCAGTCTCATCCCGCAGGTCGCGGATATCGTCCACGCCGTTGTTGGATGCGGCGTCCATCTCCACCACATCCAGAATGCTGCCGTTGTCGATGCCCTTGCAGATCTCGCATTCGCCGCAGGGGTCGCCGTTCTGCGGGTGCAGGCAGTTGACCGCCTTGGCAAAGATCTTGGCGCAGGTGGTCTTGCCGGTGCCGCGCACGCCGGTGAACAGGTAGGCGTGGCCCACACGGCCGGTGGCGATCTGATTGCGCAGGGCCGTCACGATGCCGCGCTGGCCCACCACATCTTCAAACCGCTGGGGTCTCCACTTGCGGTACAGGGCTCGATACATGAGCAGCACTCCCCTTTCCGGACAAAATCGGCAATAAAAAAGGACAGCGCATGACGGGGTTTTGTCCCCGCCCTGCGTAGCTCGGCATACGGATGCAGGCTGTCTGAAACGCACAGAGCACGCCGCTTAAGGCTGCTTGGTTCCCCACCTGACCTGGTTCACAGCGGCTCCATCGTACAGGACCCGCATCCGTATGCCGAACCACGCCGCAGGCGCTGTCCGACGCACTTTTCTGAGTGCTTGAATATTGTACCACAAACGCAGGCAGAATTCAAGAGGGAGACAAAAAAGGACCCCGGAAGCATCCGCAGACACTTCCGGGGCCCTCAGGTTCAATTCAGCTCAGATGGGTGCGATCAGGACTGGCAGGCAGTGATCAGGCTCATCTTGTAGACCTCGTCAGCGTTGCAGCCGCGGGACAGGTCGTTGATGGGAGCATTCAGGCCCTGCAGGATGGGGCCGTAGGCAGCGTAGCCGCCCAGACGCTGTGCGATCTTGTAGCCGATGTTGCCGGCCTCGATGCAGGGGAAGATGAAGGTGTTGGCCTGGCCGGCGACCTTGCTGCCCTTGCACTTGACCTGTGCCACTTCCGGAGCAACGGCAGCGTCAAACTGCAGCTCGCCGTCCACAGCCAGCTCGGGGTCCATCTCCTGAGCCTTGATGGTAGCGTCGTGGCTCAGAGCGACGGTGCCGCCCTTGCCGGAGCCCTTGGTGGAGAAGCTCAGCACGGCGACCTTCGGGTCGATGCCGAACAGCTTTGCGGTCTTGGCGGTCTCAACGGCCACCTCAGCCAGCTTGGAAGCAGCGGACACCTTGACTTCACCGGTGGCCTTGTCGATGGTGTCGGTGTAGTCGATGTTGACGGCGCAGTCGCCCATGGCAATGCGCTTCAGGCCCTCTTCGCCGCAGTCGCGGTCCAGGATGAAGCAGGAGCTCACCAGATGTGCGCCCTTCTTGGTCTTGACCAGCTGCAGAGCGGGACGGATGGTGTCCGCGGTGGAGTAGGTAGCGCCGCCCAGCAGGCAGTCAGCCTTGCCCATCTTGACCAGCATGGTGCCGAAGTAGTTGGACTTCTTCAGCAGAGCGGTGCACTCCTCAGCGGTCTGCTTGCCCTTGCGCAGCTCCACCATGGTGTTGACCATCTCGTCAAAACCGGCGTAGTTCTCGGGGTCAATGATCTCAGCAGCGGAAATATCAAAGTTACCGGCGGCGGCAGCAGCCTTGCACTCTGCCTCGTTGCCCACCATAACGACCTTCAGCACGCCCTCGGCCAGCAGCTTGCTTGCGGCCTCCAGAATGCGGGGGTCATTGCCCTCGGTGAACAC
>ENA-UEOR01001848-UEOR01001848.1-human-gut-metagenome-genome-assembly--contig:-NODE-1848-length-12092-cov-7.568373_pt1 | contig 12092 bp, 9 predicted proteins | sample MGYA00242887_ERZ507890 | MGnify/ENA primary metagenome ERZ507890 (study PRJEB26167, sample SAMN06115431) | human gut metagenome | host: Homo sapiens | place: China:Guizhou | collected 2014-10-21...
GGTAGCGGTAACTGGATTTGAACCGGTGACACTTCGGGTATGAACCGAATGCTCTAGCCAACTGAGCTATACCGCCACATATTTAACTTGCACTCGAACGGTGCTTTATTATTATATCCATAGATACCCCTTTTGTCAACACATATTTTCAAAAAATTTTGCAGTTTTTTGAGATTTTCAGCTTATCAACATAGCTACGACGAAATATAGTGTTTTTCTTTCTGTTTTGCAGCAAAAGAATCCTCTCAGTCATCGCTGCGCGATGCCAGCTCCCCCGAAGGGGGAGCTTATAGCGCTACCGCAAGCTTTGCGTTTGAGCCGGAAACTTTACCGCTATGCCAAAGGCTCCCTCCCAGAGGGAGCTGGCAAAACCGTCAGGTTTTGACTGAGGGAGTTGAGCTCCCGCTTCCCACGCAAAAAGCACCGCTTCCCTATGCGGAAAGCGGTGCTTTTTTCAACCTTTTTCTGCCCGGTTGTGGAAAACCCGGTGCAGTTTTAGTTCTTCTTATTGGTGGGGACCATGACCTTCAGGCCGCCCATATACGGCTGCAGCACTTCGGGGATGGTCACGCTGCCGTCAGCCTGCAGATGGTTCTCCAGGAAGGCGATCAGCATACGCGGAGGTGCCACGCAGGTGTTGTTCAGGGTGTGGGCCAGATAGGTCTTGCCGTCCTTGCCCTTGATGCGGATGTGCAGACGGCGTGCCTGTGCGTCACCCAGATTGGAGCAGGAGCAGACTTCGAAGTACTTCTGCTGGCGGGGGCTCCAAGCCTCGATATCGCAGCTCTTGACCTTCAGGTCAGCCAGATCGCCGGAGCAGCAGTTCAGCTGACGCACGGGGATCTCCATGCTGCGGAACAGTTCCACGGACATCTGCCACAGCTTCTCGTACCAGTCGGCGCTCTCCTCGGGGCGGCAGACCACGATCATCTCCTGCTTCTCGAACTGGTGGATGCGGTAGATGCCGCGCTCCTCGATGCCGTGGGCACCCTTCTCCTTGCGGAAGCAGGGGCTGTAGGAGGTCAGGGTCAGGGGCATCTTGCTCTCGTCGATGGTCTGGTCGATGAAGCGGCCGATCATGGTGTGCTCGCTGGTGCCGATCAGGTACAGGTCCTCGCCCTCGATCTTGTACATCATGGCGTCCATCTCCGGGAAGGACATAACGCCCTGCACCACGTTGCCGTGCATCATGAAGGGCGGGATGACGTAGGTAAAGCCCTTGTTGATCATAAAGTCGCGGGCGTAGGCCAGCACTGCCTCGTGCAGGCGGGCGATGTTGCCCAGCAGGTAGTAGAAGCCGTTGCCGGCCACGCGGCCTGCAGCGTCCATGTCGATGCCGTCAAAGCTCTCCATGATCTCGGTGTGGTACGGGATGGGGAAATCGGGCACGACCGGCTCACCGAAGCGCTGTGCTTCCACGTTGTAGGTGTCGTCCGGGCCGATGGGCACGCTGGGGTCGATCATCTGGGGGATGGTGTACATGATCTCCTGGATGCGGGCAGACAGAGCTTCCTCTTCCTTCTCCAGCTCTGCCATCTTGTCGGCGTCGGCCTTGACGGCGGCGTTGTTGGCGTCGATCTGAGCCTGCAGCTGGGCCTTCTTAGCCTCATCGTCGCACTTCTTCAGCTGGCCGAACAGCGGGCCGTTGGCCTTGCTCAGCTTGTTGCGGGCAGCCTTGAGGGCTTCCACTTCCTTCAGCGCTGCGCGGTACTGGGCATCCTTTTCGATGACCTCATCCACCAGCGGCAGCTTTGCGTCCTGGAACTTCTTCTTGATGTTTTCCTTGACGGCGTCCGGATTCTCGCGGACAAATTTGATATCAAGCATGATTGACTCTCCTTGCTCTATTTCGTTCGCACCGGGAAATGGGACCTCTCCCGGCGCCGTTCAAAGGCGGGTGTCCGCCTTGGATCGCGGTTGTTTTATTCTTCGGTCTGGTACTGGCCCAGCAGGTTTGCAAAGGCGCGCAGCTGCTCATCGGAGTAAAAATGCACCGTCAGCTTGCCCTTGCCGCCGTGGTAGGCCACGTTCACCTCGCTGCCCAGCACCTGCTTGAGGCTCTCTTCCACTTCCATCGGCAGGGTGCCGCGGGGTTCGGGTTCTTTTGCTTCCTTCGGGGGCTTTGCCAGCTTCTTGCACAGCGCCTCGGTCTGGCGCACGTTCAGCTGATTGTCCGCCACGATCTGCGCCGCCTGCTCCTGCAGCTCCGGCGTGGGCAGGCCCAAAATCACCTTGGCGTGGCCCATGTTCAGGAACCCGCTCTTGAGCAGCTCCAGTACGTTTTCCGGCAGGTTCAGCAGACGCAGGCTGTTGGCCAGCGCGCTGCGGCTCTTGCCCAGCTTGCGGGCTGCCTGCTCCTGGGTCAGGTCACAGCGCAGCATCAGCTCCCGGATGCCGGCGGCTTCTTCCACCGGGTCCAGATCCTCACGCTGGAGGTTTTCCACCAACGCCAGCTCCATGGCCTGCTCGTCGGACACATCCTTGACCACCACCGGCACTTCGGTCAGGCCGGCCATGCGGCAGGCACGCCACCGGCGCTCGCCGGCCACGATGCTGTAGCCGCCCAGTCCCTGGGGCCGCACCGCAATGGGCTGCAGCAGACCGTGCTCCGCAATGCTGGCGGCCAGCTCCCCCAGTGCCTCTTCGTCAAAGGTCTTGCGGGGCTGGTCGGGGTCCGGCTCGATCTCACGCAGGGGCAGGGTCTCGATCTTTGCGTCGGACTCAAGGCTCGGGGCGGCGTCCTCAAACAGACTTTCCAGCCCGCGGCCAAGTCCTCCTTTTCCTTTTGCCATTGTTCTTGTTGTTCCCCCTGTGTTTTAGTCTTCCAGAGCGTTTTTGACCGGTACCGGTTCCGGAGCGCTCTTGCTCCGCGCGCGGGTCTTTTTGGGCTCGTGCGGCCGGTTGTTCTTGACGAACTCAATGGCCAGATCCATGTACGCTTCGCTGCCCTTGCCCTTGGGCTCGTAGAAATTGATGGGCTGCCCGTAACTGGGGGCCTCGGAGATGCGGATCGAACGCGGGATCGTGGTTTTGTACACCTTGGAGCCAAAGTATTTCTGCACCTGCTCCACTACCTGCACCGTGAGGTTGTAGCGCAGGGAGAACATCGTGAACACCACGCCTTCGATGTCCAGATAGGGGTTGTACTTTTTGCGGATGGTCTTGAGGGTGCTGATGAGCTCCGACAGACCTTCCAGCGCATAATACTCGCACTGCACCGGGATCAGCACACTGTCGCAGGCGCTCAGACCGTTCAGGGTGAGCAGGTCCAGGCTGGGCGGGCAGTCGATGAAGATGAAGTCATAGTCCTTCTGCACCCCGGCCAGCGCCTTGCGCAGGCGGCTCTCGCGGCCCGGCAGGTCGATCATTTCCAGGCTGGCACCGGCCAGACGGGTGTTGGAGCCGATCACATCGGTGCGGAACTCGGTTTTGCGGATGGCCTGGGCGGCGGTGGCCCGGCCAATGAGCACCTCGTAGGTGCCGCACTCCACGCTCCGCTTGGGGATGCCGTAGCCGGTGGTGGTGTTGCCCTGGGGGTCCAGGTCCACGATGAGCACCTTTTTGCCCAAAGCCGACACGCAGGAGGACAGGTTGACGGCGGTCGTGGTCTTGCCGACGCCGCCTTTCTGGTTTGCGATTGCTACAATTTTTGCCACGCGCATTTCTTCCTTCCGGGAAATTTTGGTTGTTCCACATGGAACATTCGCAGTTGTGCCCGCTCGTTTCCCGTCGCGCGGACATCTCAACTAGTAGTATAGCACACTCCCTTGGCTTTTTGAACCGCTTTCAGGCGTTTTTGTGCGTATTTTTCTTCTGTTTTCCGTTTTTACAAGGCAAAAAGTTCTCTTTCAAGGCGTATTTTGCAGATTTTTTACACGTTTTTTCTGTTCCACATGGAACCGTTCACTTCTCCGCTGCCGCCGTGGGGATGCGCACCGTGTATTCGATGTAGCCATCCTTCTCTTCCCGGTGGGCCGTGGCCGGTACCCCATTGTCGGTCATCAGCCGGATGGCATGGTCGATGGTGTTCACAAAGATGCGCACATCCCGGACCATGGAGATGCGGTGCCGCCCTTTTGCGGTGCTGTTGAGCAGCTGTTCGATGTACCGATCGGTCTGACGGGCGTTGAGCCGCCGCTTGGCAATGTTGATGAGCGCCTCGCTGCGGCGGTTCTCCGGCAGGCGCAGCACGGCCCGCGCGTGACGCTCGGTGAGGTTGTTGTCCAGCACGAACTGGCGCTGGTCCCCCGTGAGCTGCAGCAGGCGCAGCTTGTTAGCCAGTGTGGGCTGCGCCATGCCCAGCCGCTTGGCGGCCTCGGCCTGGGTGCAGTCCCACAGCACCAGAATGTCCCGCAGGCCCTGCGCCTGCTCAAAGGGGTTCAGGTCGGTGCGCTGAATATTTTCCAGCAGGCCGAGGGCCGCCGTCTGCTCATCGGCATAGCTGCACAGGATGGCCGGAATGGTGGTCATCTGGGCCAACTTGCAGGCGCGCAGCCGCCGCTCCCCTGCCACCAGCTCGTAACCTTCGGCTGCTTTACGCACCGAGATGGGCTGCAGCAGACCGTTTTCACGGATGCTCTGGGCAAGGCCTGCCAGCTCCTGTTCCTCAAAGGTCCGGCGCGCCTGGAACGGCGACGGATGGATCTGGTCGATGGGCAGGAAATAAATTTTTCCGGCGGACTTCTTCCGTTCAAACATAACACGGCTCCTCCTTTTTTGCGGCATATCCGGGTTTGTTTTCCACGCTTTCCCGGGAAAATGTGGAAAAGTTGGTTCAGAGCCAGTGTACCACACAAACAAAAACCCTGCCAGAAATTTCGTTCGGCAGGGTTTTGCATATTTTGTTCGCTATTCCGTTATTTCAGCGGGCTTTTGGCGATTTTTCCGCCGTTTCTGGGGTAGGCTGTCGGAGTTTGCGAAATCTTTTGGCACAAAATCAGGGTGCGGGTGTCGCCGCCGGGCAGGTGCAGGGTGCGGGTCTCCTTGTAGGCACCGCCCAGTTTTTTGATGGCCCCGCGGGCAGCGGCCAGCTCCTCTTCTCCGGAGGCGCCCTTCATGGCCAGAAAGTTTCCGCCCACCTTGACCAGCGGCAGGCAGTATTCCGCCAGCACAGGCAGGGCCGCCACCGCGCGGGCTGAAGCCAGGTCAAACTGCTCCCGCCACACCTTGCGGGCGGCTTCCTCTGCGCGCTCCTTGGCAAACTCTACGCCGGTCAGGCCAAGCTGGGCACAGGCGTACTTCAAGAACTCCACCCGCTTGCCGGTGGGTTCCATGAGGGTGAGTTCCAGTTCCGGCTTGTAGATCTTGGTGACGATGCCCGGAAACCCGGCACCAGCGCCCACATCCACCATGCGGCCGGCCACTTCCGGCTGGCTGGCAAAGAGCAGGCTGTCGAGGAAATGCTTGTCCTCGATACCCTCGGGGTCGGTGATGGCGGTCAGGTTGACCTTCTGGTTGTAGTCCACCAAAATCTGTGCAAAGGCGTCCAGCTGGTCCAGCTGGGTGCCGGTGAGGGCAATGTTCCATGTGGAACACTTGGCCTCCAGCCGCTGTTTGTCGATCATAGGTTTTGATTCCTTTCTGTTGTTCTGGATCAGGTGTGGGCCGCCAAGGCGATGCTCAGCTGTGCAACATCCGACGGCGACACGCCGGGGATGCGGCTGGCCTGGCCCAGGTTCTTGGGCCGGATGCGGGCCAGCTTCTCGCGGGCTTCCAGCGTCAGGCCGGTGAGGTCCGCGTATTCAAAATCCTCCGGGATCAGGGTCTTTTCGTGGCGGGCCACCTCCCGGATCATGCGGTCCTGCCGGGCAATGTAGCCTGCGTATTTGATCTCGGTCTCCAGCCGTTCCGCCAGCATGGGCGTGATCCCCTCCCCCCAGCCGATGACCCCGGCCACAAGGTCGTAGTGGATCTCCGGGCGGCGCAGCAATTCTTCCGCAATGCCGCCCTCGGCTGCCGGGGCCAGCCCGGCCGCCGTCATAGCGGCCTGCAGGTCGGCAGTGCGCAGGTGGGCGTCGTGCAGGCGGCGGCGCTCCGCTTCCAGAATGTTCTGGGTGTGCTGGTACTTTGTCCAGCGGTCGTCCTGCACCAGACCGTATTCTCGGCCGATGGGGGTCAGGCGGGTGTCGGCATTGTCCTGCCGCAGGGTCAGCCGGTATTCGCTGCGGCTGGTCATCATGCGGTAGGGGTCCATGACGCCCTTGGTCACCAGATCATCCACCAGGGTGCCAAGGTAGCTGGTGTGACGCGGCAGGATCAGCTGTTCCTTGCCCAGCGCATTGCGGGCGGCGTTCAGACCGGCCAGCAGGCCCTGTGCGGCAGCTTCCTCGTAGCCGGAAGTGCCATTGAACTGTCCTGCCCCATACAGGCCCCGCACCACCTTGCTTTCCAGCGTGGCTTCCAGGCTGGTGGGGTCCACACAGTCGTATTCGATGGCATAGGCCGGGCGCAGGATCTCGATGTGCTCAAAGCCCTTGATGCTGCGGTAGAAGGCATTCTGCACGTCCTCCGGCAGACTGCTGGAAGCACCCTGCAGGTACATTTCCTCGGTGTTCTCACCGCAGGGCTCCACAAAGATGGGGTGGCGGTCCTTGCCCGCAAAGCGCACCACCTTGTCCTCGATGGAGGGGCAGTAACGCGGGCCGACACCCTCGATCATGCCGCCGTACAGCGGGCTGCGCTGGATGTTGTCCAGAATGATCTTGTGGGTCTCCGGGTTCGTGTAGGCGATCCAGCATTCCACCTTGTTGTGCATGGGGGCGTCGGTCATGAAGCTGAAGGGCTGCAGCTCGTTGTCCGGGTCGCCGGGCTGACACTCCAGCCGGCTGAAGTCGATGCTGCGCCGGTGCACACGGGCGGGGGTGCCGGTCTTGAACCGCCGCAGGGGCAGACCGGCAGCCTTCAGGCTCTCGGTCAGGGCATTGGCCGCGTGCATGCCGTCCGGGCCGGAGGCATACCAGGCATCGCCCACAAAGATCTTGCCGCCCAGATTGGTGCCGGTGGCCAGCACCACGCACTTGGCGGTGTACTCGCCGTTGAGCTGGGTAACGATGCCCTTCACCCGGCCGTTTTCCACCTCAAGGCCCACCACCTCGGCCTGATGGATGGCAAGGCCGGGGGTAAGTTCCAGTGCGTGCTTCATGTATTCGTGGTAGCGTTTGCGGTCGGTCTGCACCCGCAGTGCGTGCACCGCAGGGCCCTTGCCCTTGTTCAGCATCCGACTCTGCAGGTAGGTGGCATCCGCCGCCAGACCCATCACGCCGCCAAGGGCATCTAATTCACGCACCAACGTTCCTTTTGCAGTGCCGCCGATGCTGGGGTTGCAGGGCATATTGCCGATGGCGTCCAGACTCATGGTGAACACGGCGGTCCTGGCGCCCAGTGTGGCAGCGGCGTGGGCCGCTTCGATGCCGGCGTGCCCGGCACCGATCACAATGACATCATACTCTCCTAAATGGTTCATATACTTTCGGGTTTCCTCTAATAATTGATTTGAAATGCCCTCCGTTTTACTCTGGGCATTTTCAGCGGAAGAATTATTTTAAATTTCGGGTTACAGGAAAGTCTGCGGACTTTCCTGTAACCCATTTTCACGGGTGGGGTCATAACGGGAAACGGCAGCAGCAGCGCTCGCTCCCCCGGGGGGAGCTGTCGCGCAGCGACTGAAGGGCTATCAATCGGCGGAGCCGGAAAAAACGGTTAAAAGATCTTCACGCCGAACAGGCGTGAATCTTCAGTTTTTTCCGGTGTAGCCCACTGCTTTGGGGTTAAAAGGGGCGAGCAGCCCCTTTTTCGTGGCTCCAGCGCATCGAAATCGCTGTAACCTTGCTGTGCTGAACGCACAGCATTTGCTGCGCAAACCGGTCTGCGACTTGAAAGCCCCACTGGGGCTTTCATGCCTTGCAGGCACCGCCGCACTTTTCTTCTCTTTTGGTGTCAAAAGAGAACATTCCCGCCCTTATTTCCCCACGCAGAACCGCTCGAACACCTGTTCGATGACGGCTTCCGAAGCGTTTTCGCCGGTGAGCTCACACAGTGCGTCCAGCGCGTCATCCACGCACACCGACACGGCGTCCAGCCCGAACCCGGCCTCCATGGCCTCCCGTGCACCCGTTACGGCATCCCGCGCCCGCAGGGCCGCCGACAGCTGCCGCTGGCCGGACAGGCTGGCCGCGTGGGGGTCGATCTGACTGGTGCCCAGCAGGCGCGCCACGGCAGCCGCAATGACCTTGCGGCTTCCCTCTTCCTGACAGCACACCGGCAGCACCATGGCAAAGTACGGGGCGATGAGCTCCGCATCAAATTGCGTGGGTTTATCTTCCTTATTCACCAGGGCAATGGCCGGGCGGCCCGCACAGCGCCGGGCCAGCTCCAGATCCTCCCGGGTAGGCGGCTCCGAGCCATCGAACACCGCCAGGATCAGGCCAGCCTCTTCCAGTTTCTTCCAGCTGCGGCGGATGCCCTCCGCTTCAATGGCGTCCTCGGTCTCGCGCAGACCGGCGGTGTCAAAGAGGTTCAGCCGGATATCCCCCAGCTGCACCGCCTGCTCTACCACGTCGCGGGTGGTGCCTGCCACCGGGGTGACGATGGCACGGTCGAACCCGGCCAGCAGATTCAGCAAGGTGGACTTGCCCGCATTGGGGCGGCCCACGATGGCACAGTCCACGCCCTCGCGCAGGACGGTGTCCGCCTGATAGTTGCGAATCAGCCCGTCCAGCGTCTCCTGCACGCTGCCCAGAACGCTGCGCAGATGGGCTTCGTCCAGCTCCGGCACATCTTCCTCCGGGAAATCCACCCAGGCTGCCAGATGGGCCTGCAGGGCGGTGAGGGCATCCTTCTGTTCCCCGATCTTGCGGGCCAGCGCACCGGACAGGGCCGCATTGGCCAGCGCTGCCCCCTGCCGCCCGTCGGCCGAGATCAGATCCATGACCGCTTCGGCCTGCGTCAGGCCCAGTTTGCCGTTCAGGAACGCACGGCGGGTGTACTCGCCGGGGGCCGCCGGCTGCGCACCGGCTGCCAGACAGGCCTCCACCAGACGGCGTGCCACCGCACTGCCGCCGTGGCAGGAAAGCTCCACCACATCCTCGCCGGTATAGCTGTGGGGCGCACGGAAAAACAGAGCCACGCCCTGGTCAAAGGCCTCGTCCCCCTCCACAAAGCTGCCGAACAGGGCGGTGTAGCCTTTTGCCTGCGCCACCTTTTTGCCCGGGTTTGCCGGGCGGAACACCCGCTCTGCCACGGCATAGCTCTGCGCACCGGACAGGCGCACCACCGCGATGCCGCCCGCACCGGGGGCTGTGGCAATGGCTGCAATGGTCGTTTCCTGCATAGTCGGTTCCTTTCAGTGTTCCAGCTGCCGCTGGATGCGGTAATGTTCTTCCTTGGCCTGATACATCTGCTGCTCGGCCTGTCGGATCAGCGTGTCCAGATCCATGCTGCCTGCATTCTGGGTGACCACCCCGATGGCTGCCGAACAGCCTTTCCGTTCCAGTTCCCGGATCAGCTCGTCCGTCGCTGCGCGCACCGCTGTTTCCGGCTCGTCCTGCACAAAGGCCACAAATTCGTCCCCGCCGGTGCGGTAACAGTTGTCCCGGCCGAAACGACCCTGCAGTTCCAGCGCCACAGTCTGCAGCATCTGGTCCCCTTTTTCGTGGCCGCTGGCGTTGTTCAGCTCATGCAGGCCGTTTACGTCCACATACACACAGCTGAGGGACACCGTGCATTTTTTCGCCCAGCTGTCCCGGCTGCTCTCGTAGGCATTGCGATTCTGCATATTGGTCAGGATATCAAAGTTGGCAAACCGGCGCAGCCGGAGCTCGGACAGGAAATTCTGGTGCATGGAGACCATCATAAAGCTGGAAATGATGCTGGACACCATCCCGAACATCACACAGTCGGTGATGTCAATGACCGCGATCCGCCCGGTCTTAACGTGCAGCACCAGCCCGATGAAGATCACCGCAAAGAACAGGATGTTGCTGATATGCTGCACCGGCGGCATCACGAACAGAAGCGGCACGGCCAGCAGAAATGCGATGAAACAGACCGAAAGCTCCTCCGGCGAGACCTTCATGATCAGCATGCCCAGCAGATACAGCTGCGCCTCGAAAGCATACATCAGCCAGTCCAGCAGCAGACCGTTATCCTCCGGAAGCATCATTTCGATCGCCAGCAGCACCAGACAGCCGACAAACGAGAGGAGATAATATCCCCGATTGGCGCGCAGCGCCTCGAGCCCGCCGAGCAGGCAGATGATGACCAGCAGAAAGATACCGGCCATGATCAGATAGGCACGCAGCTTCTTCCGGTTGTCCTTGCGGATCTCCGGCAGACAGGCCTGGTACTCTTCCGGTTCCAACCCGGCATAGAAAAGCATCTGATGTAGTTTGCCCACGCCTGTGTTCATTCCTTTCCTTCGGCCGTCTTTCCAGCGGACGACATCCCTCATTTTATTTTTTATTCTACCACGTTTCCGTCCAAAAAGATACACCCCGTGTCGGTTTTCCACCGGCTCCGGAAAGTCCGTGGAAAAAGCCGTGCCGTTTTTGCACAGACCGGAGCGCAAAAATGCCCCCTGCATCAATTGCAGGAGGCATTGCATGGTTCAGGGGTTACAGCTCGATCTTGCCAAAGCTGAAATCAGCAAAATCATCCACGCGCTCGGTGCGCTTGGGTGCCACCGGTGCGGCAGTCTCGGCATCGCGGGGCGCATAGGTGCGCTCCGGCACACCGGAAGGACGGGGCCCACGGTTGCCGCCGTTGCGGCTGCCGCGGTAACCGCCGCGGCTGCCGTTGCGGTCGCCGTGCTCCGAACGGCTGCCGCCGCGATAGCCGCCATTGCGGTTGCCGCCGGGGCGGCGTCCGTTGCCGGGGCGGCCGCCGCGGGGACGGCGCTCGCCGTAGGTGTTCTCGGTCTGGGCATCCGGTGCGGTGGAGTAGATGACCACGCGGCGGTCACGGCCCTCGCCCTTGCTCTCGCTGCGGACACCCTCCATCTTGCTGATGGCAGAGTGGATGATGCGGCGCTCGTAGGGGTTCATGGGCTCCATGGCAAAGCTGCGGCCGGTCTTGCGCACCTTGTTGCCAATGCGCTGTGCCAGCACGGTCAGGTCATTCTCACGCTTGTCGCGGTAGCCAGCCACATCCAGGCCCAGCTTGATGTAATCGCCTTCCAGACGGTTGGCCACCAGGCTTGCCAGATAGGACAGGCTCTCCATGGTCTCGCCGCGGCGGCCGATCAGGGCACCCAGGTGCTCACCGTCCAGACGGATGATGGTGGCTTCGCCCTTCTGCACGGCGCTGAAGGTCACGTTCGCCACGCCCATCTTGGCAATGACTTCCTGCAGGTACTCCACAGCAGCCTTGACCTTGGCGTTCTCTTCGATCACGATGGGGACCTCGGTCTCCTCGTCTGCGGCAGCAGCCGGGGCGGCCTGCTCTGCGGCAGGCTGCTCAACCTCGGCAGCCGGTGCTTCCACCGGTGCGGCAGGCTCTTCCACGGGGGCAGCGGGAACTTCCGGGGCAGTCTCCTGCACCGGAGCAGCCTCGGCCGCCGGAGCCGGGGCTGCGGCGGGCGCTGCCGGAGCATCGGGTTCTTCCACGCTCACGCATACCTTGGCAGGGGTGGTTTTCAGGCCCAGGAATCCGGTTTTCTGGGGCATCTCCAGCACTTCATAGCTGACATTCAGATCATCGGCCTGTACACCCAGCAGAGCGCAGGCTTTTGCGCGGGCTTCATCGACCGTCTTGCCGGTCGCTTCCTGCTTACGGATCATAACCGTTCGTCCTCCTTTATTCTTTTATTCCTTGTCCTGCTTGTTCAGCTCACTCAGCGGCACGGTGCGCTCGTCCTTGTAGCGCTCGGCATCCAGCTGGCGGGCATACTCCAGACGGCACTTGTTCATCTCGCTGGCCGAGAGGTTCTTCTCGGTGACCTTGCCGGTCTTGGGGTCGGTGACCTTCACGGTGGTGCTCTTCACGCCGCGCTTCTGCTGCTTTTTCTTTTCTTCGATCTGAGCTTCCACTTCCTTGCGCATCTTCTCGGGGTCGTAGATCTTGCGCATGACCTGGGTCTGCGCGGTCATCACGATGTT
>ENA-UEOR01001851-UEOR01001851.1-human-gut-metagenome-genome-assembly--contig:-NODE-1851-length-12069-cov-5.602902_pt1 | contig 12069 bp, 15 predicted proteins | sample MGYA00242887_ERZ507890 | MGnify/ENA primary metagenome ERZ507890 (study PRJEB26167, sample SAMN06115431) | human gut metagenome | host: Homo sapiens | place: China:Guizhou | collected 2014-10-21...
ACCGGCAAGGCTACCCGCGGCAACGTGGTGTGCCAGGGCCAGTACGGCCTTGTTGCTCTGGAGCCGGCATGGATCTCCTCCACTCAGATCGAGGCTGCCCGTGTTGCCATGACTCGTTACATCAAGCGTGGCGGCAAGGTTTGGATCAAGATCTTCCCCGATAAGCCCGTGAGAAGAAAGGCATGACACAGGAGCAACTGGCCGACATCATCGGGCGGGACACTCGTACTGTCATGTACCACGAAAACGACGGTCAACATCCGAGCTTAGATATTTTCTATCAACTGGCAACCATGTTCGACCTGTCAGTAGATGAATACTTCTACCCCGATATGAGCGCCGATGAAGCCGCAAAGAAGCGGATCAACATTCTGCTTAATTCCCTCAGCGAGAACGAGCTGCGGCTCGTCGAGGGTATTATCAATGCAATCATAGAAAACCGTGGAACGGAGGGAGCGTAAGAAACGGCGCTGCCTCCGTTTTTCGCGGGGTTTCCGGGGGAGCGCGTTAGCGGCAAGCAAGGCAAGTGTATTGACACTTGCAATTTCCGCGCTGCGGAAATGCTTGTTGGGGTGCCCCCAAACCCGCTGGACTTCTGGACACCGTGACCAGAAGAAACATTGTCTGCGTCGCCGTCCCTAACGGGCCTGCTCCTTATTGCGCTGGTTGTCCGTCAGCCCGCGCAGATGATCCACGCTGCCCTTGACCGCCACCAGCTCCCGCATATCCTGCTGGGCCTTGCGGTATTCCAAATAAAGAGCCTTTTTCCGCGCTGCCAGTTGGCGGCGTTTTTCTTTTAGTACGTCCATTTTGGGGAGCTTCTCGCCGCCCAGCAGCTCGGCCATTGTCGCCTTGGCCGCCCGGTAGTCGGCCAGTTCCGCCTCATGCTCGGCAAGGTATTTCCGGCTGTACTTGGCGGCCTTGTACCCATCGAACGCGGGGCGGGTCTTGGCGTACTGCACCACGGCGGCCATCAGATCGGACACACGGGAAAGCTCGGCCTCGGTCTGCTGAATGTCCCCGGCCAGCGTGTGAAACCGCTCCGTGGCAGCGTCAGTCTTTGCGGCCAAATCGTCATATTCAAAGAGCTGGTGCTCTTTCAGATATTGCAGCGCAGCCGCCATCTGTTTAAGGTTATACACCTTGGCCCAGCGTTCATAGGCGGGGCCTTTGCCCTGACGCATCCGCTCCTGAATGTCGATCAGCAGATTGACACGGCGGGGTGCGGGCGCTCTCCGTGCCGGGGTCTTTCGCGTGGGAGCCTTGCCGTCAATGACGGCCTGTACGTCCTCGGGGCCATAGCCGTCCCCCAGCGTGGACGCCCGGAAACGGGCCGCCCGCTGTTGTCCTGGCACAAGGAATGAGATCACGCCGCCGCGCCCGTGCTTGACCTGTATGCCTGCCGTTTCCATGCGCCGGAGAAAATCTGCAAAGTCCTCGGGGTGCTCCGTCAGAGCCGCGTCAATGGCAAGACGGATCTGTTCTTTTTGTGAGAGCTTTTGATTTTCGCCCAGCCATCGACCGTAGTGCAGATACCGCCCCTTGCTGTGGAGCTTGGGATTTGCAATCACGGACAGATCGTGCTCCAGACATACCCGGTCAGACAGCCGCCGCAGGGCGAACGAGGAGCCGATGAAGTTGCGGAACTTCCGGGAGCGGTCATAGGCGGTGGAATTGTAGTAAATGTGATTGTGAATGTGCTCCTTGTCTATATGGGTACAGACAAAAAATTGATACTTGCCCTTTGTCCAGCGCATCGCCGTTTCATAGCCGATGCGGTTGGCCTCCTCCGCCGTCACCTCGCCGTGAGGGAACGCCTGCCGGATCTGGTAGCACAGCGCCCCATGTCCGGCCCTGCGGTCAGTTTCGCCCTGATACTGATTTTTGATCAGCATGAACTCGGCGTGAGCCGTGGCCGGATCGCAGAGGTAGGAGGAAACGGCCCCCAGCTTCTCCGGGTTCAGCCCATAGTCAAAGCGGTCTTTCAGGCTTTGCAGGGCCGTCCGCTTATCGGCCCGCTTGTGGGATTTGAGGTAGGTTGTGGCCGTAGGCAGCCCTCCTTTCCATACGACAAACAGCGGCTGGGATCAGCCGCCGTTTTCTGCATCTTCTGGCCACCGTGACCAGAACTCAGCCCGTGATGAAGCCCCGCAGGGAGCCGTTCAGCTCGTCCAGCTTGGCAAGCAGCCATCCGGCCAGCGCGGGCAGGCCAAAGGGCGAAATAGCAAACGCCATCAGCAGCCCCGCGATCCCCGTGGAAATGTCTTTCTCCACAAACAGCATCAGGACACTCAGCAGCCCCAGCACCGACGCGAGGATGGAGAGCAAACCAGCGGAAAGACTCAGCAGGAACGAGAGCATGGCCACAAGCAGGGTCAGCACCAGCACAAAGGGAGCGGCAAGAATTTTGAATATGATCCGCATAGGGGGTTCCTCCTTTTTCCTGTATATGTCTATTATAACTCTGAAAAAATCGGCACTCAAGGATGTCCCGGCCCTCCGCACTTCTGGTCACGATGACCAGAGGTGCGGACAGCCGGGGAACGGCGCGGGGCCGTTCCCCCTGTGTCACATCGTTACAATGGCGGAGAGCTGGGCCAGCAGATCAGACAGCGGCCCCCACAGGTCGGCATAGTCCTTTTGCAGACGCTTCAGCTCGTCCGGGTACAGGCCGCCGTAGCTGTTGGCATGGATGGCCGCCTGATTAAGATTGTTTGCACAGCGCCGCTGGAGTGACACAAGCTCCTTGACAGGTTCAAGGTCAACGTGGAGCACATAGCCGCCAAGCGCCATTTTTCGGATATAGGCGCTCATATTGCGGATGCCCGCCTCGGCCATGCGCTCCCGAATGACCTCCAGCTCGTCAGGCCGTACCCACACATAGATGGGGACGCTGCGGACGCGCTTCTTTGTCAACGCTCCTCACGCTCCCGGCTGCGGCGCTTGGGCGGATGTTCCCGTACCTTGTCCAGCGGCTTATCCTCCGGGGGCGGCACAGGCAGATTGTTGATGATGCCGTCAATCTGATTATAGTTCTGCTCCATAGAAAGCTCGGCGTTCTTGTTGGGATTGCGTTCCTGATCCATAAATGTCCTCCTATCTGTCGCCCCGGTCAGGGGCATTTTTCTTTGGGGCAGCTTGGCCCCGGTCAGCCTCGGCCTGCTTTGCGGCGGTTTTCATCTGTTCCCGGATCGAACGGGGCCTGTCGGGATTGTCAGGCGCAGGCCGCAGCTCATAGTCAGACGCCTGCCGTTTCGTCAATGGCCGCGTGTAGGTCAAATGCCCCCACGCCAGAAATGATCCATTTTCAACCGGGACGCGCTGATCGTAGTTGACGATCTCATCCGGGGCGTTACGGGGCGGCTTGGGGAATGTCCCAATGTCCACAGGGCGCTGGGTAGAGTAATACTTGTAAAGGCCGGGAGCCTCGACCTGCCTGACATCGACGTTGTAAAGGCGCTGGTATTCCTGCACCCGCGCCGCAAAGTCCTGTTCCAGAGCGGCACGGTCGCTGCCGTAATGCCCCCATTCATACTGCCGCTGGCCGTCCTTGTCGTCATAGCAAGCCCATGTGACATAGGGCGAGGGAGCGGTAGGATGATGCCCCAGCGCAAAGCCCCTGCCATTTTCCAGCATGACGGCCTGAATGATCTCATAGCCTTGGTTTTTGTCCATACGACCTCCTTTCCAAAATGTTAGCAATATCTCTGCAAAACCGGGCGGGGCTATGAAATCATACGCCCCGCCCATGAAGCGGCCCCGGAAAGCCCTACAATTAAGGGTGTTTTCCGGGGTCAAATGCTCACAGCCTACCCCCGGTATTTCCGCATATAGCCGCACTGCTTCTGCCGCCTTGCAGCACGGGCGCAGGTCGGGGAGCAATACCGCTGCCGCCCGTCCGGGAGGAAAGCCCTGCCGCACACCGGGCAGGGCCGGGTTTCCGCCACGGTCTCCACGGTCAGCGACCTTTCCAGCACGGGATCAAGGGGCAGCACCGCCGAACGGAAATAGCGGCAATAAGCGCCCGTCCAGCATTTCCCCAGCATATAGCACTCGTAATCCAGCGGCAGACAGCCAATGTCTTTGTCATAGTTGGCACACCACCGCTTCACAAGGGAGCGGATCGCCGCCTTTTCCTGCCGGGTCAATTCACGGCTCATGTTTGCCCCCTGTCTTTGACCGAAACTGCTCCCGGTAGCAGAACACGCAGCCGATCCCATGCCAGTAGGGGCAGCCGTCACAGCGGGAGCCTTTGGGCGGCAGGTTGGGCGGAACGCCCTTGAAGTAGCTTTTTTCTTTCATAAAGTCCTCATAGGGACTGTTGGTAAATCTCATTCTTCACCGTCCTCGTCCCACGGCGGCCCGTCATCCTCGGGATCGGTTTCGTCATAATTCTCTGCACCGTCATACTCGCCGCCGTAGTCCGCCTCGGACTCAGCGGCCCGCTGCTTCTTGGGACGGTAGATTTTGAAGTACCAGCCAGCGCCGCCGCCAATGACCACCACGGCCAGCGCCAGCAGAAGCATACCGCCGCTGCCCGTGGCCTTGGGCTGCTCCGGCTCGGGGTCAGGCTCCGGCTCCACCACGGGCGCAGGCTCCGGGGCCTTGCCCTGGCACTCACCCATGTTCACGGCACAGACGGTACAATCCGTGTTAATGGCACCCACGGCGCATTTATCGGTGCAGGAACACTCCGGCAGCTCACCGCCCGCCGCCTGCATCGCCGCCAACAGGTCGGCCTCGTCCACCATATTCAGGAAATATGTCTGATACTGTTCGCCGTCCTCGTCGGTGGGCTTATCGTAGTCGATGACAATGTAAAAGGTATTGCCGCCGCTGGTCTGCACCGTGATGAACTGCTTGTTGGTGGCCTTATCGTAGAGCAGGTCACGGGTCACAAGGTTGCCGTCCTCGGTAAAGCCCTCGCCGGGGTCAACGGTTTCGGCAGACAGCGGCTCCACCGGGGCAAGGCCGTCCCATTCCTCGCCGCCCCCGGCGTAGGCCGTGACCGCCATACTGCCCATGAGGACGGACACACAAAGCGTCATCAGCAAAAGCCGCAGTTTTTTCATTCCGTCACCTCCGCCTGTTCTGTCGGCTTCTGGCCACTGTGACCAGAAGCGCCGCTCCGGAGCTGCTGGAGCACCAGCGGCAGATCGGCAAGGGAGATACTCATGCCGCGCACGATCTCCACGATCTCGCTGTTTTCTGCCTCCAGCTTCTTCTGCTCCAATTCTTTAAGCCGCGCCTGCTGCTCGGCAATTTTGGCCTTGACCTTTTCAATCTCGGCCTCGATTTTTGCGCTTTTCGTAATTGCCATATCAAAAACCTCCTTTACGGTAGTCGCCCGTAGGCGTAAAGATGGGATTGCCAATAGCTGCTATTCAGGTTGGCATAGCTGATGGGGTCGCCACAATGGAGCATCCAGCCGTCGCCCACATAGATGCCCACATGAGAAATACCCGCTGTGTCATAGGTGCCGACAAAGAACACCAGATCACCGGGCCGGGGGCTGCTCGTCCGGGAGCAGATGTTATAAAGGCCCTGCGCCCCCAGCCGCCCGAAGCTCCAGCCGCATTGATTGTAGACATAGCTGACGAAGCCGGAGCAGTCAAAGGATGTGGACGGGCTGCTGCCGCCCCACACATAGGGAAAACCGAGATATTTTTCCGCTTCTTTCAGAATGGCGGCAAAGGCTTCATCATCCAGATAGGACTCCGGGACTTCATGCTCCGGCGGGCGGTTGGTGATGTATTTCCCGATATAGCCGGACGAGGGGAACAAATCAGGCCGGTTCCCCAGCGTGGACATATACAGAGCGTACATGGAAAGCTGCTCCTCGGACATCATGTAAACCGGAATGTGTGAGAGATTGAAGTTTTCCAGCGTGACATAGCAGATGTAATAGTTGTACGGCACCTCTACGTCATAGTCGTTGCCCTCACTGTCCGTCCTTGTGACCGTGCGGTAGCGCACCTCCACTACCACATCCTCGGTCAAAATGTACTGGCGGTCAAAGAGGTCTTGCAGCGTCCCGCGCACCTCGTCCAATGTCCACGCGCCCTCATGGAGTGCGGAGATCATGGAGATCAGTACATAGGGATCGTGTTCAATGGTGTCGAGGTCAAAATGGTATTCGTCGTAATCGTGGGTGCGGGTGTAGGTGTCGAGGTAGCGTTGCAGCTCGTCCTCCAGAGCGCAATAGGCGGCCTCGGCCCCCAGCATATCCGCGTCCTCCGCCTTATAGGTGCTGGCGGCGATGGCCGCAAGGGTGCTATTTCCCACGGAAACCATCGAGGACATACACGATTGCAGGGTCAGCACCACCAGCAGGCAGCCCAGCGCAAGCAGCGTCCCCACGGGATGCCGCTTGACGAACGCCGCCGCTTCCCGGACAAACCGCTCCGTGGCCGATACGGTTTGTTCGGCGGCTTTGGCGGTCTGCTTGGCGGTTTCCCGCGCCTTGCGCTGATACTCCCGTTTCAGCTTGTAGCGGTGCCATAACCGGGCGGCGGCGCTCTGCGCCTCCGGCTGCTCCTGTGCAAACTTGCGGGAATGGTAGTCCGCCGTGGCCTTGATGTACCGGGACTCCGCACGGGCGGTAGCCTTGGCCGGGTGCTCCCGGATGGCCCTGCGTACCTTGTGCCGCCCATAGTGCAGCGCGGCCTCGCCGGAACGCTCCACAAAATGGCCGCCCTCCACGCCTACATTGTCGCGTTCCTCCTGATACACCTTTCCATGCAGAAAAGCGTGGGTTTCGTGTCCGGCGATCCGGGCGATCCGCTTGATGGGGCCGGGCTTTTTCGGCGGCTTCTGCTTTGCCAGCCTTTCACGGGCCTTGTTCAGCCGTTCCTCCCGGCTCTCCATGCGGAGCTTGGACTTGTGGAGCTTGGCCTGTTCGCTGTCGGTATGGAACTTCTGGCCACCGTGACCAGAAGCAGCCCCGCCCTCGGGCGGCTTATTCTGTCTGTTTTCCATTGGCGGCGTCCTCCGGCTTGGTGGTCAGCAGGTCGTAGATCTCGCCACGGGGGAAGCGGTCAACAAACGGGATGGTGACGCTGCCATAGAACAGCAGGCCCTCGCCGGAGTTGGACTGCGTGATATACGATAGCTGGTGCTCTGAAATGCCGATCTGCTTGGCAAGAATGGCGCGGTCACTCTGCGCCTGCGACAGCAGGATCATAAAATCCGTGTTGTCCAGAATGTTCTCGATCTCCCGGCTGGCCAGCAGGTCTTTCACATTCTGCGTCAGGGCCGAGGGAACGCAGCCCTGTTTGCGGAGCATCTTCCAGACGGTCACAAAATAGCTGGCGGTCAGCGGGTCACGGAGCAGAATATGGAACTCATCAAAATAGCACCACGTCGCCACGCCGTTTTTGAAGTTGGTTCCCACCGCAGAAGTGACAAAATCGTTGGTGATGTGCATGGCGATCTTGCGGAGATTTTCGCCCATGCCTTTCAGCACAAAGCACACCACGCGGGAATTGAGGTTGACGTTGGTAGGATGGTTAAAGAGGTTGAGGGAGCCTGTGCAGTAAAGCTCCAGCGCCGTGGCGATCCGCTTGGCCTCCGGCTCTGGCTGGCGCAGCAGCTCCTCATACAAATCTTGCAGCAGCGGCGTTTTGCCTGCTTCCAGCCCCAGCGCCATTTCCCGGTACACCTGACGCACACAGCGGTCAATGACGGTTTTCTCAATAGGCTGCAAACCGTCCCGGCCTCCCACCACCAGCTCACACAGCGACAGCAGAAAATCCGCTTTCAGGGACAGAGGGCTATCCCCACCGCCCATGTCCATCTGAACATCCATCGGGGAAATGTGGTTGGGGCTGTCCGGTGCGATCTCGATGACCTGACCACCCAGCCGTTCCACCAGCGGAGCATATTCGCCCATCGGGTCAACCACGATGATGCGATCCTGCGGAATGGCAAGAAAGACGTTCAGCAATTCACGCTTGGCGGCAAAGCTCTTGCCGCTGCCCGTGGAGCCGAGGTAAAGACCGTTGGCGGATTTCAGCTTTTTGCGGTCAGCCATGATGACGTTATGGGACAGGGCGTTCATGCCGTAGTAGAGGGATGGGCCATCCATACGAAGCTCCCGCGTCATAAAGGGAACGAAGATGGCTGTGGAGCTGGTAGTCATGCCGCGCTGAATTTCAATGCCGTTGTAGCCGAGAGCCAGCGAGGACATATAGCCCTGCTCCTGCTGCCAGTCCAGCCGCTTGACGGCACAGTTATATTTCTGCGCGATGCCGTTCACGGTGAAAATGTCGTTTTCCAGCCGCTCCCGCGTGGGGGCGGTGTTGACGATCAGGAACGTCAAGAGGAACATTCGCTCGTTGCGGCTTTGCAGGTCGGCCAGCAGCTCGGCGGCGTCCTTGGAAAAGGTGACGAGATCGGGCGGGAGAATGTCAGGATCATATCCGGCGCGGGTAGCTTTGCGCTGCTCTTCCACTTTCATCTTGTCAATGTCGGAGATTTTACCCTTGACCGTTTTAATGGCCTTGACCTGATCCACCGTCTGAATGTGCATGGTGACAGTCAGCTCGGCATCCAGCTCCAAAATCTCCAACAGCAGCTTATCCGACAGCTCCGACGCCATGATCTGCAAATAGGACGCCGCGCCCCATGTCTGGCCCACGCGGAACGAGCGGCTCTGGCGGAAGTCAAAGCTGTCCGGCACGATAAAGTCTTTCGTCCCCATGCCCGTATGGGCGATGTCCGCCCACTTGAAGCGGAACGGCTCCCGGCTGCCGGGGTGAAGCTGGCCGTGCAGCAGGGCCAGACGCTCCCGCCCGTCAAGGGGCTGGCTCTGTACCCCCAGCCGCTTAAAGTTGCCGATCACGTCCGCCTCTACACGTTCCAGACGGGGACGGGCGGCGGCCACATTTTCAGCGGGGATGCAAAAGGTGACGTACTTGGCCCGTTCGATACCGTTGTTGCTTTTGGCGATCTGGTTTTTCAGCATCCCCGTGTATTCCGTGCGGACGCTGTTGAAGCGGTCATCCGCCTCGGAGATATTCACCTTGTAGCGGCTCCCGGAGCGGCTGCGGCGGTTGACAAAGGAAAGCTGGAACGGCAGCGAACTGTCAAAATAATTCAGCCACGAACTCCAGCCGCCGAAAATGGCCGTCTGATCCTCGGCGGACGCAACGGAATAGTTGATGTCCTCATATTCCAGCGTTTTTGTGTAGACACCGCCGGGGAGCTGACAAATGCCGTCCGGCAGCATCCGCACATAGGGAATGGTCTGCTGGGCCGATATGGTCGCCGGACGATTACCGGCCCGCGTCAGGCTTTTTGACTTCTTGGGGCTTTTGCTCAAGTGTGACCTCCTTTCCCGCAAACGGGGCGTAGATATTCTGCGTCTGATAGGGCCTCACACCGGGCCGCAGGAACTTGGCCCGGATGATATTCCGCGCCACCTTTTCAAAGGGCAGGCCGTCACGCTCATACATCGCCATGAAAAAGGCCGGGAGCATGAGCGCGATCATCAGGAACATCGCCCCGGTGCCGCCCAGCGCGTGACGGGTCAGCAGATACACGGGGATACCCACAGCGGCCGCGCCGCCGAAGCAGATAAGCTGGCGGCGGGTGAGGTTAAAGGCAATTTTCGTCTTGATCTTGGAAAGATCGTTGGGAACATTCACATAGGGCAAGTAACGTCCTCCTTTCCGCTATCTTCTGGCCACCGTGACCAGAGGCCCGCTGTCGGCTCCACCTCGTTGCCCCACACGTCCCAGCCGGGAGGGGTCTGCCGTGCGAACAGCTCCACGCGGGGCCTGTCGCCCATGAGGGCAACGATCTTGTCCCGCGTTTCGTCCGGCTTTTTGCTGTGGGCCTCGATGGGAGAAATGATAAATTGGTGAATATCGGCGGCCTGCCGCTTGGGGTGTCCCTTGGTCGCCAGCAGGCAGACCTCGGCATTTGCCCTCGTCCAGAAGCCCAGCCCATAAAACCAGCTATCCGCCTTTTTGTTCTTTTTGAGCCAGACAAAAGCGACGCTTTTATAGGTGAAGCCCCACGCACGGATGAGCCGCAGGGCCTCCGGGAGCTGTGGGAACGTGGCCCACATGAAAAGGGCGCTGTCCTTGGCCGCAAGCTCGGCCACAGGCAGCGCGCACAATTCATCAATGCTCATGGTGGGGTAATGGTTTTCTGCCGCCCCCTGCACTTTCTTTGCGGAGTAGCGCCACGGGGGATCGGCGTAAATAATTTCGTAGGTTCCTGTCATCATTCTCCTTTCCTGCCAGATGCCACAGCCTCCTGAGCCCGCCGGATGCGCTCCGTGGCGGGGCCGTAAAAGGCCGGGGCGGTTTCAAAGCAGACGAAGCGGCGGCCCGTGTTCAGCGCGGCTACGGCAGTTGTGCCGGAGCCAGCGCAGATGTCCGCCACCACCTCGCCGGGGCGTGTGTAGGTGCGGATCAGGTACTCGCACAGGGCCACGGGCTTCTGCGTGGGATGCACGGTGGTTGTCACTGTGGGAAACGCCAGCACATTCCCCGGAAAGCGCTGCCCATCGGACTCGCCGCTGGTGCGTTCAAACTTTCCGTAGTTGGGGCTGTTCCCGCTGCAACGGTGAATTTTCTTGTACGGCTTGCCCTGTTCAAACTGCGGAAAGTAGGCCGGGGACTTCTGGTAGAACACCAGAATATTCTCCGTCTTTTTCAGCGGAGCGCGGCGGGCGTTGAGAAAACCCGTGCAGCGGCTTTTGTACCATACCCACTCATAACGGAGCATGGCGAGGTTGGACGCGCCCAGCACCTTGTCATAGGGACATTGTGCGAAAAACAGCACCGCGCCCTCCGGCTTGACGGCCCATTTCACCGCCTCCCACAGCTCCGGGAGCGGCAGCGGCACATCCCAAAAGTTCCGGGTCGTGCCGTAGGGCGGATCGGTCAGAAGCATATCCACGCTATGCTTCGGCAGGGAGCGCAAGCCCTCAATGCCGTCGGAGAGGTGCAGGCCCTCCGGGATCGGCCTCTGGCCACCGTGACCAGAAGCAGCGGTATCAGCGATAAGATCACCTTTCCTTTCTCAATGGGCGCTGAAGATGCTTTTAGAGATCGTCCCGGTTTTCATCAGCATGAAGCACAGAAGCACCGTATAGCCGATACAGCCCCAAATCGCGCCGATAGGATCTCCGCTTGTGGCGATCCCCTGTATCAGCACCGCATAGATCGCCACGCAGACAAGGATCAGCATACCCTGAAAGCCCACGGCAAACAGGGAGCGCAGATAATTCTGGCCCATCGTGCCAAGCTCCCGGTTGGAGAGCGTCGCCACGGGGATGGGGGCTAAACTGGTCAGCAGATATATCTCGATCATGCGGCCATATACGATCACGAAAATAAAAATGTTCAGCGCCAGCATGGTAAACTTAATGAGGAACGATTGCAGGAACAGGCCCAGCAGAGGGCCAAGCTCCATCGTTTCAAGGGTCATTTCCAGATCGGCCAGCATATCCGGCGTGATGTTGGTTGCGCCTGTGACGATGCCCGCCGCGCTTGTGATCACGCTTTGGGACACGTCAAAGACTGCCATGACGATATTGAACGTGTTGGACAGGATCAGGATGGCACAAGTGGTTTTGAATACCCATTTGTAGATATTCGCCACGTCGAACTCGTGCATATTGTTCTTTTCCAGTATCATCTGGATCAGCTCATAGGTGGCAACGAAGGTCAGGATCAATCCGGCAATCGGCAATATCACCGTTTCGGAAAGCTGCCGTATCAGGGAGAACACCCCGGCGTTCCATGCCGCCGGGGTAGTCCCCACCTGTACGGATATTTCCCCGACGCGGGTATTCACCGTGTCAAACAGCCCCTCGAGGTTTCCCATGATGCCCTCGATCAAAAGCCCTTTGAGCCATTCCGTGATCCATTCGGTGAGAATACCCATCGGCAGCTACCCTTAAAACAGGGTAGACAGCAGAGGGATCAGGGTCGTGCCCAGCACGATGATGCCGCCGCCCGCCATGAGCTGTTTTATCCCCAATTAGGTGTAAAACTCTGCTCGATGGCGGGCGGCGGCGTACAAAAAATCTATATGGTGTTTTTAAGAGAACCG
>ENA-UEOR01001857-UEOR01001857.1-human-gut-metagenome-genome-assembly--contig:-NODE-1857-length-12053-cov-24.555611_pt1 | contig 12053 bp, 10 predicted proteins | sample MGYA00242887_ERZ507890 | MGnify/ENA primary metagenome ERZ507890 (study PRJEB26167, sample SAMN06115431) | human gut metagenome | host: Homo sapiens | place: China:Guizhou | collected 2014-10-21...
ATACAACCCGTCCTTTTCTTACTAATTGCTGAATTGTAGGCATTTCTTAGAACTTTTTTAAAAAATCTTTTACTTATAACTCTTCTTATTTTTCTCTTTATCCACGACACCAAAACCAGCCATTACTTTCACATAACCAAGCGATTATATAAAAATATCGACCTTCTACGGCATCAAAAGTGGTGCAAAGATAAAGACTAAATCATTAAAAACCAAACATATTGGGATTATTTTTCAGCTTTTTCTCTTTATGCCATAAACATTAAAAAAACGAATATAAAATTTTCGTTTTATTCGAAAACCTCGATTTCCTCAAATCCGAGTCCCTTCTTATCTTTTTCCGAGAGCAACATTTCCTCGGCCTTTATAGGCCATTGCACGGCCACATGAGGATCGTTATAAAACAATGTCACTTCCTCATGAGGAGCATATACATTATCTACCTTGTAACAGAATTGGGCAGTTTCACTCAATACAGCAAAACCGTGAGCAAACCCTCTGGGAACAAAAAGTTGCTTTTTATTTTCATCGGACAGCTCTATCCCTACATACTGCCCGAACGTAGGGGACGTACGACGCAAATCAACAACCACGTCATAGACACGCCCCTGTGTCACTCTCACCAATTTGGACTGTGACCATTCACCCCTTTGGAAATGGAGTCCCCTCACCACGCCATAACTCGACCGCGACTCGTTGTCTTGAATAAAATCGACAACCCCTATATACTTCTCGAAAAGTTCCTTTTTATAACTTTCCATAAAATATCCCCGGCTATCGCCAAACACCTGCGGTTCTATAACAAAAACCCCCTTTAACTTCTGCTCTGTAAATTTCATCGAAATATATTTTGGAAGACAAAGATAGCGCAAGCCGAGAGGAGAAACAAATATAATCTCCTCTAAACGCAAAAGTTTTACAACAAAAGATAAAATTTATCAGAACCGCTACATGAGCACGATCAATTCAAGTCAAACTTTTCAACTGTAAACACAGAGACAACAACTTCCAAGCCTTTACCGGATCGGAGAAAACTCCGCTTTCAGGATTCTCCCACGCTCTTTCCAACCGGGGATAATCAAACCATTCCGAAACTTGCCCGAATCGCAAATCATGCACCACTTCATCGGCCCAACCTTTTAATTCCGTGGGAATATCATAAAGTCCCTCTACCTCATTTTTGGGAGCAAGCCTTATTTTTTCAGGAAGTAAAGGCATCACGATTTTATCCGAAAACCAAGCCTTTCGATGCTTACCCGAACTTCCATCGGCCAATGCAAAAGCGATTTCGATCAAGTTGTGATTTAAAAAAGCATTCCTGATTTGAACCCCGTAATACATACTCATTTTATCGACACTTCTCAACAAATGTGGTATACGTTCATAGCACAAATCATAAAACCGTAAATTTTCATTTTCCGAAACAAACGAATGTCGATATTCGGGTTTCCGTGCCAATCGCCTGAAATCAGCCGACAGGACCTCCGAAGGGACCAATGATGTAGAACTGTCACCCGGCAACGAAACCCCGCCTAAAAAATGATTAAGTCCCCATCCGCCACTAAGCACCGAAAGTCCCGTCAGATGCTGCACCGGGCAAGGAAAATGAATCCGGATGCAGTGGTTGTTGCAGCGGGATGTTATGTGCAGGCACAGGAGGGAAAAGTGGATTCCTGTATTGATATCGTGCTTGGAAATAATAAAAAGAAAGATCTGATCAGGATACTGGATGAATATAGGAAGTCCCGTGCAGAGAGCGGGCGGGAAAAGGAGATACTGCCGGATGTGGAACTGGAAGATATCGGGCATACAAAGGAGTATGAATCCCTCAATCTGACCAGACCGGGAGATCATACGAGAGCATACATCAACGTACAGGATGGATGCAACCAGTTTTGCACGTACTGTATTATTCCCTATGCAAGAGGAAGAGTCCGCAGCCGTTCCATGGAAGATGTAACGGAAGAGGTCCGGACATTGGCAGAAAATGGATACAAAGAGGTTGTCCTTACGGGAATCCATTTAAGTTCCTATGGAATTGATTTTGATAAAGAAAGACATCTGCTGGATCTGATCCGGGCGGTTCATCAGATCGAGGGGATCGAGAGAATCCGGCTTGGTTCACTGGAACCGGGAATTATCACAGAAGAATTTGCAGAAGCAATTTCAAAGTTACCAAAGATGTGTCCACATTTCCATCTCTCACTGCAGAGTGGCTGCAATGCGACATTGAAGCGTATGAACCGGAGATATACAAGCGAAGAATATGCAGAACGTTGTGGTATCCTGAGAAAGTATTTTGAAAATCCGGCATTGACAACCGATGTGATCGTCGGTTTTCCGGGAGAGACGGAGGAAGAATTTGAAGCTTCCAGGAACTTTGTGGATTCGATTGATTTTTATGAAACCCATATTTTCAAGTATTCGAGAAGAGAAGGGACAAAGGCAGCAGTTATGCCGGATCAGGTAAGTGAGGGAAAAAAATCTGCGCGGAGTGCTGAAATGATCGAAATGGGTGAGCAGAAGCGGAGAGCTTATGAGGAAAGCTTTATTGGAAAAGAAGTTGAAGTTCTGGTGGAAGAGGAAATCGAAAGGAACGGAGAAATCTTTTGGACAGGACATACAAAAGAATATATAAAAATTGCACTACAAAGCAGGGAAAACCTGAGAAATTGTATCGTAAAAGTTCAAATTGAAGATGCTTTACAAATTATTCATTGAATTTCAGGGTGAATTATATTAAACTTGAGATAAGGCATCGGTTTCAGTCAGGAGACCAGTGTGATTGCAGACTTCCGGGTCAGGCAGCATCCGGGGTGTGACAGACAGATAAAAGCAAGACAGGAGGAAGAAAAATGGGCGATTTAAGTAATACGCAGTTCTTTCAGGTAGAGCCGGGAGATGGATCGGCTCGTGAGCAGGCTGCCTCCTGCCAGAAAGTTCTCGGAGGCTGGGCAAACATTGCTGTAGAATATGCGACAAAACGTTATCGCTCCAACCTGATCAACTGGGGAATGCTTCCATTTTTGACAGATGCGGATCATGACGCGCTTGCCGCCCAGCGGGAAATCCTTCTTCAGGCCGTAGCTTTCGAGGTGGTCCTCGCCGTTGAACAGGCGGGCCACGATGGAGTCAATGGCCTTGTTGGAGGCGCAGCCGACCACGGCGTCCACTTCGGGGATCTCCTCCTCGATCTGGCTGCGGTAGCGCTCGGCCAGGCAGCCGGTGACGATGACCTTCAGATCGGGGTTCTGCTGCTTGTAGGAGCAGGCTTCGAGGATGTTCTCGATGGCCTCGGTCTTGGCGCTCTCGATGAAGCCGCAGGTGTTGACCAGAATGACGTCGGCCTCACCCAGCTCGGCCACGGTCTCGTGCCCGGCAGACAGCAGGATGTGGACCATGCCGTCCAGATCGACCTGGTTCTTCGGGCAGCCAAGGGAAATACATGCAATTTTCATAAGGGGATGCTACTCTCTTTCTTTTTTACGGTTCCGGTGTTCTTCCGAATGGCCGTTCCGGCACTGTGTACGAGACGAAGCGGCCGTGCAAACAAGCCGTTATTCCTGTTCCACGCGCTGGATCGCGTCCCGGATGACCGGGTAGGCAAAGCCCCGGCGCATCAGAGCAGCCACCACGAGGTCGCGGCGTCCGGCTTCCAGTTTTTTGCGGTAGCGGCTGGCCACCAGCGCGGCGGCGGCTTCCAGCTCCGGGTCTTCCCCGGTCTCGTCGGCGGCATAGACCGTGTCCAGCGCCTGTTCGATCTGCGGGGCGCTCAGACCCTTCTGCCGCAGGTTCTGTGCGGCAGCGCGGCGGCTTTTTTTCGCCACCAGCAGGCCATGGGCGCGGGTCTCGGCATAGCGCGCATCGTTGACATACTCCCGCTCCACCATCTCAGCCACCACGGCGGCAGCCGTCTGCTCGGCAAAGCGGCGGTTCAGCCGCTCGTAGAGGCCGCCGGAGGACAGCTCCTGCCCGGCCAGCAGCTCCATCGCGCGGGCACGGGCCTTGGCCGCATCGGTGGATTTTTCCGCCTCGTCCAGCGGGCGGCGGGCTCCACGGTACCATGCCATTTACTCTTCCACCATGATGTCCAGTTCGCTCTCGCTGCTGCGGACGGGAGCCTTGACCACCGGCTCCTTGGCCGGGGCGGACTCGGCCTTGCTGCCGGCGTCCGGTGCAGCGGCGGCTGCCTTTGCGGTGCGGCGGGTGGCATAGAGCTTGTCGGCATTGGCGCGGATCTGGCCCTCGATGTCGTTGGCCAGCTCCGGGTTGTCCCGCAGGAACTGTTTGGCGTTGTCGCGGCCCTGACCCAGGCGGATATCGCCGTAGTTGAACCATGCGCCGCTCTTCTGGACGATGCCCAGCTTGACGCCCAGATCAATGAGCTCGCTCATCTTGGAAATGCCCTCGCCGAACATGATGTCGAACTCGGCCTCACGGAACGGAGGTGCCACCTTGTTCTTCACGATCTTGGCACGGGTGTGGTTGCCGATGAACTGGCCGGAGGAGTCCTTCAGACCCTCCACACGGCGGATGTCGATGCGCACCGAGGAATAATACTTCAGCGCACGGCCGCCGGTGGTGACTTCGGGGTTGCCGTAGACGACGCCGACCTTCTCACGCAGCTGGTTGATGAAGACGCAGACCGTGTTGGTCTTGCCAATGACGCTGGTCAGTTTGCGCATGGCCTGGCTCATCAGGCGGGCCTGCAGGCCGACGTGGCTGTCGCCCATCTCGCCCTCGATCTCGGCGCGGGGGACCATGGCGGCGACCGAGTCCACGACGATGGCGTCGATGGCACCGGAACGGACCAGTGCCTCGCAGATCTCCATGGCCTGCTCACCGGTGTCCGGCTGGCTGACCAGCAGGTTGTTGATGTCTACGCCCAGTGCCTCGGCATACACAGGGTCCAGCGCGTGCTCGACGTCGATGAAGGCGACCTCGCCGCCCTGCTTCTGGGCCTCGGCCAGGATGTGCAGGGCCAGCGTGGTCTTACCGCTGGATTCCGGGCCGTACACCTCGACGATGCGGCCGCGCGGCACACCGCCCACGCCCAATGCCATATCCAGACCCAGGCTGCCGGTGGAGATGGCTTCCACCTGCATGGCGGCATTGTCGCCCAGCTTCATGACGGCACCCTTGCCGAACTGCTTTTCGATCTGGGCCAGCGCGGTCGCCAGCGCGTCCTTCTTGGCACCCGGCTCGGTCTTCTGGGTCGCGGTGACGACCGTGTTCTGATTCTTTGCTGCCATAGTGTTCTCCTTTGCTGTCCTCTCCCGGCGCGGCTCGTTCCGCCGCCTGCGCGGGGCATTCCGATTCTTTCTCTAATAGTATATCACAAATCCAGAATATTACAACAGGAAGTTGTTTGTTTTTTCGATTATTTTTCCCTCGCAAGCTGACCCGCAAGTCGGTGCAAAACCTCGCATCTTTCGGCAGGCAGCCGGGCTTCGCGGTCACTTGCAGGGTTTTCTTGCGGTGACGGCCCGGTCGTTGCCGCCGTAGTCCTTCCGGCAGGCGATCCCGACCCAGCCGTTTGCTTCCAGCAGGGCCGTGACGGCTTCCCGCTGCTGCCAGCCGATCTCCAGCGCCAGCGCACCGCCGGGGCGGAGCGCTCTCTGGTAGTGTTCCGCGAGGGCGCGGTAAAATACAAGGCCGTCCTCCCCCGCTGCCAGCGCCATGGCCGGTTCCTGTGCCACTTCGGGCTGCAGCTGCCCCATCTCGGCCTCGGTCAGGTAGGGCGGGTTGGACACGATGAGGTCCAGCTCCCCTTCCGGCAGAGTCTCCCAATAGGTGAACAGGTCTCCCTGCACCGGGGTCAGATGCAGCCCATTGGGCAGGCGGGCATTCCGGGTCAGATACGCAAATGCCGCCGGGCTTTTTTCCAGGCTCGTCACCTCTGCCGCCGGGCAGAACCGCTGGACGCCCAGGCCCAGACAGCCGGTCCCGGCGCAGAGATCCAGCACCTTTGGGTGCGGGACGCCCCGCAGCAGTTCGGCGGCGGCCTCGGCCACCACTTCGGTATCGGCACGGGGGCAGAGCACACCGGGCCCCACCGCCAGCTCAAAGTCGAGGAACGGCCAGCTGCCGCAGAGGTATTGCAGCGGCTCACGGTCGGCACGGCGGGCAGTCAGGACTTCCAGCTGCGCCGCCTGTGCGGCGGTCAGCGGAGCCGTGGCCAGCCGGGCGTCTGCGCCCACCGCCAGCCGGAAGAGTTCGGCGGCATCAAAATCGGCATCGGGGCAGCCCGCCTCAGTGAGCCGGGCCTCTACCTGCCGCAGCGCCGCGCGGGGCAGGATGCCTTCGTTCACCATCTGCCGTCCTCCGGGTCTTCGGGAAGGACGGGCGTCACCGCCGCAATGGCCACTTCGATCATGCTGTCGTCCGGCTCGAACACGGTCAGATGCTGCACCCAGATGCCGGGCTGTCGGATGATGCGGGTGGCAAGGTTGTCAGACCGGCCGCACCACTTCAGCAGCTCGTAGCTGATGCCCATGACCACCGGCAGGAGCAGCAGTTTGAACACCACCCGCAGCCCGGTGCTGGACCAGGGCAGCACACTGTACAGGAAGACGCTGACGATGACGACCAGGATCAGAAAACTGGTGCCGCAGCGGGGGTGGAAGCGGGTGTATTTGCGGACGTTCTCCACGGTGAGCGCATCCCCGGCCTCATAACAGGCGATGGTCTTGTGCTCGGCCCCGTGGTACTCGAACACGCGGTGGATCTCCTTCATTTTGGAGATGGCGACCATATAGCTCAGGAAGATGGCCACCTTCAGGACCGCTTCGAGGATGACCTTGCTCCACCGGCCCAGCGGGAGCAGCCGGTTGACGCCGCCCACCAGAACGGTCGGCAGCACCGTGAACAGCAGGATGGCAAACAGCCCGCCCAGCACAGCGGCAGCGCCCAGCAGGATATCCTCGGCTTTTTTGCCCAGGTGGTCGCCCACCCATTTTTCAAAGGCGGTCTCCTCCTCTTCGGGGTCGTAGTCGTCGCCCATGCTCACCTGTGCGGAATACATCATGTACCGGTAGCCCATGATGAGGCTCTCCACCATCGAGATGGCTCCCCGCACGAGGGGGATCTTCGTCCAGATGCCGTGGGCGGGGGTCGGCTCGATCTTTGTCTCAATGGTGCCGTCCGGCTTGCGCACCGCGCAGCAGATGTTCTTCGGGCCGCGCATCATGATGCCTTCCATCAGGGCCTGTCCGCCCACGCTCGTTTTGAAACGTTCCTGTTTTGGTTGATTCATCCATGTCTCCTGTCCCCGCACACGGCTGAGCCGGGCGGGCGATTTTTTTGCAGTTCTCATTGTACCGCAAAATTGTGTCTAAATCTTCTCAGCGCTTATAAAGGGGCAGGCCCAGCGTGACCACGGTGCCCCGGCCCAGGGTACTCTTGAGGTCGAGTGTGCCGTCCAGCGCCGTCATGATGGAATCCACCAGCGCCAGACCGATGCCGCTGCCGCGCACCGAGTTGCTGCCCTTGTAGAACTTGGTCTTCACGTTTTCCAGATCTTCCGGCGGGATGCCCCGGCCCTGGTCGATGATCTCGATGAAGGCCTTATACTCGCCCTGCCAGATCTTCACGGTGATGCGCCCGCCGGGGGCCGAATACTTGATGGCATTGTCCAGGATGTTGATGAACACCTGCCGCAGGCGGTCCGGGTCGGCATAGACGGGGATCATCTCCTCCGGCTCGTTGTAGGAGAGCAGCAGTCCCTCCCGCTGGATGCGGGCCTCGCAGAAGAGGACGGCATCCGTCAGCTCGGCCACAAGGTCCAGCAGGCGGCAATCCATCTTCAGGCGGCCGTTCTGCAGGCGGCTGAAATCCAGCAGTTCCTCCACCATATTGTACAGGCGGGCCGTCTCGTTGTTGATGATCTCCAAGCCCTTGCGGTAATTCTCATCCTCCGGGTCGTCGAGGGTGCGCAGCGTTTCCACCCAGCCCCGGATGGAGGTCAGCGGTGTGCGCAGCTCATGGGACACCGAGCTGATGAACTCATTCTTCATCTTCTCAGTCTCTTCCAGCCCCTCGGCCATCTGGTTGATGGTGCCGCGCAGGCGGTCCACCTCATCGCGGCTGTCGCCGGTCACGGGCAGGCGGACATCCAGTTCGCCCCGCGCGATGCTGGCGGCGGTGCGCTCCACCTGCCCCAGCGGGACCACGATGCTGCGCACGAAATACAGACCGGACGCCACCGTAAAGCCCAGAATGACCACCATCACCACGATGCTGATGAGGACGACGCTTTTCATCTGGTTCTGGATGAGGGTCAGGCTCGTGACGAGCCGCATGGCCGCCACGTCTTCGGCCGCATAGGGCACCAGACAGCAGACGGCCATGACCATCTCATTGCTGGCGGTGCGGTAGATGGCCATCCCCATGCCGTCGGCGTTCTCCTGTGCCCGCTCAAAGTCGGCGCTGCTCAGGATGCCCTCGGCATCGGTGCCGCTGGACGACGCGATGACGCCGCCGTAGCTGTCCAGCAGCATAAATTCGTATTTGTCCTTATCGGAGAACTGCTCCACCATCCGGCGCAGGGCCACGCTGCGGTTGGCGGCAGTTTTCTGGGCCGTATCGCCGGTGTACATCTTCAGCTGGCCGTTCACTGAGGAAAAGCGGCGGTACATCGTCTGCTGGACGCTGTTGTAGTAGTTGCGTGAGCAGCTGTACAGGAACATGCCTTCGACCAGCATCAACAGCAGCACCGTCAGCATCAGGCTGCCCCGCAGCCATCGCCTTGTAATTCCGCTTCTCACCCTGCGCACCTCCCTTCCTCAGTCTGCCTTTTGTGAGCCGGAGCGGGTCATTCTTCCCACCGGTAGCCGTAGCCCCACACCGTCATGATGTGGGTCGGGTGGCTCGGCTCATCCTCCACCTTCATCCGCAGACGGCGGATGTTCACATCTACGATCTTCACGTCGCCGAAGTAGTTCTCGCCCCAGACGCCCTTGAGGATCTTTTCCCGCACCAGCGCGATGCCGGGGTTGTGGAAGAACAGCTCCATGATCTGGAACTCCACCTGCGTCAGCTCGATGGGGCGGCCTGCCTTGAGCAGGACACGGCGGTTCTCGTCCAGCACGAAATCGCCGCTGACGAGGGCGGCGGGAACCGCTTCCTTTCCGTTCTCCCCGCCCGTCGAGCGGTTCACACGGCGGCAGAGCGCCTCCACGCGGGCCAGCAGCTCGCTGACGCTGAACGGCTTGGTCATATAGTCGTCGGCACCGATGGACAGGCCGCGGATCTTATCCTGCTCCTGCCCTTTGGCGCTGAGAATGATGATGCCGATCTTCTGGTCGGTGCGGCGGATGGTCTCGCAGAGCGAGAAGCCGTTCATGCCGGGCAGCATCACATCCAGAATGGCCGCATCGCAGCCCGGTCTCTGCTCCAGCAGCGGGAGCGCAGCCTCGGCGCTGTCGGCCTCCACGGCCTCCATCCCGGCCCGCCGCAGGTTCAGCGCGATCATCTCGCGGATGCTGGCTTCGTCCTCCACAACAAGTACCTTGACCATCTACAACATGCCTCCGTTCTATTCCGCCCCGGTGTGACCGCGGGGCCGGTCTTTTTTCAATTGATTTCTTTTGGATTGCATCCAGCCGGTCGGACAGGCTCAGTTCAGCCGATACAGCGAGCGGGACAGCCGATAGGTCTGGTCCTGGATGACGGCATCCTCGCCCAGCTTTGCCTGCATCTGGCGGGATGCCACCACGCCCAGCCGGGTCCAGCCCGCCGCGCTGGCGCTGGACGACACCAACCGCAGGGTGAGCACCAGCTTGTTTTCGTCCACGGTACGCAGCTCCACCGCGTCGTCGATGTCGGCGCTGTCGGTGAGCAGCAGGTTGCCCTCCCACTCGGCGGGCAGCTCGATGTAACAGTTCGTCTCTTCGTCCAGCAGGCCGAAGCTCTTTTCCGGGTCGGGCCGGGTGTAGTCCATCCAGACGATGAAGTCCATCCGTCGGCTCTGGCTCATGTTCAGCAGACCGGCCTCGTCCGGCTGGGTGGGGATCTCCACCGTGCCGTCGCCGTCCAGGTCGCGGCTGACGAGGTTCGACACATTGCGCAGCGAGGCGCTGTAAAGCGCGCTGGCGCTGATCTGCTCGGCCGGGATCATCTGCTGGCTCTCTTCATCGAAGCGCAGGAGCACCGTAGCCAGATTGTTGCCGGAAATGCCGGTCCAGCCGTCCAGCACCAGATAATGTCGGCCATCCGCTCCCAGGCCCGACGCCACCGAGGCGCAGCCGGAGAACTTGTCTGCCGACAGGCCCATGACGGCCACCTGCTGGAAGCTTCCGTCCCGGTTCACGGTCAGCAGCTCGATCTGCACCCCGCCGTCCTCCAGCGTGGACATCAGGATCAGGTCCTCGTTGCCGCCGCCGGTGATGTCCTCCACGAGGTACTGCTCGTAGGACTGCTCCAGAATGGCGTTCACCTCGCCGTGTTCGTAGGAATAGACGGCCAGATAGCTGTCACCCTGCGCGGCCAGATAGCCCACCACCAGCTGCACAGCGTTGCCGTCCTGCAATTGCGCCAGCCGGACATTGTCCACCGTGTCGGCCAGACCCTCGATGGTCTGCTGCACCTTCCACGCGCCTGCGGCATCCTTCTGCAAAAAGGCGATGCAGACGTTGGAGGACTGGGCGGTCGTGTAGAGCACGGCGGCGTCCTGTTCGCCGTCGCCGTCCAGATCCTGCAGCAGGAAGGGCGAAAGCAGCTCCCCCTGCATGGGGTATTTGAGCTGCGCACTCTCGCCCAGCCAGTCGTTCAGGGCACTTTGCAGCGCACCGTAATCGCCCGAAAGGCGCGGAGCGCGCAGCAGATCCTCGACCTGCATGTTGTCCGTCATGGGGAAGCTGCACCCCGGCAGCAGCCCCAGCAGGCAGCAGGCCGCAAGCGACAGGAACTCTGATGCCACGTCGATCGTAAAGTGGATTTTCCCGTCTGCAGAACGCTCCGTTGTCAGCACACCAAGCTCTACAGCATTGAGTGCAGACCTGGCATCGCCGTCTGCCGCGTCTGCCAGAAAATCTACCGCTTCCTCATCCATGCAGACATCATATGCCCCCATACCGCGTTCGCTGTCCGTGACCGCACGCAAAATCAGTTTTTTGATATCTTCTTTTTCAAGCGGTTTCAGTTCAAAAACTTTGGATCTGGAAAGCAAAGCACCGTTGACTTCAAAATAAGGATTCTCCGTTGTCGCCCCGATCAGCACCAGTGTCCCGTCCTCAACAAATGGAAGTAAATAGTCCTGCTGCCCTTTGTTAAAACGATGGATCTCATCTACAAACAGAATCGTCCTCTTTCCGTACATGCCCATCCGCTGTTTTGCCTCGGCAACGACTTCTTCCATATCTTTTTTACCTGCCACCGTAGCATTGATCTGCGTAAAAGCCGCACTCGTTGTGCCGGCGATCACTTTTGCGATCGTTGTCTTTCCGGTTCCCGGCGGTCCGTAAAAAATAACGGAACTGAGTTTATCTGCTTTGATCGCCCGGTAAAGCAGTTTATCTTTTGCCAGAATATGCTGCTGTCCGACAATCTCATCCAATGTCCTGGGCCGTATCCTGGAAGCAAGCGGTGCTTCACTCTCCATTTTCGTTTCTCTCATATAATCAAATAAATCCAAAGTTCTTCCTCCCCTCCTGTGTTTCTTTTTCGTTTGAAAGATACCGCACAAGTAACTCCGTCACAAAGTAACTTTCTATGACATCCTGTCATTCCAGTACAAGCTTATCTGCTGTTACAAATGTATAGCCCTGCTCCTTTAACAGATCCACGATCCGAAGTGCCGCTTCCACCGAAGCTTCATAGCGGTCATGCAGCAGGATAATGGCATTTTCTTTTGCCTCAGACATCACTTTTTCTACGATCTGATCCGCATTTTCTGTTTTCCAGTCCAGCGGATCGATGGTCCAGAGCACCGGAAACATCTCAAAACCGCACTCCAGGTTTTTGTTCCATGCCCCAAAAGGAGGTCTGATATATTCGGTGTCATAGCCGACAATGCTTCTGACCAGCTCGCTCGTTTTTGTAATCTCTTCACATGC
>ENA-UEOR01001858-UEOR01001858.1-human-gut-metagenome-genome-assembly--contig:-NODE-1858-length-12053-cov-4.928273_pt1 | contig 12053 bp, 10 predicted proteins | sample MGYA00242887_ERZ507890 | MGnify/ENA primary metagenome ERZ507890 (study PRJEB26167, sample SAMN06115431) | human gut metagenome | host: Homo sapiens | place: China:Guizhou | collected 2014-10-21...
GTGCGCCGCGGCTACACCGACGGCTACCTGCGCAAGAGCATCGTGGCCGACCCGCTGCGCCGGGGCAACACCGGCGATAACACCCCGGCGGCCATCACGGTGCATCTGGTGGACGGCGAGGGCTGCCGCATCACGGTAGCACCCAAGGGCTTTGGCAGTGAGAACATGAGCCGCATCCAGATGCTCAAGCCCGCCGATGGCGTGGAGGGCTTTAAAAAGTTCGTGGTGGATACCGTAAAGCTGGCGGGCTCCAACCCCTGCCCGCCCATCGTGCTGGGTATCGGCGTGGGCGGCAGCTTTGACAAGGTGGCGTATCTTGCCAAAAAGGCGCTGCTGCGCCCGCTGGATGTCCCCAACCCCGACCCCTACTACGCCCAGCTGGAGCAGGAGCTGCTTACCGCCATCAATGCACTGGGCATCGGCCCGCAGGGCTTTGGCGGCAAGACCACCTGCCTTGGCCTTGCCATTGAGCAGATGCCCACCCATGTGGCGGGTCTGCCGGTGGCTGTGAACGTTTCCTGCCATGTGACCCGCCGCGCCAGCGCGGAGCTGTAAGGAGGGGAGAACGATGGAATACAGACTGACTACCCCCTGCACCGCGCAGGATCTTGCCCCGCTGAAGGCGGGGGATACCGTGCTGCTTTCCGGCGTGGTGTACACCGCCCGGGATCAGGCACACAAGCGGATGATGGAGGCACTGGACAAGGGCGAGACCCTGCCTTTTGATCTGGAAGGCAGCGCCATCTATTATGTAGGCCCAACCCCGGAGCGCCCGGGCGAGATTATCGGCTCGGCAGGGCCCACCACAAGCGGGCGCATGGACGCCATGAGCCCCCGGCTGCTGGACCTTGGCAACAAGATCATGATCGGCAAGGGCAAGCGGGATGCCGCCGTCAAGGCAGCTGTGGTGCGCAACGGCGCGGTGTATCTGGCTGCGCTGGGCGGTGCCGGTGCGCTGATGGCAAAAAGCGTGCAGACGCTGGAGGTGATCGCATGGCCGGACTTGGGCTGTGAGGCGGTGCGCCGCCTGACCGTGCAGGATATGCCCCTGACCGTTGTGCTGGACGCCCACGGCGGCGATCTGTACGAGGCAGGCCCTGCGGCCTATCTGGCCACACGGTAAGGCCAAAACGCCGAGAATTGCACCCTTTGCACAAAACAGGGGTGGTGCAAAACCGGCAAAACAGCAGTTCTGTGCAGAAAAATATGGTTAGTTTAACAAAACTTGCTGCGAATTACTTGCATCAACCGCAAAAATGTGATATCCTTTAACATACGACAGAGGGTACACATCCCCTGTCGGAAAAATCCCCCAGAGGGAATAAGGCAGGAGGCCGGACAAACCATGCAGATCCACCAGTCCGCAGAAGATTATCTTGAAACGATCCTGATGCTGAGCCAGCGTATGGGCAAAGTGCGCTCCATTGACGTAGTCAATGAGTTGGGCTTTACCAAAGCCAGCGTGAGCATCGCCATGAAAAAGCTGCGGGAGAACGGCTATATCGCGGTGGACGGCGAAGGCAACCTGACCCTGCTGGAGCCCGGGCTGGAGATCGCTCAGCGCATTTACAGCCGCCACCAGCTGCTGACCCACTTCTTTGTGCAGCTGGGCGTGGACGAGCAGACCGCCGCCGAGGACGCCTGCAAGGCAGAGCACATCCTCAGCGAGCAGACGCTGGAAAAGATCCGCGAAAGCGCCCTGCGCAACGACGCCGCCCATCCGCAGGCAAAGTGATATGATTCCAAGAGACACCGGAACGCCGAAAGACGTTCCGGTGTCTTTTTTTGTATGAAATTTTCGGTTTGTGTTGCATATCTGTTACGGATTTGGTACAATAAATCTGTGCGGAAAAGGAACGTTGGAAGAACGGAAAAGGGTCGGGACGGCGCAAAGCCGCCCTAGGGTAAAGGAGAGCGTTGCGGCATGGATGCGATTGCCCATACTCAGGTCAGTGGGTTCTGTCTGGTCACGCTGGCGGTCTTGCTGCGGGCGCAGCAGAAAATGCGGGATAAAAGCCTGCCCGGGCGGCTGTTCACGGCGCTGCTGTGGTCTGCCGGGGCGCTGACGATCGTAGACTATGGCAGTGCGCTGGCGCAGCTGGGCGCGTGGCAGGAGTTGGGCATCCCCCTGACCTACCGGCTGAACGCCGGGGGCAGCATTTTGTTTTATCTGCTGGCGGCGTGCTGCTGCTTGCTGGTGTTTTTGTATGTAGAGGCAGAGCTGGGGCGTACATGGATGGAGGACGGCCGCAGGCTGGCGCTCAGCGCCGCACCGGTGGCGTTGCTTTTGCTGGCGCTGCTGACAGCGCGGGACGAAAACGGCTTCTGCTATCTGGATGCAGAGGGGCTGCGGGGCAGCACCCTGTTCTGGGGGGCGAAGCTGGTGGGGCTTGCCTATCTGGCGGCGGCCTTTCTCCGCTGCAGCTGGACGCTGAGCAACTGGAAGCAGGAAACACCCAAAGAGGAACTGAAGACCCTGTTGCTGCTCGCGCTTGCGCCGGCGGCAGGCTTTTTGCTGCAAGGCTGGCTGCCCGGGCGCGGGCTGCTGTGCTGCGGCATTACGCTGGGGCTGGTGTGCGTGTATGTGCTGGTGCTGCAGACCAAGTTCACGGTGGATACCCTGACCGGCGTCAGCAACCGCATCGTGGCGCTGCGGTATCTGGAAAGCGAACTGCCCTACTACCGCCGTCACCCCAACCGCTCGCTGCACTTCCTCATGATGGACATGGATCACTTCAAGCACATCAACGATGAATACGGCCACCTGGAGGGCGATGCCGCGCTGGTGCTGCTGGCGGGCATTTTGAAAAAGGTGTGCGCCAACTACAACGGCGTGCTGGCGCGCTACGGCGGCGATGAATTCTGCATCGCCTGCGGCTGCAACAGCGTGGAGGTGCGCACCCTGATCGCCTCCATCCAGCGGGAGCTGGACGCCGCCAACGCCGCCTCCGGCAAGCCCTACCAGATCGAGATCAGCATCGGCTGCGCCCGCCTTGAGCCGGATATTGCCACCGTGCACGACCTGATCGATAAAGCCGATCAGGAGATGTACCACCTCAAGACCCGCAAGCGCGGCACAGCCCCCGCAGAAAAACAGGGCTGAACTGTTGTGAACTTACTATAACACGATAAATGCCGTTTGCCTTTACGGCCTTTCCCGTGAAAAATGCAATACCGGAGCGTCCGCAGACGCTCCGGTATTGCTCTATATAAAAATAATTTTTCCGCTGAAGATGGCCAAAGCAAAGCGGAGGCCATTCAAAATCGTCCCGCCCGCGCTTTCTAAACGTTTTTTACCCTTCTGCCCTTGCATCCCGGGGTGGAACGCGGTATTCTTATAGAATAGACCGGAACCGCGACAGCACAGGGGAGGGAGACTACATGGACGCACAGGAGATCCGCACATTGCTGGGCAAAAGCATCTTTGAGCGGGCGCAGAAGTACCGCAAGCGTATCCTGCAAAGCAGCTGCACCACCAACGAGGACGGGGTGCGGCACCTGACAGCGCTGGTGCAGGGCAGCGGGCCGGACTGCTATTATACGCAGGTCTGGCTGCGGGAAAACGGCAGCTTTGTCAGTGCCTCCTGCGACTGCCCCTATAACCAGAACGGCGACGGCACCTACTGCAAGCATATCGGTGCGCTGCTATTACAGGACGCGGAAAAGAACCCGCCTGCCCCGGAAAAAAAGCCGGAGAGCATCCCCGGGGTGCAGCGGGGCGTGGCAGGCTTGAGCACCGAGCCCCGCAAGGACAGTTACAGCGCCGGGCTGGATATGCTGTTCGGCCGCAAGTGGCGGGGCGAGGAGCCGGAAACCGACTATGAGGCCCAGCTGCTGCTGAAGCGCTACCAGCGGGAGGATGCGCAGCCCCAGCCCCAGAACGCCGCCCAGCGCACCGGCTTTGCTCTGCTGGAACCGGAGCTTACGCCGCACAATGGCCGTATCTGGCTGCGGCTGCGGGTCTCGGACGGCATCGGCAGGCGGCAGTATCTGGTAAAAAGCATCCCGCAGTTTCTGGATGCGATCGAGCGGGGCGAAAGCGTCAGCTACGGGAAATCGCTGGCCTTTGTGCACCGGTGGGACGCCTTTGCCCCGGATGCGCAGCAGCTGCTGCGGCTGCTGCGCCGTCAGGTGAGCGCCCGGCAGGCGTTTGAAGCCGAGGGTACCATGCGCTCCGGCTGGGACAAAGGCCCGGCGGGCGGTCTGCCGTTGACCGGCGAGGGACTGGATGCCCTTGTGGAGCTTTACGCTGCCGAGGGCGTTGTGGGCGGCTATACCCTTAAAGAGGGGCTGCCGGTCATCAGCCTGAAGGTGGAGCGCCGCAAGGGCGGCGTGCAGCTGAGCTGTACCCCGGCGCTCAGCGGGGTGCAGGGGCTGGACTATGCCTATCTGTTGGGCGAAAGCACCCTCTGGCGGATGCAGCGGGAGGAGTGCCGCCGGGTGCTGCCGGTGCTGGATACCTTTGGCGGGCGCAGTTTGTTCTTTACCAGCGCGGATGCCGCCGCCTTTTGCAGCTATGTGCTGCCGGAACTGGGCAACCGGGTCAACATCGTGGACCCCGACCGGCTGCTGCTGAACCAGATCCCGCTGGAGCCGGTGGTGCAGTTTTATCTGGACGCCGATCGGGGGCTTACCGTCACGGCGTACCCGGTCTTTCTGTACGGAGAGGACAGGGTAGCCCCCGGCGAGCCGGTGCCCCCGGATCTTTTGCGGGATGCCCGCACCGAGAACCGGGCAAAGCGGCTGCTGGAAACCTATCTGGAACCCGAGACCGGCAAGCCGGGGCATTACAGCATTTCCGGGGAGGAGGCGCTTTTCCAGCTGCTGGAAGAGGGCATTCCCGCCCTGCTGGCCATGGGCGAGGTGTACCAGACCGATGCTTTCCGCAACTTACAAGCCGCCCCGCCTAAAATTTCGGTAGGGGTATCGGTGCACGGCAGCGTGCTGGATCTGGAAGTGGACACCGGCGCCTTCCCGGTGGAGGAACTGCGGGAACTTTTGCAGTCCCTGCACCAGAAAAAACGCTACCACCGCCTGCGGGACGGCCGTCTGCTGCGGCTGGATGACAGTCTGGAAGGGCTGGACGAGCTTAACGACACGCTGGAGCTTTCCGGCGCAAAGCTGAAGGACGGCCACGCCGCTCTGCCGCTCTACCGCGCCCCCACGCTGGACTGGGCGCTTTCGGGGCAGAACGGTCTGCGGTTCGACCGGGACGATGCTTTCCGGCGCATCAGCCGCAGCTTCCACGCCGTGCGGGACAGCGAGTATACCCCGCCGCTCTCCCTGCAAAAGACCCTGCGCAAATACCAGCGGGATGGCTACCGCTGGCTGCGCACACTGGATGGCTACGGCATGGGCGGCATTCTGGCCGATGATATGGGTCTGGGCAAGACCGTGCAGGTGCTCAGCTACCTGCTGGCCATGAAGGAGGGCGGGCAGCAGCTGCCCAGCCTCATCGTCTGCCCGGCGTCGCTGGTGCTGAACTGGCAGGAGGAATGCCAGAAGTTCACCCCGCAGCTGCAAAGTGTTGCCATGGACGGCGATGCCGCCCACCGCGCCGCGCTGGTCGATGGGTGGGCACAGGCGGATCTCGTCATCACCAGCTACGACCTGCTGCGCCGGGACGAAAAACTGTATGCCGGGCAAAGCTTCTACGCCTGCATTCTGGACGAAGCGCAGGCCATCAAAAACCACACCACCCAGAAATACAAGGCGGTGTGCCGGGTGAACAGCCGGGTGCGCTTTGCCCTGACCGGCACCCCGGTGGAGAACCGCTTGGGCGAACTGTGGAGCATCTTCTCCTTTTTGATGCCGGGGTATCTGCCCCCCTACAAGACCTTCTGCGCCCGGTTTGAAAAGCCCATCGTGCAGGACGAGGATGCCAACGCCGTGCGGCGGCTGAACCAGTTCACCGGCCCCTTCATCCTGCGGCGCATGAAGTCCGAGGTGCTGCGGGAGCTGCCGCCCAAAACGGAGAATGTGCGCCGCGTTGAGTTGGAGACCGAGCAGCGCAAGCTGTATCTGGCAGCGGTGGTGGACGCCCGGGAAAAGCTGCGGGCGGCAAAGCCGGAGGACAAGATGACCGTGTTTGCCGTGCTGATGCGGCTGCGGGAGATCTGCTGCGATCCGCGCCTCGTAGCGGACAACTGGACCGGCAGCAGCGCCAAGCTGGAAGCCTGTCTGGAGCTTGTCACCGAGGCGGTGGCAGGCGGGCACCGCATTCTGCTGTTCAGCCAGTTTACCTCCATGCTGGAACTGCTGGCAAAGCGGCTGGACGAGGCCGGGGTGAGCCACTTCACCCTGCAAGGCTCTACCCCGAAGCCGGTGCGTGCCGAGCAGGTGCGCCGGTTCAATCAGGGCGAGGCGGACGTCTTTCTGATCTCGCTGCGGGCGGGTGGCACAGGTCTCAACCTGACCGCCGCCGATATCGTCATCCACTACGACCCGTGGTGGAACCTTGCCGCGCAGAATCAGGCCACCGACCGTGCCTACCGCATCGGTCAGCGCAACCCGGTGCAGGTGTATCGGCTGATCGCGCAGGACACCATTGAGGAAAAGATCGTGGAGCTGCAACAGGCCAAGCAGTCGCTGGCCGACACCGTTACCGGTGGGGCAGACGGCGCGATTTTGTCCATGAACCCCGAACAGCTGCTGCAGCTGCTGGGAGAAGAAGCATAAAGGAGTGTATCCATCATGAAGGTTTGGGATCTGCATTGCGATACCCTGTACGAACTGCGCCGCGCCGAAAAGGCGGGCGCACCCAAAAGCTTTTTGCACAACGATCTGCATATCGACCTTGAAAAATTGCAGCAGGGGGATTATCTGCTGCAATGCTTTGCGGCCTATGTGGATCTGGCCGACCCCGCTCCCGGGGCCGACCCGCTGGTAAGCGTGCTGGAGGAGATCGACATCTTCAAGCGGCTCATGGCGGCTTACCCGGAAAAGATCGCCCCGGTGTACACCGCTGCCGACCTTGAGCGCAACCGCGCCGAGGGCAAACTCAGCGCCATGCTGACGGTGGAAGAGGGCGGCTGCTGCAAGGGCAGTCTGGGCGTGCTGCGGCGGCTGCAGGAGCTGGGCGTGCGCATGATGACCCTGACATGGAACTACCCCAACGAGCTGGCAGCCCCCAACGCAAACCCCGGCGGGCCGCTGGTGGCCAACACCGAGACCGGCCTGACCGAGCAAGGCTTTGCCTTTTTGGAAGAGATGGAAAAGCTGCACATCACCGCAGACGTGAGCCACCTTTCCGATAAGGGCTTCTGGGACATTGCAAATCACAGCACCCGCCCCTTTGCGGCAAGCCACTCCAACTGCCGTGCCCTGTCACCCCACAACCGCAACCTGACCGATGAGATGATCCGCGCACTGGCAGAAAAGGGCGGCATTGCGGGGCTGAATTACTGCGCTTCCTTTGTGGACGCAGACTCGGCACACCCGAAACTCTGCCGCAGCACGGTGGAACGGCTGGCAAAGCACGCCGCACACTTCAAGCAGGTGGGCGGCATTGAGGTCATCAGCCTTGGCAGCGATTTTGACGGCATTGGCGGTCAGCACGAGCTGGAAACGGCGGCAGATATGCCGCTGCTGGCCGAGGCACTGCGCCGCGAGGGCTTTACCGAGGACGAGGTGGAGGCCATCTACTGGCGCAACGCTTACCGCTTCTTTAAAAACAATCTGTAATATCAAGTCGAAAAATTGCAAAAAATGCCCGGAGATGCCCTGCTGCGTGCGGGTATCCCGGGCTGTGTATTGCCCTGCGAGGGGAGGTCTTATATGGTCTGAGGCGCGCGTCCCCTGAAAAAGAACAAACGACTTGGAAAGATAAGAGGAATTATAACAATGGGTATCACGATCTCGCCGTGGATGATGGCGTTTCTCATGCTGATGACCGGCTTTGCAGGTTTTGTGGATTCGGCAGCCGGCGGCGGCGGGCTGATCAGCTTGCCGGCCTATCTGTTTGCCGGGCTGCCGCCTCACTACACCTATGCCACCAACAAGTTCAGCGCCGCCTGCGGCACCACCTTTGCCACGGCAAACTTTTTCAAAAGCGGCGCAATAAACGTGAAGGTGGGCGTGCTTGCAGCCATCGGCAGCTTTGCGGGCAGCGCACTGGGGGCACACATCGTGCTGCTGCTAAGCGATGAGATGCTGCGCACCATGATGTTCATCATCCTGCCGGTGGCGGCGGTCATCATTCTGTGGCAGCGCAACCTGCCGGACGAGAACCGGGACGACGGCACGCTGGACCTGAAAAAGATCCTGCTGGCGCTGGCCATCGGCCTTGGCATCGGCCTGTACGATGGCGTCATGGGCCCGGGCACCGGCACCTTTGCCATCATTGCCTTTACCACCCTGATGGGCTTTGACCTGCGCACCGCCAACGGCAACGGCAAGGTGCTGAATCTTGCCAGCAACTACGCCAGCCTGTTCACCTATCTGATGAACGGTCTGGTGGTGTTCCACATCGGCATCCCCTGCGCCGTCAGCAACATTCTGGGCAACCTGATGGGGTCCCATTTCGCCCTGAAAAAGGGTGCGCGCTTCATCCGTCCTATGATGCTGGTGGTGCTGGTGCTGCTGCTGGGCAAGCTCATCTCGGACGCAGTGCTGTGAGCGCCGGGCGCGCCAGAGGCTCCCTCTCCGAGGGAGCTGGCAAAACCGTCAGGTTTTGACTGAGGGAGTTTGCGCCCGTTTCCCGCTGCAAAAAACAAGTCGGGCAGCTCGCAGGCTGCCCGACTTTGCTCGGATGATCTTTTTTCGGTGGTCGCTTATTCCAGCACCAGCCTTTTGTCAAAGAATGCCAGACCAAATGCACCGGGGCCTGCATGGGTGCCGATGACGCAGCCGATCTGGCGCACCAACGGTTCGCTCATGTGCAGATTTTCACGGAAGTAGTTCTCGATGGGCTGCACTTCCCGCAGGCTGGAAGAATAACCGGCAACAGCGGCAAAGTCCGGGCTGATGCCGCCCAGCTCTTCGATCTTCTTGAACAGGGCCACATAGGCACCGGGCAGGCCGCGGGCCTTACCGGCCATGGCTACCTTACCGTCCTTGATGGTGATGAGGGGCTTGATGCCCAGCATCCCGCCCGCGACGGCCACAGCGGCAGGCAGACGGCCGCCCTTGCGCAGATACTTCAGATCGTCGATGGCGGCAACCAGATGCAGATGCTCCTTGGCGTGCTCCAGATCGGTGGCGATCTGCACCAGCGTCTTGCCTGCGTCACGCAGCTGCACGGCCAGACGCACCAGCAGCGATTCACCCAGACACACGGTGGCACTGTCCACAAACAGCACGTTGTCTACATTGGCGAGGTCTGCGGCCAGCTTTGCGCACTGCCATGTGCCGGACAGCTCGTGGGACAGGAAGATGCCCAGCACTTCGTCCCCGGCGGCAGCGGCTTCCAGATAGAATTTCTCGAACAGCTCCGGGCTGGGCTGGCTGGTGGTGGGCAGCTTGCGGCAGCTGGCCAGATGGGCATAGTACTCGGTGGGGGTCATGTCGATGCCATCCCGCAGGATGCTGCCATCCTCCAGCGTCACGTTCAGAGGGATCACGGTCACGCCCAGCTGCTCGGCTTCGGCGGGCAGGATGTCGGACGCAGAATCGGTGAGAATACGGATCATAAAATACCTCCGGATTTCCGGTAAAAACAAATTCAAGTCATGTTTCCCGACACTTTGCAATAAAACGTCGGGAAACATTATACCAGAATCCACAGGGAAAAGTCAATTACCTGAGCGAAAATTGCTTCGTCCCAGCGCAAAATACTTGCGTAAAAGCCGCTGCTTATGATAAGATAGGCGCTGAGAACCGCACGGCAGGGAGGGCAGGCCATGGAGCAAAAGGCAAAAACAAGGGCGCTGCTGGCTGCGTTCGGCTGCGCACTGGCCTACCTGCTGGCAGGCAAAGCGCTGGCATTTCTGCCTGCCCCGGCGTGGGATGTGCGGGCGCTGAGTTTTGTGCACCACTGCATCGCTGCACCTGTCGTGGAGGAACTGGTGTTCCGCGGTGCCATCCAGCAGCTGGCGCAGCCCTTGGGCAGATGGAAGGCCGCGGCGCTGCAGGCGGTACTGTTTGCGGTGCAGCACGGCACCCCGGCGGGCATGGCGTGGGCGCTTGGCTGCGGCCTTGTGCTGGGCGCACTTCGTGAACGCACCGGCAGGGTATGGCCGGGGATGCTTTTGCATACATTGAATAATCTGCTGATTTTTGCAGCAGGATAAAGGGGAACCTATGACCGATTCTGAACTGATGGGCCTTGCGCTGGAAGAAGCCCGCAAGGCGGCTGCACTGGGCGAGGTGCCGGTAGGGGCCGTGGTGGCCCGCAACGGCGAGGTGGTAGCTGCCGCCCACAACACCCGCGAGACCGAAAAAAACGCCCTGCATCATGCAGAGCTGCTGGCCATTGATGCCGCCTGCAAAAAGCTGGGCGGCTGGCGGCTGTGGGAGTGCGAGCTGTTCGTCACGCTGGAGCCGTGCCCCATGTGCGCCGGGGCCATCATCAACAGCCGCATCCGGCGGGTGGTATACGGCGCGGCAGACACCAAGGCGGGCTGCTGCGGCAGTGTGACTGACCTGTTTGCAATGCCCTTCAACCACCACCCGGTGGTGGAGCAGGGGCTGCGCGCAGAGGAAGCACAGGAGCTGCTGCAGGCGTTTTTCAAGGATCTGCGGGCACGGCTTGCGGCCCGGCCGAAGTGGAAACCGCCTGTATGACCGGCACGGAATATGAAGAAACCGTAAAAAAGTGGAAGCTGCGTGAAAAAGTAGGCGGCTTCCACTTTCTTTTTTCGGCAAATTGTGCTATATTATTTAATGGTGTTTTGTCGAAACCCATCTTATGCAGCTGTCTGCCGCGCCGAGCACCGGACTTTGACCGGATAAGAAATGGACGCTGAACGGACGGCGATGGGCCGCACAGACATCTCCTGCACGGCATACCTTTGCAGTGCAGAGATCACGACAGGAGGACTATACTCTTGTACGAAGATGAATTTGAACTGACGTTCAATCTGTCGGGTGAGGAGCCGCAGCCGGAACAGGCTGCACAGGAGCCGCCCGTACCGCCAAAGCCAAAGGCGGCAGCACCCGTGGTGGACGAACCCACCCGGGTGATGGTGCTGGAAAAGCCCCAGCCTGCGCCGCAGCCGGAAATGCCGGAGCCTGTGCAGGAAGAGCCGGAGAAAACACCGGCACCTACCGTGCAGGCAGCAGCCAATGGCCGCTGTGTGCTGATCTCCGGCGGCGACCGCGGCATTGGTGCCGCTGCGGCCCGGGCGTTCTATGCGGCGGGCTACCGCGTGGCGGTGCTGTACCACAGCAATGCCAAAGCCGCTGCAGAGCTGGAAAAACAGCTGCCCGGCATCACCGCCGTGCAGTGCGATGTGGCGTCTCGCGCCAGCTGCGAGCTTGCGTTCCGCACCGCAGAACAGGCACTGGGCCGTGTGGATGTGCTGGTGAGCAATGCGGGCATCGCCCAGCAGAAGCTGTTCACCGACATCACCCCGGAAGAGTGGCAGCATATGCTGGACGTGAACCTGACCGGTGCGTTCCACCTGTGTCAGCTGGCGCTGCCGGGTATGATCCGCCGCAAGGCCGGACGCATCCTGACTGTGAGCAGCATGTGGGGCCAGACCGGCGGCAGCTGCGAGGTGCATTACTCTGCAGCAAAGGCAGGCCTGATCGGCCTGACCAAGGCTTTGGCCAAAGAAGAAGGCCCAAGCGGCATCACAGTGAACTGTGTTGCGCCCGGGGTCATTGATACCGATATGATGGCAGCATTCACCGCCGAGGATAAGGCCGCGCTGGCCGAAGAGACCCCTGTGGGCCGTCTTGGCAGCGCAGACGAAGTGGCGCAGCTGCTGGTGTTCCTTGCCGGCGAGGGTGCGGGCTACATCACCGGTCAGGTGTTCGGCGTGAACGGAGGACTTGTGATCTGATGCGCAGGAACACTTTATTACAGGATTTCCCCCGGCGGGAGCATCCCCGGAGCAAGAAGGAGAGGCGTGAACTGGGTTTGTTTTGTGCTTTTTGGTGCAATTATGATT